>Ga0136846_1236050_pt1 | contig 27969 bp, 20 predicted proteins | sample HopSoiMetagenom2_FD_96841 | JGI IMG/M metagenome (GOLD analysis project Ga0136846, IMG submission 96841) | Grasslands soil microbial communities from Hopland, California, USA - 2 Assembly 2016 (version 4) | ecosystem: Environmental > Terrestrial > Soil > Grasslands | place: USA: Hopland... | reverse complement strand
GCGGATAACGTCCTCGGTCGATGGGACATCATCGAGTTTGTTCTTCTCCTTTTCTTTCTCCTCAACCAGCCGGTTTACCCCATAAAGAGGGACCCGCCGATAATCACCAATAATTCGCCCGCGGCCGTAGGCGTCAGGTAATCCCGTCAGCACATGCGAACTGCGGCAGGCGCGAATGTCGGCTGTATAAGCATCGAAAACACCATCGTTGTGTGTCTTGCGATATTTGGTGAAGGCTTCGACAACGGCAGAGTTAGGCTCATACCCATACGCTTTGAACGCGCTGAGCACCATACGCAGACCGCCATTCGGCATGATCGCGCGCTTAAGAGGCGCTTCGGTTTGGAGTCCGACGATCACCTCGTTTTCGCGATCGATGTATCCGGGCGCGTGCGCGGTGATTGAGCTGGGTATCTGCGAGACATCGAGCACCCCTTTTTTTCGTTCGATGACAAACAGATCCTCCAATTTTTTCCAAATCCGCTTCGTTCGCTCAGTGGCCTGAGCGAGGAATGAACTGTCTCCGTCGTACGGGGTGTAATTCTGCTGGAGAAACCAGCGCACATTGATGTCGCGCTGCCACAGGCCCGGTTTGAATCCGCGCCAGGCTTCGGGTGTTTCAGGTTTTCCCATAGATGCCTTTCTCGGGTGAGTTTGGTTAAGAGAAACGCGGCCTCCGGCGGCGATCGACGCCGGAAACCGCCGTTATCAGCAAAGAACAAGATTGGCGGCCAAACCGCCTTCGCTCGTTTCTTTGTACTTCGCTCCCATGTCGCGGCCTGTTTCAGCCAGGGTTTTGATGGTAGTGTCCAGGTCTACACGGTGCCGTGATTCGATTTCATTCGTGGCAATCATGAAGGCGATCCATGCTTTCACCGCGCCAAAGGCGCAGCGCTCGACACAGGGCACCTGCACATAACCGGCGACTGGATCGCAAGTCATTCCAAGGTGATGTTCCAGAGCCGACTCCGCGGAGTTCTCGATTACCTGGGGCGTGCTATCCATAACCTGGGCGATGAACGCGGCTGACATCGCAGAGGCCACCCCAATTTCGGATTGGCAACCACCTTCGGCGCCGGAGAGAGTGGCGTTGTGTTTGCATAAATAACCAATCGCCGCTCCCGCGAGGAGTCCCTGCCGGGTTTTTTCCGCGGACAACTTTCGCTTGCTGTTCGTCAGCGCATAGACAATCGCGGGCATCACACCTGCTGATCCTCCGGTGGGCGCTGTAATAACGAGGTGGCCACGAGCGTTTTCTTCAGAGGCTGCCAGGGCGAATGCGGAAACCTGCGCGATGGCGCGGTCGCTCTCGTATTTGTCATCCTGCGCGCGTTCGTAAACCGTCGCTGCCTTGGAGTGCAACTTGATCGGCCCCGGCAGGACACCTTCCTTGATCGAGAGTCCCGATTTGACAGTCGCGAGCATCGCGCCGGCGATTTTGTCGAGAAACGCGTTGATCTGTTCTTCAGTTTTGCCGGAGACGGCGAGTTCGTTCGCCATGACTACTTGCGCGATAGAAAGGTCGTTTTTCTCCGCGTGCTGGCGGAGTTCCTTCATGGTTGAGTAAGGATATTTGGGCTGTCCCTTTTTCGGCGGTTGATAGCCTTTCCACTCAATGAAGCCGCCACCGACGGAGTAGTATTCCTGTTCGTAAATAGGCTTATCGCCACCCATCAGCTTGCAGGTCATGGTATTTGGATGCGGGAACTCGCCCTTGGGGGAATCATAAATGATATCGGCCAAGGACAAATTGAATGTTTTGGGACCGAGTTGAACGGGATAAGTTTGTTGCGGCTTGGCAATCATTTCATCGAGGAACAGCGGGTCGACGGTGGCCGGTTCCTTACCAATCAATCCCGCCAGCGAAGCGCGTTCGGTGCCGTGACCTTTGCCTGTGGCACTGAGGCTGCCGAACAAGTGGACCTTGAGACCGGTCGCTTGCGCCAGTTGATCCGCCGGCAATTTCTCGCAGCGCTGGTAAAAATCGTAAGTAATGCGCATCGGTCCGATGGTGTGCGAACTCGAAGGCCCGGGCCCTACTTTGTAGAACTCATCCACCACGGTCATGATCGGCCCTTTCGATTTCTTGACCACATTGAGGTCGGGCGAAAGAGTCGCGCCGAGTTTAGGAGCGGCTGCCTCACTGGCTGCCTGCTGCGCGCGCGCTTCCGGCGTCCATGTTCTGCCGGTCATTACTGCGGCCGCGCCGATGACAGCGTTTCTCATTAAGAACGAGCGTCGATCAAATCCGGCAGGAGGGGCTGTATCGTTCGGCGAAGAGCCAGGATTATTAGCATCTGAATTTTGTTTATTCATTATTGATTCCTTTGAGTGTGAGTTTCTATGGTCGTTAAAGCTGTCGTGTCAGGCTTCCTGTTGAAATCCTTCGATGTAACCTTGCGCGCCGGTCTTCACACTGGCTGCGTTGGCCTCGTCCGTGTCGATGTGCATGGCGAGAGCAAAACCTGGATCCACACGCACGAGGACATCTCCGAAAATAAGTTTGCGATCACCTTCGATCCGAACGCGCACGGTCGATTTGTCGCGAACTCCATATCGCAACGCATCGGCGGGAGTCATATGGATATGGCGCAAAGCGCAAATCACTCCACGCTCCAGCTTCACGCTGCCGTTTGAGCCTTCCAGGGTGCACCCGGGTGTGTCCTTGATATCACCGCTCTCGCGAACCGGCGGATGGACTCCGAGCTTGAATTGCTCGGTCATGGCAATTTCCACCTGGGTGTACTTCCGCGTCGGTCCGAGCACCCGCACTCGTTCGATTCGCCCTTTCGGTCCGACAATCGCCAGTTGTTCTTTGCACGCGTACTGGCCTGGCTGTGACAAATCGGAGTGCTTAGTCAGTTGATGCCCCGGGCCGAAGAGCGCCTCGACATGTTCCTGGGTGAGGTGAATGTGGTGAGCGGACACTTCAACCAGAAAAGCCTTCTGCTTTTGTGCTTCCAGCACCTGCGTGAGGTAGGAACGGCTCAAAGCGCGGAGCGCTTCGCGGCCCATCATCCGCTCTTCATCGGTGGGCACGACAAGAACAGTGACCCTGGAATCATCCGTGGAGATCCGGCAAACCTCGTCGAAGCCTCGCGCATCCCGGTTTCGCTGCTCATCGAGCGAAATACCCATGCAGCCGAGTCCCTGCAAAGCGAGGGCTCGAACAACGGCGCTTCCCTGGCCGATACCTCCGGTGAATATCACCGTATCCAGGCCGCCCATCGCCGCGACGTAGGCGCCAATATATTTCCGGACTCGATAACAAAACGTCTTGAGCGCGAGTAGCGCTTTCGCATTCCCTTCATCAGCCGCTTTGAGAAGCTCACGGACATCGCTTGAAATGCCGGACAATCCGAGAAGGCCACTGCGTTTATTCAACAGTTCCTCGGACTTGGTGGCGGACGTCCCTTCAGAGCGTTCGAGGAACGCGAGGACACCTGCGTCAATATCGCCACAGCGTGTCCCCATGATCAGACCTTCGGCAGGTGTGAAGCCCATACTTGTATCTACTGAGCGTCCGTGGTCCACAGCACATAACGACGATCCGTTGCCGAGATGACAACTCACCATCTCCAGCTCGTTTGGCCGTTTTCCGAGAAACTGGGCCGCGCGCAAGGTGACATACGCGTGGGAGGTTCCGTGGAAACCATAACGGCGGACGGCTTTTTTCTCGTAGTACTCATAAGGAAGCCCGTAGAGAAAGGCGTACGCGGGCAGGGTATGATGGAAAGCCGTGTCGAAGACCGCGACGTGCGGCACTGCGCCAAACAACCGGCGCATCTCGCGTATGCCGGCGATGTTCACCGGATTGTGCAGCGGCGCGAGCGGACTTAACGCCTCCAATTCAGAGATTACTTCATCCGTGATTAACGTCGCTTCGGTGAAACGTTCGCCACCATGCACGACTCGGTGCGCGACCAGACTGACGTCTCCCGGTGAGTTGATAACGCCCGTTTCTTTGGAGGTGAGTTCGGTGACAATTGCAGCAAATGCCTCCGCGAAACCGGCCGACGCGAGCTCCCGTTTGGCCTCGCGTTTTGGCCCTTTGTGCACCAGCCGTGTTCCGGTTATTCCAATTCGCTCGACAACTCCTCGTGCCTGCCGCGATTCGTCCTCAGTATCGTAAAAACTGTATTTCACTGAGGACGACCCGCAATTGATCACCAGAATTTTCTCCGGCCGCTCGCCTTTAAGCTTTAGCCCGTACGGGTCTTCGCCTTTGCGCAAAGCCGCAGCCGCTTTCGAAGGATCGGCCATCACCTCTTTGAGTCGCTCGGAGATAGTGCGAGAGAGATGCTGCAATGTCGCTGGCTCGGCCATGATCTTCGATTGAAACAGCGACACGGGAATGCGCAGCACTTCACAGTGCGTTTCAGCAATAAAATCGGCGAGCAGCTTATCGCCGGTCATCAACGCCAATTCGCCGAAAGTCCCGCCTGGTCCGAGCCGGCCGAGAACCTGACGTGCGCCGCCGTCGCCGAGGGCGGAGGCGGATACGTTACCGGAGAGGACGACACTGAATTGGGTAACGTCCTCGCCGCAATGGGCGACTGCTTCATTGGCCTCGAACGAGGCCACGCGCGAACCACTGACCAGTTTCCCGAGAGACTCCTCCGAGAAATCCTTGAACAGATCAACTTTGAATCGAAGGAATTCGGAAGTATTCATAGGGCAGTCAGAGGGTGTGTTCCCGGCGGGAGCTTCTTCGTAAAATTACTGATGATGATGGTCGAGTCACTTCGCGTTCACCTGATTTCAGCGATAACACAGGCCGTTATCGCTTTTTAAATAAATGAAGCTCGGCGACCTACGAAACTGGCAAAAGTGACAGGGCTAGAGGTTAGAACCGAGAATGTTGGGAAGGGAGGCGATTCGAATGATGACGCCGGTTCTGTTCGCAGCTTGCCCTTAAGGCTGACTGTAACTTCTAACAGTGGAGTGATTCTTCGCGTTTGATCAATTCTGGTTTTCGTCTCGTGAATGATCCGCGGTGAAAAAGCTTTTGAAGACTAGAGCGGAGAATTGAAGAAACCCGGCGACTGGGATCTTATGCGCATTCAACGGACAAGCCAGATCATCACGGTAGCCATCATCGTGCTGTCTGTGCTTGCGATTACGGGCACGCTCTGGTCGCGCCATTATCGGTGGATCCAGGAAGAGGCCTATGAAGCGCGGAGAAAGATGTTCAATCTCACGGAGCAGCTCGCTACCGGGAGCGACCGCTTGACTGCTGCAGTTCGCGCTTATGCCGCCACCGGAGACCGCCGCCATTACGAAGCTTTCCAGCGGGAATTGAATTTGGATCGCAATCGCGATACGGCAGTCGAGGGCCTGCGGCAACTTGGCCTCAGTTTGCAGGAAAACGAGCTTCTGACGCGCGCGAAACGGAACTCTGACAATCTGGTTCGCCTTGAGACCCAGGCGTTCGCCGCGGTTGGCAGCAATGATGTCGCGCGGGCGATTCAGATCGTCTACGGCCCTGAGTATGAGGCTGCGAAAGCTTCGATTATGGGGCCGATTGGCGAATGCCGGCGGGCGCTCGAACAGCGATTGACCACGTCAGCCTCGCAACTAGCGGGAAAAGCCCGATTTTACGCCAACGTCGCCCTTGGGATGCTGCTTCTGGCGACCCTGACTGTAATCATGGCGTTGTTGTTTTTCTACCGGCGCCGCGTGGTTAATCCGCTCGCGCACTTAAATCGAAGTCTTCGCGATCTTGCCGCCGGCAAACCCGGCGCGCGCATTGGTTACCAGAGTGACAGTTCAGAGATCGGAGAAGTAGCACGCTCCATGGAAACCTATCGCGTCACGGTCGATGAAGCGGAACAACAACGATGGGTGAAAACAAGCGTAGCGGAGATTGCCGATGCGCTTCAGGGAGCCGAGCAACCGAAGGAGTTCGGGAGACGACTGCTGTCGAAACTCGTCCCGCTCGTGGGTGGAGGAGTTGGAGCCTTCCACCTGTTTCATGAAACCGATGGCCGTTTCGTTTTGACGAGCGGCTACGGCTGTGAACAGGCCGTGTCCAGCGGCCGGGGTTTTGCGCCTGGCGAAGGGATCGCGGGGCAGGCGGCGCTGGAACGTAAGATCATAGTGCTCGACGATCTTCCTGCGGATTACGTGCGAATCGGCTCCGGCCTCGGAGATGCTCCACCAAGGGTTCTGGCCGCGATTCCGATTGCGACTCACGATCGCGTTCTGGCGGTCGTCGAGATCGCGTCCTTCGGCGCACTGACCGATCAGCAGCGAGCGTTGCTTAAGGAGGGTTCCGGCGTTGTTGCGCTGAATCTCGATGTACTTCAGCGCAACCTCCACACTCGGAAATTGCTCGAACAGGTCCAGACATCAGAAGAGCGGAGCCGGCTCATCCTCGATTCCACCGCCGAGGGAATTTACGGCATGGACACCAATGGGCGGATCACCTTCGTGAATCAAGCTGTCTGCAGCATGTTGGAGTTTTCGCCCGCCGAAATGATCGGCGAAGTCGCGCACCCGCTGATTCATCACCACCGTCCGGACGGAAGCCTTTATCCGGTCGGAGAGTGCCCGATGCGCGCGGCCTGCCAGCAGGGTGAATCAAGGCGGGTCGATGACGAATTCCTTTGGCGAAAAAATGGGGAGGGCTTTCCGGTTGAATATTGGACAACGCCGATTACCAAGGGCGGCAAAATTCTGGGCGCGGTCGTGACTTTTAGCGACATAACAGAGCGGAAGGAGCAGGAAAGAATCCTAAGGGAGGCGAAACGGAAGGCTGAAGAGGCCACAGAAATGAAGTCGATGTTCCTGGCGAACATGAGCCACGAAATCCGAACACCGATGAATGCGATCATCGGCCTCTCGCATCTCGCATTGAGGACGCAGCTCAATCCCAAGCAACGGGATTATATTTCCAAGGTCCACAATGCAGGCACGTCCTTGCTCGCCGTCATCAATGATATTCTCGATTTTTCGAAAATCGAAGCGGGCAAATTGGAGATCGAAACGACCGATTTCAAACTTGATGAGGTCATCAGTTCGGTGACCACGCTCACGGCCCAAAAAGCTCATGAAAAAGGTCTGGAGTTTCTCGCTCACGCTGCACCCGCCATTCCGGAGCATCTTCTCGGGGACCCTCTCCGTCTCGGACAGATTCTGACGAATTTCGTCAATAATGCAGTTAAGTTCACGGAGCAGGGTGAGGTCCGGCTTGAGATTGGAGTCGTGGAACGAACGGGTGAGAAAGTTCAGCTCAAATTTTCGGTGCGGGATACGGGCATCGGTATGACCCGGGAGCAAGCCGGAAGACTATTTCAGCCGTTCACGCAGGCCGACATGTCCACCACACGAAAACATGGCGGAACCGGGCTCGGCCTCACGATTTCGCGCCGACTTGTGGAATTGATGGGCGGCCGCATCTGGCTTGAAAGCGAACCGGGGGCTGGCAGCACATTCTACTTCACGGTCTGGCTGGGAGTGGGCTCTGGCAAGGGTTCTGGAAAAATTATTCCCGAGCGTCTTGCGAAGCTTCGTGTCCTGGTGGTAGATGACAATCCGGCCGCCCGCGAGATTCTTCAAGAGCCTTTGAGCACCGTCGCCAGCCGAGTGGATGCGGTCGGATCCGGAAAAGAGGCCATTACCGCGGTTAAGCAACACGACAGCACGGATCCGTACGACATATTATTCCTCGATTGGAAGATGCCGGGCATGGACGGTCTCCAGGCGAGTCGTCACATCAAAAGCGACGAGACCTCGAGCCATCACCCTGCCATTGTGCTAGTCACAGCTTTTGGCCGGGAAGAAGTGCGGGAGGAAGCGGAACGATTGGAACTCGACGGTTTCCTCATTAAGCCGGTTACAAAGTCCATGATCGTGGACACTCTGGTTAACATTTTCGCCGACACGCCGGAAGAAAGCTCAGCGGCTGGAGAGAGTGAGCAGGATGTTCGATTGCGCGGGGCTCGGATCCTTCTGGCCGAAGATAACGAGATCAATCAACAGATTGCTGTGGAATTGCTCGAGGGAGCAGGCGCCACCGTGAAGGTCGCTAATAATGGGCGGCAGGCGGTGGAAATCTTATTCGGCAGCGCGGAGCTTCCGTGCGACCTGATTTTAATGGATCTGCAAATGCCCGAAATGGATGGTTACCAGGCCACGACCAAACTCCGTTCCGATAAGCGCTTTAGTAATCTCCCCATCATTGCTATGACCGCGCATGCCACACTGGAGGAGCGCCAGCGTTGCCTCGCCTCCGGGATGAACGATCACATTTCGAAACCGATTGACCCAGCTCTTCTTTTTGAAACTGTCGGACGCTATTACCGAGCCCAACCAGCTGCTTTCGGTGGCCCCAGTTCAAAGACGGTGGACAAAGGGGAGGGGACGGTCGCGCCGTCCGGCGAATTGCCGATGATTGCCGGCCTCAACACGAAGGACGGCCTGGGACGAGTGGCCGGTAATCGCAGGCTCTACCTGAAACTGTTGCGCCAGTTCCTCGATCAACAGGGAACAGCCGGCGAAATCGCCACTGCCTTGGAGCGAAATGATACAGGATTGGCCGAGCGCCTGGCCCATACGGTCAAAGGGGTCGCGGGCAATCTCGGTGCTGGCTCGATACAACAAGTGGCGGCGAGACTGGAAAAAGCGATCTCCCGGAAATCTCCATCGCCAGAAGTGACTTCCACGTTGAGCGAATTTGCAGAGGCGATGGCGAATTTTGTTGTACGCCTCCGCGCCGCGCTGCCTGCGGCTGAAACGATAACTTCGCCCGTGACGAGCGTACCGGTCGCGGACTTGGAGGAAACGAAACGGATTGTCCAGGAAATGATCGGTCACTTAAACAGTTTTGATTCCTCCGCGGCGGATTGTCTTGAAAGCAATCGAGATCTTTTCCGCGCGCTCTTATCGACAGAAAGCTTTTCCACCTTCGAACAACACCTTGGCAATTTTGCTTTCGCCCAGGCTCTGGCGGAGCTCGAGCCGGCGGCGAAAAAGAAAGGACTTCTGTGAGTATTTCAACTTCCGGCGCGAAGAACCGGATTCTGGTCGTCGACGATACCCCGGCAAATATCGAAACGCTGGGGGCGATCCTAAAGAAAAATGGGTACCAAATGAGCGTGGCCACCAATGGCAAACAGGCCCTTCAGGCGCTGACCCGCGCCCAGCCTGATCTGATCCTGCTCGATGTAATGATGCCGGAAATGGATGGGTTCGAAACCTGTCGTCAGCTCAAAGCCAGCGAGCTATGGCGGCACGTTCCCGTTATTTTTCTGACGTCAAAGAGTGAAACTGCGGACATCGTGCAAGGTTTCGAACTCGGTGCGGTGGATTATCTCGCGAAGCCATTCAACGCTCACGAACTTCTCGCGCGGGTCAGCACGCACCTCACGATGGATGAATTGCGGCGGAGTCTAGCGACAAAAAACGTGGAACTGGCTCGGGCGCATGCGCTCGTCCGGCGTGCATTTGGGCGCTATGTGTCGGAGGAGGTGGCCACAAGCATCCTGCAGTCGCCCGATGGACTGGAACTTGGTGGCGAGGAACGTGAAGTTACGATTCTTATGTCGGACCTGCGGGGTTTCACCGCCCTTGCTGCGCGCCTGACACCCCATCAAGTGATAGAGTTTCTCAATCTTTACCTTGAAGCGATGGTGGACGTAATCGGCCGGTACAACGGCACGATCGACGAAATTATAGGCGATGCAATTCTCGTCATCTTCGGTGCGCCTGTGGCATCTGCGGATCACGCGGCGAAGGCGGTTGCCTGTGGCCTCGCCATGCAACTCGCAATGGATGACGTCAATCGGCGTCTGCTGGAGAAAGGAGCAGCCGAACTGGAGATGGGTATTGGCATCCATACAGGCCGTGTGATTGTAGGTAATATCGGGTCGGAGCGCCGCACCAAGTACGCCGCAGTCGGCTCAAACGTTAACCTCACTGGCCGCATCGAATCTTTTACATCGGGCAACGATGTGCTGATTTCGGAGAATACCCGCTCTCAGATCGCGGCGACTTTGCGGATCGACGGCCAGTTCACAGTTGAGCCGAAAGGCGCTAAAGGCAGCTTGCAACTCTTTCAGATTGGCGGCATTGCCGAACCATTCAATCTTTCCCTGCCACTCCGCTCCGCGGAGATTCCCCCTTTGCCCCTGCCGCTGGCCGTCAATTTTACCGTGCTGGAAGAGAAATTTGTCGGCCGGACTCTGCAATCGGGTCAGTTGAGATCCCTTTCGGAAGCGGAAGCTCTTTTGGAAACGGATCAATCCCTGGCCGCTCTATGCAACCTCAAAATGACTGTGATCGCGACGCCATTCGGCAACCCCTCCGGAGAGCTTTACGCGAAGGTGACCGCCGCTTTACCCGACGCGCCCCGCGACTTCAGGGTTCGATTTACTTCAGTTTCACCGGAGCTGAAAAGCTGGCTGCGCTCTCGCGCCAGCGTATCAAAGAAATAACGATGATCCCTTTGATCACTATGATCCTATGATTTCACCCTCTCTCCCGGATCTATTACGGGTTCTGGTGCAAAACCGTGGTTCGGACCTGCATATCCAATGTGATGAAGTGCCGATAGGACGAATCAACGGCGAATTGGGACGATTCGAAATGGCACCGTTGACCGAGAGCGATGTCCTCAGTTTGGTCCGTGAGGTTTTGGGCAGCGAAAAAAAAGTGCGAGAATTCCTCGAAACGCGCGATTGCGATGCTGCCGTTGCTCTTCCGGAGTTGGGCCGTTTCCGCGCGAATCTGTTCTTTCAACGAAACAAACCGGGGTTGGTCCTGCGCACCATTGGCACAACAATTCTGACTGTGGACCAACTCGGATTGCCGGATATTCTCAAGACGATCGCAGCCGCAAACGAGGGGCTTGTTTTGGTCACGGGCGCCACGGGCAGCGGCAAATCCACGACGCTTGCCGCCATTATCGATCACATAAACGCCACCCAGGCGGTTCATTTGATGACACTGGAGGATCCTATCGAGTTTGTGCATGCGAACAAACTCGCACTCATAAATCAGCGTGAGATGGACGTTGATTCCGTCAGCTTCGCCGCCGCGCTGAAGCATGTCCTGCGACAGGATCCCGACGTAATTCTCATCGGTGAAATGCGCGATATGGAATCCGCCAGTGTCGCTCTTACCGCCGCGGAGACCGGCCATCTGGTGTTTGCCACTCTCCACACTCAAGATGCTCCGGAGTCGATCGAGCGACTTGTTAATCTCTTCCCGACAGATCGTATCGCGCAAATTCGAATGCAACTCTCCCTCGGTCTTCGCGCGATCATCTGTCAAAAACTGCTGCCCCGTTCCGGCGGGGGCCGCGTCGCAGGACTGGAGATTATGATCAATTCTCCTCGCATCAAAAAACTCATTCTCGAGGGCGAAACGCCTAAAATTCCGGCGGCGATTCAATCCTCCCGCTCGGAAGGAATGCAGACTTTCAATCAGGCGATCGTCGATCTGGTGAAGGCAGGAAAAGTCGATGAAACCGTGGCGCTCCAATTTTCTCCCAAACCCGATGAACTAAAAATGAACCTGAAAGGAATTTTTTCGGGAACATCCGGCCTTTCTTAAACAAATTTCTGTTAATCCTATCTTAATTATGGATCTCGCCGAACTGCTCCAATACACCGTCGAATATAAAGCCTCCGATTTACACCTCACCACGGGCCGCCCGCCCATGGTGCGGATCGCCGGCCGTCTGATTCCGAGCGGTTATGAGACCACGCTGGGCGCCGATGAAGCGAAAACTCTGATCTATAGCGTTCTCACGGACGATCAGAAGGCGAAGTTCGAGGAAGAGCACGAACTTGATTTTTCCATTGGCATACCTGGGGTTTCCCGCTTTCGTGTGAACGTTTTCATGCAACGCGGCAATGTCGCAGGGGTCTTCCGCGCCATCGGCGAAAACATTCCGGCGGTCGATGACCTTGGCTTGTCCGAAACGATTCGCCAATTGGCTCTGTTGCCTCGCGGCCTTGTGGTCGTGACCGGTCCGACTGGTTCCGGCAAATCGACGACGCTCGCCGCAATGATTAATTTGGTGAACCAGGAAAAGGAAGCCCACATCGTCACGATCGAAGATCCGATCGAGTTTGTGCATCCCCATCTCCGCTGCACTGTTAACCAGCGCGAACTCGGCCACGATACTCATTCCTTTCCCCGCGCTCTTAAAAGTGTCCTGCGGGAAGATCCGAACGTCATTCTCGTCGGCGAAATGCGCGACCTTGAAACGATCGCCGCCGCCCTCACCCTTGCAGAAACGGGGCATCTGGTCCTCTCAACCCTGCACACGCAGGATGCCGCGCAAACCGTTGACCGGATCATCGACGTCTTTCCTCCGTACCAGCAGGAACAGATCAGGGTCATGCTCGCCTCCAGCCTGAAAGGGGTGGTCTCTCAGATTTTGCTTCCGCGCGCGGATGGAGACGGTCGCGTCGCAGCGCGCGAGGTGTTGATCGTCACGCCGGCGATTGCCGCCATTATCCGCGAGGGCAAAACACATCAGATTTACTCGGCCATCCAGACGGGCGCCACGCATGGAATGATTACGATGGAAAAGTCCCTGGCTGAACTTTGTCGGGGCGGATTGATCACGGAGGAGGACGCCTTGAGCAAGGCCAATCATCCGCAGGACCTGCGGCCTCTAATCTCTAAACAGCAGCAACAGCAGCAGCAGAAGATGCAATAATCGATTATGCGCTCATGAAGCCTGAAGAACTCAAACAGATTGCGGTTTTGGAAGCAATTGAGGGCGACGCGCTAGCTCGACTTGCCGCGATTCTCGAGGAAAAAACTTATGCGGATTCAGACGCCATATTCTCCGAAGGAGATTCTGCGGACGGGATGTATTTTATTCGCAACGGCTGCATCCGAATTGAAAAGAGTGCTCAGAGGACAGGAAGAGTAAATAAAACTCTCTCCGTTCTCGAACCTGGCGATTACTTTGGTGAAATGGCTTTGTTCGAAGAGAAACCTCGGTCAGCTTCAGCAATCGCCGCGGGCGCCGCGACTGTCCTGCGTCTGTCCAAAGCGGCGTTTAATGAACTTCACGAGAAGAACAGTGCATTCGGCATGAGTGTGCTCTCGGCGATGATCCGGACCTCCAGCGATCGTATTCGTCGCTTAAGCGCAGAAGTGATTGTCTATGATGAAATCGGCAAGGCCATCGGTGAATCACCGAATCTTCAAGCACTCGGGGAAGTGATCCTCCAACAACTCACTTCCGCCACGTTTGCGGACTGGGGTATGCTATTGCTCTCATCCCAATTCTCCGATAATCTCGAGATACACGCTCAGGTGAATTTACCGCTCACCTCCGAACAACAGCAGGCAATCCGTGAGGCTCGCGGTTTCCTTGGGCCGATCGAACAGAACCCTAAAGCTCGGCTGGTCCCTGAATTCGACGAGGAAGAGTCTTTCAAGTCGTGCCTGCGCCTGGGCTTTGAGCCCGTCTCTCTTTTGCTCAACCCGATCAGCATTGGAGGCCAATTCCTGGGACTGATTCTTTTAGGTGGGCACGAGCCCAATCAATTTAATCTCAATCATCTCAATCTCGCGCGTGGAGTTGCCTGTCAGGCCGGGCAGGCTATTCTCAATGCACGACATCGCGAAGAGGAACAGGCCCGCTCCCGCCACTCACGGCAATTTGTCCGATTCTAATTGGGATGATGACACCATTCGAACGAGGATTTGTGGCGCACCTGGTCGGGGACTGGATTCTGCAAAATGATTGGATGGCGCGAAATAAAACAAGTCTGCAGCACCCCGCCGCATGGATCCATGCGGCCATTCACGCCTTATGCCTCGGCATTGCTCTGGGTCCATTGGTCGGCGTTGTCCTGGGACTCAGCCATTTACTGATTGATACGCGCGTGCCGGTCGATTTCTGGATTCGTCATTTTAAAAAATCCACACAAGCACCTGAGGCAGGCACAATCGCGCTTGCGCTTGACCAGACCTTGCACGTGATCTGCATCGCCATTTGGGTGGTGCTGGCTGGAAGTCGAAACTTGTGAACGGGCGAGGGGAGTCCTACTTCACGCCGGCAGCGGCGGCAGCTTCGCGCGAAAAGTGAATGGAATCCTGGTAGTGTTTGGTCAGCAGCCTCACTCTTTGGGCAATAACGCGAGTGAGCGCGAACATGAACGGCGCGGCCAGTGCTGGAGCTTCAGCAAACATTTTCCGCAAGGCCTGGTCGGACACTTTGATCAGAACGCTTGCCTGGTTGGCTACAATGTCGGTGGAGCGCGGTCCCTGGTCTACGAGTGCTATTTCTCCGAAGCACTCGCCGACGCCCATTGTCGCCAGCGTCGTTTCCTTTTCATCGGTGATGACTCGGGCACGCACCTCGCCTTCCAGAACCATGAAAAGCGCATCCCCGTGGTCGCCCTGTTTTACAACGGTCCCGAATGGCTGGACGCGCACCACTTCCATGTACGGCAGGAGAGAAGCGAGCATCGGTTCGTCCACATCGGCGAGCATTTTGATGCGGCGTAGCATCCCCGGCTGAATCCCGAGCGCATCCGCCGAAGCGGCTGCGGCCGACGGCAGCTTGGATTTGAATAAGACCTTCAGCTCGGCTATGTCCGAGGCCGAACTCCATTTGCCCTCCTTAAATATCCATGAACTCGCGGAGACTTTGCCTTGCTTGATCCAATTTACGAGAGCGGGCAACTCCATTGGTCCATAGGCAATATTGTCTCTACCCCAGACCCGGTAATTGACATCGGTATCGATTTCCATGTTGCACTGACCACATTCTCCAGTCGTATCTTAAATGGTAAACTGTCACTTCTGACAGTGGAACGGTCTCTCCCATTTCTCGAATTTGTTTTCACGGATATGTCGAACAGGTCCGAAGAAAAATCCTCCAAACGGGTTCTCGAACCAGTTGAACGAATTTCCGAGGTGCTTTTCGGGCTGATCATGGTGCTCACGATCACCAGCTCTCTCAGTGTCGCCGAGGCGGGGCGGGAGGATGTGCGCACCATGCTCCTGGGTGCGCTCGGTTGCAATCTGGCCTGGGGAATCATTGACGGCGTGATGTACCTGATGGCGTGCCTGAGCGACCGCGCGCAAAGAATTCGCACGGTCCTGGCAGTTCGACATGCGGTCCAGCCGGAGGACGCTTATCGTGTCATCACTGGGGTATTGCCACCAGCAGTCGTCCCGGTTTTGCAAACGGCGGAATTGGAAAGGATTCGACTGCATTTGAATCAAATGCGCGACGTTCCTCTTCGGCCGCGACTCTCTCGGGATGATTGGCGGGGCGCTCTGGGCGTTTTTCTTTTGGTTTTTTTATGCACTTTTCCAGTGGTTCTCCCTTTTGTTTTCATGACCGATGCAACCTGGTCGCTGCGACTCTCCAACGCGATCGCCATCGGGATGCTCTTCTTAACCGGATATGCCTTCGGACGCTGCGCCAATTATCAGCCGTGGCTGATGGGTGTCGCGATGATCGCGCTCGGGAGCGTGCTGGTCGGCATAACCATCGCGCTGGGAGGATAATGAGTCTTCGCTAAAATTTCGACGCTGCCCCACCTGTAAAAAATGCTAGTTGGTCGGCTCCGCAGGGAGCCTACATTTTAACGAGAATGTGCGGACCAATCTTACGACCACACCTCATCAGTTATGCCAATAGAACTCCAAATCATTCGGGCGAGTGAGTTCGTTCGCCTCGGCGCGCACGGACATCTGAATTTCGAGGGTAGTAAAGAATTGCTCAAATCATTGTCACAGGCGTGCCGGAAACGGGCGATTCATCAGGCTATGCTGGATCTGCGGGATCTACCGGCGCCGGCCAGGCGATTGTTCACTCCCACGGAGCTTGCCTCGCTAGTTGAAACGTTCCGGGAAGCGGGATTCACCCGGGAGCAGCGTTTGGCAGTATTGTACCGGAGCGATCCCCACCATGGCGCGCGGATGTTCGCATTCATTAGCATGATACGGGGTTGGCAAGTGCGAGCATTCGGAGACTTTGAAGACGCTTTGTATTGGCTCTCGGAAACGACAAAGAAAAGCCTGACGCGGTACGATCCGGAAATCTCACTTCCGACAGGCGGCAAAAGGTCGAATCCAAGTAAGAATTAGGCGATCTTTTACTGTGTCTGCCTGGCCTGGGATTTCGCAGCTACTTGCCCGGTACTGGACTGCGATTTTTGATCAAAGTGAAGGTGTAAAATGCGGCGGACCTCTTCAATAGCTGCCGGGGTGCTCTGGCAGGAATGACCGTAACGGACGACCAATTCGGATTCGCCGTAATCAATATGTGCGCTTTGATACTTTACCACCCCATCGTCGCCATCAGTAATTTCCCCGTCCCCTTGAACCGGAATGATCGAGTTTGCCTTAATTTCGGGCGCGACTGGAATTTCGGCGAGGGCCTTCAGGATTGGGCTTTTCGTAGACATTCCATCAATGCTCGTCGGTATCGCTACTGGTAATTTGAGTTTTTTCGAAACAGTCACGAGTTCCTCCGCTCTTTTCGAAAGGTTCCTGGGTATGGATATAAACCATCGCGTAACCGTTTGAACGAAGCCGCCGGCGCGGTAACTGCCGCGATGCGGTGTGGAGATAAAAACGACCCGCCGTACGCACGGCATCGGTTTGATGAAGAACAATTGATGCGCCAGAGCTACTTGTTCATCAGTTAATCCCATCTCTTCCACCGGCTTGTCGCTGATGGCCCGCCAGAGCTTGTCACCCGTATCGGTGGCGGTGAGCTTGGTCAGCAGTCCACCCTGGCTATGGCCGATCACCACCATCTGCTGTAACGCAGTATCTGTTCCATCCGGATCCAGCTCTTTCAGCTTTGCGACAAGGCTGGTCCGTAGTTTTGCAGAGGAAACGAGCACGGGCGCAGAGCTATTATAGATGAAAAACCAGAATTGATATTTTTGCCGAAGCTCGGGGTCGGCGCGAAGCGTGTTGAGCATCTCCGCCCACCAAACGGGACTGCTGAAGGTCCCGTGGACAAAGACAACGGGGATGCGGCCGGGTTTATAGGGTTGTGAAAGATAAACGCCCGTCGGAATTAATTCCTGGAGTGAGAAGAATTGGAGCTTCTCGATTCTCCAGGCGGCAGACTGGTTCAGTCCGTAAGCGAGCTGGACACTCATGTCGGTCTCCAGCGGCACAGTCTGGCCACCGATTTGCACTGTGCCGGGACCGAAAGCCGAATGCATCTCCAGTTTGGCCCGGCAGGTTTCGGACCCAAGTTGTTTGAGAGATCCTTGAAAGCGAAGGAAAGCTGTCGCGGCGCTCATCATCCGAATTCCCGCGCCGAGTTCTCGTGATCGGACCGCGATCAAAGTGGCACCCACCCCGGGTTGGCGATTGCGGACACTCAGGCCGCGGACCCGAAACTGATCGGCCATAACGAACTCCTGAAATTCCCCGGGGCGCCCTGGAAAGTTTGACGTATCCAGAGCAATTTCGACCTCTCCGACGGGCAGCCGGCGCTTCGGATTTCCCAATTGAACTATGGCGTTGGTGTCTTTGGGCTTCGTGAAGGCCAATCCGAGACTGTAATTGTAGAGATCACAAGCGATCCGAAAGCGGCGGTCGTAGCTCGTGACAGCAGGAGATTTCTGGTCTCCAAATAAGAAGAGATAGGCGTAAATCGCCGCGCCGAGATAGTAGTCACGCGGATCTGGTCGATCCCACGGCCTGACGTTCTTTTCTGCTTCTTTACCGGTGAGATAGCTCGTTTCAGCGAGGGCAAACAAGAGATCGCGGTCGTCCGTGGCGACTGCTTTGGCATGCAATTGGCGCACGCATTCTTCAGGATTTTTTGCAAAGACCTTGTCCAAATCATAACGACCAAGAAGAAAGGCCGTCTCCGAACTTGGCTTATCCGTGCTCAGCGCGTTGGCTTCAATCTGCGCATAAGTGTTTCGCATTGAGCTTTTCTGAGCGCCTATAGGAGCAGTGCAACTTGCAAAAAGCAGCAGTGGAAGCAGATAAAGCAGCTTATAAAATTTGCGCATTTAATTTGTGCCAGGCAAGCCCTGGCGGATGAGTTGTGAAAAGTTGGCTTCTGAAGCCTCACGAGCACGTTCATTGATAAGGCTGCGCTTCTTGAGTTCGGGGAAGCTCAGCGATGTGTCTATTCGACCCCGCTCGTAGAGTATCTCATCGCTATAACCGTTAACTATAACTCGCCAGTCCAATGGCGTGCGGTGGCCGCGCACCCGATCAGCGTGGACACGAATGTTTGTGGTGCAATTGTCTGTGAGAGCGTTATACCACTGGGGATGCTGATAAAGCTCATTGGCCCCGCGGAGATAATCGAGGAATAAAGCTCGGGTGCCTTCTGGAGAGGAGCGAATACGGTAGAGGTACACGTCTTCCTTCCGAAAATTGGTTCTGAGTCTGACCAGGTCTCGTTCGTCAGCGATCACATAAGTCAGCTCAAACTGCCGAAAGAAGCCGCGCAGCGCGGAGTAGTTTTCGCCTTTTTCCTTCCGGGTCTCTATTGAAATACAAACATTGTCATCATCGCCAAACTCAAAACTCGCCATGGTGTGGGCGATCAGTGGAGAACCCCAGTAAACCAGGTAGAGATCAACCCCGCGGAGTTTATTGAGGTCGAATGTCTTGTCGTAATGCTCCACCTTATAATCCGTTTCGCTTCGATATTTGCAGTAACGAATGTTATGCAATGTCACGCGCTTACCTTGAATATCGGCGAACGGCAACACGGCCACATCCGGTTGCCAATTTCGATTGTTCGAGGGAGGAATCAGCAGCCACCAGGTTAAAACCGCTCCAAAGCAGGCCAGAGTGAGGCCCAGGGCAAGGAGCCGACGTTTGATTTTGAACCATATCACCGACAGCGTGAGCAGATAGCCCCAAAACAAGAGAATATTGAGATATGGTATGTGGACATCAAAAAAGAGCGCTCCTGATGCCCATGCGCTGATGCCAAAGAGAACCATCCCTAAAACCACAATTCCCACCGACCGCAGGAACGCAAAACGTTTGGGTCTTTTTTCAACCCGCAGAACATGGGAAACCGCGGCCGGCGCGGCGCCATTGGCCTCGTTTGAAGGACCACTTTCCTTCTGCGAATGAGTTTCCGGCTCAAATTGCATCATTAGGAAATTAGGCCGGAGAAATTCACGTTAGAACTGTTAGTTTTGCCAGTGAATCGAAGCTTTGGACCGCGTTATCTGAATATCTGGCCTGGCTAGAGGGCCAGTTCCTTCAGTTCAGGAGCAGCCGAAATAAAAATTTTGCCGCTGAGCGCCCCTTTCAGGGCGGGGATCAGATCAGAGGCGAGCCGCGGTTTTAACACGTAGCCGCAAGCGCCTGCTTCGAAGGCCTCGCGCGCATAATCCCGATCCGCATGAACGGTAAGAAATACAATCTTTGCTGAGCAGCCAACTCGCCTCAACTGGACTGCCAAGTCAATCCCGCTCGGTTCAGGGAGGGTGATATCCAGCACAATTAAATCGAGGTTTCCTTTGGCAACCAGGGGAAGCAATTGCCGGCCGTCCGGCAGCGCATGCACAATCTCGAACTGGGGGGATAACAATTGAATCGTTTGGCGCAGCATCGCGGGATGATCGTCAACGAGGACAACCCGCGGCAGCGTGTTCTGAGCGCTCATGAATGGCTTGTTCTCGATTCGTTGCGGATCCGGTCCCGGTTGGCGTGGGCGTGTTGTTCAAAAAAGTCGCTTCACACCGTAAAAGACCCTACAAGGGGAACAAAAAAGGAACCTACTGTCAAAAGTGCCAGTGCAAAAATGCTTTCTGAACAGAAAATCCGATCTAAGAAAGAGCGCGGGAGCTAAGAAAGGGCGTGCTGGTTGACCAGGGGACATCAACGCTGATTTCTGTGCCCAGACCGGGGCGCGAATCGATAGTAATTTTTCCATGTATCAAACGAACCCGTTCTTCCATGCTAATAAGTCCCAGGCCCGCGGTCTGCCGGATGCCCTCGAGGTTGAATCCGGTTCCTGAGTCGGTGATAGAAAGTTTCAGATGATCATTATCGAACCGCAACTGGACCCGGGCTTCGCGTGCGCGGCTATGCCGCACAATATTCTGCAGGGACTCCTGCATAACGCGGTAAAGACAAAGAGCGATCTCCGCGGGAATCTCCCGCGGCACCTGATGTTGCAGAAATTCAATTTTTACTTTCGACTGCTGAGTTAACTCACGGCACAGGCTTCGCGCCGCCGAAATCAAACCTAACTGGTCCAGTTTGGCTGGATGGAGTTGATAGGAAAGTTTGTGCACTTCCGATGAGAGCTCCCTGATTTGCGAGGCCACCTGGGCCAGGCGGGGATCGGGCCGGGCATTTGGATCATTCGGGTTGTGGCCGAGAAGTTCCATTTCGACCGAGAGCAAAGCCAGGCGCTGATTGAGGTCATCATGCAAATCGCGCGCAATTCTTCGGCGTTCATCCTCCTGCGCGTGAATGAGCCGCCCACTCAGTTTCTGGGCCGCTTCTTCGGCCTGGTGCCGTTCGGAGATATCCATGCACATCCCCACGAACCGGACGGGTTTCTTCTTCCGATCGAAGTCCACGATCCCACTGGCTGCGATCCAGCGCAGGCTCTGGTCCGGAAGTTGTAAACGATGGGTAATATGATAGGCGCCCTTTTCCAGGGCCGATTCGACGCAATCACTGACGAGCGCGCGATCCGTGGGATGAACCCGGGAGAGCAGGGCTTCGTAATTGGTCACAGCTTCGGGCGGAAAAGAAAAGATCTCGGCGCACTTTTTGGTCATTCGGACTTGGTCCGTTACGATGTTCCATTCCCACATTCCCAGTGCCGCCACGTCGGCTGCCAGCACCATCCGCTTGGCGCTTTCGAACATTGCTTCCGTGGTCTTGAATCGCCAGCGCGCCGTTCCCCAGCCAAGAGCCAGGAGAACGCCTGCCACAGCGACACGAAACCACATTGTTTGCCAGAAGAATGGCAGCAATGTAAACGCCAGGCTTGCGCCCGTTTCATCCATGGCACCGGCCTTACTTTCAGCCCTTACCCGAAAAACGTATTCTCCCGGCTTTAAGTCGTGGTAAGAGGCGACTCGCCGTTCGCCTGCATTTTCCCATTCCTCGTTTTCCCCTTCCAATTTGATCTGATACCGCACTCTTTCGGGCGCGGCAAAACTGAGACCGTTGTATTTAAATTCGATCAAATGACTTCCGGGCTGCAGTACTTGTCTTTGAGCAAAAGGACCAGTGATTCGAGTCTGCTCTTCTTTGCTTCCTCGGCCAGAGTGATAACTAAGCTCCTCCACGTGCGTTATTGGAAGCGAATCATTGGCTTGAAAGTGACGCGTGTTGATTGCCTCCACTCCTTTGATTGTTGCCAACCACAAGACGCCATTGGAATCGCATCCCAGAAGCGGCTGTTGCCCGTTCGAGCATTGTAAAGTCGGCAGTCCATCCGCAACATCGAATTGCTGGTATTTCAGCCTTGCTCCGGGCGCTCCAGCGAGCGCATCCAGATCGTGTTCATGCATCCGCACAACCCCTCGATTTGAGGTTATCCAGAGAAATCCCTGCCCATCTTTTTCGATGGCGTAGACGGTGTTAACCGAAAAGCCCGCCTTTTCATCAAAGACGGACAATTGTCCTCCTTTCCATTGTAATAATCCTTTATTTAGCGAGCCCATCCACATCGTCCCGTCAGTTCCCGTTTTAAAGCAACTGATGGCCTCAAGTGGCTGTGAGCCCAGTCTTACCTCCTCAAAAGCACCATTTCGAAATCGGTAAACCCCGTTCAGATTCGAAACCCAGATCGCGCCCTCCGCATCTTCCTGGAAGCAACGCACGTCTCCTTTTGGACCGTTCTCTCGCTCGCCAAGCAGTTGAAATTTCGTTCCGTCATACACCGCGGTGCCCATCTGACCGCCGCCCATCCAAATCTGTCCCCGCGAATCTTCATACAGCGCGACGACATTTCCCCCTCCAGTCAGACTCGTGTCAAAGCGCTCCACTTTGTCACCGTCCAACCGGAAAAGCCCACCGTTCCCAAGCGTTCCGAGCCAGACGCGGCCCGAATGATCCTCCAGAACACTTTGGGCAAAGCGCCAGGAATCCTTTGGCTCTGCAATTGAAACCGGGCGCACACCTTTCTCATCGAGTCGGAACAGGCCATTGCCATACGTGGCGATCCAGATTCCTTCCTCCTTCGAGGGAGAGATCGAGTGAATAGGGGATTCAATCAAAACACTTTCCTTTCCAAACGTCTGAAAATGCTTTTGATTCCAGCGCATTAGACCGCCTCCGGTCGTGCCTACCCAAAGGTTCTTTTCCCGGTCTTCGAAAACAAATCGCACTGCCATGGAAGAAAGGCCATTGGTCAGCGTCCAGTGCCGCGTTTCTCCAACGGGAGTAACCTGGTACAACCCATTTTCCGGGGTGCAGAGCCAGATGTTGCCGTAGCTATCCTCCGAAAAACTCCACAAACCTCCCGCGAACTGAGTTACCGGAAGTTTTTTGTCTTCTACACCATCTCGGTAGTGGCGTAGTTCAGTTCCCTGAAAAATCCAAAGTCCACCGCCGCGCGCCGCCGCGCATCCCACCTTATCCGGCGGGAGGTCGGGTGAAGGAAGCATTTGCACCCATCGCGTTCCATCCCACTGGCCTATAAACCGATGTTGGATCACCGACCAGTTGCCGGCTTCGTCAACGTGGCCAAAATATCCCTTATTTTTCTCGCCCGGGGGGTCCGGGAGCCGTTTTAAGGTATCGTTGCTGAACTCGAGAACCCCGCCGTCAAAGAGGGTGATCAACAAATCACCGTTCTTCCGCTCGCTGAAAGTGCGAACGAATTCCCCTGGCTTTCCCAAGGTTTCCCATCGATCTCCACCCCGGACAGCCAATCCGCCATAGGTGCTCACCCACATTCGGCCACGCCGGTCGAGATGCAGATTGACTATGCCACCGTCCGGCAGGCCAGGAGTGTTTGCGGAATTGAATACTTTGAAGTCGATGCCGTTGAATTGGACGAGACCGTTAAAAGTGCCGAACCACAGATATCCGTCTGGACCTTGAACCATGGCGGTCGCTGAATTCTCTGGCAGGCCGTCCTCCGTTTGCCAGGTCCTGATCAACCACTCTGTTCCCACCGATACAGCCTCTGCACCTCGAACTGAAATCACTGAGCTCGATCCACTAAAAATAAGTACTATTACTAACAGCCCAAGCAAAGATCTCCCCATAGGCTTTTTCGGTCGAAGTGTTTTTACCGGCTGTTACAGCCTGAATTCGATTTCTTTTCTGTCAAGGAGTTTCAGAATCGCCAAAATCTCGATTGATAAGGACTGGGGCTCGCATATAACCGTGGACGTTCCCTCTTCAGTTCATGCGCAAAGTGAGTTTTGATCGGTTAAGCAGCGGTTCGGACCGCGTTCCGGCATAACCCGCTTGCGGTCGCGTACCGGACCAGTTCCGAATTCCGCGTTATGCCGAGATGGTCCATCATTGCATACTTATGAAAGGCGATTGTCCGCGGTGTTATGTTCAGGATATCCGCGGCTTCCTTCATCGACTTACCCTCGGCAAGCAACTGCAGGACTTCGCGCTGGCGCGCGGTAAGCGGTTCCTGGTGGGAGTGGCTTTTGGCTCGCGAAACGAAGACGCTCGTCGGTTCACGCGAGATCAACGGACTAATATATATGCCTCCGCGCGAGACCGTTTGAATTGCCTTAAATAATTCTGGAGCCGCGGCCTTCTTTAACAAGTATCCGGATGCGCCCCGGCGGATCGCCTCCTCTGCGGTGTCGGGATCCTCATTCACGGTCAAAAAAATGATTTTTATTTCCGGCGATGTTTTCGCGAGCCGTTCGCAAGCCTCCAGGCCGTTTAATCGAGGCATATTGATGTCCGCAATAATGATGTCCGGATGCAGTTGCTCTGCACTTGAGAGCAGAGCTCGGCCGTCGGTCGCGGTGCCCACGACACGATAAGCACTTTCAATAAGCTTCTTCAGGGCTTCAAGAAGCAGTAAATGATCATCTGCCAATAATATGCGAACACCATTCATAGCGATTCTTCCACGATTCGAGAGTTTTACGAATCGAATTAGATTAACTGTCGTAATCCCGCTCGACTGTCAAGCTGTTTCAGACCGTACGAACCATCTCAGGTTCGCGCCGCCCGGCTTAACTGTCACTTCTGACAGTGGGAGCAAACGCTCCGGTGCTTTATCAAATCAGCAATGAAACGCCGATTCGCGTTTGCAGCAATGAACCGGTCGCATTCTTGAATGCGGCGGTGAGTTATCGCCGGACCGAACTGAGAATCCAGCGGACAACAACATAAGAACTTAATTATGAAAGAAATCGTATTCCGTAAATCAGTCGCTCCGGCCGCCGTTTGCGCCGGACTGTGCCTGACAGGCGGCGCACTCAAGATCAATGCGCAACTGACGTCCTCCCAAAAGGAACAACTGAACGATCTTATTGGCCATCGCGCCGAAGTTGCCATCGTCCTCGGAGCCGCCAATTCCGCCAGCGCCGGCAGCTACAATGTCGATGGACGGCATGGGAACAATGATTCCAATTTCGATCTCTATAAGTTTGGGGGAGCGGGAGAAATCGGCGACCCTCGCCAACTCGGCAACTCCGGCGTCAAATGGGTGCCTTACATTGTAGGAAATGCCGGGTATATGACGGGGCAGAATGACTTTACGGTGGGGTCTCTTTCAGGGAACGAGGTAAATGAAGATGCGATTGGGTTGCAACTGGGCGGTGGTGTTTCCTTTTACCTGAATGATCAATTCAGCATCACGCCAACTGTCGGGGTGGTTTACGGCCATTATAAAATAGAGCTGGACTCTCATAATGCCAATGGAGATGCCGCCAGACGTTTTATTGACAACGACATCGACACGATCGGCTTCACCCCGGGTATTCTTCTCGCCTACAAAATACCGATCGGCGAAAATATTCTAACACTCAGCGCCAGCTACTCCTATTTTTACTCCTCAGACATCAGCAGTGACAACGACCTGGAGCTGACGGGCAATTCCCATATTCTGGAACAAAAAGCCGATATCGATATTCCATTGAATGCGGAACTCTGGAATTGCCGATTGCACACGGGCGGCTACATCAGCTTCACGGAAGCTCTCGGCGACATTTCTGATACGATGGCATCGGATGTGTGGGGGACGGTCCATGGCCGGCTTCTCCTGGATACTCTCGGCAAGTTTTGGAAGATGGATCGCATCGGACTGGGCGGATCGTATATTGGGGCCGAACATTTCAGCGGTTGGGATTTTGGCGTGGAAGTGAGTTTCAAGTTCTGACGTAACACTCGAAAGTCTGCTCAGCGTGCGGGCGAAAGTCCGCACGCCTTTTTGTGTACAATCTCTCTAAAGCAGGACCGATCCAGACGGTGAAAGTGTAGGGCCGATAATTTGAGAGAATCGATGGGGCACTGGAGGACGGGAATGCAAAGCGTCCGATCCTTGATGGCGAAAAGCTAATGCAGCGACACTGGAGACGCTAACACCGATATTCGAACGGGTCTGGATTTATTTGATAAGAGGAACTTCAGCGGCTATCCGCACGTCAATGGCAGCGTTGAGCTGGTTTTCGACTTGAAAAAACCGGGCCGACTTCTTCGCGCCAATGATTTTGGCAAATTTTTTGTAATACTTACGTTTGAGATCAGTGCGTTGTTTCTCAAGTGAAAAGACGTTATCCGCGAGTTTCTGAGCTTCGTCATCGGTCATCGTGCCTTCGTGATCAAGATAGTTTTTCAGCAGCGTGAAGCGCTTATCATACCATTTGCTGAGTTCGACTTCATATTCGCTGTAAAGAGGCCAGAAGGAGATGGCCTCATCCTGATTGAAATCGATATTCTGCGCGAGGATCAGCGCTTTTTCGCTTCTGACATCCTTGCGGATCAATTCGAAGAAGGTGCGTAGATTACCGGAATCGGGTTGAGTTGAGGGACTGGTTATTTCAGCGCCGGCGGCGGAGAGCAAAGCAACGGTGATCAGGCTAAGAGTTGAAGAGAGTAGATTCATAAGAACTTAGATCCGGTTGGGATTATTGAGCGTTGAGAGTGACAGGCTGGCTCAGGGTGAATTCAAGCAGCGTGCCCGGCGTGATCGTGACGCTTTCGCCTTTCTTAAGCGCACCGGCCGTTGCACCAATCGCAGCGCCTTTTCCTGCATCTCCGGCGATCGCTCCAATAGCCGCGCCGGCTGCCGCGCCCCGGGCCGCTTTGCGAATGGATTCTTCGCCCGCCTGCGTATAGCCGCTCGTCATGATGGGAACCGGAGTGCCGCCGGCGGAAATTTGGGCAAGGCGTAAGTCAAGAGTTGACTTGCCGACAGCGCGTCGCGCTTGAGTGGAACTCGCGATCTGGCCATAGATCGTTGTCCCAGCTTTGATGGCAATGATATTGCCGGCCATTAGATCGTACTCGAGACGCGTCGTGAATTTTGTCCCGGCACGATTTTGGGAAGAGACCGGATCGAGCAGACGAACGAGCAGGGTAGTGCCTGCAGGCAAGGTGACCGTGCTGGTGGCCGTCGCGGCCGCGGCCGGAGCGCCAGCCGCAGGCGCTCTGGCAACTTCCGCGCCCGCCGTGAAGGTCAAGGCAGCGGCCTGAGCGGCCGGAATCGTTTGCATGCCCGCGCTGGTCTGAAAGTTAATTGCGTCCGCGCTTCCGCCCGCATATTTACCGTTGAGAAGAGTCCCGTTTTTAAGTTCGAGCACGTCGCCGGAGGCCGCTATAATGCAGCCGAGGCTTGCCAGAAGAAGAGGGTGGAATCGTGTTTTCATTGAGCAACAATTTCCTTTCCTTCGAGTGAAACGACGTTGCGCGCGGACGCGAACTGGCAAAAGTGACAGGCCATCTGCCGCGGAAGGCAAAACAAACCAATCAATCCGGGGAAACAGTCCATGAACTGTCGGGATCGTACGCTTTCATGGATTCCGCGAGCTTAGTGGTTTTTTTTCCAAGATCCTTCTGAAAAACGCGTCCTTGCTGATTGACAATGAAAGTCATTATTCCGGTTTCGCCATACTCAGCAGGCCAGGCGACGAGCGCGAAGCCGCCGATCATATTTCCGTTGATGACGTAATCATAAGCGCCGCCGGGGGCGTGTTTGCCCTGGCGAGTAAGAATTCGGAAGTAGTAGCCGTGAAAGGGTTGGGGCTCATCGCTGGTTTTGCGGTAACCCATTATTTGCGCTTCAGCCACAAGCGGCCCGAGTGGACTGATCGTCCCATCAAGATCCGGAGGCCAGAAAAGCCCGTCTTTCATGCCCGGTGAACTGGCAAACTTTTGCGAATATTCCAGAACCTGATCGCCATCGCGATCCGAGGAAGCGTATTCCCGCTGGGCGTCAATATAGGTGCGGACGGCGTCGAGAACTTCAATTTCGTTTCGTCCAATACGGCGGTTGATCAATTCTTCGGCACCGGACTCAGTGTCGAAGAACCACGAACCGGACTTCTCGACGAGCGGGACAGGAAAAGGAGTGGCGTCACGGCCAACCACGAGGGTCAATCGTTTTTCGCCGGCTGGAACAAAGCGGTTCGTTTCCTCCAGGGATGCCGCGAAAGCCTGCAATTCGTTGGTGGCTTGAACCTTATCCGGGTTGGCTATCTCGTCGAGTTTGGGACCAAAGATAGCGCGGAGTTCGGAAGTGTTCAGAGTAGAAGCCGCGTGTTCCAACTTTTGGACCGCATCTTCCGGTGTGCGGAACGTTAAGGCTGTATCCGGCGCGCTATTGGATTCAGGCGAGAGCCCGAGGAGGAAAACCAGAGAGACCGTTGCGGAAGCGGCGTCTCGCAAGGCGTGAGCGGGCTGGTCCAGCGCCGCGGAAAGAAGGCTGCGCGGCGAGAGGGCGAGGAGGAACACGAGTGAAACCGGAAGAATCGAGCGTGAATACATAAAGAACCTATTGTAAAAAAGTTTTAGTTGCATGATCAACCTCTCCTCCCACCACCACCCCCGCGGCTTCTTCCACCACCGCCACCGCCACCGCCACCGCCG
>Ga0136846_1238385_pt1 | contig 28016 bp, 19 predicted proteins | sample HopSoiMetagenom2_FD_96841 | JGI IMG/M metagenome (GOLD analysis project Ga0136846, IMG submission 96841) | Grasslands soil microbial communities from Hopland, California, USA - 2 Assembly 2016 (version 4) | ecosystem: Environmental > Terrestrial > Soil > Grasslands | place: USA: Hopland... | reverse complement strand
CAGCCAGCGTTGACGTCGCGGTGTGAACACCTCGGGCGGCGCTTCGTCGAAGCCGAACAGCCGTTCGCGCAGCCACCATCGTGCGATGGCAAAGGCACGTTCGTGCAGATTGGGCATGCCGACCGCATCCGACAGCAGGAAGTAGCCGTCGAAGCGCATGAATGGACTCGCATTGAGGGCAAGTGTCAGCAGCCAGGTGGTGGTGGCCAGCAGGAAAGCACCCGAGCGCAGCGGGCCGAAGGCTGGCGTGTCGGGCAGAAGATTCCAGGCCATCAACGCGACCGCCGCGAGAGCCAGTTCGCTCAGCATGCCGGCCGCGCCGATGGCCAGACGCTGGCGTTTCGAGGTGAGCTTCCAGGCTTCGTTGGTGTCGGTGTAAAGCACCGGCCACATCACGAGAAATGCGATGCCCATGGCAGGCACGCGACAGCCGAAGCGAGTGGCAGTGAAAGCATGGCCGAGTTCGTGAAGGGCTTTGGCAAAGCTCAGCGCGATGCCGATGGCGAGCACGCCATCCCAGCTCGCATAGGACACGAAGGTGTGCGTGAACTCGTCCCAGCGCCGCGAGGCCAGCGCAAGTCCCGTGACCGCAAGCGCCGCGATGACGAACCAGAACGCAGGCCGGTAAGCCCAGGCCACCCACGGACTCGCACGCTGCAGCCAATGCATGGGCCGCAGCAGCGGCAAGCGGAAGAACAAATAGTTTTTCAACAGCCACTTCGACGGTGACAGCTTCAGCGAGCGGGCATGCGCGGCGAGCCGCTGCGTGTCCTGTTCACTGCGTACGACGACGAGGTGATTGCCGATGAGCATGCGCAGCAGTCCGTCGAAGTCTTCGGCCGTGACTTGCAAGGTGGTCTCTCGGCTGATCGCAGCCAGCACCGCGTCGACCGTGCCCAGGTTCCAGCGCGACAGCAGCTCGAAGGCCGGCCAGCTCAATGCGTAGAAGCGGTTGCTGGCAGGGTCGTGCAGCGTCCATGTCGGCGAGCCGTCTGGGGCGTCGGGTCCGGGATGCAGCGCAAGGTCTTGGCGCAGCTCGGGGAGTGCGGTGTGGTTCGGCATCATCTGAGATCAGCGGCAGCCCAAGGCGGCATCACGCTTTGCAAAACAGGAGAACACCACGCGACCTTGGACGCACATTGGGTCGAAAGCTCAGGCGTCATTTGCGCTTTGCGAGTTGTGAGAAAACAGATTCGAGGAACTATTGCCGTGCCTTGCGCAGACATAGGCACTTGAATTGCTTCATCACTCAATGCTCAAGTACACCAACTCACAAAGGGAAGCGTCAGCACACACCCGCAGACTTGGACTACAAGTCAACCTGAAGACCATTTTCTTCACTCCACTCGCGCAGGGCATGCTCGACCGCCTTGCCTTCGTACTGATACCACGCTTCGAGACGGCCATGTCTTTCAAGCAGGTCCTTGAACCGCGCATACGCGCCCTTCTTGTGAAAGTACCCATTGACCAGATCATATGAACCTGACAACTGCTCTTCTACAAAGCGAAGCGCGAGACTGCGGCCGAGGTCAAATTCGTTCTTGTGAGGTACAGCCACGTAGAGAGTGCGATCTTCAACGTCTTCAGGGAGTTCTTCTTCAACCTCATGCGTACTCGACGACCAGTAGACCCTGCCTGACTCTCGACTGACATACGCCTGGTTCTCAAAGTTGCCGGAAGCGCTGACCCAATCGAATGCATCGAGCAGTTCGCTGAGTTTCACGGGTGTGCTCACGATCTGATAGGTTCCATTCTGGTGCTAAGGACTTTATCTCGGGGCGTCAGGTCGGAAAGCGAACGCAAGGAAGATGCGGGCCAAAGTAGCCGATGAGGACCACTCTGGTTTCCGCTGTCGACACAGGTCGGTAGTACAAGCGGGCACCAGCCCCGCCGGTCAACTTCGTGTGGAGGCTCCAGCGCTCATGCGCAAATCCCTCTGGAGTAGAAAAGTCCCGGATGGGGCCAAATCTGTTGCTTTCCAATGTTGCAGACGACTCTGGGCTGAAGGTAATGCCCTGGGGCGTGAAAGCAGTGCCTGCGATCCACGTTGAAGCCGCTGCGTTAAGAGCGCGAAGATGGCGAATAAGTTGTCGATAGACTGGTTCCGATCCTGCCAGCCGACCAATGGCATCCGCTGCAAGCGATCCGAGTCGCAGCTGAGGGAATACCTCGGCAAACCGTTCGAGCAATAGCTTTCCATCTCGAAGTGAATCATCGACTAGAACCTGTACCGAGGTGGGCTCTCGATCGATCTCGGTGCCATGTACATAAGCAAAGACGGGCACTGAGGACTCGACGAACTCGTCCGCGGTTACGTCCAGTATCTTCACCTTTACTGATGCGCCCTCAGGCCGGGCACCACTAGCCAGTGCTGCCACTATTCGTTCTTCGAGGGCCCCCAGGCCAAGGCCGTAGACCAATTCGCCATCGACTCTCGTCTCAAGTACGCGTGCACCTTCGGCGACAGCAAGAAGACCGCACGGGCCATCGACAAACGGTTGACGGGAAAGCCTAGAAGCGACTAGTCGGCCTGCATCTCTATTCGTACCAACATCAAAGCACCAACTTCGAAAGCCACGCCCCTGCGAAATATCTCTGTCGGCAGCATCAGCCACACTACGGAGTACCCTCGGCACCCCAAGTCGATCAAGGGATGCAAGGACTGAAGAAAGTGCCAATATGCGCGCGCCGGGCGCCCATGTCCCGCACGGCACGAGGCTAGTTTCGTCGAGAACTGGCTCCATACAAAAAGCTACAGCAAGGCGGCAAGCGCGTGATCGAATTGGTCGAAGAAACCTTCCGGCCAAACGTCAAGTCTTCCTGATGAATCAATCTTCGGAGACAGACGTTGCGAAGAACCATCTGCGGCGCGGGCAAAGAAATGAATCACCACCGCATCAGCCCTGATGCTCTGGCTGCCCTTCACGGCAAGTCTGATTCCATTCAGGACATGGTCGGAGTGAGTCTCTACGATCACTTGCACTCCCGTGTTCGCAACTCGCGCCAGGAGCGCACCAATCTCTTGCTGCGCTCTGGGATGAAGATGGACTTCAGGGTTCTCGACGATTACCAAGTCGCCGGGCAATGAGGACAAAACCTCGACGAGCACCGGAAACAGCTGAGTGAGACCGAAGCCAACGTTCTGCGGTCGCTGGAAGTCCAACTTTGAGTCCGACCGGAGCCGAAGACTGATCGCACTCGCGCCCTCGATTGGCAAAACCTGTAGGTCACATCCTGGGAAAAAATGACGCATCCATGCCCGCACCTGATGGAACAGCGTTGGCGGCTCACCTTGAAACAGGAGCGGTTCCGCCACGGGATCGGACTCGCGCCACTGCAGCAGGCCCGCGGCCAATTCGCCACGCACCCCCACTTGTCGATGGTGTTGCGCATCCAGCAGAGGCAGCAGTTCACGCGGCCCGGTTCGTTCTGCTGACAACCAGCTCAATCTGCGGATTTGACTAACGATAGAGCACTCGCGCGCCTCGGCCTCGGGAAGAAGCCAGCGTATAGATCCCGTGAAATCGACCGCAAGGTCATTGACGTGGACGCTTGCAAGCTCGAGCGCCATGGCGCGCCGATCTGGAGCCTGGAAAGTCCATACAACCTTCCGGTCACCCGAAGTAGCACCGAGCGAAAGCTGTCGTCGTCCCGTGGCCTGATTGATAACGTCGGATGCCCCCCCAAGGGTAAGACTCGTCCCATTCAGCAGCAGTGATCGGGACCACTCTCGTTCTTCAAGAGTCTGCGCAAGCAAGACAAGAGACTGAATCACGGACGACTTGCCGCCCCCGTTGACACCGGAGAGCACTGTCAGCGGGCCCAAAGGCAAGTCCAAGGTTTCAAAGCACTTGAAACTTGAAAGGTGAAGTGTTTCAAGCATCAAATACCTCGTCGAACATCTCTGCAGCAATTCTGAACCGATCCCGGACTTCCTTTGTGCTATTCGGACCGTACGTGATCGCCTTCGTAAATGCCGCATCGTCCATCCGCTCGAAGAATGCTAGGCGAAGCGCTTCCGCTTTGGCTGCAACTGCTGACGCATCGCGAGCCGACATCTGCGCCATCATCACATCGAAAAGTGACGCGTTCAGTCTGCTTCGGTCTTGATTGATTTGGCGGTGTTTTCTGAATGCATGGCGCCCGAACACAGTCAGGTTATTCGCAAGGCCGCACTGAAACTTCTTTCGCAGCATGCCCAGATCGGTTTGACCCAACTTGGACAAGTTACGAAGCCCACGCGCAAGCCAGTCGTCCATATCGCCCTTGTAGCTGTCGATGGGCAATAGGCTGAAAGAGCAGAAACGATTGACGAACTCACGATCCTGCATCTTCTTCGTATTGAGGCTCCCCCCAGTCGCTTCCTTGAAGAGTTCCGACTCGGCTTCGAGCTTGAGGAACTCTGTCGCGGCCCCGCTGTAGATTGCATTTCGCATTTGTTGGCGAGTGAGAACCTCGCCACCGTTGACTCGCTCAAAGATGTCGAGCCGAGCACGTTCCGGAACAGTCCGATCAATGATGTAGAAGTGAAGTTGGCAGTCCTCGACGCGGTTTTGCAACCGGGGCTCGAGGTGCTTGAACTTCTTCGTGTTCAGCTCTGGTCTGTCAGGCAAATTTAGCGACAGATCCCCATCGATAAACCGCTGTAGCGTGGTCAGTCGCTGCCGGCCATCCACGACGATGAGCAGGCCATCCGCATCCTCTGCCACGTAAAAGACAGGCAGAGGAATCCTCATCAGTACAGATTCAATCAGCCGGCTCTGCTTGTCCTTTTCCCAGACAAAGTCCCGCTGAAAGTCAGGGTCGAGCCTAAATCTGCCGGCTGCCAAGCGCCGAACAACGTCGATCGCAGCGCGACGCTCTTCGCGAATCGCTAGCTCATCAAGTGGATAGTCATCCCATCCGCCAGGCTTTGTATCTTCGTAGCCTTCAAGCAATTCGGCTGGAGACCCAGACTGAAAAGATAATGCGTTCATCGGTAGGCGGTGATCTGGTGGTGTTGGCCGGCTGTAGCCTGAATTCAGAGCGGCGTCGTAGTGCGTTCTGCCCTGATCTGCAGCCATTAACGCTGTGTCTCTATTGATCTTCCCATAGTAAGGCAATAGTAAGACGTGGTTAGCGCCCTGTTGGAACAACAATCTCACTGCTGGTGGACCAGCGCACTCTTGCTCCGGGTGTCGTAGTCAAGTCTCCACTACCGAAGAAGTGGGGGACAACAGCGAGAGAAGGCCGGCATCGGTGTTCATAGATGTCGCTTCTACGGTCGCAGTGGGGCAAAAGCAACCCAAAGAAAACCGCCGGTAAAAAAACAGCAGCGCAATGCGAAAGCTACGTAACGAAGGCACCGCAGTCCGGTGCACATGCACATTTATCCCACCCACTGCCGCACCACCGACAACGGACGACGCAGCGCGACATACGCAAGCGGCGCCCAGCCGCCGTGCAATCGCGCCGTACCAAGCTGACCAATGCGCGGCGTCCCGCCCGTCCGCGGCGCAAAGGCAGCCTTCACCCGATAGGCAAGAAACCCCTCACGCGTCACCTCCGCGCGATAGGCCACGCTCGTCACCTTCGCGTCGAATGAACTCAGCGGCGAGCCTTGCGGGTACAGCGTCAATGTGTCACCGGGCGCGACCGGCAACAGGTCGGCAGCCGGCAACCAGGCAACGAGCTCAACCTTGGCGGGGTCCGCCAACAACAGCACGCGTTCGCCCAGGGTCACTGCCTTGCCGACCCAATCATTGGTGTCGGCAAACACAGCAATGCCGTCTCGATCAGCCTTGACCTGCACGCGGTTGAGCTGCTCGACGGTGTAGTCCATCTCCACCGACTTCTCCTGCAGCTTGCCCCGCCGCAGTGCCGTCTCGGCGCGGTTCTTGTCGCTGGTCACGGCCATCTGCGCGGACTGGCGGTATTCCTCCTGCGCCGTGTCGACCGCTTTGCGTGCGAGTTCCATGCGCGTGCGCAAGGTCGTGGTGTCCAGGTTGAACAGCGGCGTGCCGACCTTCACCGCCTGATTGGGCCGCACGTCGAAGCGATCGATCACGCCATCCAAGGGCGAGCGCACCATGAACGGGTCCTGCGGCACGACCTCGGCCTGCGAGAGCGCGGTCAAGCGCACGGGGATGAGGCAGACCACGACTGCGGCCACTGCCAGCCTGCGGCGCGTCTTTCCGGCACGCAATGCCGCCACAGTGCGCTCGAACATAGAGCGAGTCGGCCTGAAGGCAGACAAGGCGTGACCGTAGGCGTGCGCGAGTTCTTTCAGCAAGGCCGTCTCATGCGCGCTCCACTGCGCATCGCGCGCCAGCAGCAGGCCGCCCTCGGCCGGTTCATCGTCGCGCCCCAGTGGCAGCCACAGTGCGTGCTCCGGCATCCACTGGGCCCAATCGGTTCGCAATGACTCCGGCAGCGAATCGATTGCGACTTCGGCGCCTTCGGGATGTTCAAGCGCCAAATGGCGGCACATGCCCGCGAGCCATTGCACATACGGGGCCGTGGGGTCGGGCTGGGGCAGGCCAGATACGGCGGCCACGCGACCGAGTCCTGCCGCGCTCCACAGGGCAGCCTGCCGGTAATGGGCGAGCTGCAGAGTCTCGTTGACGATCACGAAGCCCAGCGCTTCGGGCGTGGACATCTGGCGCGCGCGTCGCTGCAACTGCAACAGGCTCACCAAAGGCTTTGACAGGTCGGGGGCATTCATGGTCGAGTGCTCGTGTTGGATGCATTCATTTGCGTGAAGCAAATGCCGCCCACCCGCTCATTCCGGGCAGCAGCCCAGGTTGGTTGCCATCGACCACACCGAAGACTGGGACCGTCTGGCTCACTGGATCGATCTGCGCGCCTACACGCTGCACCTTGGCCGGATAGCTCTTGCCGAGCTCTTCCACGTCGACGGTGAAGTCAGCACCCGGCTTCAGCCACGCGAGCCATTTCGAGGGCACGATCATTTGCAGTTCGAGCTGACCGGTCTCGACGATATCGAGCAAGGGGTTGCCCGGCGTCACGTACTGGTGAGCGGCCACGTGCCGCTTGGCAACGCGCCCTGAAAACGGTGCAGCGATGCCGCATCGACCGACCAGCAGCCGTGCCGTGCCCGCTTCGGCTTGCGCCTCCTTCAGCTTGGCCTGTGTCTGATCGAGTTCGAACTTTCCTATGGAGTTGAGTTCGGCCATGCGCCGGTTGGAAAGCACCAGCGCGTTCGCGGCCTCGGTTGCTGCCTCGGCCTTGCGAAGCTGGCTCTGGTACACCGAACAGTCGAGCCCCACGATCTGTTGGCCGGCGCGAAACGCATCGCCTTCGCGCATCGGCAGGTTGGCAATGCGCGCTGCGATCTCGGACGAGATCGTCACGGCATTGCGCGAGCTGAGTTGCGTGCGGATGCGGCCATCCTTGTCAGCCGCGAAGTTGACGTTCTGGGCAGCGGCACCGGTGACGGCACAAACAAGCGTGAAGAAGGCGAACCCGACACGTCGGGTCATGCGCCGCCTCCGGGGTTGACGGTCTTCGTCCAGCTTTGCTCCGAGGCGCGCACCGCCGCACCCAGAGTCTTCAGGTCGTATGCCGGCACCGACTCGGGCAGCGGGTCGAGGCCGATGGTGGCGATCACCTGGCCGTAAGCACCTTGCAGCGCGCCATAGCTCTGGTACAGACGCAGTTCGGACATCATGGCGGAGGTGGCTGCACGCACCTCTTCGAGTTTGCCCTGCGCACTGGCCGAGGCCGCATTGCGTGTGTAGTGCAGGATGCGCTGCTCGACGGTGTTGAGCTGCTGCGTCAACTCGTACTGCTTGAGGCGGCCCAGGTATTCCAGCTGCGACACGTGCACTTGCGTGAGCACTGCCATGTTCAACGCCAGCCGCTGCTGCTTGGCCACATCAAGCTGCGTCTGCGCCAGGCCGCGGATGCTGTCGGCACTGAAGACGTTGAGAAGATTCCAGCTCACGCGCAAGCCAGCGTCGCTCCACTTCCGATGGACGAGGTAGCTGTTGCTGTCGTAATGCCCGCCGAGACTGAGCTCCAGTCCGGGGAGCAGGCGAGCAAGCGCCCTTCGCGTTTCAAGCACGCCGATGCGTTCGTTGTATTGCGCCTCGACGAGCTCCGGGCGGTTCAGCAGCGCCGCCTCCTCGATCTTCGCCACTGGCAAGCTGATGCGTGGCGCGTTCAGCGCAGGTTCCACGGCCACCTTGTAGCTCTGGCCCGGCTCCAGGTTCATGATCGACGCGAGCCTCGGCTTGGCCTGCGCCAGATCGTCGCGCGCCGCTTCGAGCTGGCGCACGATGTCGAGCAATTGACGCTGGTAGTTCAAGGCGTCCAGCGGCGAACGCAGCTTCTCGACCTCGACCTTGCGCGAATCGTCCAGGGCCTGGCGCGCAAGTGCGAGCACCGGTTCGATCTTGCCTTCAAGCAGTTGCGCGCCCGCCGCCTGCCAGTAGGCCTGGCGTGTCTGCTGCATCAGCAGGTGCACGACCTTGCGCTTGCGCTCCTGTGCCACCAGCACGCGGTCGGCCTGCTGGCGTGCGCTGTAGTAGCCGACACCGAAGTCGAGGACGTTCCAGCTCAGGCTCAAGTCGCCGGTGACGCGCTCGCGGTCGGTGGAGGTGGATGGCACGAGCGACTGCAGGCCTGTGGACACGTCGCGCGACGACGAGGCGAGCTCGTTGTCGCGTCCAGAGTAGCCCGCTGACATGACGAGCTTGGGCAGGAGGTCGGTGCGAGAGAGGTCGAGTGTGCGTTGCGCCACCGCCTCTTCCATCAGCTTGAGCCGATGGTCGAGGTTGTACTTGATGGCCCGCGCCATCGCTTCTTCGAGCGTGATCGCGCCTTGCACAGGCTCTTGCTGCGCCACCATCGCGCTGCGGCCGGCGAGCAGGTTCGTCTGTCGCTCGTCCGGCGTCAAAGCACGAGGCTCGACGGCGCAGCCGGCAAGTCCGGCGGCAATCAGCAGGGTCAGCAGCAACAGCTTGGATGGATGGGGGCGGTCGGTCACGGTGGGGCTCTCCTTGTGGTTTGTTGTCATGGTCATGCTTGCGATCACGTCCAAGTGGGCCGGCATTTCAACGTTTGACTTAGGCGGCGCCGTCAGGCGTCCGCTTGAAGGAAGGGTTGGGCGTCACTCGCACGCGAGTCTCTTCAGTCCTCAGCACCAAGGCTGCTTGGCGACTTTCCATCGCCGGCCTTGAAGATCTTTTGCTTGGACTCCGGTATCCATCATCAAGCCAAAGATGCTGATGTCGATGACCGTGGCCTCGTCCTTGTCCCAGAAGACGATGGCGTACTTCGTGAGCACATTTGCCCAGCTGTACTTTGGCCAAAGATCTTGCCCATCAACGATGTTGACGCGAACGTTGTAGACCTTGCCCGTTTCCAAGTACTTCACACAGCCGTCTTCGATCACTGTCGTTTCTGCGGACGCCGCCCCGCAGCAAAAGGCTAGCAGCAGTACCAATACGCTTCTCATGCATTTCCTCCCACCAGAGCCGCAGTTGTTCTTCGGTTTGAAGAGTGCTCAGCTCGTGATGGGGTTCAGTGACGCCCAACCCTGCTCTGCGGCCGCGGATCGAAGGTGCTCGAGCAGGGCAGCGCGTTCGGCCTGGCGCGCTGCCGCGCCGTGGCGACTGAACTGCGCCGCGAGGCTGGCACGCGCCGACGGCTCGGCGGATCGCTCGGCCAAGAGGAGCGGCAACTCGCCGAGCTCAAACTCGTCGGCATCAATGACGGACACCTTGCCTCGCGACTGCACCTCACGGTCAACCCTGACGCTGGGGGCTGCCTGCGCCTTCACATCGATCTCGACGTGCGAACTGACGCGGTTGCCCTTGCTGTCGCGGGCGATGATCTCGACCTGCAACTTCTGGTTATTACCGTCTGGCGCCCGGCCGGAAAGCGTCCCGTTGACGGGATCGAACTTCAGCCACCCGGGCAAGGGGCGCCCGTTGGCGAGTCGAGCCTCGATCGTGATCTGCTCGCCCCGGTCGCTGTGGGTGAAGGTCGAGGCCGGCAGGCCGATGCTCAGCGGCTGGCCGGCGCGCACCACGAAATCGCCGCTCTCCGGCAAGGCCTGCAGGCCCCGTGCAGTGCCCACGCCGGTTTCGATAAAGCTCGATCGCAGCTCGGGGCGCGGCACGATCGTCACGCTGTTGATGGCCACAGCATCCGGCACCCGCGAATCGGTGACGTTCGCGGGCCCGGTCGTGACCTGGCCTGAAGCGGGGCTTGATATCGGGTTGATCGTCGGCGTGTTGACCTGGTTGACCGGCTCGGTCGGGTTGAAGGTGATCGGCGGGGTCCACGGCTGCGGTGCGGGGGCGGGCGGAGCCGGAGGCTCGTGGGGCGGAACGGGCGGTCCCGGCGGAGTGGTGGGCACGGGCACGAGCTCGTAGGCACCGCCGTCGGTGTTGCCAGCGAGGATGTTGCCGGCGGCGTCTGCCACGCCACTGCCGCCACCGACGAGCCGCAGCGCGATCTGGCCAGCGCCCGCGAGATGGCCGATCGACACGATGTAGGTGTGTGCATTGACCTGCGTCACGGAAAGCACGTCGCCGTCGGCGCGGCCATGCTTGATGAGCGCGAAGTCCGCCGCATTCAAGCCGGTCACGTCTTCGGAGAACTGCACGGTGTAGCCGACCGACTGCGCCGACGTCGGCGTGGCACTGTCACGGGTGATGGCGTCGACGACGGGCGCGGTGGTGTCGACGATGATGCCGCCTATGGCCGGCACGCCGTTGAGCGCAAGCACCATGGAGTTGCCTGCGGCATCGCGCAAAGTAGCGCCATTGGCTTGCAGGCTGCCGACTGCAATGCCGTCAGCAGCGGTGTCACCGGCTTGCACCGTGTACTCGAACACCAGCGTGCCGCTGCCGGAACCTGAGACATAGCTCGCATAGGCCGTCGTGCCACCCATGTCCAGTGCAAGCCTTGGCACACCGCCCGCGGTATTGACCAACACGGCTTCGCTGGCGTTGACGCTGAAGCTCAGCGCGTCGCCAACCTTGTAGATGCCATTGATCGGGACGGACACGCTGGCGACAGTGGGATCTATCGCATCGATGAACACGCCGGCGTTTGAATCCACTGCGTTGAGCAATGCCACGGCGTTGTTGCCCACCGCGTCGTGCAATGCACCGCCATTCGCATCGATGCTGGCGCCGAGCGAGATGCCATTGGAATCGAGCTCACCGCTCGCGACCGTCAGCCGGAAGACAAGCGCCGTCGAACCGGAGCCCGAGAAATAGCTTGCGTACACCGTTCCACCGGTGTCGAGCGTCACGGCTATGCGTGGTGTGCCGCTTGTTGTGTCAACGACGACGGCTTCGCTGTAGTGGACCGTGAAGTCCAGGTTTTGGCCGGCCACGTAGGTGTCGTTCGCAGGCACGCTCACGCTGCTGACGGTCGGCGCGACCCCATCGATCACGATGTCGTGCTGGCCCGCGATCGAGTTCGCGCTGCCGGTGGCCGGCAGCGTCAGTACGGCATCGACGCTCGTGGCGCTTTGGATCGTGGCGCCGTTGAGCGCCAGCGCGCCGGTGGATGAATAGTCGAGGTCGCTGCTGACGTCACCTGCCTGAACGGTGTAGGAGAACGTCAGCGTGTTGGTGCCAGAGCCCGACACATAGCTCGCGCTTCGATCGACGCTGCCAGTTTCGAGCAGCAGCGAGGGCGTTCCGCCAGCGGTGTCCACCGTGACCGCTTGGTCGAAGTTGACTGTCGCGGTGATGGTGTCGCCGAGCTTGTAGCTGCCATCTGGGCTGCTCACGTTCACGGTTGACACCACGGGGTTGATGGGGTCCACGGTAATGGCAACGGTGTCGCTGTCGGTCAGGGTGCCTCCGCTGCCGCTGAGGCCGAGGTCGCTGCTCACGACCTGCAGGCTGGCAGCGCCCTTGTAGCCGGCCGTGGGTGTGAAGACCAGCCCGTTGAGCGCAGCGTTGATGTTCGACAGCGTGCCATCGAAGGTCATGGTCGCATCGCCCGAGCCGCTGCCGACGACGAAGCTGAGGCCACTCGTGCCCGACAGCGTCAGCAATCCATGGTCTGCAGTCAAGGTCGCGCGCACGGTGCCGCCGCCGGCGTCCACGTCGGTCACCGAAATGAGATTTCCGTTGGCACTGCTGAACACCAGCGTCGCGTCCTGGAAAACGTTTTGCGAGGCGGGCACGCCATTGACGGGCGCGTCGTTGATGCTGACCACGTTCACCGATCGAGTGGCCGCCGCGCTGTTTGAACTGCCGTCGCTGACAACGAAGCTCACCGTGCGCGTGGACGTGTCCGGGATGTCGGAGCTGTTGGTGTAGTTGACCTCGCGCAGCGCCGCCTGCCACTGCGCCACACTCGCCGTGGCACCTGCGGAAGTCAGCGTGAGAACGCCCGTTCCCGCAGCGTAGCTGGCCGCGATGTTGCCGAAGGTCGCGCTGTCGGTATTGGCGAAGGCCAGCACGTCCTGGCCCGCGACGAAATTGGTGGTGATGCTCACGGTGGCGCCGGCGAACGTGCTGCTGTCGGCATCCGACAACGACAACCCGTTGTCCACCGCGACCGGGACGCCTTCGGTGGCGCTGGCCCCTTCGCCGCTGGTGCTCACGATGGGCGTGTCGTCCACGCCGGTGATAGTGAGGCTGCGGGTGGCCGCGGGGCCGGTGAGGCTGCCGTCATTCGCGGCAAAGGAGATCGTGCGCGGGCTGCTGCTGGGTGTGTCCGAGCTGTTGGTGTAGGTCACCGAACGCAGCGCGGATTGCCATTGCGCCGTGGTGGCGGTGGCGCCGGCAGAGCTCAGGGTGAGCACGCCGCTGCTGGCGTCGTAGCTGGCGCTGACGTTGCCCATGGTCGATGGGTTGTTGGTGAAGGCAAGCACGTCCTGCCCAGCGGCGAAGTTGCCGGTGATGCTCACCGTGGCCCCGGCGAGCGTGCTGTTGTCCACGTCGGCGAGCGTGAGGCCGCCATCGACAACGACGGGTGTCGAAGCGAGGTTGTTGGCCTCGACGAAGCTCGCGTTTGCGCCCGACGTGGTGACCGTGGGCGCGTCGTTGACAGCGCTGACGACGATGCTGCCTTGCGCAGTGCCAATGGAAAACGCGGTGGTGCCGCCGTTGCTGGTGGCGTCTGCCGTCTGCCGCGTGCCGTTGGTGGAAGCGACGCCACTGGTCTGGTCCCAGGCGCGGAAGGCGAGGGTGGCGGTTTCGCCGGCGATGCCGTCAGGCACATAGCGCACCTGCGTGGCCGAACTCAGCAGCAATGCGGCGCCATCCGACACCGAGCCGAAACTGGTCCAAGTGCTGCCATCGGTCGAGTATTGCCAGTTGCCATTTGCGCTGACGGCGGTCACGGCGATGCCGGACGAGGCGCTGCTGTCCACGTCGGCATAGGAGGCGCCCGCCAGCACGGCGGCAACAGTAACGCCGCCTGAGGTGGAGTCTTCGTCGGTGCTGGCGAAAACATACGGTCCGCCGGACAACGTTGGTGCGTCATTGACGGCGTCGATGACAACGGTGGCCCCCACCGACATGCTGGTGGTGTCAACACCGCCGTTGGCCGAGCCGCCATCGTCGGTGATGCTGGTGAGCGTGACCGTGCGGCTGGCGGTGTCGGGCGCTTCGCTGGTGTTGCGGTAGGTCATGCCGTCGACCAGGGTCTGGGCGGCCGCGGTGGTGATACCGGCGATCTTGCTGATCGTGACGGTGGCGGTGCTGCCGGCCATGCTCACCGAGTACGCCATGCCGTTCGTGGCGGTGGTGCCGGAGCTGCCATTGATGAGCGTGACGTCGGTCCCGTCGATGCCCATGATCTCGTTGCTGCCGTCGGCCACATGGCTGACGGTGAGCGTGATCTGGCTGATGGCCTGCCCGGTTTCGACGGTGCTGATCGAGACTGCGCTGAAGAGATCAACGGCGCTGCCGTTCTCTGTGTAGGTGGGCGATCCACCGGTGGCGCCGAGGGTCGGAGCGTCGTTGACGGCGCTCAGCAACACGGTGGTGCTCGCGGTGCTGCTGGTCCCGCCATCGCCGTCTGTCACCGTGAAGCCGACGGTGCGGCTGGTGGTGTCGGGCTGGATGACGTTGCTGTTTTGGTAGGTGATGGCACGTACCAGCGTGGTGGCGCGCGCTGCCGTGGCATTGCCATTGAAGTCGATCACCAGGTTGTCACCGCTGGCACCGTTGCTGCTGATCGTTCCGATGTCGACGCCGCTGATGGACACATGGCTGCCCACCGTGACACCCGCGCTGAGTGACACCGTGCCGCTGGTGTCGATGCCAAGCAAGTCTTCCGCTGACGTGCCGCCGGCCGTGATCGAGACGGTGAGGGCGCCGCCGCTGAAGTCCGCGGAATCGGCGTCGGTCACGGTGGCGACGGTACCGCTGTCGAGAACGATGCCTGAGCCGCCTTCGGTGAAGAAGACGCTGTCGCCCGAGAGATTGCTAATCACAGGCGCGGCATTGGAGTTGCTCACTGTGATGCCGTTGCCGCTGAGGTCGGCCACCGTCACCGCCGCCGCTGCACCCGCGGCCCAGTCCTCGGCCGCGGCGAGGTTGTAGGTCACGCTGCCGAGAGATGAGCTTCCATCCTTGTTCAGGCGCGGCACGAGGGCGGCCATGTCCGTTGCGTTCAAGCTGATGGAGAACGAGGTCCCGCTCGTGATCTCGACGCTGGAACTCGTGAGCGCGTAGCTCGTCGAGTCGCCGGACAAGGTCAGCTTGGACACGTCGATGTCGTTGGACGCACCCGACAGCTTCAGAAAACCGGTACCGGTGACCAACAGGATGCCGGTGTTGGCGTCATAGGTGGCGCTGGTGATGGTGGGTGCCGAGACATTGCTCGCGGTGATGCCGTTGCCTGAAAGGTCGGCCACGGCAACAGCCGCATCGGCGCCGGCTGCCCAGTCCTCGGCCGCCGCGAAGTTGTAGCTCGTCGCGCTGGTCGAGCTGGTGCCGTTCTTGTTGACGATCTGGTTGATGGCGGCTTTGTCGGTGGCACTCAACGTCAGTGTGAATGCCGTGCCGGAGGTGATCTCGACGTTGGCGGTGTCGGTCAGCGTATAGGTGCTGCCGCCTTCTCCGGTGAGGGTGAACTTGTTGGCGACGATGTCGTTGGTGGCTCCGCTCAGTGACAGGAAACCCGTTCCCGTGACGACCAGGGCACCGGTACTGGCGTTGTAAGTGGCACTGGTGACCGTGGGCGTCGACACGTTGGAAACCGTGATGCCGTTGCCGGTGAGGTCGGCAATGACGACCGCTGAATCCGCGCCCGCAGCCCAGTCTTCTGCTGCCGCCAGATTGAAGGTCGTGCCACCTGTCGAACTGGTGCCGTTCTTGTTGACGATCTGGTTGATCGCCGCCTTGTCGGTCGCGCTCAACGTCAGTGTGAATGCCGTGCCGGAGGTGATCTCGACATTGGCGGTGTCGGTCAGCGTGTAGGTGCTGCCGCCTTCTCCAGTGAAGGTGAACTTGTTGGCAACGATGTCGTTGGTGGCACCTGACAGCGACGCGTACCCTGTGCCGGTCACGACCAGGGCGCCGGTGCTGGCGTTGAAGGTCGCACTTGTGATCGTCGGCACGGCCACGTTGCTGGCCGTGATGCCGTTGCCTGTCAGGTCGGCCACAGCGACGGCGGCATTGGCGCCCGCAGCCCAGTCCTCGGCAGCGGCGAGGTTGTAGGTGGTGCCGCCGGTCGAGCTGGCGCCGTTCTTGTTGACGATCATGTTGATCGCCGCCTTGTCAGTGGCATTCAGCGTCACCGCGAACGATGTCCCAGACGTGATTTCAACGCTTGTCGTCGTCAGCGTGTAGGTGCTGCCGCCCTCGCCGGTGAAGGTCAGCTTGGACACATCGATGTCATTGGTCGCACCACTGAGCTTCAGGAAGCCCGTGCCGCTCACGACCAAGGCGCCTGTGCTGGCGTCGTAAGCCGCACTGGTGATCGTCGGCACAGCGACATTGCTGGCCGTGATGCCGTTTCCCGTCAAGTCCGCCACCACCACGGCGGCGTCTGCACCGGCTGCCCAATCCTCTGCGGCAGCGAGGTTGTAGGTCGTCGCACCGGTCGAGCTGGTGCCGTTCTTGTTGATGATCTGGTTGATCGCCGCCTCGTCGGTGGCGCTCAAGGTCAGTGTGAACGCCGTGCCGGACGTGATCTCGACGTTGGCAGTGTCGGTCAACGTGTAGGTGCCGCCGCCTTCTCCGGCGAAGGTGAGCTTGTTGGCGACGATGTCGTTGGTGGCTCCCGTCAGTGACAGGAAGCCGGTTCCCGTGACGACCAGGGCGCCGGTGCTTGCGTTGTAGGTCGCGCTCGTAATCGCCGGAACGGCCACGTTGCTGGCCGTGAAGCCGATGCCTGTCAGGTCGGCCACCGCCACGGCGGCATCGGCGCCCGCAGCCCAATCCTCGGCGGCAGCGAGGTTGTAGGTGGTGGCGCTGGTCGAGCTGGTGCCGTTCTTGTTGACGATCGTGTTGATCGCCGCCTTGTCGGTGGCGTTCAGCGTCACCGCGAACGATGTCCCGGACGTGATTTCGACGCTTGTCGTCGTCAGCGTATAGGTGTTGCCGCCTTCGCCGGTGAAGATCAGCTTGGACAAGTCGATGTCATTGGTCGCACCGTTGAGCTTCAGGAAGCCTGTGCCGGTCACGACCAATGCGCCTGTGCTGGCGTTGTAGGTCGCACTGGTGATCGTCGGCACAGCTACATTGCTGGCCGTGATGCCGTTGCCGGTCAGGTCTGCAACGACCACCGCGGAATCGGCGCCCGCGGCCCAGTCTTCGGCAGCGGAGAGGTTGTAGGTGGTGCCGCTGGTAGAGGACGTGCCGTTCTTGTTGATGATCTGGTTGATCGCCGCCTTGTCGGTCGCGCTCAGCGTGAGCGTGAAGCTGGTACCGGAGGCAACCTCGACATTGGCCGTGTCGGTCAGCGTGTAGGGGCTGGCGCCCTCGCCGGTGAAGGTGAACTTGTTCGCGACGATGTCGTTGGCCGGGACGCCCGTGAGTATGTGGAAGCCCGTTCCCGTGACCAGCAACGCACCGGTGCTGGCGTTGTAAGCGGCGCTGGTGATCGTGGGCACGGCCACGTTGCTGGCCGTGATGTGGTCGCCGGAATCCGACACGTCGACCGATGCATCCGCTCCTGCAGCCCAGTCGTCGGCGGCGTCGAGCGTGTAGGTGCTGATGTCGGTTGAGAGACCACCGTTCTTGTTGATGATGAGGTCGACCGCCGCTTTGTCGGTGGCGCTCAATGTGAGCGTGAACGACGTTCCCGAGGTGATGTCGACGTTGGCGGTGTCGGTCAGCGTGTAGCGGCTGCCACCATCGCCGCTCAAGGTGAACTTGTTGGCAACGATGTCGTTGGTCGCGCCGCTGCGCGAGACGAAACCCGTTCCGGTGACCACCAGCGAACCGGTGCTGGCGTCGTAGGTGGCACTCGCGATGCTCGGATCCGGCACGTTGGAAACGGTCACGCCGTTCGTGGTGTCTGAGGTGTTGGTGTTGTTGATGACGCTATCCCAGTCGTCCTCCGCGGACAGGTTGTACGTCGTGCCGCTCATGGAGGACGTTCCGTTCTTGTTGAGCATCGCCTCGACCTGGGCGCGGTCGGTGGCATTCAGCGTTACGGAGAATGAGGTGGCACTGCTGACTTCGACGTCTGTCGTGGTCAATGTGTAGGTGCTGCCGCCTTCGCCTGTGAATGTCAGCTTCGACACGGTGATGTCGTTGGTGCCTCCGACGGTGCCAACCATGTTTGTACCGGTCACCGTGAGCACATGCGTGTTCGAGTCGTAGGTGGCGGAGGTGATGGCGGGCGAGGTGACGTTGCTGACGGTGACGCCGTTGCCGGTCAGGTCGGCGAGGGCGCTGGCGTTCACATCCCAGTTGGCAGCTGCTGCAAGTTTGAAGGTTGTCCCGCCGACTGACGAGGTGCCGACCTTGTTGAGCAGTCCGTTGACGGCCAGCTTGTCCGCCGCGTTCAGCGTCACTGAAAAAGCAGTCCCGCTGCTGGCCGTGACGTTGGTGGAGGTCAGCGTGTAGGTACCTCCGCCTTGCCCGGTCAGCGTCAGTTTGCTGACATTGATGGTGTCGTTCGTGGTGATGCCCGAGGCCGTGACTGCGAGCACACCGCTGCTGGCATCGTAGGTGGCACTGGTGACGCGGACGGGGGGATCGGTGTCCCCGATGAAGTCGTCGAAGTCGAAGTTCATGTCCGTCGACGTCATGCGCACTTCGTCGACTCCAATTCCACCGAAGTTCAGTGTTCCTCCCGAATTACCCGCACCGACGGACTGGGTAGACCCAACGAGCACGCCATTGTTGTATCCCCCCACCGTGACGGCTTGGGGTCCGTAGCTGTTATTGACAAAGAGTGAGGTGAAGGTGAAACCGCTTCCATCAGTGCGGGTGATGGTGAACCGTTCCGTTGTGCTAGTGTTATTGATGACCCTAGATAGCGGAAAGATCGAATTCGAGCCCCCCGAACCCTGTGCATAAGTGTTGTCATAGGTCATGCTTCCACCATCGCCATCACTGGTGAACGTGAAGGTGAATGACACACCACCCAGGACTTGGGTGAAACTGGTGACTTGTGAGCCGCCGGTGGGGTCCGTAATGAATGGGTCGTTGACAGACGCCAGAAGGTCCGCATAGCTGTACGCCGCCAGGCTGGCCGCCTCCACAAGACCCTGGTGGACCTCCAGATTCCAGTCTCCGCCTCGGCTTGCAGCGCCGGTCGCGTTGCTGGAGGCGGCAATGTCGGCACCGGTGATGTCGGCCAGGGCCTGAACGAACGCGCGCCCCGATGCATCGGCACCGACATTGCAGCCATACAGCAGGATGTCGCCATCCTTGCTGAGCGACGCGCCGACTTGTGCCAAGGCGTCGGTGTGCGCGTCGAGGTTCTCGGCACTCAGCCAGACATTGCCGGCTTGAAATGCGCCTTCCGAACCGTGCGAGATCAGGTGAACGGCATCGATGCCGTGGCGCCCCGCGAGGTAGCCAGCCATCTGGGCCAAGCCGTCGCCGTTCTGGTCCAGCACGACGACTTCGGCGTTCAGGCCAATGCTGTCGATGAGCTTCTGGTAGTCGCGCACATGGGTGTCGACGAAGACCACCTGATGCCGATCGGCCTGATCGCCCTGCACCGCGGGCGGGGCGATGGCAGCAGGGGCCGGGCTTTCCTTCGCTGGGGGTGCAGATTTGTCGGGACCCGCAACGGCATGCGCGGAGTCGCTGTGCGCGGCGGCATCTACCGCAGTGAGTGCGGCGGCGCCGTCGAACATGATGCGCGGCTCGAGCGCGAACATCATTGGAGTGGTTCGACGCGTACGTTCCTGCGTCGCGGCGATCCGCCCTTCAGATGCGTTCTTCATATTGCGCTCCCAATCGTGCATTTCAATGTCAGTCCAAGGATGCAAGGGTGGCCGGCGCGCCACCCGGAAGCGTCAAGGCCGCGAGGGGAAGATGCCCGACATCGCAATGATGAAGTTCGTGCCCAGGAAGGGGTTGCGGATCCCCAAAGGCTGGCTTGCGCCCGCAGTGCCGACCGTCACAGGCGCGCTGAACGGTTTCAGGTTGGTGTTGGCCGCATCCGAGCTGTACAAGGTGCCCGGCCGGCCGCCCGCGGAAATCGGCCCAAGAACCGTGGTTTCCGAAGGGACTGCCGCCACGTTGGTGCTTGCCGCGACGGCGGGGATGCCGACGGTGGCTTGCGCCGTGTGCGTGTGCATGGGCATCTGGTTCGACACCATCGTCACGCTTTCCGTGCCGCTTTGTTCGCCTTGCACGATGGTGGAAAGACCCGCCCCGCTACCCATGCCGACCGGGCTTCGCCCCTGGAAGTCGGGCAATTTGAAGTTGGACACGCCATCTCCGCCGAAGGTCGTGCCGAGCAGGGAAAACAACGCCGCGTTTTGCTGAATGGACATCGTTTGTCCCTGGCACATGGACCAGTCCCTCGGCGCGAAGTTGAAGCCGACGATGCGGATTTCACCCAGAAACGGATCGCTCATGACATGTTCCTCAAGTTGATGAACGGACTGCTACGAGAAGCGCTGTGTCGCGCGGATTCAGACTTCGGGCGGACAAGCCACCGTCGTCTGGGGAATCGGGTAGTGGAAGACGACCTGCATCAACTGGCGACCATCCTCGTCGGGACCGATGGGCGTCATCAACAGATCAGGCCAGGTGTCGTCGCCGGCGACGAGCGTGTAGTTCGCCTGTTCGAATCGCACGCCGGCGGGAAGGGCGAACTCGGCTGCATAGCAACAATGGCGGGCGTTCATCGGCACACCCTTCGTGGCTGACCGGAGCTCGACCGCTACGGGCTCTCGATCGCCAGCAAGCAGCGCATGCTCGCGGCCCACGTCGCAGCTCAAGCGTTCCAGGCTGGGCAGATTCATGGCGCAGGCTCCTCGACGGGGGTCCTGTCCGACGCGCGCGCGTTGCGTCGCATCTTCACGTGGACGTGGTTGCCGCCGACTGGCTCGAAGCCGAATCGGCGGTACAGCCGAAGCGCCGGGTTATTCGCCTCGACATGCAGTTCGACAACCCGTCCCGAATGGTCTGCGTGGGCAACCATCAGCGTCAGCAAGGCGGAGCCCACGCCGCGACCGCGTTCGTCAGCCAGCAGGCTCATGTCGATCAAAGACGCACGAGGTTCGCCGCGATCGCCTTGTCGATCACTCTCCCACCAGTACAGGCGCCCCACGGGTTGCGCGTCGCGCGTCAACAGCAGGAAGTCGGCGGCAGCGTAGTGCTCTTGGTAGTAGCGGTGCTGGAATTCGAACTGCTGTTCGAGAAAGCGCTTGCTTTCGATGTCAGGCCAGCCCGTCGCGGCGACCTCGTGGGCGCGCGTGGAGACGTATAGGGAACAAAGGAAATCATGGTCGGCGAGAGCAATAGGGCGCATGCCCAAGCCGTCAAGTGGCGGCGACGCCGATGCGAGGCGCTCACGCCTCCACCACCAACCGAGTCGATCCATTGCGCTCCCTGACCTGCTCTCGCAGTGTTTGGAGCGATCATAGAGAAGCCTTTGCGATCGCGCTAGGCCTTCATCAGTGCAATCAGTTTGTCGAGTGTCGACGAGGCCTGCGCACGCTGACCTTCATCGGCGATCTGCATCAGCAAGGCCTGCATGCGTTGCGAGTCCTTGTCGGCCGCATGACGATCGCCACTTGTCAGGAGGGCTTTTGCCATGGCCTCGCGAGCAAAGAAGATTTCGAAGGCATCGGCACTGTTGGTCTCGCAGATCGATTCGCAGAGCTGGGCGTGTTCGACAGCCCGTGGTCCGTCACCGACAGCACTCGCGCACAAGGCCAACAGATACTCAGCCCGTTCGACGTTCAGCCAGGTGCCGATCTCGCCCCAGGTGCTGCGCGAGAGCGCGGCGGCCTCGAACATCAATGCATCCACTTCGGGCGAACGCGGCAGGTCGAGCAGCACAGTCGCGGCGTTGTTGCAGGAGGCAGCGAGCGCCTTCTTTGCGTCGGTACGGATAGCCACGGCGGCATCGCGTGCGAGCGACGTTGCAGATTGAAGAAGCCGCCGCGCCTTTGGAAACTCTCCCCGGGCGATGAAGCCACAGGCGGCTGCACCGTGTGCTCGAACAACGGCCGGCGTCGGGAGTAACGGCTCGCCACACGCCTCGTCGCGCAGCAGCTTCATCGCAAGTCTTGCGCGGTCGGCGAAAGGTTTCGCATCGACCTGCACTGCCAGGACGGGAGTGACCCTGTCGAGCACAGCCTGCAACGCGTCGGGGTTGCCGTGGTGCGCCAGATGCACGTGCTCGGCCAGTTGCAGGAAGTCGCCAAGCTGCTCGGGAAATCGGTCGAGCAGCGACAGCCCCTGGTCCAATCGCGAGGTCACCCCCGCGAGGTCGTCCACATGATCGTTCCAGGCTTGCTCGATGAATTCGGCGAGTGTGGCCATCATGGACTCCTCCGTTGGCAAAGACGGCGTCACAACGCGGAGCGTACGCGCTGCGGGAGGCCGGCGAGATCGGGATCGTGCACAGACTTCAGGTCACCGTCCATCGCAGTCTGGATGAGTCGCGCAAGGGTCTGTGCATGCGGTGTGACGACACCGTAGAACAGCACTTCGTCGCCGCGCGCGATCAAGAGCGTCGGGAAGTTTTCGACGTCGATCGCGCCGAGCACCTCGTCATGGTCTTCGACGTCGACCCAGGCGAAGCGGGCACGGTCGCCAAAGGCCTTGGCCTGCTGGTCGAAGAGTGGCTTGTATTCCCGGCAGGTGCCGCACCACTGTGCGCACAAGCCGGCCACGAGCAAAGGGGTTGCGTTGTTGGTCGCCGAGGGCATGGGTGCAAGTGTGCATCAGCGGCAAAGGACGTTCACTGCACCAGTGCAGTGATTCACGGAACATAAGACCGCGTCTTCGGCGATCCACTGCGCTGCTCGCTCCGCGATCATCAGCGTCGGCGAGTTCGTATTGCCGCTGGTGATGGTCGGCATCACGCTCGCATCGACCACGCGCAACCCGGCAACGCCGTGCACCCTGAGGCGCGCATCGACCACGGCCAAAGCATCGCTCGCAGGCCCCATCTTCGCCGTTCCCACCGGATGAAAGATCGTCGTTCCGATGTCGCCTGCGAGCTTCGCGAGTTCTTCATCGGTTTGAAACTGAAGGCCCGGCTTCACTTCCTTTGGCTTGTATTTCTCCAGCGCCGGCTGCGACACAATGCGCCGCGTGACCCGCAATGAATCGGCGGCAACGCGACGGTCTTCTTGGGTGCTGAGGTAGTTGGCGCGGATGCTCGGCGCGTCCTTCGGATCTGGAGTGCGGATGCGCACCGCGCCGCGGCTCGTCGGATTCAGGTTGCAAACGCTCGCAGTGAAGGCATCGAAGGAATGCAGCGGCTCGCCGAATGCATCAAGTGACAAGGGCTGTACGTGGTACTGGATGTTGGGGTAGGGCCTGGCTGCATCGCTGCGTGTAAAGGCACCGAGCTGCGACGGTGCCATGCTCATCGGACCGCTCCGCTTGAAAACGTACTCCAGACCGATCAGCGCCTTCCCCCAGAGCGAGTTCGCCATGGTGTTGAGCGTCTTCACGCCTTTGACGCTGTAGACCGATCGGATCTGCAAATGGTCTTGCAGGTTCTCGCCGACACCCGGCAGGTCGCGCACGATGTCGATGCGGTGTTGCCTGAGCAGCCCGGCCGGACCGATGCCTGAGAGTTGCAGCAACTGCGGCGTGCCGACGGCACCGGTACAGAGGATGACTTCGCGTGTCGCCAGTGCACGCACGCGTTCGCCACCACCCAGCGGCATGACTTCGATTCCGCTTGCTCGCAGACCCGCATCGCTGCGCTCGGTCAGCACGCGCGAAATGTGCGCCCCTGTCCAAACCTGCAGGTTGTCGCGATCGAGAATGGGATGCAGGAAGCCGCGGGTCGCATTCCAGCGCGTACCCCTCTTCTGGTTCACCTGGAAGTAGCCGACACCTTCGTTGTTGCCGCGGTTGAAGTCTTCGCTGTGAGGAATGCCCGCCTGCTGCGCGGCCTCGGCGAATGCATCAAGCACATCCCAGCGCAGCCGCTGCCTTTCCACCCGCCATTCGCCCCCCTGGCGCAGGCCCTTGGGGTCGTGGCCGGGTGCGGCATGGAATTCGTCGGCGCCTTTGTAGTAGTCCTCGTGCTTGAGGAAGTAGGGCAGGCATTCGCGCCAGCTCCATCCGGGGTTGCCGAGCGCGCTCCAATGGTCGTAGTCACGTGCCTGGCCCCGCATGTAGATCATGCCGTTGATGCTCGACGAGCCGCCCAGCACCTTGCCGCGCGGATAGCGCAGCCTGCGGCCGTTCAGGCCCGGGTCTTCGTCGGTGTAGTAGAGCCAGTCGGTGCGCGGATTGCCGATGCAGTACAGGTAGCCCACCGGAATGTGAATCCAGTGGTAGTCGTCCTTGCCGCCTGCCTCGATCAGCAGCACCTTCTTGCCACGATCAGCGCTCAGCCGATTCGCCAGCAGGCAGCCCGCGGTGCCCGCACCGCAAATGATGTAGTCGTAGGTGGGCTCGGTCATCGCCTCATTGTGGCTCTGTGTCCGGGGCGACGAGGCATGCACGAACTGCGCTGCCGAATCTCAACACGCAGCAGAGCTCGACCGAATCACGAGGCCGACAACGCTCGCTGCAGCTTCATTCGTCGCGCCATCCGGCGGCGAGGTTCTTCACGATCTCCGCTGCCGGGGCACGCTTGGAAAGCGCCACCGCCTGACCGGCCCACAGCGACAGGAACTCGGCACGCCCCGCTTTGCCGGCCGCCTGGCGCAGCGGTCGCGTCAATGCGTTGGGGATCGGAAAGTCGGGCAGCTCGGCTGCAGCGAATTCGCGCATGAAGCGGTTGTCGAGGCCGCGCGCCCAGCGACCGCTGAAGGCCCGTGTCATCACGGTCTCGTGGTCTTGCCCCTGCTGCAAGGCCTCTCGATAGGCGGACGAGATGGGGCACTCGTCGGCCAGCAGGAACACGGTGCCGGCGGCCGCAGCGCTGGCGCCCAGGGCCTGCACGGCCCCGACACCCCGTGCATCGGCAATACCTCCTGCCGCGACCACAGGCACTTTGACCGCGTCCACCACCTGCGGCACCAGGGCAATCGTGCCGACGAGCCCTTCGTCGCGCGAACCGAGAAACGTGCCGCGATGCGCGCCAGCCTCCGCACCTTGCGCCACGATGCCGTCGACGCCGAGTGATGCAAGATGCACGGCCTCACGAACCTGTGTTGCCGTGCCCCAGACTTGCGTGCCGCGCTGCTGCAAAGCCGCAATGCGATCGCGCCCGAGGTCGCCGAAGGTGAAGGTGAAAACGGCTGGCGCGGCCTTCAGCACAGTGTCGAACTGCGACTCGAAGTCTTCCTCGAAGCGTTCGGGAATCTGCGGCGCAGCCATGCCGAGTTCAGCGTGATAGACGGACAGCTGCGCGACAAATGCAGCCTCGCGAGCTGCATCGCACTTCCATTCCTGCGGGCAGAACAGATTCACGCCGAAGGGCTTGTCGGTCAAGGACCGAATCTCCGCAAGCACCTCGTCCATGCGCGCAGGTGTCATGTACGCCGCACCCAGAATACCGAGCCCGCCGGCGTTGCTCACGGCTGCCACGAGTGCCGCGCTCGCCGATTCGCCGCCCAGCGGCGCAAGAACGACAGGCAGCTCGATGCCGAGCCGTGCACACAAAGGATTCCTCGAAGCATTCATCGCAGATTGCTCGCAAGAATGGGGAAGAGCTTGGTGAGCCCGTCAGCCAGCAGCTCGACGGCCAGCGCGGCGAGGATCAACCCCATCAGTCGCGTCATGATGTTGATGCCCGTCTGCCCAAGCACGCGCGCGACCCGGCCCGATGCCGAGAACACCAGAAAGGTCACCAGCGCCACGATCACGCCATAGCCGACCAGCACCGCGATCTCCCACCAGTGGCGCGTCTTGTCCGCATAGATCACCATCGTCGAGATGGTCGCCGGGCCGGTGAGCAACGGAATGGTCAGTGGCACAACGGCGATGCTCGCGCCCGCATCGATCTTGTTCTCGCCCTCGCTCACGTCTTCCTTGCGGCCCTCGGCGGGTTGGGCGTTGAGCATCTGGATGGCGGAGATGAGCAGCAGCGTGCCGCCGCCGACCTGGAAGGAGGCAAGCGAGATGCCAAAGAACTCGATGATCTTCAGGCCCGCCATTGCGCTCACAGCGATGACGATGAAGGCCGTGAAAGCGCTCACGCGGATCGTGCGCTTGCGCTGAACACCGTTGAGGTTTTGCGTGAAGTGAATGAAGAACGGCACGACGCCGATCGGATTCACGATGGCCAACAGCGCGATCAGCGGCTTATAAAGATCCATGGCGGGCGATTCTGGCGCGCGGGGCGAACCCGCGCGCATGAGAGGTCATTCGTGTCGGGTTGGGACATGGCCCGAAACAACTTGCCGTTTTGGGGGTGCCGGGCGGGCGCGCCGCGGCGTTGCTCCTCACTTGTGTGGCTCGTCACACGGCGCTCGGAGCGCCTTGCATCGCATCCCGCCCAGCGCCCCCAAGACGGGAACTTATTCCGGGCCATGTCCTTACTGCGGCGCACGATTCACCGGCTTGCCGTTGACGAGCAACTGCCCCCTGTCGAAGCTGACCTGCGAGCTGATCATGTCGCCCTCGCGCACGATGAGGCCGTCATTCGTGAACTTGGCGAGCATCAAACTGACCATCTCGGCCTGCGTCGCCGGGTCGCTTTGCGGTGTATTCGGCCCATTGCCGAAGCGGGTGACGGCCTTTTCCATCCACGCCACGGGTAGCTTGACCTGGCCCTTGAGCTGCGCCTTGGTCATCGCAAGCGCCTGCAACGGCATCTGCGCGTCGGCCGGCGTTACGCCGTTGATGCCGACTGAATATGACAACTCGGCGCGCTTGCCGTCGATCTCGACCGCAAGCTTGTCGACCGAGTACTGGGGGTCGAAGGGAAGCAGTGCACCAAAGTCCTGTTGCACCTGCGCCAGCATCACCTGCGGCGACACCGCCTGCTTCATTTCGCAGGCCGCAGCGCTTGTGTCCATGAAGCGCTGGATGAGGCGCTGGTAAGTGGGTGCGTGCAGGCGCTTGACGGACGACAGCAGTTCGAACTTGTCGACGCGAACGTCATTGATGACGCCCGAGGCACTGAACTTCGTGCTGTTGGACAGGAGGTCCTTGTCGCGCTTGTTCTCCGACGAAGCCTTGAGCTGGTTCAGCGTCATCTTGACCGGCGGCATGCCGCGTTCGGGCGCGGCCGTCGCATACATCTCAAAGAACGCAAGGTCCAGGTCGCCTGTACCCGGCCACATCCAGAACGATCCTTCGGTGCCGTTCATCTCGCCGCGCATGCGCAACGCGGAGAGCCTCATATCGAAGGACATCTTGTCGTCCTTGCCCAAGGCGCTGAAGCCGGGCGTCGCGACCTCATAGCGCAGGCTGGCTCCGCTTTGGCGGACCTCGCCAGTAAGACCCTGCCAATTGATCTGGTCGCCCTTGGCTGACTTGTAGTTGATGGCCGGGATCGAGAACTGCGTATTCATCGATCCGCCGAAGCCGACCACGGTGTGCGCCGTAAAGGGCGACTTGTCGCCGATAAGCTCGACGAACTGCTTGCGCTCGGCTTCGGGCACCACAACTTCAGTGTCGATCACTGCCGCGCCGAAGCTCGAAAATCCCGGCAGCGGGCCGTGTTTGATGCGCTGGCGAATCGTGATGCCGCTGACTGGGTTGGCGGTTTTGCAGCCCAACTGCAGCATCATCGTGTTTGTAGAGCTGAAGAGGCCGTACTCGTACTTCTGAGCCGATACCTTCAGCAGCGGCCATTGCGCCTGCCACTCGGCGGGCTGGGCCTGCAGCTTCTTCTTGGCCTGAACCCCGGTGACCGCGGCGCCGCCGACGACAGCCACGCCCAGCAAAACAACGGCCGCAGCAGCGGCCAGCACATTTCTGTTCATTTCCCTCTTCCTCTGTCTTTCGAATCCGCCCAGTGTAGTCAGGCAGCAAGCCCGCGCAGGTAGCGCAAGCCCGCAGCGGCCCGCGGTCCGTACCAGCTGATCAACTCGCCGTCGACGATGCTCGCATTGGCATTGGGGCAGATCGCCATCGCCTCGGTGAAGTGCTGCGGACCGAAGGCATACGGCTCGGAGCTCAGCAGGACCCGGTCCACGTCGGCGAGCCAGGGCTCGTCGCCATGAACGACCGGATAGCGCAAGGCACCATGCTCACCGCCGTTCACCTCGGGGAACGTGCGCCAGTTCACCTGGGCCAGCATGCGCGAAATGTAGGTATCGCGCGCCACGGTCATCCAAGGGCCGCGCCAGATGAGGTAGAGGACGTTTTGGGGCGCGTGAGCACTGAGGCGCGTGCGGATGAGTTCGTCGGCGAGTTCGCTTCTACATGCATTGGCGCGCGGTACGACGACGTCGATGTGACTGAAGGCCTGCACCAACCAGCAATTCTCAGTTTGCCCAACGTACCGACAATACGACCTTTTGAAGAGGAAGCGAGGGGCCAATCATCGTTGACGCAAGTGGTCAAACCGAGCCGATT
>Ga0136846_1229061_pt1 | contig 28061 bp, 25 predicted proteins | sample HopSoiMetagenom2_FD_96841 | JGI IMG/M metagenome (GOLD analysis project Ga0136846, IMG submission 96841) | Grasslands soil microbial communities from Hopland, California, USA - 2 Assembly 2016 (version 4) | ecosystem: Environmental > Terrestrial > Soil > Grasslands | place: USA: Hopland... | reverse complement strand
GGTGCTGGTCGATGCCGGCGACATGATTCCGCTGGACGGAGAAGTGATTGAAGGCGTGGCCTCGGTCGACGAAAGCGCCATCACCGGCGAATCGGCTCCGGTGGTGCGCGAGTCGGGCGGTGATTTTTCCGCCGTGACCGGCGGCACGCGCGTGCTGTCCGACTGGCTGGTGGTGCGTATCACCGTCAACCCCGGCGAGTCCTTCCTGGACCGCATGATCAGCATGGTCGAAGGCGCCAAGCGCCAGAAGACGCCCAATGAAATCGCGTTGACGATCTTGCTGGTGGCGCTGACCATTGTTTTTCTGGTGGTCACGGTCACGTTGCTGCCGTTCTCCGTGTTCAGCGTGGGCGCCGTTGGGGCGGGTAAGGTGGTGAGCATCACCGCACTGGTGGCGCTGCTGGTCTGCCTGATCCCGACCACCATTGGCGGCCTGCTGTCGGCCGTGGGCGTGGCCGGCATGAGCCGCATGATGCAGGCCAACGTCATCGCCACTTCGGGCCGCGCGGTTGAAGCTGCCGGCGACGTGGATGTACTGCTGCTGGACAAGACCGGCACCATCACCCACGGTAACCGCCAGGCGTCGAGCTTTTTGCCTGCACCCGGTGTGTCTGAAAAAGCGCTCGCCACCTGCGCCATGCAGGCCTCCTATGCCGATGAAACACCGGAAGGCCGCAGCATCGTGGCGCTGGCCCTGAAGCTGGCCGTGAGCCAATCACCCCTGCGGGCCGTCAGCGAGGTTCCCTTTACGGCGCAAACCCGCATGAGCGGAATGGACGTCCTGAACCCCGACGGAAGCAAGAGGGAATTGCGCAAGGGTGCGGTCGACGCGATCCGCAAGCATATTGAGGCAATGGGCGGAAGCGTTCCGGCTGAAGTTTTGCGTGCTTCGGATGAAGTGTCGCGCCGCGGCAGCACGCCACTGGCGGTGGCCGATGGCAGCACGGTGCTAGGCATCGTGGAGTTGAAAGACATCGTCAAGGTCGGCATCAAGGACCGCTTCGGCGAACTGCGCCGCATGGGCATCAAGACGGTGATGATCACCGGCGACAACAAGCTCACGGCCGCCGCCATTGCCGCCGAGGCGGGTGTTGACGACTTCCTGGCCGAGGCCACTCCCGAAGACAAGCTCAAGCTGATACGCCAGTACCAGGCTGAAGGGCGGCTGGTGGCGATGACGGGCGACGGCACCAATGATGCCCCGGCCCTGGCCCAGGCCGATGTGGCAGTGGCCATGAACAGCGGCACCCAAGCTGCCAAGGAGGCCGGCAACATGGTGGATCTCGACTCCAACCCCACCAAGCTGCTGGAGATTGTGGAAACCGGCAAGGCCCTTCTGATGACGCGCGGCTCGCTCACCACGTTTTCGATTGCCAACGACGTGGCCAAGTACTTCGCCATCATTCCGGCGATTTTTGTGACTACCTACCCGCAGCTGGCTGCGCTCAATGTGATGCGCCTGGGTAGTCCGTCGTCGGCGATTTTGTCGGCAGTGATTTTCAACGCGCTGATCATCATGTTCCTGATCCCGCTCGCGCTCAAGGGAGTGAAATACCGTGCTGTAGGCGCCGCCACGCTGCTGCGCCGCAACCTGCTGATCTACGGCCTGGGTGGCCTCATCGTGCCCTTTATCGGCATCAAGGCGATTGACCTGCTGCTCGTGGCCCTGAACCTGGCTTGAATACCTCTTTATCCAAGGACTCCTCATGAAAACCATTCTCAGACCCGCATTGGTGATGTTCACCATCCTGACCCTGGTCACCGGTGTGGCCTACCCGCTGGTGGTGACCGGCGCCGCGCAATCGTTGTTTCCGGCGCAGGCCGGCGGCAGCCTGATCCAGCGTGACGGCAAGGTCGTCGGTTCTTCGCTGATTGGGCAAAACTTCAGCGAACCCAAAAACTTCTGGGGCCGCCCGTCAGCTACGGGGCCCATGCCTTACAACGCCGCGGCTTCCAGTGGCTCCAACCAGGGCCCGCTGAATCCCGCACTGGTCGATGCCGTCAGGGGCCGTGTCGAGGCGCTCAAAGCGGCCGATCCGGGCAACACGGCGAAGGTGCCGGTGGACTTGGTCACGGCGTCTGCCAGCGGGCTGGACCCGCACATCAGCCCGGCTGCGGCCAGCTACCAGGTGGCCCGTGTGGCGAAGGCGCGCGGCCTGCCGCTTGAGAAGATTCAGGCCTTGGCCGGACAGCACACCGAGCAGCCCTTGCTGGGCTTTCTGGGCGAGCCCCGGGTGAATGTGCTGCAACTCAACCTGGCGCTGGAAGCCCTTCGTTAAGAAAAGATGGCGAGTCCGGCGAAGAGAAAAAACATACCCGGTGTTACCCTTTGCAAGGCGACCTTTGAGACCTTTCGATCATCCAGGAATGATGCAACGGTATGGCCAGTTCTCCCGACTCCCGCCCTGACCCCGACGAGCTTCTCGATCGCCTGCGCGGCGAGGAGGAAAAAGCGCGCCGCGGCCGTTTGCGCATCTACTTCGGCGCCAGCGCCGGTGTGGGCAAGACTTATGCCATGCTCAGCGCCGCGCAGCGCGAGCGCAAGGCCGGGCGGGATGTGCTGGTCGGCGTGGTCGAAACGCATGGTCGTAGCGAAACCATGGAGTTGCTGGCCGGGCTTGAGCTGTTGCCCTTGCAGGAGGTGGCCTACCGCGGGCACAGGTTGAAAGAGTTCGACCTGGACGCAGCGCTGGCGCGCAAGCCGTCGCTGCTGCTGGTCGACGAGCTCGCCCACAGCAATGTGGAAGGTTCGCGCCACGCCAAGCGCTGGCAGGACGTGCAGGAGCTGCTGGAGGCCGGCATCGATGTGTGGTCGGCCGTTAATGTGCAGCACCTGGAAAGCCTCAATGGCACGGTGGGTGCCATCACCGGCATACGCGTGCATGAAACTGTGCCGGACACGGTGCTGGACGGCGCCGACGAAATTATTTTGGTCGACGTCACGCCTGACGAACTGATGGCGCGGCTGAAGGCCGGCAAGGTCTACCTGCCGCAGCAGGCCGAGCGCGCGGCGCAGAACTTTTTCCGCAAAGGCAATTTGATCGCGCTGCGCGAGATTGCATTGCGGCGCACGGCCGAGCATGTGGAAGACGACGTCCGCAGCTACCGCGTCGAAAAATCCATCGCCCCGGTCTGGAACACCGAAGGCGCGATCCTCGCCTGCATAGGCCCACGGGAAGGGGCCGAGCAGACCGTGCGCACGGCGGCGCGCCTGGCCGGCCAGCTCAATGTGCGCTGGCATGCGGCTTATGTGGAAACGCCGCGCCTGCAGCTGTTGGAGATTGCCAGGCGCGACCGCATCCTGGCCGTGATTCAGCTGGCCGAGGAACTGGGCGCGGCCACGGCGGTGCTCACCGGCGGCGATGCCGCGGCCGAACTGGTGGCGCAGGCACAGCAACTCAATTGCGCCACGCTGGTGGTGGGGCGCCCGCAACTGCCGGGCTGGCGCGCGCTGTGGGCCGGCTCCACCATGACGCGCCGGCTGGCGACATTGGCGCCCACGCTGGACATTGTGGAAGTGGGTCACGCCGACAGCGCGCGGCGGCTGTCGCGCGCTGTGCAGCGTTCTGCCGACGATGATGCCGCCGCGGCCTGGCAGGAGAGCCTGCCGCGATACGCATGGGCAATGGCTGGTAGCGCCGCCGTCACCTTGCTGGCCCTGCCCTTGCTCAGATTTTTTGACCTCGCCAACATCGTGATGCTGTTTCTGCTCGGCACGGTGCTCGTGGCGCTGAAGTTCGGGCGCGGGCCGGCGGCGCTGGCGGCTTTCCTCAATGTAGCGGCGTTTGACTTTTTCTTTGTGCCACCCCGCCTGTCGTTTGCCGTCAGCGATGTGCAGTACCTGTTGACGTTTTCCGTCATGCTAATGGTGGGGCTGCTAACCGGGCAACTCACGGCGGGCCTGCGTTTTCAGGCGCGCATTGCGGCCAGCCGCGAGCGCCGCGCACAATCGCTATTCGAGCTCACGCGAGACCTGTCCGCGGCGCTGCTGAGTGAGCAAGTGATGGAACTCGGCGAGGCGGCCGCGCAGCGCAACTTCGGCGGGCGGGCGCTGGTGATGGTGACCGACAGCCACGACCAGTTGCTGCCGCCAGCCAAACCACCCGCGGATTTCGACGCCAGCGTGGCCGACTGGGTGTTCCGCAACGAACAGCCGGCGGGGCTGGCCACCGCCACCTTGTCGGCCCAGACATGGCATTACATCCCGCTCAAGGCGCCGATGCGCGTGCGTGGCGTGCTGGCGCTCAAGCCTGCGCAGGCGCGTTGGCTGCTGATTCCCGAGCAGATGCAGCAGCTCGAGACCCTGGCGCGGCAGATCGCTATCGCGCAGGAGCGCGTGCACTATGTGGAAGTGGCCCAGCAGGCGGTGGTGCAGATGGAGTCCGAGAAACTGCGCAACATGCTGCTGGCGGCGATTTCGCACGACGTACGCACGCCGCTGACCGCGCTGATAGGCTTGGCCGATTCTTTGCAGCGCACGGTGCCGCCGCTCAACGAAGCGCAGTCGCAGGCGGCACGCGCCATCGCCGGCGAAGCGCGCCACCTGAGTGCGCTGGTCAACAACCTGCTGGACATGGCGCGGCTGCAAAGCGGTGCGGTCAACCTGCGCAGCGACTGGCAGTCGGTCGAAGAAATCGTCGGTTCGGCGATCCGCCAGGCGCAGCACGCGCTGGCCGGCAAGGCTGTCACGGCGGCGCTACCTGCCGACCTGCCGCTGGTCGAATTTGACGCGGTTCTGATGGAGCGCGTGCTCGTCAACCTGCTGGAAAACGCCGCCAAGTACGGGCAGGCGCCCATAGAGGTAAGCGCAAAGGCGATGGAGCAGGCCCTGGTGCTGGCGGTGCGTGACTACGGGCCAGGCCTGCCCACCGCCCTGAAGGGGCGCGAGCACGAGCTGTTTGAGAAGTTCACGCGCGGCGAGGCTGAGTCGGCCACGCCGGGTGTGGGGCTGGGCCTGGCCATCTGCCAGGCGGTGGTACAGGCGCACCGCGGGCAGATCACGGCCGCCAATGCGCCGGGCGGTGGTGCAGAATTCACCATCACGTTGCCGCGACGCCCGCCACCACAGGGCCTGCCAGAAACCACCTGACCTTTCTTTCCTTTACTCATGTCCCACTCCACGCCCGTTGCCGTTGTGATTGAAGACGAGCCGCAAATACGCCGCTTCGTGCGCGCGGCCCTGGAGGCCGAAGGCTGGCAGGTGTTCGAGGCAGACACCGGCAAGCGCGGGCTGACCGAGGCCGGCACGCGCAAGCCCGACCTGCTGGTCCTAGATCTGGGTTTGCCCGACGGCGACGGGCTGGAGGTGATTCGTGACGTGCGCGGCTGGTCGGCCGTGCCGATTGTGGTGTTGTCGGCGCGCGCCGATGAGGCCGACAAAATTGCCGCGCTGGACGCCGGCGCCGACGACTACCTGACCAAGCCTTTCGGCGTGGGCGAGCTGCTGGCCCGTGTACGTGCCAATCTGCGCCGGCCGCGCGCTGCCAGCGCCGACGGAACGCCTGACGAGCCGCTTTTTACCTTTGGCGATGTGGCGGTGGACCGCCAGGCGCGGCTGGTGCGGCGCGCCGGTGCGGAGGTGCACCTCACCCCCATCGAATACCGCCTGCTCACCGTTCTGATGACCAACGCCGGGCGGGTGCTGACCCATCGCCAGCTGCTGCGCGAAGTGTGGGGCCCGGCGCATGCGGGGCAAAATCACTACCTGCGCATTTACATGGGCCACTTGCGCCAGAAGCTCGAGGCCGATCCGGCGCAGCCCAAACACCTGTTGACCGAAACCGCGGTCGGCTACCGCCTCTGGGTGGCCTGAAGGCCGGTGAGGCAGAATATAAGTGATAGATATGGCTGTAGCCCGTGGTTGGTATAGGGTTGTAGCTATAAAATAGATAGCAAATGACAGAACCCTTCAAACCCGGATCCACCCCCAAACCCGCGGGCGCCGCCGTACGGATCCCTAAAACCGCTCCGCCCGCAGCCGCGCCCGGCGTGCCGGCGGCCACCGTGCGGCTGAACAAGCGCATGGCCGAGCTGGGCCTGTGCTCGCGCCGCGAGGCCGACGACTGGATCGCCCGCGGCTGGGTGCGCGTGAACGGCGCGCCCGCCGTGATGGGCCAGCCCGTGGCGGTGGATGCGCGCATCGAGATCGACCGCCAGGCCGAGCAGCAGCAGCGCCAGCAGGTCACGATTTTGATCAACAAGCCGGTGGGCTACGTCAGCGGCCAGGCCGAAGACGGGCACGAGCCCGCCGTGGTGCTGGTGCAGCCGCAAAACCGCTGGCGCGAATGCAACAGCCGCATGCGCTGGGGCCATGAACAATTGCGCGGGCTGGCTCCGGCGGGGCGGCTGGACATCGACTCCATCGGCCTGTTGGTGCTGACACAGGACGGACGCGTGGCGCGCCAGCTCATCGGCGAAGACTCCGAAATCGAAAAAGAGTATCTGGTGCGCGTCAGCTACAGAACTGAAAAAGGGGACGAATCCACCAACGTGCAGGCCTTGTTCCCGCGCGAAAAGCTGGCCCTGCTGAACCACGGCCTGAGCCTGGACGGCCAGGCGCTCAAGCCCGCACAGGTGTCATGGCAAAACCCCGAACAGCTGCGCTTTGTGCTCAAGGAAGGCAAAAAGCGCCAGATCCGCCGCATGTGTGAACAAGTGGGTCTTTTTGTGACCGGGCTTAAGCGCGTGCGCATCGGCCAGGTCAACCTGGGCCACCTGCCGGTGGGGCAGTGGCGCTACCTGGCGCCGCACGAGCATTTTTAGAGCCGCTCACAACGGCCCTGATCTGGTTTAGCCCCACTGTTGAGAAGGCTGGGGGGAGTGCGCTGTCCTACTCTGATGTGGGCCAACGGATTGCAGCGCGCCACAACCCGCGGCCTAAAGTGGGTTCCATGGCACTCATTACTTATCTCGTCGAAGACAACAAGATCGTTCTGGACAACCTCATTGAGGCGCTCCAGGAGATCGCCGCTGTCGAGATCACCGGTCACAGTGCAACCCAGGCTGAGGCCACCCAATGGCTGAAGGCCCACAACGGCAACTGGCACCTGGCCATCGTCGATCTTTTTTTGAAAGAAGGCAGCGGGCTGGGCGTGCTGGCAGGTTGCCGCAACCGCAAGCCCGACCAGAAGGTGGTCGTGTTGAGCAATTACGCCACGCAGGAGATACGCCGGCGAGCGGCTGACCTTGGTGCCGATGCCGTGTTTGACAAATCCAGTGAACTCGATGGCCTGTTTGCCTACTGCATGGAGCAGACGGCCCGACACGCGGACCCTGGCGAGGCGCAGGGCGGCTTGCACAACCATGAAACGCCTTTTGCCGGAACACGGCGCAGGACGCCCGGCAGTCAAGGCTGATTGCCGCGCTTGCCTTATGAGGCCGGCTCAATCACAGCGCACTTCCGGGCTGGCTTGCAGCGCGGTGTCCGGCCCGGTGTGAGTGGCCGTGCAGCGGGTCAGCCCCGCAGGCAGGCGCTGCGCGGCCTGCACAGTGGTTTGCGCATAGCCGCAGGCCAGCCAATAGCCCTCGCTTCCGCCGGTCAGGCTCCAGGTCGACAGCAATTGTTTGCCGCGGCGGCGCTGGCTGTCGGGCACCAGGCTGGCCATTTCCCGGGGGTGGCCGGAAAAAAGGCTGATGTTGTTGAGTGAAAGAGGCTGCGTTGACGGCACGGCCTCCCAGCCGGCGGGCGCCTGGGCGCTGGCAGCCACGCTGAGGCTTGCCGGGCAGCTCAATACCAGCGGTGCGGCATGCGCGGCCGGGTTTACAAAAACAGCCCAGAAAAGAGCCACGGGAAACCAGGAACGTCCAGACATAAAGCTGCTTTGTTGATGTTTGAGGGGGGATGAAAGCCGCCTTGCGGGCGCCTCGCCATTTGAATTCATGCGTCCCGTTTTGCAAAGCCCCGGCCTGTTTCATCTGCAATACAGGCGGGGGAGGGGTTGAAACTTCGCTGAAACCTGGGGTTTTGAGAATACGGGGCAGGGCAGGCAATAGCCGGCCTCCACTCATTACCACCCAGGAGACAGATCACCATGAAGATGAAAACCACCTTGACTGCGGGCTTGTTGCTCACCCTCGCCTTGTTGTCCGGCTGCGCGCAAATGGCCGCGCAGCAACAGGCCATTGACGAGCAGAACTGCAACCCGGGCTCTCAGTGCTTCAGCTCGCTCACGCCCGAGCAGAAGGTCCAGTTGTTCGCCGTCAAGCAAGAAGCGGCCCAGCGTGAGAAGGACCGGCAGCTGCAGCGCGATGCCCTGCAAATGCTGCAATACCGGCTGCAAAGGAAGTAAGCTCGGGCGGGCGGGTTCAAAAACACCAGAGGAGCGGGAAGATGCAAACACATGATCAGGCGAAGGGTTTCCCGTGGCGTGGGCTGGCGGGCATGGTGGTGGTGGTGGCAGCGTGCGGCCTGGCGCAGCCAGCCGGTGCGCAGCAGCCGGGGTCGGAGCGTTCACCCGAGGTCTCGCCGGCGGTCGCCGCGCAGATTGATGCGCTGGTGGCCGAGTATGTGCCAGCCGTTTTGCCAGGGCTGCAGCTGGCCGTCGGCAAGGGTGGCACGGTGCTCTATGCGCGCGGCTATGGCGCTGCTGACATCGGGGCCGGCGTGCCCATGTCGGCGACGACACCGGTGAAGATCGGCTCCGTCACCAAGCAACTCACGGCGGCTGCGCTGCTCAAACTGCAAGAGCAGAAAAAACTCTCTCTGGCGGATCCGCTGTCGCGCTGGATCCCCGAGGTGCGCTATCGGCCGGACCCCACCATAGGCCAGGTCATGCAGATGGTGGGGGGCATTCCCGGCGCGCTGCAAGACCCCGACGACCAGCTGTTTGACAGCGTGCCGGCAGTGCTGCAGGAGCCGCCCATCAGCAACGGGAAATTTTTTGCGAACCTGAATGCGCGCGGCCTTTTTGCAGCGCCGGGCACGGTCTTCGATTACTCGAACGCCGGCTACGTTCTGCTGGGCCGTGTGGTCGAGCGCGCGAGCGGTCAGCCGCTGGAACAGGCCTTCACACAACTGCTGTTCAAACCCGCAGGCATGACGGCGTCTTATATTCTCGGGCCCCAGGCCAGGCCGCAGGCCGCCCTCGGCTACTACCGGGTCAAACCCGGCGATGCCTGGCGCCAGTGTCCCGACCTGAACTCCGGCTTCGACGCGACAGGCGGCGTGGTCTCCACCGCGTCCGACATGGTGCGCTGGAATGGCGCACTGAGGGGCAGCGCCATTGTGTCGCCCGACAGCCTCGCGCTGATGCGCACACCTGCGCGCCTGGCCGACGGCAAACCTGCGCCCATCGGCATGGGCCTGACCGCGCTGGGCGGGCCGGGCAGCTATGGCGCCGGCGGGCAGACGGTCAGCTTTGCCGCGGTCGATGCAGGCTACGGCAGCGGCTACGACGTGGTGTTGCTGGCCAACGGCAGCAATACGGTGGGCGACGCCGCGTATCCGCGTTTTGTGCTCGCGGCGCGCATCCATAACGTGCTGAACCCGGGAGCGCCCGAGCCTTTGCCGACGGTGACGCCCAACCCGGTAGGGGTTGAAACGGCTGCCCCGACAGAGTTGCTGCGCCTTTGCAAATAGGGGTTCCTGCAGGATTGCTATTAAATTGGTAGCTGCTTGTGCATGCCCTGCCTGGGCAAACGGCTCTTTTTGTTTATAAAACGGCCGCCATGCGGTATCGCTGGCGTGAGCGCGCCCCTGCCCCCACAATCGTGGCATGCGCACACCCGACCCGACCGACGCCGCGGCGAGCACTTCTTCATCCAAGCTCTTGCCCACCTGGCTGCACGTCTCTGACATCCAGGGGCTGGCGCAACTGGCGACGCAAGCCACCTTGGGCATCACCGGGCTGGCAGAAACCGTGCAAGGCAATGTGTACAAAGCCGTTGCCGCCCCCTTCGGCCCGCTGGGCGCGAAGTTCATTGACCGCATGCCGGGCGGCAGCGGGGTCAGGCGCGCGGGCATCACTGGCCTTGTCTACGGCAGCATCAAGGGCGTGACGCGCCTGGCCGGCGGCGCGGCCAATGCCCTGCTGTCGCGCGCGGCGCCGGCGGCGGGACAGCAGGCTTCGGCACCGCAGCGTGAGGCCATGCTCGCCGCATTGAACGGCGTGCTGGGCGACCAGCTGCAAGAGACAGCCAACCCGCTGGCCATTTCCATGAGCCTGCGCAGCGAAGGCCGGCCCCTGCTGCTGGAGCCGCAGGCGCTGGCCGCGCGGCTGCCCGGTGCCACGGGCAAAGTGCTGGTGCTGGTTCACGGCCTGTGCATGAACGATTTGCAATGGCTGGGCGACCCGGCGAGCCCGCAAGGCCATGGCGGTTATCTGGCACGCGAGCTGGGCTACACGCCGGTCTACCTGCACTACAACTCAGGCCTGCATACATCAGCTAACGGCGAGCAACTGGCCAACTTGCTGCAGCAATTGATCAAAGCCTGGCCGCAACCGGTGCAGGAACTGGCGCTGCTGGTGCACAGCATGGGCGGCCTGGTCGCGCGCAGTGCCTGCCACCATGCGGCGGGCGCCGGCCACAGCTGGCTGGCGCAGCTCAAGTCACTGGTGTTTCTGGGAACGCCGCACCACGGCGCGCCGCTGGAGCGCCTGGGCAGCTGGGTCGACGGCGTGCTGGGCAGCAACATCGTGACGCGCCCCTTCGCCAAAATTGGCCAGGTGCGCAGCGCCGGCATTACCGACCTGCGCCATGGGAGTGTGCTGCAAACAGATTGGCACCACGCCGGGCGGTTTGAACGCGGCCCTGATGCGCGGCAGGCCTTGCCGTTGCCGGCAGGTGTCGATTGCTACGCCGTAGCCGCCACCACCCTGGCCGCCGGCAGCGGGCCGCTGGTGCCGGTCAAAGAGGCCTTGAGCCGCAAGATGATCGGCGACGGACTGGTGTCCCTGGAAAGCGCCCTGGGCCAGCACGCCGAGCCGGCGCGCACGCTGGCGTTTGCGCCCGAAAACCAGTGGATCGCGCAGGGCGTGAATCATATGGGGTTGCTGCACCGGCCTGAAGTGGCGCGGCAGCTGGTGCGATGGCTGAGGGCGCGGGCAAGCGACGCGGGTTGATTCCTCGCAGTCCGAGTTGCTATCAAATCAGGAGCTGATTGCCAAGATGCTGTATGGGCTAGAGGGCCAAATGATGGTGAGAGTGGCCGAGTGGCCGGACGGAGGTGAACTACCAGGAGATGGTCAGTTCAACTGGTCCTGAAGAATTCATCGGCTTGCCCGCCACGATGGTCAGACGGTCTTGCTCGGGCTGGCCGGTCATTACATTCATGCGCTGGAGTTGCCCTGTTTTTCTGCTGGAGGTGTTGGCAATGGCCTGAACGTCCACCGTGGCTGGGCAACTGATCCGCAACGTGTCTTTTTGACCTTCGGCTTGCCCGCGGTGAGTGCAACGGTGGTCTGCCGTCGCGGCCTCGCTGAAGGTGCGCAGCACGATCGTGACGCCAAACGACGCGGACGTGGTTTGCGCATGGAGTGCGGGACAGGTACCGAGTAAAACCTGGGAGGCAACCAGGAGGCCCAAAGCAGTTTTGATGGTTCGCATGGCACATACTCCCTGAACGTCAAAGAGTTCAAGTCCATCCTAGTCAAATTGATACATTTCCGCAATTAATCGTTTTCCGTCTATCAACCCTTGAGATGTGATTGATTTTGATGAATTTATCAATTTGAAACTCACTCGATAGCCCTTGCAATGACGTTCGAGCGCAGCGGGTCACATGTGCTGCGGCCGGGCCTCAGCAGGTCTAGGTCTAGTAGGTAATGGTGAGCGTGTGTGTTTGCGGCAGGCTGGTGCAGGTGGCGACCGAGCAGGTGCCGGAGAGGTCGGCCGCGATGGAGCCGTTGATGGTGTAGCTTTGCGGCAAGCCATTGGCGGCGACCGCCGCAGGGTTGCTCAAGGTCAAAGTGTAGGGCAGAGCCAGCACAGTTCCCCCTGCGGCATTCAGTGTTGGCGTGTAGCTCACGCCACTGGTGCAGCGCACACTGTAAGGCGTGTTTGTTGTGGCCGCAGTGGTTTGAAATGAGATGTAGTCGAAGGTAATCGTGCCCGGCGGTGCGGTGAATTGGCACGATGCGGTGTTGATGATGGTGACCGGAAATGTTCCGGTGTCCATTTGAACGGTGCCTGTTGAATTAAACAGGGTCATGGTCACGGTGTCGGTAAAGGTTGATGCCTTGACATTTTGCAGCGCAGTGATGCGGGCGTAGAAAGGCTTGCTGTCGCTGGCGTTCATTGTGGTCGCGGTGCCGAAATTGACCGTGCCGGCAAAAGCCGTTGCTGTGGTGTTGTTCCATGCCCCAGTGCCGGGGGAAGTCCGGTAGAGCTCGTAGTTGATCCGGTTTTGGCCCCCTCCCGTAGCGGCGGCGCGATTGGTAGGTGGCGCGATTGCATTGAGGCCGTTATTGGCCTGCAAGGTATAGGCAAATGTGATGGGATCGGTCGTCAACCCGCGCGTGCAGGTGACGGTGTAACTGCCGGTGGTGTCGTTGGCTGTGGCGATGGTTTCGGAGTAAACCGACGTGAAGCCGGATGACGTGACCTGGCAGGTGATGGCCGCCTGGGCTTGCAGCGCGCAGGTGCACAGCAGGGCTGCCAAGGCAAAGCGCAATGCGGAAAAGACACTCATCGATTGACTCCGTAACCCGCGCAGGCCGCGCTCGCGTGAAGACATCAACTGGTGATAGTAACGTCTTGTAGCAGTATCGGGGATGCAGCGCCAATTCACACGTTTCGATGGCCCAACAGCCTCAAACTCGTGACAAAAGGCGCACCTATCGTGCCTGGCTGGTCGTTGGTCGCCCAAAGCCAGGGAGAAGGACGCTTGGCGGCCTCTGCAGGCTTTTCGGGAGACGACCGTTTGACTTCAGTAAGTGACCGTCAGGGTTCGCGATTGCGGCGCACTGACGCACACGCCCGTGGCGCAGGTGCCGGACTGCCCACCGGCGATGCTGCCGTTGATGGTGAAGTTCTGCGGGAAACCCGTGCCCGTCTGGCCGGCAGGATTGCTCAGCGCCAGGCTGTAAGTGAGGTTGAGCAGGGTTCCTCCTGTCGCGTCCAACGCCATGGTGTAGGTTTCACCGATGGTGCAGCGCACGGCATACGCCGTGCTGGCCGTTGCAGGGCCAGCCTGGAACGAGGTGTAGTTGAAGACGATGTTCCCAGGCGGCGTGCTGAGCAGACAGACGGACTGGTTGTTGATGGTCACGGGAAACGTGGGATAGGCGTCTGTGTTGCCGGGGCCGTTGTCGTAGCGCAGGCGCATGGTGACAGTGTCCGTAAACGTTTTGGCGTTCTTGTTAAGCCCGGCCGCAATGCGACTGTAAAAAACATGGGTGGCGCTGGCCGTCAGGGCACTGCCGAAGTTGACGGTCCCCGCGAAGTCCGTGGCATTGGTCCCGCCCCATGCCCCGTTGCCCGGTGCCGTCCTGAAGAGGTCGTAAGCCATCTGGTTGGCTGTGCCGGTGCCGTTCACTGCCTGGTTGGTGCTTCCGGCGCCTGGGTTGAAGCCATCGTCGGCTCGCAAGGTGTAAGCCGAGGTGGCCGGGTCCGCCGGGCCGCGCGTGCAATTGATGGTCACGCTCCAGGCTCCGTCAGTGGGGTTGGGGTCGTTTTCAAAGTACACCATCTGAACGGGTGTCGCCGTGGCGTTGCAGATCAGCGCGGCCGAAGCCGGCGCGGCACACAGATACAAGGTGAATGCCGCGGCGAGGCACCATGGGTTCTTCTGATTCACGACTTGACTCCTTGGCAGCGGACAGGGCCTACCCGGGTGATGTCTTCAAGGTTGCCAGGCGGCAGTTCGACGTTGAAGGTGCAACTTGCCCCGTTCCACTTCAGGCGCAGGCGGTTCATGGGTTGCAGGCCCGTGACGAACGCCTCGCCGCGGCGGGCGACAAAAAACTCTTTCTTGTCGCCTATTAGTTCGACTTCGGCGCCGGCCGGTGCGGGCTCACCGTTGTCGAGCACGATCTTGATCAGGGCACCCCGGCCTGACCGTACAGGGAAGGTGATTTTGACCGCGCTGCGCAGGGCCGGCACTGCCTCTTGTTCGATCGAGTCAAGCTCAGCGCTGATGGGCAGTTCGGTGGGATCCAGCCGCACGCTGTTGCGCTGAAATGGCAGCAGGCGGGGCAGTAGCGCGACCCCTTTCTCATCAGTGCGGGTCAATGTGCTGCCCTGAAAGCCCACGCCCACATTGGCGTAGCCTGGCACCTCGACAATGGCGAAACTCTCTTGCACGCGGCGCGTGCCGAAAACCTGTCCATCGGCCATAACCATTCCCCCTATCAGGCCCAGGCGCAAGTTCTGTTGGGTTTGCCCCGCGTTCAGGTCGGCTGAAAACAGGCCTTTGCTGCCTTGGTAGTAGGCGCCGCCCTCCGCGTAGCGGCCCTCGGCACGCGAGCCCAGCGCCGTGCGCCAGCCCCAGCCGGTTTCGGCGCTCAGGGCTTGGCTGGCGTTCACATAGCTCTCAGTGTTGCCGCTGCGGCTGGTGACACCGGCAGCGACCGTGATGCGATTTTCCAGCGGCACGATCAGGGTCGCACCGATGGAGGTGCCCGATGAGATCCCGCTGAGCCGTGTGGTGCTGAGGGTCAGGGCGCTGTGCGCGCCCAGACGCATGGTGTAGTTCAGGCTGATCGTGTTGAGCTTGCCCAGGTCATAGTTGTCAAAACCCGCATAACTCAGGTTGAAGGCTCCAAATTTGTCGGTGCTGTAGCTGTAGCTGGCGGTGGTCTGCAAGCGCGGCAGGGAGGCCGTCGTGTCAATGCCCAATTGCCGGTAACCGCGTGATGCGCCTTCCACGCTGAACGACACGCCGTGGCGCAGGCCGGTGCGCTCGATGCCGAGCAGCCAGTTGTGGCCATGGCCGGCGAAGTCGCTGCGACTGAAAGACATCGCCGTTTGCCCCAGCATCTGGAACGGCAGCTCGTAACTGGCGCCGGCGCCTACCCGCGACAAGGGCCTGGACCATTCGCCGTTGGCTTCGACGGTGATGCTTTTGGTCAGGCCCTGGCGCCAGAGACCCGATACAAACCGGGGGCCGTAGTCGGCATTCTCCGTCCCCAGCTGATTACGAACGGCTCCCAACTCGAAGCTCCAATCGCTCAGGTTTTCCTCCAGCAGATTGGCATTGCTGAAGAAGGACTGGGTGATGACGGTCTCGCGGCCCAGAATGTCGCGCACCACCATCCGGGCCTCGCCGGCACCCGTGAGCGCGGGAAAGTTGTCAATACTGAAAGGGCCGGAAGGGACTTTGGAGGTCTGCCGGAGCGCGTCATTAACGTATAGCTCCACCGTGCTCGGCGCCGCTGAGAGGCCGCTGACCGTTGGGATGGGTTGGGTGACGAAGCCGGGCTGCAAGGAAAAGTTTTTTGCGAACTGCACGCCACCAAAGTAGATCGGCCGGCCTGAAATGCCGGTGCGTGTGCTGCTGTCGCCCAGGCGCAGTGTGCTGTTGTCGTCCAGGAAATTGCGCGTGTAGGTGGTTTCCAGCCGACGCCATGAAGCCTTGACAGTCGGGTCCTGGCTGATGAGATTGCGGCCTACGTAGCTGCTGGTCAGCAGGCCCCATTGCCCCGAAAAACCCAACTCGGTCAGTGCGCCCAGATCGCGGGCGTCTGCGGCTCCGCCGAGGCCGCCGCGGGTATGGGTGGTGAGATAGTTAAGGTCGTAGTTGGCAAATACCGCCGGAATAGACGGCGACAGCGGGGGCCGCATCGCGGCCTCCTGCGTCAGGCGCACAGCATTGAAGGCTGCCGGTGAAAAGATCAGGTCAACCGATTGGTCGGCAAAATTAAGGCGTGCCTCAAATCCCGGAATAGAGGAGAGGGCATACCATCGCTGCCCCTGGAACTGGATCTCTTGCGCGCCGGCGCGCCGGATCAGGCGCCATTCCTCAAAAGCGTCATCGGGCGCATACAGAACGCCGTTTCGCTCGAGCAAGGTCCAGACCCCGCCTTTGGTGCTGTTGATGAATACTTCCAGTGGAAGCAGTCGGTCATTGGCGGCGCGGGTCGCCGGTGGAGCGTTAGCGGGCGGCGTAGTCTGGGCCTGCGCCGCCAGGGCGCAGCAGAGGCTTGCAATGCCAACAGCCAGGGGACGCATTCGTAGGGTCCGCCAACGCCTCCTGGTCATGGGATGCGGGTCAGGGCAGGGTGATGGCGGTGGTCTGGCTTTGCCCGTCGTCAAAGGTCACGACCAGTTTGGCCTCACCCGCTGTGATGGGCTGCTCGCTTTTGAGGCTGACAATTTTGCTGGCGCCGGGCAGGATGTAGTTGCCGCCTTCGAACTTCGCCAAGGCCTGCTCGCCCCGCATGACCGTAGCTTCACGGATCTGCGCGTAGGCCGTGCCTGTGTTGCCGCATTGCAGGCCCACGGTTTTGGCGTCCGGACGCTGAACAGTGCAGCTCACCTGACGCTTGGCCACAGGAGGTGTGACGAACACCGGCATGCTGAGGGCCAGGGCGATGGGAACCTGGATGCCGGTTGCTGGCGTGGCTTCCGGCACCTCGCGGATGATCATGCGGTAGGTCAGTTGCCGGCTTGCATCCGCGGGTTTGAGTAGAGCCAGGCGGACCACCTGCCGCGCTTTGGGGGCCAGCTTGATGATGGGAGGCGCCAGGATCAGGTCTTCCGTGAGAACCAGCTCGTCCGTGCCGTCCGGCTTTTGGCTCCAGGTATTGATGTCAGCCTGCAGCACCACTTCGGTGTCTGCCTCGTTGGTCAGCGTGACGGCGATGGCACGGTCACGAGGTGTCATGTAAAGGCGGACGGGTGTCACTGAAAATACGCCAGCCGTCGCGGCGGCCCAAGGTCCAAGCAGGCTCAGCAGGAGAGCGTAGGTGACAAGACTGCTTCGGCGCTTTGAGACTTTCATCCTCAGAAGGATACCAGTATCTCGGCCGTTCTCGGCTGATTTCCGGCATGGGCCAGGCGCACTGCGGTGAGCGTTCCCCATGCATCCTGAAGGCGTAACCGGGCCTGCGTTTCGATGGCCGCAGCTTCCGGGCCCATGGCGTAGCGCCGGTTTTCGACTTCCCATCCGTCGTCGTCTTCATCGCCTGCCGTGGCCAGACCCCGGTCACCAAGGCGGCAAGTGAGGCGTGCCGCATGGTCGACAGGGGATGCTTCGTTACGGCAATAATCCGGCAGCAGGGAATCCCGGGCAGGGCGATAGCCCGGCAGGAATCGGGCATTTCCCAAGGCGTTGGGATTGCTGACTTGTGCAATGCTGACCGGGGCAATGCTGACCGGTGCAATATTGACAAAGACGTCCGTGTTGCAACGCACCTGCACTGAAGAGCTACCAGCTCCCGCGCCGCTGGCGCTGGTGCAGACGTTATTGTTGCCGGTGGTATTTCGGGGATCGGTCAGAGTGATCTGGACCGTAAACTGGCCCGCTGCCGTGCCGGCAAAGCTTGCTGCCGCCGCCAACAGCAAAGAAGCACCGAGAGCGAGTTTGCCGCGCATGGTATCGATGTTTCTTGTGCCAGCTGGTAAAGCGATCAGTAGGTGATGGTCAACGTGCGGGGCGCTGTCGCATTGCAGGTGGCGGTGGCACAAGTGCCCTGCTGACCGCCAGTCATGGACGCCTTGATGAGGTAGCTTGCGGCTGCCGCGCCGGCAGTTTGCGAGCCCGTCACATCAGCCGTGTCACCGGCATTGCGGATGGCCAAGTCATAGACGAGGTTCACGCCCGCCATCGTGGAGGAGGCGGTGCCAATACTCATGGTGTATGGCAGGGTGTTGGTGCACTGAACGCCAAACGGCGTGGTGGCTGGCGTGGGAGCCGCGCCGAACGAGGTGTAGTTGAGGCTGAGCGCACTCGGCGCGGTCGAGATCTGGCATGCCGATGTCAGGTTGATCGTGACATTAAAGTTGCCGGTGGCCGTTGCGGCGTACGCGGGAACGGTTGCAATGGCGGCAAAACCGAGGGCGATTACTAAAATAAGCTTTTTCATACTGTTCTCCAGTGGGTTGAATGAATGACGAGACGGATACGAAACCAATAACGAAACAGATAACGGGACAAACTTTGAAGGTGAATGAACTGTAACTATGTATTTCAGAAATGTGCTTATTTGTAACTTCGATAAGGCCCAACAATGGGGAATTTGTCACGTCAGATCGTTGAAATAATTGAGTTTTTTCTGAAATGAGGCGAAAAGAACTACATGTTACAGACGTAAATCCTACCGAGAATGATGGCCGTTAGGCCTGCAAAATTTGAATCAGTAACAGATCCGTAACAACTATGCAAAAAGCCATGCAAAAACAAACCCTTTCCTTCCAGGCGGAAGTCGCCCAACTGCTCAAGCTGGTCACGCATTCGCTGTATTCGAACCCCGAGATCTTTCTGCGCGAGCTGATTTCCAATGCGTCGGACGCCTGCGACAAGCTGCGTTTCGAGGCGCTCAACGACGCATCGCTGTACGAGGGCGATACCGAACTCAAGGTGCGTGTGAGCTTCGACAAAAAGGCCAGCACACTGACCATCTCCGACAACGGCATAGGCCTGTCGCAGCAGGAAGCCATCGACAACCTGGGCACCATCGCCAAGAGCGGCACACGCGACTTCATGGCCAAGCTCTCGGGTGACCAGAAAAACGATGCGCAGTTGATCGGCCAATTCGGTGTGGGTTTTTATTCGGGCTTTATCGTGGCCGACAAGATCACGGTAGAAAGCCGCCGCGCGGGCCTGCCTGCGGCGCAGGGCGTGCGCTGGAGCAGCGACGGCACCGGCGAATTTGAGGTCAGCGAGCTGGAGCGTGCCGAACGCGGCACCAGCATCATCCTGCACCTGAAAGAGGACGCGCTCGACTACCTCAATGCCTGGAAGCTCAAGGGCATCATCAACAAATACTCCGACCACATCTCGCTGCCCATCCTCATGCAAAAGGAAGAGTGGAAAGAGGGCGAGAACGACCAGCCCGGCGAGATGGTGTTCACCGGTGAATGGGAAACCGTCAACCAGGCGGCCGCCTTGTGGACGCGCGCCAAAAAAGACATCACCCAGGACCAGTACGACGAGTTCTACAAGCAGATCAGCTACGACAGCGAAGCGCCGCTGGCCACCACGCATAACCGGGTGGAGGGCTCAACCGAGTACACGCAGCTGCTGTTTATCCCGGCCAAAGCGCCCATGGACATGTTCAACCGCGACAAGGCCGCGGGCGTCAAGCTTTACGTCAAGCGCGTCTTCATCATGGACGACGCCCAGGCGCTGATGCCGACCTATTTGCGCTTCGTCAAAGGCGTGGTGGATTCGTCCGACCTGCCGCTCAATGTCTCTCGCGAACTGCTGCAGGAAAGCCGCGCGGTGAAAGCGATCCGCGAAGGCTGCACGAAGCGCGTGCTGTCGATGATCGAAGACATGGCCGCCAACGACGCCGAGAAGTTCAAGGCGTTCTACGCCGAATTTGGCGCTGTGCTCAAGGAAGGCTTGGGGGAAGACTTTGCCAACCGCGAGCGCTTGGCCAAGCTGCTGCGCTTTGCGTCATCGACGACCGACACCGTGAGCGTGGGATTTGCCGACTACAAGGCCCGCATGAAGGAAGGCCAGGACGCGATCTACTACATCACCGCAGATACGCTGGCCGCTGCGAAGAACAGCCCGCAGCTGGAGATCTTCCGCAAGAAGGGTATCGAAGTGCTGCTGATGGCCGACCGCGTGGACGAGTGGGCGCTCAACTACCTGCACGACTTTGACGGCACGCCCTTGCAGTCGGTCGCCAAGGGCGCAGTCGACCTGGGCAAGCTGCAGGACGAAGACGAGAAAAAGGCCGCCGAAGAGGCGCAAACCCAGTTCAAGCCCATCCTCGACAAGCTCAAGGAAGCCCTCAAAGACAAAGCCAAAGACGTGCGCGCGACCACGCGGCTGGTCGACTCACCGGCCTGCCTGGTGGTGCAGGACGGCGACATGTCCACGCAGCTGGCCCGCATGCTCAAGCAGGCCGGCCAGGCGGTTCCCGAGGTCAAGCCGATTCTCGAAGTCAACGCCCAGCACCCGCTGGTGAAAAAACTGGAAGCCGGCGTAGAGGGCGCACACTTTGACGACCTTGCGCACATCCTGTTTGACCAGGCATTGCTGGCCGAGGGCGGCATGCCGGCCGATCCGGCCGCGTATGTGCGGCGTGTGAACGCGCTGCTGGTGTAAGGCTGAAGAGTCCCTCTATTGCTTGCCCAAAGCCCGCCTTGCGCGGGCTTTTTATCGCACGGCTTTTTCCATCGGGCTCTCGGCGCGCGGGATGCGGCTCACTCCACCTTGCCAATGCGTTTGACCACTTCAGCCATCCGCTTCGCATCGGCCTGCACGTACTTCTCAAAGTCCGGGCTGTCCTGGTACAGCACCGGGCTGCCGGCACCCAAAATCACTTCCTTGACCTTCGCATCCTGCGCGGCCGCCCTGGCTGCGGCACGCAGGCGTTGGGCGATGGGCTCTGGCGTTGCGGCGGGGATGAACAGCCCTGACCATTGTGCGTACTCGGCATTGAAGCCGGTGCTCTTCAGGCTAGCCAACTCGGGCAGCGCTGGCAGCACGTCGCTGCCCCAGTGCGCCAGCACACGCAGCTTGCCGGCCTTGACCTGCTGCAGCACGGTCGCCGGGCCGGTCGACACGGCGTCGATCTGGCCGCCCAGCAGCGCCACCACTGCGGGGCCGGCGCCGGTAAACGGAATGTGCGTGAGCTTGATGCCCGCGTTCTGGGCCAGGATTTCCATAGGGACGTGCATGGTGCCGTAGTTGCCGGACGAGCCGTAGTTGATGGCGCCGGGGCGTTTTTTGGCATCGTCGACAAACTGCTGCACGGTCTGCCAGGGCGCATCGGCGCGCACGGCCAGCACGGTCGGGTCGGCGGTGTAACGGGCGATCGGGCGCAGGTCGGTGAGTGCGAACATCGGAGCCCGGCCAAGCAGGATGTCGGCCTCGGGAATCACGGTGAAGGAGGAAAGCGCCATGACGACGGTGTAGCCGTCAGGCCTGGCTTTGGCGGTGTAAGCCATGCCGATGCCGCCGCCGGCGCCGGCCTTGTTCTCGATGACGACTGGCTGGCCGAGGTCGCGCGACATCGCTTCGGCCACCGGCCGCGCCACCAGGTCGGCCAGGCCGCCGGGCGGGAAGGGCACGATCATGGTGATGGGTTTGGTGGGCCAGGCGGATGGGTTGGACTGGGCGGCGCACCAGCCGTGGGTTGCCAATAGCAATGCGGCCAGAAGAATCGGGCGAAGTTTCATGCATGTCTCCAGACGAGCCGCCGTCGACGTGCGGGGCTTCAGAACCCGTGAACGGATTCCAGGAACATGCTAGTGCCGAGTGACGTTTTCGGCCTCATCGAAATCCCTAAGCGTACTTAGCAACCACCGCCTGCCAGTCCGTGAGCTTTACACCGTCAACGGCGTTTCCTGCATGGCCTCGGTCTGCTCTTCGAGCATGTCGACCTGGCCTTTCCAGTAGTCGCTGGTGCCGAACCACGGAAAGTTGATCGGGAAGATCGGGTCGTGCCAGCGCTGTGCCAGCCAGGCGCTGTAGTGCACCAGGCGCAGGGTGCGCAGCGGCTCGATCAGCGCCAGCTCGCGCCGGTCGAATTCGCGGAACTCTTCATAACCATCAACCAGCGCGCCCAGTTGCCGGGTGCTCTGGGCTCGGTCGCCCGACACCAGCATCCACAGGTCCTGCACGGCCGGGCCGGTGCGGGCGTCGTCCAGGTCGACAAAATGCGGCCCCGCCAGCGGCAGGCCTTCGGGTGTCCACAGGATATTGCCGGGGTGGCAGTCGCCATGCAGTCGCAGGTTTTTCACATCGCCCACGCTTTCAAACACGTTCTGCACCACCAGCATGGCTTCGTCAAAGGCCTTGCGCCAGCGCGACTCCATGTCCAGCGGGATGTAGCCATGCGAGCCGGGGCCGCCGCCCAGCAGGATGTCACGGGGCGTGTAGCCAAAAGTCTGCAGGTTGAGTGCCGGGCGGTCCACGAAAGGCTTGGCGCTGCCCACGGTGTGGATGCGCGCGAGGAAACGGCCTATCCATTCCAGCACGTCGAGGTTGTCGAGTTCAGGCCGGCGCCCGCCGCGGCTGGGCGAGACGCTGAAGCTGAAGCCGCCGAAATGGTTCAGCGTGGCGCCTTCCAGCACCAGCGGGCCGACCACCGGAATTTCGGCGGCCATCAGCTCGGCGGCAAAGGCATGCTCTTCGATAATTTGTGCATCGCTCCAGCGGTCTGGGCGATAGAACTTGGCCACCACCACATCGCCCGCCAGCTCGGCATCGCCCACGGGGCTTTCCAGGTGAACCTGGTAGACCCGGTTTTCGTAACTGGACAGCGCCATCAGCCGGCCGTCGCCCAGCAGCCCCACGCTGGCCAGCGCGTCAAGCACGCGGTCAGGGGTCAGCGACTCGTACGCATGCAACGCGGCGCTGGCTGGGGAGGGGATTTTTTCGGTCATGCCCCGATTGTCCGCGCAGATGCATGTGCCCAGGCGCGGGGCTTGTAATTGCCTGTGTTTTGAATGAAAAGTGCCTCTGGTCCAATCACATCATCGGGTTGCAGCTATTAAAAACATAGCAGACCGCTGATCCACGCTTGCGCAGCGAAGGCGCAGCAAAGGCCTATCAGGGCAGCAGGATATGGCCCGTGCGCGGATCGCCCTTGCCGGCCAGCACCTCCTGGTAAACGGTTTGCATGGCTGCCTGGCCGGTGTGCCGCCGCGCAATGAGCCAGGGCGGTTCGGTTCCGGTGACCTGGCGCGTGAAGCCCCGCCACGCCTCGGCCAGTTGTTGGGCAAAAACGGCGCCGCCCCATTCGGCCACGCGCTTTTTGATTTGCGCCGGTGCAAAAAACAAGGTGGGCTTGGGGCCCGGCAGGTCGCGAGTGCTTCCTTTGGCGGCCAGCTCATCGACGTGGGTGCCGCCTATGGAGCAGTTGTAGCGCAGCTGGCTGAAACGGCTGTGGATTTTCTGGCGCAGGCTCCCGCTCCCCGCGAAGTCGACGTAAAGGCAGGCGGTGCCGGCGGCGATGGTGTCCAGCTGGTCGTAGGTGACGACGCGGCTGTAGCACCCGAGGCTTTCACAAAACGCCACGTTGCCTGCTGAGGTGAGTCCGATCACTTCAATGCCCGGGCGTTTGGCCAGCTGAAAAGCCGTGCCGTAAGCCGTCTTGCTGGAGGCGCTGGACAGCAGCATCGCACTGGCGTCAAAGAAGCCGTTGTCGTCGAGGAAGTCGTCAATCAGGAATGAGGTGATGAACAGCGGGCGCAGGAGGGACTGTATGTCTTCAGTGGCCGCGCTGTAGAACGGGTCGGTGCTGCAGCGCATGTACTGGTTGTAGACGGCGGGGAGCGGCTGTCTGTGCTCTGCGCCGTCCCAAAAGCCCGAAGGCGTGATGCGCACCGGCTGCAGCACCAGCGAGTTGCTCATGGGGTAGTAGCCGTAGAACTTTTCTCCCACCGCCACACCTTCGCATTGCGATTCGGCCACGGTGGCAAACCCCCACACCGGAATGCAACCCCAGCCCTCTTCACCCGTCGGGAAAAACTGCCAGTAGCTCATCGCGTCGCCGAAAGCCGCGTAGGTGATGTTGTTGGCCGTGAGTGCGAACGACTCTACACGCAGCCGTACCTGGCCGGGTGCCAGTGGCACAGGCTCACCGGTGTGCCAGCGTGTTTGGGGCAGGGCGTCTTTTCGGAGCTGGAAGGTGGTGACGGCGTTGGTGGTGGCAGCGGTGTTCATGTGCTCCACCGTAAATGAAACGGCCCGCCGGTTCAACACCGGCGGGCCGCCTTGGTGACAGCAAGTTGCCTTGCGTGTCCGTTTGGTTATTTGAGGGTGATCACGACGTCAATATTGCCGCGCGTCGCGTTCGAGTAAGGGCAAACCTGGTGCGCAGCATCAATCAGGTCTTGCGCGGCGGCGCGGTCCATGCCGGGCAGGGTCACGTCCAGGCGCACGGCGATGCCGTAGGCGTTGGGGATTTTGCCCAGGTCAACGCTGGAGTCGATGGACACGTCGTCAGGCACGGCGATTTTCTTCATGCCGCCAACGGCCTTCATCGCGCCGATGAAGCAGGCTGCGTAGCCGGCTGCGAACAACTGCTCGGGGTTGGTGCCCGTGCCGGCGGTGCCGGGCGAGCTCAGTGTGACGTCCAGGCGGCCGTCATCGGTTTTGGACTTGCCGTCACGGCCGCCGGTGGTGTGGGCGTGGGCGGTGTAGAGAACTTTTTCGAGCTTGGTCATGGTGGCTTCCTTGGAAAGTACCCCGGGTTGGGGCGGGTTAAAAATTCGGTGAATGGTGAAAAAGATCAAGCGCCCATCAGGCCGTGAGCCGCTTGCGGAAAGACTGCACTTGCTGTGTCAGCGACACCAGCTCGGGGATGGAGCATTGCGTGGCGCTCATGATGCAGCCGGGGATTTTGGCGGCTTTGGCCTTGAGCTTGCGGCCCGCGGCCGTGAGCGTGATGTGCACGCGGCGCTCGTCCTGCACAGCGCGTATGCGTGAGAGCAGGCCGGCGGTTTCCATGCGCTTGAGCAGCGGAGTCAACGTGCCCGAATCGAGGTAGAGGCGCTCGCCGAGCTCGGAGACGGTCAGGCCGTCTTGCTCCCACAGCACCAGCATGGCAAGGTATTGCGGATACGTCAGGCCCATCTCTTCGAGCATGGGTTTGTAGAGCTTGGTCATGGCCAGCGACGTGGAATACAGCGCAAAACACAGCTGGTTGTCCAGCTGCAGCATGGCGTCAACGGTGTCGGTTTTATCGGGCATGGCTGAATTATAGCTCGCAATTAAATTGTGTGCAAGTTAATTGTTTGGGCATGTTTCTGCGGTGAGTTGGTGCGCTTGGCTTGCGGAGGGGGTGAAACGCCGCCCCCAAAAGAAAAAGGCTTCAAAACCGAAGTTTTGAAGCCTTTGGGCTTTACTCAGCGCGGGGCTGAATTAGCTGGTTTGCAGGGCTTAGTAGCCGCCGCGGCCACCGCCGCCGCCACCACCGTAGCCGCCGCCACCGGAACGGCCGCCACCGCCGCCGCCGTAGCCGCCACCGCCGGAGCGATCGCCACCACCGTAACCGCCGCCACCGCCGCCGAAGCCGCCGGTACGGGGAGGACGTGCCTCCATCGGACGGGCTTCATTCACGGTGATGCTACGGCCGCCGAGGGACTGGCCGTTCATGCCGGCGATTGCGGCTTGAGCTTCGGCATCGCTGCCCATTTCGACGAAACCAAAGCCTTTGGAGCGGCCGGTGTCGCGTTCCATCATGACTTTAGCGCTGGTGATGGAGCCAAAGGCGCCAAAAGATTGTTGCAGGTCTTCGTCGCGGACCGTGTATGGCAGATTGCCGACGTAAAGTTTATTGCCCATGGGGACTCCTCAAAAAACACATAAAAACAAAAGCGATGGGGTCCCGAAAGCACAACAAACCAAAGAAGTACCGCCGTGGCGCGCGAAACTGACCGATCACTAACCTGTCCGGGTGTTTTGCAACCCGTACTGCTCGATTATGCGCCTATAACTGCCGGAGCGCCTCTTTTTGTCCGTTCCTGGCAAATTTCAGTGCTTTCTGCTTGTGGGGAGAGGGAGAGTGTGTGACAGAAGGGCTTTGCAGCGCGGTGGGCAGGCCTGCGGACACGCCCACTAAACTCGGTGCCATGCAAACCCCCAGCCCCGCGCGCGCCGCAAAAGCCTCAAAAACCGCTGGAAAACCCACATCCGCCGCGCAGGTCATTGAGGAACTGCGCCCGGGCCAGTCCATCGAACTGCTCAAAGAGCTTCACATCCTCACGCGTGAAGGCAAGCTCAACCAGGACACGCGCCGCAAGCTCAAGCAGGTTTACCACCTGTACCAGTTCATTGAGCCTCTGCTGAACGAGGTTGCGGCCGCAAAAGCAACATTCACGCTGGCCGACCACGGCGCCGGCAAGTCCTACCTGGGTTTTATCCTGTACGACCTGTTTTTTAATGTGGCGCACGCGGGTGAGCCCATGGCCGGCCACGTCTACGGCATCGAGACCCGTGCCGAACTGGTGGAAAAATCCCGCACACTCGCCGCGCGCCTGGGCTTTGGCCGCATGTCTTTCCTGAACCTGTCGGTGCAGGAGGCCACCACTTCGGCCGAGTTGCCACCCACTGTCGACATCGTCACCGCACTGCACGCCTGCGACACCGCCACCGACGACGCGATTGCCTTTGGCCTGGCCAAAGAGGCGCGCCACATGGTGCTGGTGCCCTGCTGCCAGGCGGAAGTGGCGGGCGTTTTGAAGAAAAGCCGCGCCCTGTCGCTCGCCAAAACCCCGCTGGCCGAACTCTGGCGCCACCCGCTGCATACACGCGAATTCGGCAGCCAGATCACCAATGTGCTGCGCTGCCTGCAACTGGAGGCAAACGGCTACCAGGTCACCGTGACCGAGCTGGTGGGCTGGGAGCATTCGATGAAGAACGAGCTCATCCTTGCGAGCCGGCCTGCGCAGCCGCAAGCCGCCAAGACCCGTGCGGCGCAGGCGCGTTTGCGCGAAGTGCTCAATGAACTGGGCCTGGGCGAATTGACCGCACGCTTCGCGGTGCACGCCGAGGCGGCTTAAACCGCTGCCGGGGCCTGGCCGCGGCGCTGCGCCGCCAGCAGGCGGATACTGCCGATCAGCTGCTGCTGGGCTTCTGTGGGCACCATGTCCGCACGCAGCGTCAGTCCCACCAGCTCGTCCGTGCCCTCCATGCTGGCCGGCAACTGCTTGAGCAGGCCGCTGTCCAGGTCCGGCCTTGCCGCGCCCAGCGGCGACACCCAGACCGCATCGCTTTGCAGCGCGTAGCCACGCGCGATGGAGACTGACAGCGTTTCGATGGTGCGCACGGGCGGTGCCAGCCCGCGCGTGAGGAAAAAACCGTCGGCCGTATGCCGGATGGCCGTTCCCTGCATCGGCAGGATGACCGTAAAAGACGTCAGCCCGGCCAGCGGGTTGCCCTTGAGCGCACCTTCTGCCAATAAAGGGTGTCCGGGCCGCACCGCCAGCACCAGCGGGTCGGCATACAGGTGCTCAAACGTCAGGCCCACCATATGGGCCGGCTCGGCAAAGCGGCCAATCACCAGGTCAAGCTCGCGCCGGCGCAGGCGGGCCAGCAGCTCCGGGTTGGAGCCGGTTTCGATGCGCAGGCTGGTATGCGCGCCAGGCTCCGCTGCGGCATCGTGGCGCAGCAGCAGTTGCGGCATCAGCCAGGGCGCAACGGTGGGGAGCACGCCCATCGCAATGACGGCGCTGCCCTGGCGCCTGGTTTGCGCCACGCTGGCAACGGCCTCGCGCAGCGCACTCACGCTGGCGCCCGCATGACGCATAAAAGCCTCGCCTTCGCGCGTCGTCACTGCGCCTTTGCGGCCGCGCTCAAACAGCCGCACCGCCAGCAGGCCTTCAAGCTCTTTCAGCGTCTTGGAAACCGCCGGCTGCGTGATGGCCAGCACGTCAGCCGCCTTTTGCAGGCTGCCGTGCTGCGCCACCGCCAGAAAGCATTGCAAGTGCCGGAATTTGATGCGTTCATCGACCATTGCGGGATTTAACCACTATCGGTTCATTTGGTTATGGATGACGGCAAAAAATGTCAATATACATAACCATTTGGCGGGATTAAAGTCGCCCCTGCGCTGAAACCGCCAGCAAAGGCATCAGCATCCAGGCCGCCATCTGACCCACCGAGACACATCCATGAAACCCGATCTGCACGACAGCTTTCTTGCGCCCCGCGACTGGACCAGCCACTCGCCCCACATTTATCCGGGCTACAAATCCACCCTGCTGCGCGGCCCCAAGCAGCCGCTGGTACCCATCAAGCAGGCACTCGCGCAGCTCAACGCCCCGGTGTACGGCGCAGAACAGCTGGGCCCGCTGGATAACGACCTGACCAAAAATGCCGTCATGAACGGCGACCCGCTGGGCGAACGCATCATCGTCACCGGCCGCGTGATGGACGAAGACGGCCGGCCTGTGCGCAACACCTTGGTGGAAGTCTGGCAGGCCAATGCGGCCGGCCGCTATGTGCACAAGGTCGACCAGCACGACGCGCCGCTGGACCCCAACTTCCTGGGCGCCGG
>Ga0136846_1218866_pt1 | contig 28082 bp, 26 predicted proteins | sample HopSoiMetagenom2_FD_96841 | JGI IMG/M metagenome (GOLD analysis project Ga0136846, IMG submission 96841) | Grasslands soil microbial communities from Hopland, California, USA - 2 Assembly 2016 (version 4) | ecosystem: Environmental > Terrestrial > Soil > Grasslands | place: USA: Hopland... | reverse complement strand
CACCTTCCTCCCGCTTCGGCAACCAGACGGGAGGCGGTTTACGACCAAAAGGAGGATTGCCAAGTGCCTCGCACATACGAGGCGGTCTACATCTTCGACTCAACTCTCGAAGACGCCGCCATCTCAGAAAAGATCAACCGCTTTCACGGACTCCTTGGCGCGAAGGAGCAGCCTGAAGTCGCCCATTGGGGACGCCGCCAGCTCGCCTACTCGATCGGGCCCAAGGACAACGGCTACTACGTAGTGTCCAAGTTCGCCGCCGAGCCCAACGCGCTGCCCGAGTACGAGAGAGCGCTCAAGCTGGATGACGGAGTGATCCGCTATCTCATCACCCTGCACGAGCACGAAGTCGGTGCCCCGCCGCAGTCCGAGGAAGAGCTCGCTGCCGCGACGCGCCGTGACGACGATGACGACGACGAGGATTAACTAAAATGAGAAGACCACAAAAGAGTTGCCCGTTCTGCGAGAGCCGAGTCCGCTGGATCGACTACAAGGACGATCGCACCCTCGGCCGTTTCATCACCGATCAGGGAAAGATTCTCCCTTCCCGGCTCAGCGGCTCGTGTGCGCGTCACCAGCGCCAGCTTTCCACCGCCATCAAGCGCGCACGCTTTCTCGCGCTGATTCCGTACATTCGCGGACATCAGGCGTAGATGGCTGAAGCCACCACGACCGCGTTAAAGAAGAAATCGTGGTGGCCGCTGGTTTGGGGTCTGGCGGCGTTGCTCATCTGCCCCTACGTGCCGCTCGTCGAGACACTGATCCCAATCCAGCAGACGTTGTTGCTGCTGGTTCCGGTCATCACAGCCTGCTGCATCATTGGCTGGATGCTTGGCGGACGAATCGCACTGGCGGTGATCTGGATCGCGTTTTCGGTCTGGATGCTACTGCAGCCGGCTGGACCCCACGGTACTCAGTACGATCTGATGGCGCGGGGCTGGGCGGTTCTTCTTGCCGCGAGCTTCGGTCTGGTGAGTCTTTGGGGCACGAGGACACCGTTCTTCTCGCGCGCGCTCGGTGCGGTTGGCATTGCGACGGCGATCGGTTTCCTGCTCGCACTCTCCTCTCCCAGTGGGATCGCGAGATTCGAGCACGCCGCGGGTGAAGAGTTCACCAGACGCGCCTCGGCCACGACGGTGCGAGTCCAGCTAAGCATGAAGGATCCCAACTCGCGCCAGATGATGGACAAGTTCCCGATGATGGAAGAAGCAAACGAGTGGAGTCTGGATGCTATGCGGCAGATGCCGGCCATCGCAGCCACACTTCTCCCCGCGCTTCTGGCGCTCGAGTCCCTGGCGGTTCTGGCCTTTGGTTGGGGGGTTTACAGGAGACTGACGCCGGTGGAGATCGGACCGCCGCTGAGTCCGCTCGCGGAGTTCAGATTCAACGATCAGTTGATCTGGGGACTGGCGGTTGGCGCTACGCTCTGGCTCCTGCCGGCATTCGAGGAAGGAAAGAACGCGGGCTATAACCTGCTTTTGTTTTTCGGGACGCTCTACCTGATTCGGGGCATTGGAGTACTCGGCTGGATCGCACGCGGCCGTTACATCTTCCTCGTTGTTCTGGGGCTGATCCCACATGTACTTATCGGCGTCGCGCTTGCACTCGGACTGGGCGACACATGGCTCGACCTGCGGAAGAGAGTGAAGGTCGGCTGACCGTACGATTCGCTCCGGGATTGTGCTAGAATTACTCGTAATCAACGACCACTGAAGGAAATTCTGCAATGGAAGTCATACTCAGACAGGCAGTCGAGCAGCTCGGCCACCCGGGCGATATCGTGAAAGTGTCAGCGGGATTCGCGCGCAACTATCTGCTTCCACGCGGCTTCGCCTACGAGGCGACCGCCGGCAACCGCAAGCGGATCGAGCAGGAGCGTCAGCGCCTGGAGCAAGCCGAGGAAGCGCGCCGGGGCGTAGCGTCGGAACAGGCGACAAAGCTGGAACAGGTCTCACTCACCTTTTCGGCGCGCGTCGGCGAGGAGGGCAAGTTGTTCGGCTCTGTCACCGCGTCGGATATCGCTCACCAGCTCGAAGCGCAGGGGTACCATATCGAGAAGCGTCAGATCGATCTTCACGAGCCGATCCGGGCGCTCGGGGTCTATCGCGTTCCCATCCGGCTACACGCCGATGTCCACCCCGAGATCAAGGTGTGGGTTATCAAGGCGTAGACTTTGGTGGGGGGTAACGGGAGGCCTGGCTGTCCATATAAATGGGGACGGCCAGGCCTTTTTTCATTGCGCACTTGGCAAGCGAAATGCGAAATAGCCCCTCACGGAACTTTGGCGCCATAGATAAGCTACACACAGTAAGGCGACGCTCTTCGTCGCAAAATTACCTTCACCGAACCGCATGGCCACATCCCTACCATCTGTAACCGCCCGCGAAAGCGCGCAGCGCGTGCAGCGCGCTGCCCAACTGTGCCTGGATATGAAAGCCAACGACGTCGTTGTGCTTAATCTGGCCGGCGTAACCGACATGACTGACTACTTCGTCATCGCGAGCGGGACCTCTGACACCCACGTGAGATCAATCGGCGAGCACGTGATTGCGGAGATGAAGAAGGCAGGTCTGGCCGTGCACCACAGTGAGGGGTTACAGCAAGGCCGCTGGGTGCTGCTCGACTTCTTCGATTTCGTAGTTCACATCTTTCATCCGACACTTCGTTCGTTCTACCAGATAGAGCGACTCTGGAGCGATGCGGAAACCGTGGCGTTGGAACCACAGGAGTAAGACGTCAAATGAAAGCGGCTCGGATTCTCGCTATGGTCGTTGCACTGCTCCTCGGCGCTCGCCTCGACGCGCAGCAGTACTTCGGCCAGAACCAGGTGCAGTACAAGCATTTCGATTGGCAGGTCATAGAGACTGAGCACTGGATAGTTCACTACTATCCGGAAGAGCGCGAAGGCGCCATGGACGCGGCGCGGATGGCGGAGCGCTCCTATGCGCGTCTGTCGAAAGTGCTCGACCACCAGTTCCGCGAGAAGAAGCCGATCGTGCTCTTCTCGACCCGCTCCGAATTCGGACAGAACAACATCACTGGCGATCTCGGCGAAGGCACCGGCGGTGTCACCGAGGCGAGCAGGCACCGCATGATCATGCCGCTCACCGGCGATCTCGGAAGCTTCGAGCACGTGCTGACCCACGAAATGGTGCATGAGTTCCAGTACGACGTCTTCGCGCGCGGCAAAGCCGGCGCGAACATTCAGACGCTCAATCAGGTCGATCCGCCGCTCTGGTTCATGGAAGGTATGGCCGAGTATCTCTCGAGCGGCCCGAACCATATCCTCACCGAGCAGTGGGTGCGCGACGCAGTCGTCAACGGGAATCTGCCGACCATCGAGCAGATGACGGAGCGTCCCGACAAGTATTTCCCCTATCGCTATGGTGAATCGCTCTGGCAGTATGTCGGCGCACGCTGGGGTGATGCCGCAATCGGCGAGATTCTGCAGAACTGCACGACGCTGGGCATCGCCCGGGCGTTTCAGCGCCAGCTTGGTCTGACGCTGCACGAGCTGAGCGACGATTGGCGTGAAGCGATGAACGCGAAGTACCTGCCACAGGCCGCGATTCTCGACCGCCCGCGCAGCTTCGCCCAACCGCTCCTCACCGAGAAGATGAGTGGCGGTCAGATCTTCCTGGCCCCGGCTCTTTCGAGCGATGGCAACCGCATCGCGTTCCTGTCCAACGGCAGCTTCAAGCGCGGTGAAGTATTCATCGATCTCTGGCTGGCCGATGCTCACACTGGCAAACGCATCAAGCGGTTGGTGAACAGCACCACCAATCCGAACTTCGAGGAGCTCCGGCTTCTCTACTCGCAGAGCTCCTTCTCGAATGACGGCCGAACCATCGCCTTCACGGGCGAGCGTCAAGGCAAGGACGTGCTCTACCTCGAGGACGTCAAACGCGGATCCATCAAGCGTATCGATCTGCCGATCGACGCGGTTTGGAGTCCGGTTTTTTCACCAGACGATAAACGCATCGCCTTCAGCGGTATTCATGGTGGAATGACCGATCTGTACGTGGTCGACATAGACGGAAAGAACATGCGTCAGATCACCAACGACCAGTACGCCGATCTTCAGCCGAGCTGGTCGCCCGATGGCAAGAGGATCGCGTTCGCCACAGACCGCGGCCCGGAAAGCAATCTGGCGGTCCTCAAGATCTCGAAATGGCGGATCGCGGTTGTCGACCTCGATAACAATGCCACAGAGGTACTGCCCGGCCAGGGAGGATTGAATCTCAATCCGCAGTGGTCACCGGACGGCAATCAGATCGCATTCATTTCCGACCGCACCAGCGTGCCCAACGTTTTTATTTATGACTTCGGTACGAAGGAGCACTACCAGATAACGAATGTGCTAGGCGGCGTCGGGGCGATCACGGAATTCAGCCCGGCCATCAGCTGGGCGCGCGGCGCCGATAGAATGGCCTTCACCTACTATGAGAAAGGCGATTACACCGTTTGGACCTTCGACAATCCGCGCGCGCTCAAGCGTACGGCTTACCGCCCAGGGGGAGCCACCGATTTAGCGGCGGCTGGACGAGTGGATTCCGTGGCTGAGGCAAAGTCAGCGAGTGATTCGCTTTTGCTTCGTCCGCGTGCGGGTGAGCCCACATCAACGTATCGCGCTTCCACTGGCACCCGCCAATCGTCGATCCTGCCAAGTCAGGAACTCGTTGCGGATCTGCCGCCGACTATCGCCGTGCTCCAGTCCGATCCTATCTATGGTCTTCCGGACACGACGCGGTTCAAAGAGCACCCATACCACGCCACCTTCCACCCGGACTACATAGCCGATCCATCGATCGGGTATACGCCAACGTACGGCGCCGTTGCGGGGGGAACCGCGTTCGTATTCAGCGATCTCCTCGGCAATCACCAGCTGGCGCTCGCAGCCAGTGTGTATGGCCGGATCAGCGATGCCAATTTCTTTGTCGGCTACGCGAACTTGAGCCGGCGGTGGCAGTATACGTCCGGTTTCTCTCAGGAGCCGGTTTACGTACCGCTGGCCGGTGGCTATCAGCAAAGCCAGACCAATCCGGATCTCGTGCGTCTTTCGACGCTGTACCTGCGTTACGTCATCAGAAACGTGTTCCTGTCCGGGCAATACCCGTTCAATCGCTTCTCCCGCGTCGAGACGGGCCTCCAGTTCAATAGCATCTCTGAGGGAGTTCTGAACGTGTACCAGGACTGCAGTCAAACCAGCGGGTTTTGCACGGAGCCGCAGTTCAAGGACACGACCAATCTGCCCACGCTCAATTACCTGACGCCATCGGCGGCATTCGTATCCGATAACTCGCTTTTCGGCACGACCGGCCCGATCATGGGACGCAGAATGCGGTTCGGTGTCTCCCAGAGCGTCGGCAATGTCAGGTTCACAGATTTCCTGGCCGATTACCGTCGCTACGATCCGATCATCTTCAACACGCTGACTTTTGCGACGCGATTCATGAGCTCGTTCTCGATTGGCCGCGACGAGACCTTCTATCCGAAGTACATCGGCCGGCCGGACTACATACGTGGTTACGATCGCGCCAACTTCAATTTTACCGATTGCACTTCGGTCATAAATCCACAAACCGTGGCGTGCAACAATGCCCAGCTCGCGGGGAGCAGAGTCGCGGTCGCAAACGCGGAGCTGCGCTTCCCCATTATCAGACGCTTCGATATCGGCAGTAGCTTTGGTCTGCCGCCGGTCGACGGTCTGATGTTCTATGACGCCGGACTTGCGTGGAGCGCCGGACAGACGCCGCACCTCGGGAAGGCGCCGGATGGCAACAACCCGTTCCAGGACCGTTACCCACTCACCAGCTGGGGAGCCGGACTGCGGGTCAATCTCTTCAACCTGGCGATATTGCGGTGGGATTACGCACGACCGCTGTCGACAGACCGCAAGCCGAATTGGACCTTCTCGTTGGGAGCGAGCTACTAACCGTTGCGCCGACTCCTACTGCTGGCGCTGCTCTCTGCAGCCTGTACCAATGAAAGGGCAGCGCCTGACAGCACCAACGCAAGTGTAACAGAACCTCTTGGTCCCGATCAGCTCCTTCTGCGCGTACCGCGCGCGGGAGGAAGCGGTCGTATCTATCACTACCCAAAACTCGATTCCGTTGTCTGGACGCTGGACGAGGCGCCCCCGCTCGACCGCGTGCTCGCCTTCGATGCAAATGCAGGCACCATCGTGTACGTCGATGCCAAAGGCTTCCCAGGACGGATCGACCTCAGAGAGACCGATGTCGGCAAGGCATCGAAGGCCAAGCTGACTTCGCTATCCTCCGCGAATGGAAGTGATATCTACGGCATCAATCCCAAGGGCGAGATCGTCCGCCTCAATCCGAGCGGCGGTGACTGGCACTTCAAACCCCCGGTGCCGGCCAGATCAGTGTTCGCGTTACCGACCGGGGATCTCCTGGTTGCGGCGAACAAGGGAGCACAGACGCTCGTCTGGAAGGTCCGCCCACCCGACGATGTAATTCAGGACAGCACTGTGCTCCCGCTTGCTGGGCGCGCCGTCAGCACCCAAACGGGCGATCGCGTCTACTTCACCGTCGATAGCGGACTGGTCGGGGTGAAGGTAAAAGATCTTTCTCCGCTCGGAGCGATCGAGCTCCCGAGCAGAGTAAAGACACTGACACCGACTCCCAGTGGCGACCGGATCTACGTCGCAACCGCCGGCGATAGCAGCTTATCGGTCGTAGACAGGTACTCAGGCCGCGTCGAGTCGAGTGTGACATTCGCCGCGCCACCCGAGGACCTGAGGATGGACCCGCTCGGGCGATATCTCATCGCACGCTTTCCCAAAGCCGACTCGGCCTGGATCGTAGCGATAGGAACCAACCGCCTTGTTGGTGCATTTGCCACCCGTTGGTCAGTCGATCTTCCCACGATCACACCCGATGGGGAGGTGGCGACGCTCGCCGACAAGGACGTCGTACTACTCGACCCCGAAAAGCTCAGCGTGAAATCGACAGTTGCCGGTGGCGCGAAGGATTTCTGGTACTTCTTTGCGTGGGATGGATTTCGGCCGCGAGCTCAGGGAATCGACCAGCCAGTGACCTTCCCGGGCGAGCCAGTCTACGACTCACTCTCGGCGAGCTCGACCCCGCCGACCGCGTCGTCGACGCCTACGACCGACAGCGTGCCTTCGGTCACTCAACCGCCATCAGCTGGATTTACCGTCTCGTTCGCCGCGCTTCTCGCCGAGGACAAAGCGCAGCAGCTCGCGAACACGATTATTGTCGGTGGGACGACAGCGCACGTCGTGACTTCTACGACAGCCGGCTCGCCGATCTACCGAGTCGTGCTTGGACCTTACGCCACGCGGGACGAAGCAATCAAAGTTGCGCGCGCGTCGAAGCGGGAATACTGGGTGTACGAGGGCTCCCCTTGAACGCGCGCGTCTCCGGTGGGCGCCCTGTCGCATGGGAAGACGCCGGAAGGCAAATCGCTTCACTCCTGAGTAGCTACTCGGCGGTGGTTGTCACCTCCTCCGACCCCTTTGCAGCCGCGTACGTCGCGCTGGGCCTCGCCAAAGCCGAGGCAAGACACCGACGCACGGTTGTCGCCGATCTGGTCGGCGATCTCCCTCCGCTGCGAGACCTTGTGGTCGAAGAAGATCCGCACGGTATCACCGACAGTTTCCTGTACGGCGTGTCACTGAACAAGATCGGCTATGGAGTCGCCGGCACCGAGAATCTCTACGTGATGCCGAGCGGCACCGATCCCGACATACCCGACGAGATATTTCGCAGCGCACGCTGGAAGAAACTGGCTAGCGGGTTCGCTGAAGCCGGCGCCTTGTTGCTCCTCGTTGCGTCGCGAAACTCCCCCCGCATTTCGGATCTGATCGACCAGATCGACGGCGCGGTGCTGGTCAAGGAGCCCGAACTCCCCGGCGACTCCGCTTCAATAGTGCTGGCACGCGTGGCGTCTCCGACGCCGACCCTCAAGATCCCGCTGCACCGGATGGGCGAACGGGCGGCGACGTGGAAGCAGACCGCCGGCACATGGCGACAAAGAGGCATCGAGATAACCCGCCGGCGCTGGTTTTTTCCGGCGCTTGCCGCGCTGGCGTTTCTCCTTCTCGCGGCGATAGCGTTGCCACTTATGCTCGGGCCCGACGGACTACTCGCGAGGCGTAGCGCACATCCCGCGCGCGTCGCCGTCCCAGCTCCTGTCCCTCCCCCGCCGCAACCGCCACCGGAAACTCTGCACGTCGCACCGCCAGCCAACGGCGGTGACTCCGCAGAGGCAGCGACATTTGCCGTGGAATTGTTTACCGCAAACACGGAAGAAGGTGCTAACTTGTTCGTCAGGAAAAATGGCGGTGCGCTGCCGGCCGCGGCTGTATCCCCGATCCCGATCGATCCGGAGCGGACGATGTGGTATAGGGTGACCGCCGGCGCTTACACCAGGAGATACCAGGCTGATTCATTGTTACTCGCTCTACGCCGTTCGACGGTGCTCGCCGACTCCGGTGGGTCAGTCACGCAGACGCCCCTCGCTCTGCTCGTGGACAGCGTCCAGACGCAGGGTGGCATTGTCGATGCGGTTCACGCGGCCGTGGACAAGTACGCGGCTCGCGGGTTGGCGATCTACGCGTTGATGCAGAATGGTGGAGGCGCCAGGATCTACGCCGGCGCTTTCGCGCGGGCTGAACAGGCGGCCCAGCTGATCAGAACATTGCGTGGTGCCGGGTTGAATCCAGTGCTCGTTTACCGAACCGGGAGTGCGCCTTAGTGCGTTTGACCAAACTCGAGATTCACGGCTTCAAGTCTTTCGCCGATCAGACCGACATGCTGTTCGAGCCCGGCGTGACGGCGATCGTGGGCCCCAACGGCTGCGGAAAGTCGAACGTCTCTGATGCGGTGCGCTGGGTACTTGGCGAGCAGCGAGCGCGCGCGTTGCGCGGCGCCAAAATGGAGGAAGTGATCTTCCAGGGATCGTCCGCGCGACGCGCGGTCAATCTCGCCGAGGTCTCGCTCCATTTCGAGAATGATGATGGCGCGCTCGATATCCCATTTCGCGAAGTAGTCATCACCCGGCGACTGAGCCGCTCTGGCGAGAGCGACTATTTCCTGAACGGTTCACCCTGCCGGCTGCGCGACATTCACGACATGGTGCGCGGCACCGGACTCGGCGCCGATTCGGGCGTAGTCATCGAATCGAAGATGGTGGACGCACTGTTGAGCGATCGACCCGATGATCGACGTGAGCTATTTGAGGAAGCGGCAGGCGTCGGACTCTACCGCGACCGCAAGCGGAGCGCTGAGCGCCGGCTCGAGGAGACGTCCACCGATCTCGGGCGCATCGACGATCTGATCACCGAAGTACAGAGCCAGGTTCGATCCCTGGCTCGTCAACGCAAGCGCGCGGAACGTCACAGCGAGCTTATGGCGCGGCGGTTCACCCTCGAAGTCGCACATGCATCGCGTGAGATGTCTGCGTGGCGCGGCGAGCTGGATCGTCTCGAGGAGTGCGTTACTGCATTGCGCGTCGAGGTCCCCGGGCAGGAATCACGGCTCCGGGCCGCGGAAGCCGCGCGTGATACGGCCTTCACCGAACGTACTACCGCCGAAGCGCGGCGAAGTGAGCTCGCGAGACTGGTCTCCGATCAGCGCGAGAGCGTCCAGCAGCTGCGGGGAGAGATCGCCGTCGCCGAGGAGCGGTTGCGCAACGCGATGTCCAGACGCGCGCGCGCCGAGGAAGAACGTCGCGAGGGCGATGCCATTGCCGGTCGCGTCAGCACGGAACTCGAACGCGCATCGAGCGAGCTTGGCGAGCTGCAGGCCGCATTCGCCGCCGCCGAGGAATCGCTGACTCTTCACGCGCAGCACGAGGAGCAAGTACGCGCTGCTCTCAGTACGGCGCGGGGTAATCTCGAGCAGAACGAACGGGCGCTCCGCGACCTTCGCGAAGAGCTCCATCGCGCCCACCTCGACCGGCAGAGCGCGGAGCGAGAGCGCGACGAAGTCGCTGAGCGCCGTGCGACGCTCGAGCAAGAGCTGGCGCATCTCTTCGATACAGCCGAAGCAGCGCGTCGCGAGCTGGCCGCCGCGGATGATGCGGCCGCAATTGCCGCCTCACGTGTGGCTGAGACCGGTGAGCTGGCGGGACGCTCTCGTGAGGTGCTCCAGCAAGCTCGCGAACGCGAGATCGCCGCGCGTGAGGAGCTGAGTCGCGCCGAGGAGCTCCATACCGCCCTCACCGCCAAGCTGAGTGCTCTCGAAGGTCTCGAGCGAGAGCGAGTAGGTCTCGCCCCGGCGGCTGCGCGGCTCCTCAAGGAGCGCGGGATGTTCGGCGAGGGAGCGGTCCTCGGACCGCTGAGCGATTTCATCAGCACCGATGCGGGTGCGGCCGCCCTCGTCGAACGATTCCTGGGTCCTACCGTCAACGCGGTTCTTGTTAAAGACCGCTCTGTGGCAGAGGCTGTTCGCGCGTGGCATGCATCGGCCGCGCCAGGTCCGCTGCTTTTGCTTCCGGTGGATTCCGTCGACGGCAATACGTCAAATGGACACGAGCTGACGAGTGATCTGGCGGGACTCGTCACATCGTCATCGCCGGCGAGCGGGTGGGTACGTTCGCTATTGGGACGAGTCACTTCGATGGAAAGCGGTACCGCTTTCGTCGATGCGCGGGGAGCAGTCTGGCTGCCTGCGCCCGAATCAGGCCCCGGCCCGCTCCGCAGACGCGCCGAGATCTCCGACCTCAGACAGTCTGTGGCGAACGCAGAGGGCGCACGTCAAGCCACTGCTGCCGCGGCCGAATCGGAGCGCAGAACCCTCGCCGCCGCCGAACGCTCGGCAGTCGTTGCGCAGGAAGCCGCGTCACAAGCCGCGCGAGAGAACGCAGAAGCGTCGGATCGTGCGGCCACCCTCGGCAGACAACATCAGAGAGCCGCACGTGAAGCCGCCGAGGCACGAGCGTTAATCGAACGGCTCGCCGAACGCGAGACCTCGACCAACGAGCGACTCGACACCCTCAGCGCCACGACCGCTGATGTCGAAACCCGCATCGCCGAGCGCGACGCTTCCGTTACGGCCGCGCGTGAGATGCTTGCGACCGCCGAGCAGAGTCAGGAAGAAGCGCGTGAGCAGCGTACAGCCAGCCAGATCCGCCGCGCACAAGCACAGGCCCAGGTCGAAGTGGCAGCCGATCGCCATCGTCACCTGAATGAAGAATTCACCTCCGCGACAGGCCGTCTCGAGTCGCTGCAGCTCGAGCTGTCAACGCTCTTCAGCGCTGACTCTCAGCTCACCGAGCAGCTCGCCCGCTGGCAGAGCGACCTCGATGCGCGTCAGCGCACGCTCGAGAACACCGAGGAGAAATCAGCCGACGCCGAGCGCGAAGTGCGCGAGATCGATGAGCGCCTGTCGTCCGACGAGCACGCACTGACCGAGATGCGCCGTCACGCTTCGGCTCTTGGCGAAGAGTTGCACGCCGCGGAGCTTCGCTACACGGAGCTCTCTGGCCGGCGAGCGGCAATTCGGGAGCGACTGGAAGCGGAATGGAAGAAGCCCGTCGACGAGCTCCTCGCCGGTGCTGAATCCCTGGAGATGGACGATGAAACGCTGCGCAGCGAAGCTGGTCTCGTCCGCGAGCAGCTCGATGCCCTCGGCCCCGTCAATCCTCTCGCCATCGAAGAACATGAGGAGGAAACCAAGCGACTTGGTTTCCTCACCACCCAGCGCGACGACTTGAACTCGGCGAAGAACTCGCTGCAGCAGGCCATCCGCGAGATCGACAATACCGCCCGCGATCTGTTCCTCCAGACCTTCGTTCAGGTCCGGGAGAACTTCCGCAACATCTTCATGACGTTGTTCGGTGGCGGCGAGTGCGATTTGCGTCTGGAGAATCCTGAGAGCCCGCTGGAGGGAGATATCGAGATCCACGCATCTCCCCGCGGCAAGCGCACCCAGCGGATTCACTTGCTGTCGAGCGGTGAGAAGGCGCTCGTTGCGTTGTCGCTGCTCTTTGGAATTTTTCTGACCAAGCCGAGTCCGTTCTGCCTGCTGGACGAAGTCGACGCGCCCCTCGACGACCAGAACATCGGTCATTTCGTGCGCATGCTCAATCGGTTCAAGAACAAGACGCAATTCATCGTCATCACCCACAACCCGCGCACCACAACCGAGGCGGCCGATGCCGTTTACGGTGTGACAATGCAGGAACCCGGCGTATCCTCGCTGGTGAGCGTCCGCATGCGGGGTCGGACTGTGGATGAAACCATCAGCCCAGCGCATCCCGCGCACACACCACAGCTGCACGACGAGTCCGCCGAAGTCGTTGGGTCAGCGCCACTAACCGCGTAAAATGCTAGTTGTCATGGCTCACGACGCGACGGCGAAAGACGTCGATCGCGTGGTCAGCATCATTGAAGAGATGGGTTACCAGGCGCGTCCGATGCCGGGCGCGCAACGCACGGCAGTAGGTCTCGTCGGTAACGATGGGCGCGTCGACGCATCGCGCATCGAAGCGTTGCCCGGCGTGGCGCAGATCATCCACGTCACTCAGCCGTACAAGCAGGTCTCCCGCGAGTGGAGGTCCGAGAACACCGTCATCGAGCTCGCGCCAGGCGTCACCGTCGGCGGCGACAGCGTGGTGGTGATTGGCGGACCATGTTCGGTGGAATCGGAGGAGCAGATCCTTTCCGCGGCGCGGATGGTGAAAGCGGCTGGAGGTACGGCACTTCGCGGAGGCGCATTCAAACCTCGCAGCTCTCCCTATTCGTTTCAGGGACTGGGCGAGAAGGGCCTCGAACTGCTTGCAAAAGCTCGCAAGGAAACCGGCCTGCCGATCGTCACCGAAGCGATGGATTCGGAAGGCGCCCACCTCGTCGCTGAAGTCGCGGATTGCATTCAGATCGGCGCGCGTAACATGCAGAACTACTCGTTGCTCAAGACAGTCGGCAAAATGAGGAAGCCGGTACTGCTCAAGCGCGGAATGGCGGCGACCATCAACGAGCTGCTTCTCAGCGCCGAGTATATCCTCGCCGAGGGCAACGAGAAGGTGATTTTGTGCGAGCTAGGCGTGCGCAGCTTCGACCCCGCCGCGCGGAATATGTTCGATCTCACGGCCATCCCAATCGTGCACCGCCTTTCGCATCTGCCGATCATCGCCGATCCCAGTCACGGGACAGGCCTGCGCGACAAGGTGATTCCAATGGCGCGCGCGGCCGTCGCTGCCGGCGCAGATGGTGTGATGATCGAAATGCATCCGGAGCCCGATCGGGCACTATCGGATGGCGCCCAGTCGCTCTACCCGGACCAGTTCACCCAGCTGGTTGGGGAGCTGCGCGCAGTTGCTGCGGCGATAGGACGCAGTGTTCCCGCCAAATCAGGAACGGCATAGCACCTGCCGGGTACCTCAGGCATGAGACAATTCTTTCCTGGAGCGGCCGTCATCGCCGCAGTATTGATCGCGCCGGCAACAGTCAGCGCACAGAACGCGGATGCGATAATCGATCGCGCAGTAGCCGCTTATGGACGCCTGACCAGCATGCGCGCCGAGTTTCGGCAGACGCTAACCAATCCGCTCACCGGCAGCACGCAGACGACCACCGGTGTGATTCTGAGAAAGAAGCCGAACCTCCTCAGCATCAATTTCGCGACGGGAGATCGCGTTGCCGCCGACGGGTCGACGCTCTGGGTGTACCTCCCGAGCAGCACGCCTGGGCAGGTAATGCGGATGCCGTATACTGGCGGCAACGCCACGGCGCTCGACCCGGCGCAGGAATTTCTCGACTCGCCACGCTCGCGCTTTCAGGTCAGCGCTTCGGGCGCAGCAACGGTCAGCGGCCGGGCTACCCACGCCGTGACACTGGTCCCAAAACGCGCCAGCGCCAATTTGAAAAGCGCCAAGGTCTGGATCGATGACAACGATTCGAGCATCAGGCAGTTCGATGTCGAGACGGCGACCGGGCTCAGGCGCCACGTAGTCATCACCAGCTTCACCGCGAATCCCGCCATCAGCAGCTCCGCGTTCCGTTTCGCGGTCCCGAAGGGCGCGAAGGTCGTCGATCAGTCGAGCGGAGTCCAGTTCTAGGAGCTCGGTCCCGAGCGCTATCTCGTTGGTCTAAGCACGCCCGCGATCGCGGCCAATTTCTTCTGATCCACTCCGCGCCGCTGCGCGATCTCTCCAGCGGCTGCGGACATCGCGCGGTACACCTCGAGCGCTCTGTCGTGTCCGATCAACGCGCGCAGATGCTTCCCCACGGTTTCCAGATCGCCCCGCATGACTGGTCCCGTTAGGACGTCGTCCGGCAACGCTCTCTTCATGTTCGCCAAGGCCCCGCTCATTAGGCTTTCGACAGCCTGATGAGCGCTCGAATCCGGTACCCCGATATCGTGGAGCAGATGGCCAGCTACCGACGCCAGCACCACTGGAAAATTCGAGGCGATCACCGCAGCGGCGTGGTATGCCGCCTTCTTGCCGGGCGGGATGTCGAGCGTGCGCGCGCCGAGATGGCCGGCCAGACGTCGTGAGGTGTTTTTCGCGGCGATGTCGCCATCGATTCCGATCCATGCCTTTCTTAACAGATCCGCTGAGATCTCAGGATCGCTGAAGGGAACGAGAGGATGGAAAGTGCCGCCTGCATGACCGGCGGCGCTCAGCGCGCCGAGTCCAGCTGGTTCGGCAATCGCAGAGGTATGGAGAATAACCGAATCGCGGGCAATCCGGCCTGCCTCGGCGGCCGCGGCTATCTCAGCGATCCCATCGTCGACCTGCGTATCGCGCACGCATAGCATTACTACATTCGCGCGCGCCGCATCGGCTGGGATACTGCCCGTAGATGTGTTGACGCCGGATGGTCGCTTGCCATGCAGCCCGACTACATCGACCCCTGATGCGCGAAAGGCGCGGAAAAGACCGCGCCCAACGTGTCCGGGTCCGATAATGAAGACCCGTTCGCTCAACGTCCGCCGCCCCCACTGCTGTCAGCCGAGTCCGAGGCAACGGGCGCCAGGGTCATCGCGCGTCGCAGCAGATCCTGTTCGGACTTGGCACCGCGCGCGATCTCCTGAGCCTTCTGCAGAACCTTGTCCGCCGCGGCGCGCCGGCGAAACTCTGCATCCGGTCCAAATACATAGCGAGCGATCTCGAAGCCAATCAGCCGCGACACGAGCGGCTCGGCCTCATCGTACACGCTGCGTGGTATGTCGACCCCGCGCGCCGTCATCCGCTTCCACACTTCATCGCGCATCACCGGCGTTACGAAGAAATCAGGACTTGCCACCCCGTTAGTCCCCTTCAGGAACAGCGCGTAATCCGTGACCGCATCCCTGAAATGCGAGGCGTTCGTCCCCAGCGCGCGCATGAAATTCACTTCCTCGACGGGAGTCGTGCTGTCGCCGGCGATCACGTCAGGAGTGATGCCGCCACCACCATAGACGATTCTTCCACCATCGGTGTGGTAGCGCTCGCGGGCCGGCGTTACCGGATCATCACTCTCGTCATCATTTGGCTGACGGCGGGTGATCGACCGGCCGACTGGAGTAAACCAGCGTGCGGTTGTGATCTTGAGCCCACCCTGATCTCCAAACGGTATGACAGTCTGCGCGCTTCCCTTCCCATACGTTGGCGTGCCGACAATGAGCGCGCGGTCATGATCCTGCAGCGCACCCGCAACGATCTCCGCGGCGCTCGCGCTGCGTCCGTCGACGAGCACCGTCAACGGCAGGTTCGGCCAACTCTGTTGCGCGGTATCGGCGTACTCCCGGTTGGTCTCGGGAATACGGCCGCGCATGCTGACGATCTTTTCGCCCTCGTTGAGGAAGAGGTCCGAAACCCGCACCCCCTGCGTCAGCAGCCCGCCCGGGTTGGTTCGCAGGTCGAGGATCAGAGTTTTCATTCCGCGCGCAAGCAGCGAGGTGACAGCCACGTTGAGTTCTTTTGCAGTCGAGTCGCTGAAGGCCTTGAGATCGATGTAGCCCACGCCATCCGCAAACATTGCTATGCGACGTACCGCACTCTGGTGGATTGTGTTGCGCTGGAGCTTGAACTCCAGCGGCGCGGTCACGCCGGGCCGCTCGATCTTCAGATCGACGGGCGTTCCCGGTTTGCCGCGCATCAGCTTCGACGCTTCCTCGTTCGTCCAGCCCTTTGTCGACTTCCCCGCGATCTCGATGATGCGATCGCCAGGTTGGAGTCCGGCGCGCTCAGCGGGTCCGCCAGGGAGCGGCGCTACCACGATGAGCCAACCGTCTCTCAGATCGACCTCGACGCCGAGTCCGGCGTAATTGCCGCTTGTGCTCTCGTTGAGACGCGCGAAGCGATCCGGGGGAAGGAACGTCGAGTACGGGTCACGCAGCTCGTACAACATCCCGTCGACCGACTTCGCGTACAGCGCCGAGTCGGTAACCGGATCTACGTAATCGTTTTGGATGTGCCGAAAGACGCTCTCGAAGAGGCGCGCGCCTTCGAAGGTCGTGAATGTTCCAGTCCGCGCGCCGCGCTGCAGCAGCCAGCCGCCGGTGACCAGAGCTGCCAGCATCGTTCCGGCTACGATAAGCGTGCGAGACCGCGCCGACGCGCTGGGAATTGGAAGCTTCAGGTTCATGACTCGTTTAACTCTTCAAACCGCCAAAAGGTTGCGGAAAGGCCGTCATCAGCGCTGAGACGATGCGCTGATGCACGCTTTTCTCATCTCCAGTCCCATCTATCAACTTGATTGGTCCGCACTCTGGATGGGAGTGCTGCCATTTGGCGTCGGTGAATTGTCGAAACGCATCGGCGACACGGTGATGGAACTCATCAGCCGCTTTCTCCATCCTGTCCCGCGCGCCACGGGAGTCGGCGCGACTCAATCCTTCACTGGCGGGCACATCCAGTAACAAGGTGATGTCCGGCACGAGCCCGCTCGTCGCCAGACGGTTCGCAGCTCTGATCTCTTGTTCCGGCAGACCGCGTCCGAATATCTGATAGGCATAGGTCGACAGAAAAAAACGATCGACCAAAACCACCATGCCTTGTACCAAAGAAGGCAGGATCTCCCTCGCGATAAGCTCGGCGCGCGACGACATGAACAACAACGCCTCGGTCGCGGGGGTGATTTCCTGTTCCGGGTGGAGAAGGATCTCCCTGATGGCGTCGCCAACTGGAGTTCCACCCGGCTCGCGAACCGCAACGCACTCGATACCCGCTACAGCCAGCCTCTCGGCGAGCAAACGGATCTGAGTTGTCTTACCCGCGCCTTCGGTTCCCTCGAAAATTACGAGCTTGCCGCGCGCCATTCAGTCCAGCGCGGTGATCGAGCTTGCGATGACCATCTCAGGAAAGCGTTATGATGGGACTCGCCGCGCCCTTCTTCATCCCGTCCATGATCCACTGATTCACGCGAATCATGAGCTTATCGAAGTTCTCCTGCGCTGACACGGCCCGCTGATACGCTGGTTGTGACTGGATTTTCTCCAGCATCGTGTCGAGCTGTTGCTCCATTTCCGGCGTCGGATTCTCTCCGCGCTGGATCAAGTCCTGCGCCGAGCCACGCAACTTTTCCATATCCTGCAGCAGCACGACCGCTTCTTTGTCGTCGTTAAGGGCCTCGCTCGACCGCTTCAGCGCCTGGTACTCCGAACTCTGACCGATCAGCCGCCCCAGCTCCTTTGCCTTGTCCTCAACCATTCTTTCTCCTTTCCGAGCAGCTAGACTCTTCGCGCGAACACAAACCGTTCGCGTCCGGTGAGATCGAGCAGCACTTCGACGTCTCCATACCTGTCATCCACCGAAACCATTTCGGCGACCGTGCCCGCGCGCCGCGTGTCTACTTCCACTGCCAGTAGCCCATCCGGGGCAAGGTGGTGCGGCGCCTGGCGTACCAGCTCGCGCGTTGCAGCCAGACCATCCTGTGGCGAGAGCAATGCCAGGCTCGGCTCCCAGTCCCGCACGTCCGGTGGGAGATCCCCCAGTTCCGCGAAGCTCACGTACGGCGGATTGGAGACAATTACGTCGAGCACCTCGCCCTTCAGAGGGGCAAGCAGTGAGCCGTGCCGAAATTCGATCGAAGACTTGAGGACACTGCGAAGAGAGGCGGCATTGCCGGAGGCGACCGCGATGGCGTCGAGAGAGATATCGGTTCCAAAAACGAGATCGAACTCCCGCTCGAAAGCCAGGGACAACGCGATTGCGCCCGAGCCGGTTCCAATGTCTGCAACCCGCCTGGTGTTACTGCTGCACCGCTCTAGAACGCGATCCACCAGGACTTCGGTCTCGACTCGCGGAATCAGCACGCGGTCGTCCACCTCGAGGGTCAGGTGGCGAAAGGAGGCGCGCCCAACAGCGTAAGCCAGCGGAGCACCAGCGGCGCGTTGCATCGCCGCTCTGATGACAGCGATTGCGACATCGGGCGACGCATCAGCGATTGAGTTGGCAGCCGCCCAGAACTTGGGCACGTCGAGAACCGCCGCCACAATCTCGCGCGCTTCGCGCTGGGGCTCTGTCACGCCTTCCGACTCCAGCATCGCCGTACAACCCGCGAGCAGATCTCCAATCGTTCCGATCGGCAGCGTCGTCGGAAAGTAGGTGCTGCTGCTGGTCTTATTCGCCAAGTTTTTCCTCCACGTCGGCAACCTTGAGTGCTTCGATGAATGGATCGATGTCACCGTCCAGGACTTTTGTCAGCTCGTGCAGCGTGAGATTGATGCGGTGGTCGGTGACGCGGTTCTGCGGATAGTTATATGTCCTGATTTTGGCCGACCGATCGCCGGTCCCAACTTGCGTCTTCCGCATGCGGGCGCGCGCTGATTCCTGCTCCGCGATTTTCGCGTCGAGCAGGCGCGCGCGCAGCACTTCCATCGCCTTGAGCTTGTTTTGCAGCTGTGACTTCTGATCCTGCTGGCTGACGACGATGCCGCTCGGAATGTGGGTGATGCGAACGGCCGAGTCGGTGGTGTTCACGCTCTGACCACCCGGCCCGGATGATCGAAAGACGTCGATGCGGAGATCCTTGTCTTCGATCTTGAGATCGATCTCTTCTGCTTCCGGCAGAACGGCAACCGTCGCGGCCGACGTGTGGATGCGTCCCTGATTCTCGGTTACCGGCACGCGTTGAACTCGGTGGACGCCGGACTCCCAACGCATGACTCCAAACGCCCCTTCTCCCTTGATCTTAAAAATCGCTTCCTTCATTCCGCCGAGCGTACCGTCGGACTGGGAGATCGTCTCGATGCGCCAGCGGCGACCTTCGGCGAATCGAGTATACATGCGGTAGAGGTCGGCGGCGAACAAAGCGGCCTCGTCGCCGCCAGTGCCGCCGCGGATCTCGACGATCGCAGGACGGTCGTCGAGCGGATCGTGCGGGACGAGCGCGGGCTTGATCCGCTCCACCAGCTCGTCGATGGACTTCTCCAGCCGGAGCGCCTCGGCCTCGGCTTCCTTCGACATCTCCGGGTCATCAGACTCGACGAGCTCGCGGGTTTCCGCGAGCTCGTGCTCGTACTTATCGAGTCTCGTACCCATTTCGACCAGCGGCGTTAAATGCCTGTGCTCGCGGCCCAGGGCCGCCATCCGCTGCTGGTCCCTTACGGTCTTCGGATCGGAAAGCTCTCGCTCTACCTCAGCGGCACGCTGGATAGCGTCCGTGAGCCGGTCTCGGAGACTCAGGTTTCAGAACTGGAGCCAGCCGTCTGCTTGCCGTACTTCTGACGGAAGCGCTCAACGCGCCCCGCTGTATCGACGAGCTTCTGCTTGCCCGTGAAGAATGGGTGGCAGTTGGCGCAGATGTCAGTGTGGATCTCAGCCTGGGTGGATCTGGTTTGATATGTGTTCCCGCATGCGCAGCGAACGGTCGCCGTGGCGTATACTGGGTGGATATCGGGTTTCATGGAAGTCTCTCTCGGTGATTCGAACGTAGCTAGGAATTATAGCTAAAGTTGACTCATCAAACAAGTTAGCGGGAACCGGCGCGCTGCACCTCCCCACTCCAACGGCGCTCTGCAGCTTTGACCGTTTCCGCGCTCAAAGTGACAAAACAATTTGCCGAAATGGCAAAGAAAAAGTGGTCTGCGCGTTGCCATTCTCCGGCCGGCGGTACAAATCCACCCCTTACAACAGGAGACGAAAATGCTTTACAGGATGACGACGGCTTCCCCGATTTTCGGGCTCCGGCGCGAGATCGACCGGCTGTTCGAAGACACCTTCGCGCGTGACGGAAGCAGCTTCACGCCGGCGGTGGACATCAAGGAGAACGAGGCCGAAATCCGGCTCGAGGCCGAGCTGCCTGGCATCAGGCCGGACAATGTTGAGATCATGGCCGAGAACGGCGTTTTGACGGTACGAGGCGAAAAGGCAGCTGAACGAAAAGAGGGCGATGAGCGCTATCAGGTGGTCGAGCGCGCTTACGGCACATTCATGCGCACCTTCCAGCTGCCACAAGGCGCAGACGAAAACCAGATCAAGGCCGATTTCGAACATGGGGTGCTGACCATTCATATTCCGAAGGCGGCTCTCCCCCAACCCAAACGGATTCAGATCGGAGTGCAGGGGCAGGACAAGGAGCAGGCCGAAGTTGGCACAGGTACTTCGCAGCAGACGTCTTCCGCTCGTTCGCACCGCGCAACTGAGAAAGCCGCGGAAACGCGCTAACCGGCAAATAACTGTCACCAGGCCCACTTCTATGGTGGGCCTTTCCATTTACGGTCATCTAGGCGCACCACGCACCCTCGTAGGAACGACACCCCAAGTGCATCTTACGGCGATGAAATCACGCCTCACTTTCGCCCTCGGGTTCGCCGCTTGTTCCTGGGGCCGATCACTTGCCGCGCAGAGCGTCCCTCCGATCGTCGACACATCGTCGACGACAGCCTCCCGACCAGCACCAGCGGCGGCGCCCGAGGCGGGATCCAATCTCACGGTCTACGTTCTGACCTTCGGCTGGGGCGAAGTATCCTGGGAACGCTTTGGCCACAATGCGATCTGGATCAACGACCGCGCGCGTGGAACGGACATTACCTACAACTGGGGGATGTTCGACTTCAACCAGCCGCGCTTTGTGTGGCGCTTCGTCACCGGCGACACCCGCTATTGGATGGAAGCGTTCGATCTCAACACGATGATCAGCGTTTACAAGCGGGAGAACCGATCGATCCTGGCGCAGGAGCTCAATCTCTCGCCAGCGCAACGCCTTAAGCTCCAGCAGTTTGTCGAGTGGAACGCGCTGCCTCAAAACAAGTTCTATCGCTACGACTACTACCGTGACAATTGCTCGACGCGTCTGCGCGACGCGATCGACCACGCACTCGGCGGACAACTTCAGACGGCAACGGTGTCGCGGAAAACCGACGGGACATACCGCTCTCACACGCAGCGGTTGATGACCGGCGACCTCCCGCTCTATACCGGCGTGACTTTCGCGCTCGGTCAGCCTGCGGACAAACCGCTGTCGATGTGGGAGGAGATGTTTCTGCCGGTTAGAATGGCCAACGATCTCCGCACGGTTACAGTCGCTGACACCGCTGACAATCAAATCCCGCTGGTCAAATCAGAGAGGGCGATCTACACCGCTGGACGCGCGCCGGAGCCGGCATCACCGCCGAAATATTTTTGGCTCTTCGTGGTGGCCGGGATTCTTTACGCGGTGATACTTGTCCTGCTCGTGAGGAGCGCCGAAAGTGGCTCGCGGATCGCTCTCTTCGGCGCGACAGCGCTGTCCGTGATATGGAGTCTCATTGCCGGACTCGCAGGAACTGCCCTGCTCTTCGCCTGGTTCTTCACCAAGCATTACTTCATGGGCCGCAACGAGAACGTGTTGCACATGGATCCGCTCTCGCTGGGACTCGTCGTCCTTATCCCGCTTTCGATTTACTTTCTACGGGCAAGCTCCAAAGCCGTCAAGCTCGCGGGTTGGATCGCGGCGATCTGTCTGCTCGCGTTCATCGCGCAGGGGCTTCCCCTGTTCGACGAGAAGAACGGTGAAATCATCGGCTTGGCGCTACCCATCAATCTCGCCGTCTGGTGGACTGTCTACCGTCTCACCAGTTACAGGCGGACTTCCTTTCCTTCTTCCGCCGCTTTGTAAATCGCTTCCATCAGCTTGATCACCACCAGCTGATCATCCGGCGCCTCGTACGGCGTGCTCTCGTTGACTACGGCAACGAAATGCGCCAGCTCGGCGCGATACGATTGGAGGAAGACGCTCTCGCGCGCAGCCGCGCCGCTCGGAGATACGTCCGTGGGCTTTCCGTTCAACATCTTCACCACACGCAACGGAGCCAGCCGTGCGCTGCCCCGCCCGGAAAGGACTTCGAACCACCACCGCTCCTCCTGGCCGACGTATGACCAGGAAACGTCGAAGCTGAAGCTGATCCCCCCGGCACACTCGACGTGGACGATCATTGAGTCCTCGACCGTAGCCGCGCCGCGTGCGCGGTCCATGTGCGCCGACACCCGCACCGGCTCCGGGAAATCCGCGACCCACAAGGCGAGATCGACGAGAGGATAACCGTGCTCGAAGAAGGCGCCGCCGCCTGCTTCGGGCCTCCGGAAACGCCAACCGGTGCGACTGGACGAGAATTGATACTGTCCGGCGCGGACGCCAATGAGGCGCCCGAGCTCGCCCCCCTGCAGGAAACGATACAGCTGCTGAACGTCGCTGCGGAACCGGTGGTTGTTTCCGACGACGACTTTGCGGCCCGCCTGCTTTGCGGCGGCAATGATTCGCTCGACGCCCCGCGACGTCAGCGACAACGGCCGCTCGCATAACACATCCACCTTCGACTTCAGCGCCCGGAGAACGTGGGGCTCGTGGAGGTGATTGGGCGTAGCGATTACGACTGCGTCGACCTCATCGAGCTCCAGCAGATCCTCAATGTCCGTGAAAACGTCAGGGACCTTGAGACGCTCGGCGATTGCGCTGGCCTTCGGCCCATCGTTGTCGCACAGGGCGACAAGCTCTGCGCCCTTGATCTTGGAAAGCACGGGAAGGTGCGCCAGCTGGGCGATCGCTCCCGCTCCGACCAGGCCGAGCCGAACGGTATCCTTCGGCGATTTGGATTCTTTCGAGTTAGCCTGCGATTCGGCCAATCGTGGTTCCCGGATAATAGGTCTCTAGAATCGTACGGAAATTTTGCCCCGCGCGCGCGCGTCCGATAGCGCCCCACTGGCACATCCCGATTCCGTGACCGTAACCGCGGCCGTTGATTGTGAGACCGGATACCTCACCGTTTGCCTTCGACTCATGAACATTGATGAAAGTGCTGTTGAGGATCGTTCCTTTCGGATCTCTCAGCACGAAGCGAATATCGTTTCCGCGGAGCGTGTAACTGCCGCTCGTTGTCTGAACGGTGAGAGCACGAAGACGCCCGGACGGAGTCCGACCTTGCTCACTGATCTCGGTGATTCGGCCAATGCCGGATTTCGGCGCGTTGGTATAGTTGGCGAGGTATTTCTCCATCACCGCGCGAAGGCCGTCGGCATCAAAGGATTGCGTCCAGCTGAACCTCGGCGACGCATCACAGTAGAACCGGTCGCTGCCGGGGATTCGATCGCTCACCGGTCGCAGATATGGCTCGTCTGGTTGATCGTACCAGACTTCGGAAACGGCGGCGGTGCTTCCGCCGCACGTCGAGTGATAAGGAGTCGTTATCGGCTGCCCGTTGTACAGAACCACAACATCAGCCGTGTTGATTATCGCAGTGTCGGCCTGCGGCTTCTCCGCGTCGACGCCGCCATAGACCTGGTCTTGCACCGTGGCATACATGTCGAACGCCCGAGCGCTGGTGAGGTGCTTGTAAGCGTAGGTTCGGGCGGCGACTGCTTGGGCTTCGACCGCAGCCATCTCCGCGGCTGTTCGATTCCCGATCTCTAACGGAACTACGCCCCGCAGGTATGCATCCATCGGAAGCTCGTTGACCACTAGGAAACCTGAATCGGTCTGGGAGATCCGCAGGATTCCGCGGTATTTCTTTCCGTTCCAGATAAGCAGTGAACCTGCTCTCGCCTCCGCCACGACCCCTTGTCGCTCCGCAGCGGTAAGGCTGTCGAGCGGTAATTCCTGTGCTGTGTCAAACGCCTTGCCTTGAGCGTCTCCGCGCACAATGCCCCACTGACCAGTGCCCGAGACCGTTCCCGTTTTCGCGGCGGTCTCTAGAGCAATTCGAACGCTTTGCAGAGAACCGGGCTTATAAGGGACATGCACAACGGGGATGGTCCCCCGTCCGCCGGTCTTTGGTGATGACAACGACACGCAAGCAGCAACGGTGAGCACGCCAACGGATAGGACGCCGAATGAAGAGCCCGTTACGCGCCTACGCAATTGCCTGCCTCATCGCGTCACCCATTTTCTCGATGGCGGTAGCGACGTCATCGTCCGTGTGAGCAGCCGACATGAACGACGCTTCGAATGGTGACGGTGCCAGATAAACCCCCCGCTCCAGCGCAGCATGAAAGAATCTCCTGAAGAGATCGACGTCCGATGCCTTTGCATCACTGAAATTTCTCACGGGACTCTTTCGAAAGAAAAATCCCCACATCGAACCGGCAGAGTCAGCCGTAAATGGCACCCCAAGTTCCTCGGCAGTCTTTTGCAAACCCCCGACCATCGCGGTCGTACGCTTCTCAATCCTCGCGTGCAGGGCGGGAGTTAAAGCAGTCAGCGTTGCGATTCCCGCCGCCATCGCCAGCGGATTGCCGGAGAGCGTTCCCGCCTGATACACGGGCCCGGTCGGGGCGATACGCTCCATGACGTCCCTCCGACCGCCGTAGGAGGCGACAGGCAATCCGCCGCCGATCACCTTCCCCAGAGTCGTGAGGTCAGCAGTTACTCCGAATCTCTCCCGGGCTCCCCCAGGAGCGATCCGAAATCCTGTCATCACCTCGTCGAAGACGAGCAGAGACCCTGCGCTGTCGGCGAGAGCCCGCAGACCCTCGAGGAACTGCGGGTCGGGAGCAATGAATCCGGCGTTGCCAACCACAGGTTCGACTATGATCGCCGCGATCGCGCGCCGATTGACACGCACCAGGTCGGTCGCCGCCCGGAGATCATTGAACGGCGCGGTGAGCGTGAGCGCTGCGAGCTCCGCCGGCACACCGGGCGAGTCGGGTAAACCGAGGGTCGCAACTCCCGACCCCGCGTGCACCAGAAATGAATCTGCGTGACCGTGATAGCAGCCATCGAACTTGAGGATTACGTCGCGGCCGGTGAACGCGCGAGCGAGGCGCACGGCACTCATCGTCGCCTCGGTTCCGCTGGAGACAAATCGGAGCATCTCGACATGCGGCATTCGTTGCCGAATGATTTCACCGAGCTGCAGCTCCAGCTCCGTCGGCATCCCGAAGGACGTTCCGTCCCGCATCGTCTTGTCGAGCGCGTCGAGCACTATCGGCGGCGCATGCCCGAGCACGAGCGGCCCCCAGGAAAGCACGAAGTCGATGTACTCCTTGCCGTCGACGTCCTAGATTCGCGAACCTTCGCCGCGAGCAGCCACCACCGGATCGCCGCCCACGCCGCGAAACGCGCGCACCGGCGAATTCACGCCGCCAGGGAAAATCTCCCTCGCCCGCGCCATGATGTCCTTTGATCGCATGCTAGCGACCGAAGCTGCCGATCGTCACCTGCTTGATGGGAAGCTGCCGAGCGACGCGCGTCGTTTGCGGCGCACTGGCCGGAATGGCGACGCGAATCAGAGAAGCCTGGAAATCGTAGTCGTCAACGACCTCTTCGACTGCGACCTCAGCGATGGTTCCGGGCGGCAACGCCAGATCGATGTGGGTTATGCCATCGATGTCGTCCGCTTGCCACGGCAAACGCGCCTGTGACGTTCCCTTCTCCGTATCAGTTCGATCCACCAGAGCACGCGCGGTTCGACCCGTTCTCGCCTCATAGCGCTCGGCGGTGATCGCGCGCTGCAGCTCCGTGAGACGCTCCAGTCGCTCACGCTTCACAGTCTCGTGAACATCGTCGGCATACTGGGCGGCGCGGGTTCCTTCCTGCGGCGAATATGTGAAAGCGCCTACTCTCTCAAACTGCATCTCCTGCAGGAACTCGAGCAGCTCCTCAAAATGCGCATCGGTTTCTCGGGGGAACCCGACGATGCACGTAGTTCGAATCGCTACGTCGGGAACGGCATCGCGGAATTTCCTCACCCGATCGCGAATCGTTCGCTTCCGCTCGGGACGACGCATCCTCGCGAGCACCTCGTCGGACCCGTGCTGGATCGGCATGTCGAGGTACGGTAACACGCGGTTCTCTCGAGCGACTACTTCGAGCAATCGGTCCGTGACGCCGGCGGAGTACAGGTAGAGCATCCGAATCCACGGGATCGATGTCTCGGCGACGAGTGCCTCGAGAAGGTCGGGCAGCTTGATTTCATTGCGCAGATCGCGGCCATAATGCGCTAGATCTTGCGCGACGAGGTTCAGCTCGCGGGCGCCCTGGAGCTCGAGCAACTGCGCCTCGCGAACGATCTCGTCGAGAGCGAAAGAGCGATGCTTCCCACGCATGAGGGGAATGGCGCAGAACGCGCAACCGTGATCGCATCCTTCACTGATCTTCATGTAGCGAAGGTGCGGCAGATCGCCGGTGTAAAGCCTTACGCCTGGATGAACAGCTTCGCGCGCTTCGCCCAGCAACCCTCGTTCGTTCAGCTCGGGAACCAGCTTCTGCATTTCCGAGGATCCGAGGAAAAGGTCGACCTCCGGCAGAGACTCGAGCAGCTCATTCTTGTGGCGCTCGATCATGCAACCGACCGCCACCACCGCCTGACAACGACCGGAAGTCTTGAATCGGGCGGCCTCGATCATGGCATCGATCGATTCCTTTTTGGCCGCGTCGATGAACCCGCAAGTGTTGACGATAATGAGCTCCGCCTGCTCGAGATCTGGCGTGTACTCCGCTGAGTAATCGCTGAGCTGCGCGAGGTACCGCTCGCTGTCGACGGTGTTCTTGTCGCAGCCGAGTGTGATTACTCCGACTTTCAAAGCGGGAAGCGGGAGGCGGGAGGCGGGAGGCGAGTCATCGGTAGTTACCGAACTTTAGCTCGACTCCGAAATCCTTGCCGCGAAGGAGCGACATCGCTTCCTGAAGGTCGTCGCGCGATGGAGAAGACACGCGGACCTGGTCGCCCTGAATTGCGGCTTGGACCTTCTTGAGCTTGGCGTCCTTTATCGCAGCGGCGACTTTCTTGGCGGTGTCTCCGTCGAGGGCGAGCTTGAGCCCGATCAGCTGTCGAACGGTGTCGCCGCCCGCCGGTTTGATCTCGCCGGGATCGAGATTCTTCACCGAGACGCTTCGCCTTATGAGCTTTGACTGAAGAACGTCCCAGACAGCGTTCATCTTGTAGTCGTTCTCCGCGGTCAGGGCGATGTTGCCCTCAGCGCGATTGAGCTGGATGGTGACCGGCGATCCTTTGAAATCGTACCGCTGAGCGATCTCCTTTTGCGCCTGATTTACCGCGTTGTCAACTTCCTGGAGGTCGACTCCGGTTGTCACGTCGAAAGAAGCTTGTTGTGGCATGCGGGAAATCTAATCGGCAGCCGTTATCGCCCCAGTTCACCCCGTTGTGTTGGCGTTTTGTAAAATCTCCGCTGCGACGAGGAATTTTTCTTGACTTCGCGCGGTTTGATACACATGTTTGCCCCTCGTTTTCGCCCCCCTCTTGCGCTCCGCCGATTACTGCAGAGCTTCATATCCCCGTGTCGTCACCCGTCGCCTCCTCTTCAAAGGAATTGCTCATGAACCGTCGAGTACCCGTTTTTTCGCTGTGTGCCGCACTTGCTCTCGCGGCGTGCTCACCAGATGTTGTCGCCCCGATCAAGGCACCGTTGAAAGCTGGCCTTTCAGTGAACAGCGGAAATACCGGCGGCAGGTACATCGTGCTCTTCAAGGGCGCGGGATCCGAGAAGGATTTCTCCGCAAAAGTGACTCAGCTCGGCGGTAGCGTGTCGTCGTACCACGCCGGGGCTGGAGTCGCAGTCGTGTCCGGAATGACCGCCAGCAACGCCGCCCAGTTGGGAGCCGCGGGCTTCGGAGACGTGCAGGCCGATTTCGTGTTCTCACCGAACGATCAGACCATTACCGCCCAAGCGGACGCTTCCAGCATCAGCGATGCGGTTGACAGTCAGACTAATCCGGCCGGAGCTAGCCGTTT
>Ga0136846_1225290_pt1 | contig 28119 bp, 25 predicted proteins | sample HopSoiMetagenom2_FD_96841 | JGI IMG/M metagenome (GOLD analysis project Ga0136846, IMG submission 96841) | Grasslands soil microbial communities from Hopland, California, USA - 2 Assembly 2016 (version 4) | ecosystem: Environmental > Terrestrial > Soil > Grasslands | place: USA: Hopland... | reverse complement strand
TGCGGCCACTGGCCGTCCGTCGTCGGATCCAGGTCGATCAACATGTAGTCGGGGCGCTCGATGTCGTCGACGCGCGAGTGCCATGTGTGCAGCTCGATGCATCCGAGGTTGATCACCCACGCGAGCGCGGCGGCGTTGTCGACGACCGCGAACACGGTTGTGTGGCCGCTTGGGAAGCGCACGAACTGCTCGTCGACGAAGTCGGGATGCGTGGACACGCGCTTCTGGTGGAAGAAGTCGCCGTCGACGCCGTTCGGATACCGCACCATGTGGAAGGGGCGACGGCGAAGGTGCGGCAGCGCGCAGTCGGCGACGTCGACGTAGTAGTCGACCAGGTCGCCCTTCGTAAGACCGCGTTCCGGAAAGAACAGCTTGTCGCGGTTGGAGATCGCAACCTCGTGTCCCGCGACGGAGATGGCGTCGGTCACGTCGCGTGCGCGCGCCTGACGTCGGCGGGCGACGAGCAGCCGAGCAGCGCGAGGCCGAGCTCTACCTCCGCGCGCAGGAGCTCGAGCACATGCGCGACGCCCTCCTCGCCGCGCGCAGCAAGGCCCCAGAGCATTGCGCGACCGATCAACACCGCACGCGCGCCGAGCGCGAGCGCCTTCAGTGCGTCGGTGCCGCGGCGCACGCCGCCGTCGAGATAGACCTCGGCTCGTCCGGCCACCGCGTCGACGACGCCGGGGAGCGCGTCGATCGTCGCCTGGACGCCGTCGAGCTGCCTGCCGCCGTGATTCGAGACGACGACCGCGGCTGCTCCGTGCTCGCAGGCGAGGTCGGCATCCTCGGCGGTGAGGATGCCCTTGACGACGACCGGCAGCCCGTAGCCCGCGAGCCATTCGATGTCGCGCCAGTTCAACGACGAGTCGAACGGATGCCCGAAGATGTTCCCGGCGAGCGTCAGCGTCTCCGGCAGCTTGAAGTCGACGCGGATGTCGCGTTCCCGCCGCCCGAGGTACGGCGTGTCGACGGTGACGACGAGGGCGGAGTATCCGCTCGCTTTCGCCTCGTCGATCAACTCCTCCGTCAGGCGCCGGTCGGCGAAGACGTACACCTGGAACCACCGTGGCGCGTCCGGTGCGGCCGCCGCGACGTCCGCGGGCCGCGTCGTCGTTGCGGTCGACAAGCACATCACGGTCCCTGCGGCCGCGGCCGCGCGCGCCGTCGCGACCTCGCCGTCCGGATGCGCGAGCCGCTGCATCGCGAGCGGCGCGACGAGGATCGGCAGCGCGACATCCGTTCCGAGGACCGTCGTCGCCGTGGACACTTCGCGGACGTCGACGAGCACGCGCGGCCGCAGCCGCCGTCGCTCGAATGCGGCGAGGTTGTCGCGAAGCGTCACTTCGTCGCCGGACCCGCCGGCGAAGTACGCGAGGGCGTTCGCATCGAGCACGTCCTGCGCGACCTGCTCGTAATCCCAGACGTTGATCGGCGTGCCCACGGACGCGACCCTAAAGGGTTCCGAAAAGACGAAACCCGCCTCCGAATGCCGCAGACGGGTTTCACATGCCGGGTGATGAGGGGGGAGCCGGCTGCCCGTATTTTCCGTGGCCGTCGGTCCGACTTCCTCCCCCCGAAGGGGGAATCGTCGGTCGAGCGAGGCGGAGAAGGAGGGATTCGAACCCTCGATGGAGGCATTCACCCCCATAACGCCTTAGCAGGGCGCCGCCTTCAGCCACTCGGCCACTTCTCCGCGCCGGCCCGAGGATACCCCACGCCCCGGCCCGCCTCCGGCTACGCTAGTCCATCCCCGGAGGGGTGGCAGAGCGGTCGAATGCGGCGGTCTCGAAAACCGTTTCGGGCTCTTGGGTCCGACGAGGGTTCAAATCCCTCCCCCTCCGCTGATAGAGCCAAAACACAGGACCGTGCAGGCGTTTTGGCTCTACCCGCGGCCCGCTTCCCCACGCTTTCTGTAACCCCTTTGACAGCTGAAGACCGCGGCTCAGGGACGGTCACTGGGGCAAAACTGCCGCAACGACCAGGGGGACGTTTCGTAATCGGGCGGTTCGTCTCGCGCCTTCTCGCTCTCCTCGCTCGTGCGATGGCTTCGCGCGTCGATCACTGCCGGCCGATCATGATCAAGAGGACGACCAGCGAGATCAGCCCCCACCCGGCCACCACCGCGAACACCCAGATGGGCGCGATACGAGCGGCAGGCTCTGTTCCGGCTGCGTCTCCAGGTGCGCCGGTCGCCATTCGTCCAGAGTAGGGCGGGTCCATCGAGTTGCACGTCATCCTTTTCGGACGACCGCTCGGTCCTCCCGTTCGTACCACCCAACTAGAAGCGTGATTCGCCGTCGGCCCCAGGAGGCGCTCCCGAGTGAGAACAGCCGACCGTGGCGCGACGCTGGCGCCGTTCCGTTTGCAGGCGTTTATGGGCGCGACGTGGCCGGCGAGGCGGGGACCGGCGACACGACGAGAGCTCTACAAGCCCGTCTCCGCCGTCACGCGGCCCGACTCCACGGCATCTTTGAGCGCCCGGTAGTCGCGCTCGTTCTGATCGGCATACGCCTCGCCGAATGCCGCGAGCGCCTCTTCGAACACGTGGCTCGTTCCGAGGTAGCTCGCAATCGCGACCGCGTCGCCGGAACGGGCGTGCGCCTTGGCAAGCGTCCAGCCGCAGAGGCGTGCGTAGAACTCGAACCCGCTCGGCTCCAGCACGTCGAGCAAAACCGAGCCCTTCGCGTCCCAGAGCTGGCGGACGTAGAAGTCGCGTTCGACGTCGTCGAGGCCCTGCGTGTTGAACCAGCCAAGCAGAACGTCACTCGCGGCCTGCATCAGACGCTGACCCTCGACGACCCTTTGCCCGTGACTTGCGAACTGGCTCTTGCCGAGATGAGGTTCGAGCACCGAGGCCTGTGCCTCCTTGGCCTGCAGGAAGAGCGGATCGTCATTGTCGCGGCCGAGTAACAGCACGATCCAGGCGCGGGTGCCGACACTGCCGACGCCGACGACCTTGCGCGCGGCATGGACATATCGGAAGCCTTCGAGCAGTCGGCGGCGCTCGCCTGTGAGCGTCCGCGCGTAGACGCGAACCAACTCGCGGAACGCCTCGTGGGCGCGCTGTTCCTGTCCGGGCTCGACGACCTCTTCGACGGGGACGATCAACGGCGGGTCGCTGACGATGCGCCGGTTTCCGTCGACGACCTCGGTCAGCTTGCCGAACGCCTTGAGGCTGTCCTTCGTTCTCGCGTGGGCGACGTTTTTCGCGAGCCGCTTCTGCTGCTTGCCGGTCGCCCGTTTCGCGAACTCGCGGACGATGTCCTCGACGTCGATCCGGGCGTACCACAGTTCCATGTTGTGCATGGAGGCGAACCGCCGCATCGACTCGCGATAGGAGCGACCGACCGTCGCGTTGATCCCGGCGCGAACCTTCGGCTCGAAACCGCGGTCGCGGCCGGCGACGGCAAAACTTGCGACGAGGCGCTTCACATCCGTCTCGAACGGTCCCGGGAGGGTCTCGTCGAAGTCGTTGACGCTGAACAACATACGGCGGTCCGGCGCGGCAAAAGCGCCGAAATTCGAGAGGTGGGCGTCGCCGCAGAGCTGGGCGTGCAAGCCCGTTCTAGGCGCTTCAGCGAGATCGGCCGCCATGAGTGCGGCACCGCCGCGGTAGAAGGTGAACGGCGAGACAAGCATCCGTCCGTAACGGACCGGCACCAGCTCGGCCACCCGCGTTCGCGCTTGCTCCTCGAGGATGTCGACCGCATCCGCTCGGTTCGGCGGCGGACCCCACTCGCCGAGCGCGCGCCGCGGTACCTTGGCGCGCGCGGCCTTTCCTTTCTCCGCGCGCTCGGTCGGTGTGCGGTGTTTGACCTTGCTCGCTGGATGCTTCCGTTCCGCTTCGGTGGAAGTGGCGTCTGCCAGTTCGACTGTCATGACGTTCTCCTCTCACGCGGTGACGACACGGCCGGTCGGAGGGACCGCGTTCCATCGTCGGGACGACGTTTCGAGCTCCGCACTACGGCGCGTGCCGCTTCCATCTCGGCCTCACGATGCGTGGAACGCGTGGCGAGCCGCCTCAACGCTGTCGTAGTAGCGACCGGTGCCGATCTTGGCGGTGACGCCGAAGCGGTCGAGCTCGCGGCGAATGCCGTCACTCGCGCCGGCGACCGCGAAGGCGATGCCCCGGCCGGCGAGCTCGTCGGCCAGCTCCGCGAGCGTGCGACCGCCGGTGTAGTCGATGTCGTCGATCGCATCCGCGTCGAGAACGAACCAGCGAGGAGGATCGGAGATGTCGACAAGACCGAGAGCCTCGGACGAGAGACGCTCCGCGTTCGCATAGAACAGGCCGACGCCGAACCGGTAGACGACGAGGCCAGGCTCAGTGACCGTGCCGGGTGTGGCCGGAACCGTTTTGACCTGGCCGGCGCCGTCCCAGCTGAGCACGACGTCGTGCGGCGAGTAGTGGCGCTTCACGTGCAGGACCAGCGACAGGACGATCGCGAGAATGATGCCCTGCTCGACACCGACGACCACGACGACGGCAGCGGTAGCCACAGCCACCCAGAACTCGTCCTTGCGCATCCGCCAGATGTCGCGCAAGTTTGCGATGTCCACGAGCTTGAGGCCGATCAGGAAGACGACGGCCGCGAGGACGGCGTTCGGGAGGTACTGCAGCGGCTTCGTCAGGAAGAGCAGGACGATCGCGACGACGGCAGCGGTCGTCAGCTGAGCGACCTGGGTGTGGCTCTTGGCCTCGTCGACCATCTCGGTCTTCGTCGGGCTGCCGTTTACGACGAACGTGCCGCTGAAGCCGGCGGCCAGATTGGCCGCGCTCAGTCCGATCAGGTCATCGTTCTCGACGAAGCGCTCCTGATACTTGACCGCATACGCTCGCGAGGTCGCTGCGCTCTGAGCGAGGACGACGAGGAAAATCGACGTCGAGGTCGCCAGCAGCTCCGTCGAGTCGGTCCAGCTGACCCCCTTCGGGAATCCGACATGAGGCAAGCCGCTCGGCACGACCCCGAGGACCGAAACGCCGTGCGCGCTCAGGTCGAAGATCCAGCTCACCGCGATCGTCCCGATGACGGCCACAAGGCCTCCGGGAACCATCTTGATCCATCGCCCGAACACGACGAGCGTCGCGAGCACAGCGAGCGAGACGGCGAGTGTCGCCCCCGAGACCTGCCCGAGCTCGGTGAGCGTGTCCCAGAACTTGACGACGGTGCCGCTCGCCCGACCGGGATCCACCTTCGGTGACGGAACTCCGAGCAATCCTGCCAACTGGCCCATCGCGACCTGGATCCCGACGCCGGTCAGGAAGCCGACGAGAACGGTCCGCGAGATGAAGTTCGCGAGGAAGCCCAGACGTGCGAGTCGGGCGAGGATCAACAGGCCGGCCGCGAGCACTGCACTCAGGCTCGCGAGAGCAAGCCATTCCGACGTGCCCGGCTGAAGCCCGGCGATCCCGAGCGATGCGATTCCAGCGAACATGATCGCAGCAGTCGCCGAGTCGCCCCCGACGACGAGATGCCGTGACGAGCCGAAGATCGCAAAGGCGAGTATCGGGATCAGGATCGTGTACAGACCCGTGATCACCGGCGTACCGGCGATCTTCGTGTAACCCATCACTTCCGGGATCGCGAGGGCGGCAAGCGTCACGCCCGCGATCACATCCCCCGAAAACCACGACCGGCGGTACGGGCGGATGCTGCTGAAGAGGTGGAGCCACGCGCCGCCGGACGATCCGCCAGAGGCCGCTTCCGCCATGTCGCGAGAACCCGCTACCGAGGGCATCGCACCATCGTCCACGGCGCCGCGTCCACGAGATCGCCCAGAACGGATGATCCGCGTGTCTCCGCGGCCGTGGCGCGTAACGTCGTCTCAGACGGAGATGCTTACGGGGAACGTGGCCAACCAGGCGACGGTTCCGACCAGGATCACGAGCCCGAAGCCGAGCAAGGCTCTCCGCAGGCGCGGGGTCTGCAACTTCGTGCTGATGCTGGCGAAGAACAGAGCGCTCGTGAACAGCACGACACCAAGGATGTAGTTGGACGAGCGCTGAATGTCGGCCTGCGCCCGAGTAGCCAAGCTTCCCGCGGAGATGTCGAGGCGCCGCGCGGCGTCGCGCGCATCGAGGTGGTACTGAGGCATTGCAAACGGCGAGAGCGGCGCGGACTTGTTCCGCAGCGGCTTCGTCGCGACCCAGGCGTGCACCGCCGGTTTGAACTCGGCTCGGAAGCGCCGGAGGTAGAAGTCCGACAGCTCCTTCTGCTTTAGCGCGTATGCGTTGACCCACTGCGTGAAGGTGGCGACGTCGATCTGTGTCTGAGCGTTCGCGAGCGCGTCTGCCTCCGACGACTCGATGCGCAGCGCCGACGCCCGTGCGCCGGCCTTTGCCTGCTCTCCGTTCCAGCGCGTCGCCTGATACCCGCTCCACGCAGTCGCGACGGTGGCGAGTGCGAGGACCACGGTCGCCCTGAACTCGAGGCGCGTCACCCGGCTCTCGGACGGTGGAGTCATGACGCCGGCCCGACGCCGGTCTCGTTGCACGGAGCTTTCACGCCCGCGCCTACTGCCTCGAGCGCGTGGTCGACGATCCGGAGACTTCGCTCCATCGCGGTCGGCTTCAAGCTCCCGACGCCGCTGTGGTACGGCCTGTCCAGCGAGACCAGGAGTAGGAAGAGCGTCGTGATCACGACCGACACCGAGCCCATCAACATCGCCTGAGTTCGGCGCGGCTCACGCGAATCAGCGAAGAACAGCATGTACACGAAGATCACCCCGCCGATCACAAACAGGACAATCCAGAGCGTCACCGGGATTACGCCGGAGGACGCGTGCACGCGGTCCAGACGCGCCTCCTCCCGCGCCGACGTCTGACTCAGCCACGCGTCATACGCCGCCTGCTCGTGATTCGTCTTCGGCTCATATCCGGAAACTGTCTCGAACAGCCGGACACCCCAGGGGTTCACCCCGTCTCCCAGCGTCCCGGCACGCATCCGGTCCCACTCCTCGTTGACGACGGACCTCCCGTAACAGACCAACTCACCCGTGACCTTCGGACCGGTCGGCGCCGGGAACGACTGCGCGGTCTCGACTTGCTGGAGCACCATGAGCGCCTCCGTCTCGGCGCCCGAACGAGAGTTGTCATAGCTCGTGAAGGCGAGGAAGACGACGAACCCGAGCAAGATCGAGAACCCCGTCGCGAGTACACCGAACACTCCGGAGGCTCGGTCGCCGTCGGTGAAGTAACTACCCTCCGGCGCTCGCGCCCGCACATACAGCATCGCGCCGACCGCGACCGCGGTCACCGCTGCGGTGATCAGGACGGCCCAAAGGATGTTCACCGCCGGGAGGCCCTAAGCCTCGAACGACAGGCGGAGACCGCTCGAATTCGCGCCGGCGATCTGAGGCATCTCAGCTCTCACTCAAGTTGTCACGGACGCCCCGACACCGGGCACCTCGGGCTGCTCCCTCGCCGGGACGACGCGCGCTTCGACGTAGGCGGTGAGCGCCACCGTCGTGATGTAGGCGACAGTGACTGCCACCACGATCAGCGGAGTCACCGCGAATCCGGCTTTGAAAGCGAGAAGACTCGCGATCATGACCGAGGCGAGCGGGAGCCGGAGCACCGAGACGCAGGCTGCGCCGGTCAACGCGGCAACAGCCGGCGCCTCGCCGTATCCCGGCAGGTGAGCAGCGAGCAAACCCGTCACGACGCCGAGGAACAGCGCCGGAAATGTGGGCCCGCCGCGGAAGCTGCCCAGCGACACGCTCCACGCGAGCCCCTTGAAAACGAGCAGGAACGCGAGCGCCGAGAGCGAGATCGGCGCGGCGGAGCTGAAGAGCGGAGCGAACGCCTCCTGCCCGGAGAAGAGCACGGCGTCGGCGCCGTGGTTGGTGGCTTGAGCGAACGCGATGGCAAGCGCGCCGACCACGAGCGCCGCGACAATCGTGAAAAGAAACAGCCGCGTCTCGACGACACGCTTGCTCCAGCGGGCGAGCTGGACGATCGCGAGAGTGACGACTGCAACAACTACGGCGAGCAGAATTGTCCACGCGAAATCGCCCCAACCTGGTCCGTCGAAGGGCGAAAGCGGGAACGGGCTCAGCGCCCACGCGCTTGTGCTCAACCCCGACCACGAACCCAGGCCGATGAAGACCAGCGAGCCGATACCCGCAGCCATCAGGCCCGGAAGGAGGATGACCGGCAGCATCGCGCCACCGAGACCGACGGCTTCGATGATGATCACCGCCCCGATCAACGGCGAGCCGAAGATCGCCGAGACCGCGGCGAAGCTCCCGGCCGCAGCCATCAGCCGAAGCGCTTGCTCAGGCGCGTCCTTTTTCACCTGTTTCATCGCGAGGAACCCGAGGCCAAGGCCGAGCGCGATCAGGGGCGCCTCCGGCCCAAGCACGAGCCCGAACCCGAGCGTTGCCGTCGCGGCCAGGAGAACGCCCGGCAACTCGACGGGTCGGGTTGGGGCTCCGCCGGCCTTCAATCCGTCCGCGGGGACGTGACCGCCGTGCCCCGGCAGGCGACCGATCGCGATTGCCGTCAATGCGCCGGCGAGCGCGAGCCAGGGGAGCGGCCACCACCAAGGCGCGCCGTCGTAGCCCGCCTTTCCCGGAAGATCCTCGTACACACCAACCTGCAGTGCATGCACCAACTCGAGGAAGCACCACGACGCCACCGAGACGAGCAAACCGACCAGCGCCGCCAACACCAGCAAGACGCCGTACTGCCTGCTCCGAATGAGCGCGGCCGGATCGACCGGAGGAGTATCGCCGCTCATCGGCTCAGTGGGATGGTGAGTGCTCGAGCTCACGAGATCGGCTGCCGCTGGGAGGTGCGCTCTCGGCACCGCTCCCCCTTCGCTCGACTTAGGAGCGCCGACGGTACGTCCACGCTTTGAAGCCGACCTCATTCGCATGGGATGAACGCCGCGAGTCCCGGCCGATAGGCCTGGTGCAAACGCCGGCGACACCGCGGGGCCTGAGTGACAGCTTTCAGATTTCGGAAAGCCCGGGCGAGAGTGGGCCGCGCCGATCCGTTGCCGCTCCCCAGTAAGGCCTCGGACCGAGCCACTCTCGAGCCCGGGTAACGCGAAGGCCAAACCCAGAGAACGATTCCGGTCCGTCGATCAAGACGGGAGCCGCGCTACTGCGCAGAGGTCTAGGCGCTTGCTCGACCGTGCCACAGGAATGCCGCAACTGCTGGAAAGTCCGGGAGATTTGCCCGCAAACAGCGACGGATTCGGCCGGCAAGCGCGCGGCGACTTCGTGCGCGCACGGGCACAGGCGTACCGTGAAAAAGGCGGGCCGGTGCGCCCGCCGTGAGGCTCTTGGCCGCAAGGCGCCTCAAGGCGGGGCCTTCCCCTCGCCCGGCTCGCCTAATCCGCCGCGCCCCTCCATTCCTAGCTGCACATGCACGTCGAAAGACAAGCAGGTGGCGCCGGCGACGTTGCCCGGCGCCACTCACTCGTCGAACTACTTGGCGACTGCTCCTCGCGGGAGCTCGCCGGCAATCGGCAGCTTCTTCTTGTAGACGACGCTGGTGCTGGCCGACATGACCTTGTTGTCCATCGACATGCGGACCACGGTGTTCGCGAACGCCTTCGACACCAGCTCGAAGTTGTTCGGATCGACGTTGTCGATGTTGTCGCACCAGCGGAACGGGTTGTCGACGCAGCCGCCGTCGAACGTCCCGAGGTTGCCCTCGTAGTTTCCGAGCTGGCCGCCGAACAGATCGACCTCGGCCTGGGTCTTGCAGCAGTCCTGTCCGGTCAGGAGCCCGCTCGCCGGGACACCCGCCAGGTTGAAGTTGAACGCGTCGGTGCCGTTCGGCGCGAGGAACTCGTGGTGGTACCCGGCCGCATCGAAGAACGCAACCGACTGATCACGCGAGACCGTCGACGCCTTGTACACGCGGTTCGGGAATGTCGTCTCGACCTGCCCGTTGAAGAACGTGGGGGCCGCCGGATCGACGACTCCGATGATGTAGTTCGGCGTCCCGAACACGTCCGCGTCGAGGTCGTAGCCGATGTGGCTCAACTCGGTGGAGGTCAGGCTGTTGATGTAGGCCGCCGACCCGAACAGCCCGAGCTCCTCACCACCGAACCAGATGAACCGCAGCTTGTTCACCGGACTGACGTTCTTCATCTTCTGCGCGATGTCGAGGATTGCCGCCGAGCCGGTGGCGTTGTCGAGGATCCCCGCGCCGTAGATCGCGTCGAGATGGGCATCGACGACGACGACGTGGTTCTTGTCGCCGCCGGGGGAGTCCGCGATCACGTTGTAGTCGTCGGCGTTCGGCTTGAAGATCGCCCGGATGTCGATCGTGACCGTCGGCGGCGATCCGGCGTGGACCTGGTTGTACAGGTCAAGCCCGATGGCGAACGTCGTGAACGCGACGGGAATCTGTGCGACGAACGGGTTGTCCGCCCCATCGAGAAGGCTGCCCACGAGGAGACCCGTCCGGTCCGGCGGCCCGGGGTTTCCCTCGTTGAAGATGATGACGCCGGTCGCTCCGGCGGCCTGCGCATTGAGCACCTTCACGCCGAAGTTGCACCCGCCGCGCTGGATCAAGGCGATATGACCGGCAATCGAGCTGCCGAAGTCGGCCATGGTGCATCCGCTCGTCGAGCTCGCGAACTGGGTCGGCGGAAGGACGATGCCGCCCGCCGCAGCAACCTGCGCAGTCGTCATCCCCAGACTCTTGCCCGGCCCCCACTCCTGGTCGAGCGCGTAGTCGTGACCATTCGCGCTGAACGACGGCATCCCCGTGTAGGCGTAGTAGTCGAACTTGTACGTCTGGGTCGTGACGTTGTAGCCGGCGGCCTTCATCACCGCCGCAACGTATTCCGCCGATGCCTTGTATCCGGGCTCACCGGAGTTGCGCGACGGCATCCCGTCCGGCCCCGGGTTCGCATCGGCGATGTCCTGGAACGTCTGTAGGTGAGCCATCAGATCGTCTTTTTGGACGCACTCGACGAGCTTCGACGGCGTGTCGTTCGCACGTGCGTCGCATTGCGCGGAGCTGATTGCGCTTGCGTTGAGCGGCGCGATGACTGTCAGTGCGGCGCCGATGCAGAGCAGAAACAGCCAGCGCAGCGGTCGCGCACTTACACGGTGTGGCATGGAAACCCCCTTGAGCCGAGAGTTGACGAAATGCGCAGGGGCTCTGGCGCGACCGAATCGCCTCGGGCACCGCAACGACAACTTTTCACCCCACGCCCTCCCCAGGTCGTGACCGTTCGATGCTAGGACGGCCGAGCCGAAAAGACAATGCCGCGCAGGGTGCTCAGCCGCCGGGCAAGCGCCGGTAGCCATACCAGGCGAAGACCCCGCCGCCGGGCCGCGGTCGGTACGCGACGACGATTCCACCTGCAGCCGCCCCTCCCGGGACGCGCGCGACACACCGGAACGACCCGCTGCGGGCGCGGCACGCGACCGTGACGCTCGCGTGTGCGCGGCCGGTCCGAGGGTCGACGAAAGACCGCGGGAGTTTCTCCGCCGGCGCGGCGAGGATGAGTGACGCGATCCTGTTTTCGATCACCAGGCGGCGAGGAAGGCTGCGCGCCGCTGCGACGAGCGGCCCGCGAAGGGTCGATCCGTCCGCGCGTGCGGTTCTCGCAGCGAGGACGCCGGAGCTCGGGCGCGAGGCCGACGGCGGCGCTGAGATCGCGGATCGCCCGCGACTCCCACCGACGAACGGGACGAGCGCGATCAGCACGAGGCTGACGAGCGCCGCCGGCAGCAAACGGCGTGCCGCGCTTTTCCGTGGACGCGACACCGGCTCCGAGCGTGGGCGGTCGAGCTCGGCGGCGACGGCATCGGCCTCGCGGCTGAACCGTCGGTGAAGCGCGGCGATCTCGAGCAACGCCTGTTGCAGAGCCATTTCCGTCAGTCGCGCCCGCTCGCGTCGCGCGAGCTCGGGGTCGACCAGAACGAGCTCTGGGCTCAGCGGCTCCGAAAGCAGAACGATGGCCGAACATACCAAGCGGCGACACGGAGCAGCAGCGGTATTCTCTGCCGCGCGTGTCGCTGCCAACGCTTGTGGTCGAATGTCCGCATTGCGGCGAGTCGATGGACCTAGCGGTTCGGGTGGAAGCGACGGCGGTCGCGCCGTCACGGCCGCACTTCGAAGATGCCGACGGGCTCGTCGCGTGGCTACGCGCGAGCCGGCTCACGATCGAAGAGTTCCAGCGGCTCCCGTTCTACGCATGGCACGAGGACGACCTCGCACCGCTCGTGCGCGAGGTGACCGAGCGCCAGAGCGGACGCCTGCGCGCCGCCTGACGCGCGCGGGTCGCCGCTACGCTCCGGTCGCAGCCTGGAGAGGTGTCCGAGTGGCCTAAGGAGCGCGACTGGAAATCGCGTACGTGCTGAAAGGTGCGTCGCGGGTTCAAATCCCGCCCTCTCCGTAGCCTTTTTGCAAGGGTCAGACCCTCTGGGTCTGACCCTTTTTACGAGGCGTTGGCCTTGATGTCCATGCCGGCCTGCTTGTGGCCGGGAACGGAGCAATAGAGCTCGACCTTGCCGCCGCTCAGCGTCGCCGTCAGCGTTCCCGTGCCGCCGGCCGGAATGAGCTTCGAGGTCGGGCCACCGACGATCGCGAGGTTGTGCGGAAGCTTGCCGTCGTTCTTGATCTGGAACGTCACCTTCCCCGCTTTGAGCGACGGCGAGGCGAGCGCGATCTTGAACTCCGTCTCGGTTACGCTCACCGTCGTCGGCTTCGCTGCGGGCGGCGGCGCCGACTGCTTCGTCGTCTGCGCTTTCGTGGTCGTCTGTCCGGGCGAGCTCGTTGCCGGCGCGGTCGTGGCCGTCGTCGAGGTCGCGGCGGTGGTCGTGGTCGCCCGGACGAACGTGTCCGCCGCGTGTTCGCTCTCCTTCGTCTCCTTCGGCTCCGCGCCGAACACCTCGACCGCCGTCAGCATCCCGAAGAAGAAGACGACCGCGACGACGATGAAGGCCGGGAGCCCGCGACCGGGGTAGCTCGGGCGCAGACGCGGGAACAAGAACGACGATGCGAGCGCGAACACGATGAACGCGAACGCCACGAGGGCGAGGCCGACTTTGTGGCCGGTCGAGAGGGCGAGGACGAGCACGCGCGAAGTCAAGCACAGCCTAGGATCGGCCCGTGGACGAGCGGCTGGCGGCCTATCTCGAGGTTGCAGCGCTCACGGACGAGCACTTCGTCGAGCGCGTCTATCGCCTCATTCTCCGTCGGCCCCCTGACGCCGATGCGCGCGACGCAGCGCTCGCCTCGCTGCGCCAGAACGCCGCGTCGCGCGCCGCCGTTGTCGCTGACCTCGTCGCGAGCGACGAGTTCCGGCGGCTCCACGCCCTCGAGGGTGCGCTTGCCCGCGCCCGCGCCGCAAGGGAGACTGACGAGCGCCCGCACGAGCTGACGACGCCTCCGCGCGTCGACGAGCGGCCGATCGAGCTTGCCTGGGTCCTGGGAAGGTTCCGCTCCGCGCGCCGCCTCCTCGACGTCGGCTACGCGTTCGCCGAGCCGCCGTGGCTCACAGCGGTCACGAGCCTCGGGGCCGGCGAGGTGGTCGGCGTCGACGCGGCTGAACGCGACGTCCCGGGGCTGAACGGCGTCGTAGCCGACGTCCGCGAACTGCCGTTCCGCGACGGAACGTTCGACGTCGTGTTCTGTATCTCGACGCTCGAACACGTCGGCCGGGACAACACGCGCTACGGCGGCACCGACGAGCGCGACGACACCGCGCCACTCTCGGCGCTGCGCGAGCTCCATCGCGTCACGGCGCGTCGCGGGCGCATCTTCGTGACCGTCCCATGCGGATCGGACGCGAGCGAGTGGTATCTGCGTGAGCCGCCCGACGCGTGGCACACGCGCTTCCGCGACGCCGATCTCTACGTGTACGACGCTGAGCTGTACCGCGAGACGCCGACCGGGTGGCGGTCGGCGTCAGCTTCGGAGGCCGGGCTGCTGTGCGCTGAGCTCCACCCCGGCCGCCGCCGCCACGAGCTGGTCCGCCGGCTACGACGCGGCTAAGAGCCGGTCGGCCGCCCGACGGCGGAATGCGCGGATACCCCACCACACGAGCAGGATCAGGAGCGCGATCGGCACGAGCACGATCAGCGCAGCGAGCGCGATCGCGCCTGCGCCGGCGAGGAAGTGGAACGCATCCGACACCGCCGCTCCGACGCGTCCACGGTCGTGCGTCGCCGCCGCCGGACGCTCGGTCGTCAGGGACAGTGCGACCCGCGACAGCGCCGCCTCGCGCAGCGTCGCCCTGCTCGCGCCGGTCGCCGCCGCCAGGTTTCGGCGGGCGTCGTCGAGTTGGAACTGCAGGCGAAGGCGCACGTCGGCGGGCAGTGGTTGTCCGAGCGCCGCGGTCAACCGGAGGATCTGGAGCTTCAACGCACGAACCTGCCGCCGCTGCTGCGTCACCGTGTTCTCGAGGTCGACGATCGACACGTGCTGCTCGAGGACGGTGCCAAGCGCCGACAGACGAATGAGCGCGTCGTCGACGTGCGCGACGGGCACGCGGAGGACGAGATCGGCCTCGCCCGGCTGCCCGTTCGCCGACGACTGCGACACCGATGCGACGTAGCCCCCGAGCGAGCGAACGATCTGCATCGCCTGTGCGGTGCGCCGCCCGAGCGCGTCGAGGTCGTCGACGCGGACGCGGAGATCGGCCTGGTAGTCCTGGTGCCGGTTCGGCGTCGGCAGCGGCGCGAACGTCTTGTTCGCCTCGCCGAAGACCGAGACGCTCGGTGCGAGGGAATCCGACGGATTCGTGCGCGTCGCACCGCCGGCTCCCGACGCAGGGTGGCCGGCCTCGACAACCGACGCACTGGCGGACGTGTGCTTCGTCGCGTGCGACGACACGATCCCGTGCACGACCGCCGCGGCGAGGAGCACCGACACGCACGCCGGCACGAGGACCAACGTCGCTCGACGCCAGGCGACGCGCGGGATCCTGCGACGCGGATTCGGCTCGCCCAGCGCGCGCACGCGCTCGCGCAGCTCGTCCGGTGCATCGATCGGAAGCGCGCGCAGCTCGCGCGCGAGCTCGGCCTCAAACGTCGCCATCGGTCATCAGCTCCTCGAGTCGTTGCAACGCGCGGCTCAGCCGCGTCGAACACGCGGTCCGGCTGATGCCGAGGATGCGCGCCGTCGTCGGGCCGTCGAGCTCGAGCACCACCCGCAACGCGACCACCTCCCGATCTGCCGGCGCAAGCTTGCGCAGCGCCGCCGCCGCAGCTCCGTCGCCCCAGGACGGCTCGTCGACCGTCCGGGTCTCACGCGCGTAGCGCAGCTCGCGTCGCCGTCGCCGTTCCTCCGCCCTCAGGTGGTCGAGCGCGGCGCTGCGTGCGATCGAGCAAAGCCACGCACGAGCCGTGCCGCGTCGCGGGTCGAACCGCCGCCAGAGCCGGAACGCTTTCTCGAACGTCTCGCCCGCGACGTCCTCCGCGACGCTCCTGTCTCCGGTCAGGAAGAGCAGGTACGCATGGACGGCGTCGAGCTCCGCCTCGGCAACGCTCGCGAACGTGGGACGGCCCGCGGCGAGTGCCGGCATGGTCGCAGCTGCGTTCACGCTCTCCATACGGCGCAGAGGCCCCGAAGTGTCACACGGGGATTGTGCTCAGCAGCCGCCGGCCACGGGGTGGCCGCCCGGGCCTACGAGGTGCTCGAGCGACGCCCCGGACCCTGCCTGCAGGCAGTAGGACGTCGTGTCGGCCCGTGCGAGCATCACGCCGAACGACGCCGGCAGCGCTGCTCCGACGTACGTCCCGCTTTCCGCGTGTGACGCCTCGAGCTGCAGTGCGGCCTGGCTGAAGTTGATGCCGGCCGTCGCCTGCTGGGCCTGGGTCTCCGCGCGCTGCGCGGTCTGTGACGTCGGGCCCGTCTGGCGCGCGTTCGTCATCCACAGCGCGCCGACGAGCGCGAGCGAGGCGAGCAGGCCGACCAGGCCGATCATTCCGCGCGACATAGCGTGTTTATCGGGCGCAGCGGCGTCGCGCTTGAGCTACTCGCCCGCGGCGTGCTGTCAGGGGTGGTATTGCTGGTCGAGCGAGCGAACGGTGTCGATGTGCACGCGGATCCAGAAGCCGGTCTCGAGACCTTCGAAGAGCGGCCGTGGGAACGGGCTCTTGCCTGCCACGAGCTGGGCGAGTTGCGCGACGGTGATCGTCGATCCCTCGACGCCGGTCTTCAGAACCGTCACCCGCGCACCGGCGGGAACGATGTACGTCAGCAACCGGTGGCCCTCGTCGACGACGTAGTTGTCGTTCGGGACGGGCTCCCCGGGCGAGACGGCGCCATCCTGCGCGGCCGCGACGTTCGCGGTCGCGCCGCTCAGGAACCATGCCGGGTCGAACCGCAACCGATAGTCGGCGCCTTTCTTCTTCAGCGCCTTGATGTATCCGAACTCGACCTGCTCGGCGGGCGGGCCCACGTCGCTCTTCGAGGTCGCATTCGACCCGGTCGTCTGCGTCACCGTCTTCGTGACGGTCTTCGTGCTTCCGCAACCGCTGACGAGGAGTACGAATGCGATCGCGACGGCGCGTCTCATCCGAGCTCAAGTGTGGTGCACGACCGACCTTTGGGCAAGCGAGCGCCCCAACACACCCTTTCGGGCGATTGCGCCCGACGCCCCGCTCAACGAAAACGCAGGACATGTGGGGAGCCGCACCCCGCGCCGGTCACACGATCGTCCTGCTTGCCGTCATTGCAGCGATCGTCTTCACGTGTACCGACGCCACCGCCGCACGTCGACCGCGCAAGGATGCGACGGCCCCGTCCGCACCCGCGCGCCTGGCGGCGACGGGCGCGACCGCAACGTCGATCACGCTTTCGTGGCTCGCGTCGACCGACGACGTCGGCGTCAAGGGATACAACGTCTATCGCTCGTCGACGAAGGCCGCCACGACGACGGCGCTGCAGTACACGTTCGGCGGGCTCACGTGCGGGACGTCGTACACGTTGGCCGTCGAGGCGTTCGATGCGGCGGGAAACGTCTCCGCTCGAGCGAGCCTCACCGCCGCGACCAGCGCCTGCGACGCGACGCGCCCGTCCGCGCCCCCGGGACTCACCACATCCGCGGCCGCTGCGACCTCGCTGACGTTGGCGTGGCTTGCATCGAGCGACAACGTCGGCGTCCAGGGATACAACGTCTACAACGGATCGACGAAGCTCGCGACGACGACGGCGCTGCGGTACGCATTCACCGGCCTGACCTGCGGGACGTCGTACACCCTCGGGGTCGAGGCGTTCGACGCAGCCGGCAACGTCTCCGCCCGCTCGAGCCTGACGGCCGCGACTTTGGTGTGCCCGAGCCCGCTGGGCGCGCCGTCCTACCGGTTCATGATCAACTCGGATTCCGGTGGACAGATCGCGTCGCAGTACGGCTACGACCTGCTCGACGTGGGTTCGGCCGGTCAGGCGGACGGATTGCCGCCGGGGACCCAAGGGCTCATCTGGGCCGGGGACTACGACAACACCACGTGCTCGTGGGAGATCTCCGATTCCGCGCTTGCGCCGACCGTGCAAGCCGCGGCGAGCGACACGAAGGTGTTCGGGTACTTCTTCTCGGACGAGCCTGATCCGTACGCCTGCCCGAACGCATACGCGGACCACAGGGCCCGATCGAGCTTCATCCACTCGATCGATCCGCTGCACAAGACGGTGATGCTGGTCGACTCCAACTCGGATCAGCAGACGCTCGACCAGATTCCTCACTGGGCAGGCGCCGCGGACTACTTCGCACTCGATCCATACCCGTGCTACCAGGCGCAGGCGTGCAATTACGCGTGGATCGACCAGGTCATCGCGGCTGCGAACAACGCGGGGCTCAACTACTGGGGCGTCGCGCAGGCGTTCCAGGACGCGACATGGCGCTGGCCAACCTCCGACGAGTTGAGCCACATGCTGAATCAGTGGGCGTCGTCGAGACAGACCGGGATGATGACGTTCGCGTGGACGTGGTCGGGGAACACGCTCGCCGCGCAGCCGAGCCTGTTGTCGACCTTGAGCTCGTTCAACAGCGGCGCACCGGCGTCCACGGGCGGCGACACGATTCCCCCGTCGACGCCGGCGAACCTCGCTGCGTCCGGTGCCACGGCGACGAGCATCTCGCTCACGTGGTCACCGTCGACTGACAACATCGGGGTCACGTCGTACGACGTGTATCGAAGCGGCGCACTCGCGGGAACGTCGAACTCGACGTCGTACACGGTCGGAGGGCTCGCCTGCGGAACGAGCTATACCTTCTCCGTCGACGCGAAGGACGCGGCAGGCAACGCGTCATCGTCGAGCGGAGGCGTCGCGTCGAGCACCGCCGCATGTTCCGCGAGCAGCGATCCCGTGATCACTGCCGCCGGCGACATCTGCGGCTCGACGACGGATTGCGCGCCGACCGCGAGCTTGATCTCGCAGATCAACCCGAATCGCGTCCTGACGCTAGGGGACAACGCGTACGCGGACGGCGCGCTGTCCGACTACAACTCCTACTACGACCCCAACTGGGGCCGGTTCAAGGCGACGACGAGCCCCGCGCCGGGAAACCACGACTACCACCAGGCAGGCGGAGCGGGCTACTTCGGCTACTTCGGTGCGCTGGCTCCCGCCGAGTACTACTCGTACGACGTCGGGAGCTGGCACTTGATCTCGCTCGACGGGGAGATCAGCGCGTCCGACGGGTCACCGCAGGAAACGTGGCTCCGGAACGACCTTGCCGCGCATGCGAACCAGTGCGTCCTCGCGTACTGGCACGAGCCTCGCTGGTCGTCGGGAACGACGCATGGCAGCGAGTCGTCATTCGACGCGTTCTGGCGCGATCTCTACGGAGCGCACGCCGATGTCGTCCTGAACGGGCATGAGCACAACTACGAGCGGTTCGCAAAGCAGAGCCCGAGCGGGAGCGCTGATCCGAACGGCATCCGCGAGTTCGTCGTCGGCACCGGAGGAGCGAGCCACGGCTACCCGTTCGGCACGCCGCTGCCGACGAGCGAGGTCCGGAACGACAGCACCTGGGGCGTCCTCAAGCTGACGCTGCATCCCGGAAGCTACGACTGGCAGTTCGTTCCCGTAGCGGGAAGCACGTTCGGCGACAGCGGCACGACCGCCTGCACGTAGGAGCGGCTCACGACAGCGAGGGCTCCGGCTCGCCTGCCGCGTCGAGCTCGGCAAGGCTTGGCGCCGCGCGAATCGCCGGGCTCAACGTCCCCCACACCGCGAGCGTCACGCCCGAGGCCGCGAAAACGGCGATCGCGACTCGCGGCGACGTGACGTCGAGAAGAACGCCTGCGAGCAGCGGGCCGAGCGGCGCGATCAGCAACGCGATCGTGTCCCACGCGGCCTCGGCGCGCCCGAGCAACCGGTCGGGGGTCATCGCGATCCGGTAGCCGTGGACGACCGAGTCGGTGGACGGAATCGCCAGCGCCGTCGGCAGGAGCGCAGCGGTCAGCACGTAGACGCTCGGCCATACGACGAACCCTGCGCACCCCACCCACGTCCAGAGCTCCAGGACGAGGACGCTCCGCACGGGAAGCACGCGGCGGACGAAGGACGACAGGAACGACCCCAGGAGCAGGCACGCACCGAACGAGGCGACGAGGGCGCCCACCTGTCCGCCCGACAGCCCCTGCTGCCTGCCGATGATCACGACCGCGAGGAGCACGCCGGGCCCGAGGAAGTTCGCCAGCCCGAACAGGCAGGCGCACGTGCGCAAGAAGGGCCGGCTCCACAGGTAGCGGAACCCCTCCGTGAGGCGCGTCCGGAGCGACGCGATCTCGCGCGCGCGTTCCTCCTGGAACGGCGTTCGCATCGCGATCAGCGAGACGGTCGAGAAGGCATACGAGAGCGCATCGACGACGAACGGCAGCGACCGCGCGAGGCCGAAGAGCGCACCGCCGAGAGGCGGCCCGCCGAGCCGCACAGCCGCCTGCCGCCCCGTCTGGGCTGCGGCCGCCGCCGGCAGTTGCCACGCCGGCACAACGGACCGCAGTGCGCCCGCGTAGGCGGCCGAGAACAACGCCGCACCCGAGCCTTCGACGAACGCGACGATCGCGATCACAGCGACGGGTGTCGTGTCCGCGACGATGAGCGCGGCAAGCGTGCCGATCGCGATGACGCGCGCAGCGTCGGCGAGGATCATCAGGCGCTTGCGGTTCCAGTGGTCGGCTGCGGCGCCCGCGGGCAGCGCGAAGAGCGTGTACGGCAGCACGCGCGCAAACGCGACGACGCCGGTCTTCGCCGGCGAGTGCGTCACCGCGAGCACGAGCAGGGGATATGCGACGGAGGAGGTCTGCGTCCCTGCGGTCGACAGCAGCTGCCCGGCCTGAAGGAGCACGAAGTCGCGGTTGCGCCGCAGGGGAACCGCGCTCACACGCGCGGACGCTAGCTCACGCGCCGGAACGCCGAGAGGCGCCCGAAGGCGCCTCTCGCTTCCCGTCTTGTCAGGCCGGTAGGCCTCTACGGATGGCCGTGGCCGCCGCCGCCACCCTGGCCGTGGCCGCCGCCCTGGTTGCCCTGGCCACCGGACGTTGCCGGCTTGCCATGACCGGTGGCGTGCGTCGTGCTGTGACTCGAGCTGTGCGTCGTGCTGTGGCTCGAGCTATGCGTCGTGCTGTGACTCGAGCCGTGCGTCGTGCGCACCTTCACGTGCTTGGTCTTCGTCGCCTGCTTCGTCTTGGCGTGCTTTGTCTTCGTCTTCGCGTGCTTCGTCTTCGCGTGCTTCGTCACTGCGGTCGTCGCAGTGGTTGCGGTCGTCCCGGTTGTCGCGGTCGTCCCGGTCGTAGTGGTGGTCGCGCACGGCCCCATCGTGTCGCCGTGGCGCATGTGCGCGGGAACCGCGTTGACGCTGACCGTGATCGTGACGAACGGGTTCGTCCGCGAGTGCGTGTGGTGACAGATCGTCACCTTCCCCGACGTCGACGTGGGCGTCGTCGTCGTCGTGCCGGTCGTCGACGTCGTGCCGGTGGTCGAAGTCGTCGAGGTCGTGCTGGTCGTAGCCGTCGTGCTGGTCGTGCTGTCCGTCTGCAGAACGGCGAGCGGGCTGTCGCCGTTTGCCAACGCGGCCGCAACGAGCCCGGATGCGAGCAGCAACGCTGCACCCAGCACAGCGGCGACACGACGTCGCATGGCATTCCTCCTTTGTTCGGCCGATTGCAAGGGCCGAAGGGGCGGTCAGATTATTGCCGCGAGGTCGGGACGGCGAATCCCCCCTTACAACTCCCTTACATTCGTCGGCGTCAGTCCCGGCCCGCGTCGACGACGTACGTGACGTAGCGATCGCCCTCGACGACGGCGGCCCCTTGTTCGCGCATTCCGATCTTCAGCGCGACGCGAACGGAAGCGTCGTGGCCGGGTCGGATCAACGCAACCAGCCGGCGTCGGTCGAAGCGGTGGAATGCCATGTCTCGAACTGCCGCCGCCGCTTCGGTGGCGATGCCTCGGTTCCACACGGTCTTCTTCGTGTGCCAGCCGATCTCCGTGACGCTGACGCCATCGAGATCGAGCGGCCTGATTCCGCAGTAGCCGAGAAACGTCGACGTGTCCCGCGACTCGATCAGCCAGAACCCGAACCCGTTGCGCGCGTACAGGTCGACGTTCCGCTCGATCCACGCTCGCGCGTCGTCACGCGTCCGCGGCGCGCCGTAGAAATGCATCTGTTCGTCGTCCGCGACCATCGGAGCCAGCTCGTCGAGGTCCTCGATGCGGAACGTGCGCAGCCGCAGGCGCGACGTCTCGAGAATCGTCGTCACGGTCCGCGGACGCTAGCGAAGGCATCGCCTGAGCCGAGCCGGCGGCAAACGGTCTCTTTGTCTCTTAGATAGACGCGCGCGCGAACAGCCCGCTCAGCCGCGCGGCGTCGGCGTCAGGACTCGCGGCCGAAGTCGACGTCCTTCGTCTCCACCGTCCCGGCCGTCCGCCCGGGCGCGCTGTGGTCATTCCAGTACAGGTTCGTGTGCGCGATCACCTGGTCCGGCGGCGGCGCACCCCAGGGCGACTGATCCTCGGTCGTGTGCGCGTCGCTGACGAGGGTCGCGTCGTACCCCCTGGCAATTGCCCCGTGAAGCGTCGACCGGATGCACGCATCCGTCTGTGCGCCGACGACCACGAGACGCCCGACGTCGAGGCCGGACAGCACCGCCTCGAGATTCGTGTCCTCGAACGAGTCGCCGTAGTTTTTCGCGACGAGCGGCTCGCGCTCGTCCGGTGCTAGCTCCGGGACGATCCGCCACTCGTCGCTTCCGGGCGACAACCCCTCGTCGGAGTGCTGGACCCAGACGACGGGGACCTGCTTCTGACGTGCCTTCTCGACGAGGCTTCCGATGTTCGCAACGACGCCGTCGCGATCGTGCGCCCCCTCGACGACGCCGTTCTGCACGTCGACGACGAGGAGCGCGGTGTTGGGTCGATTCTCGAATGTGGTCATGGTTTCCCCCTTGACGAAGCGGACGGTCAGACTGCCATCCCGGCGCACAGTCTTGCAAGAGGTACCGCGCCGCCGCGATACGTCACGCACCTGAGAAGGGGCTGGTCGGGCGATGGGCGCACCTGGGATCGAACCAGGGACCTCCCGCGTGTGAAGCGGGCGCTCTCCCGCTGAGCTATGCGCCCGGGAGAAACCCGAGGATAGCCCACCGTTTCGGCCGCTCCAGCCCTTCGCTCGTCGCCGACGCCGGCTTGGCCGGCGTCGCGCGCGAAGCGCCGACGTCGTTCGGTGAAAACCGCGGCGCGCGGAAGGAATGCTTAGCGCTGCTGCCTCCCGGCCCTGACGCGGTTCACACACTTCCGCCGCCGCGGCGGGGGCATCGTAGCGGAGGCTTCAGCCCCTCTAGGCGAGCGCCGATACCGGTGTTAGCTTCAATCCGCCGCACTCATCTACGAGGGGGTCTCATGCGACGCATCATCCTTGCCGCGGTCGTTCCGCTTGCATTGCTCGCGCTCGGCAGCTCGCCTGCCGGCGCCGGGAACGGGAACGGCCTTCCCGCCGGCGCAAAAGACAAGAGCGTCTGCGCGAAGGCGAACGCGTTCGCGACCGCCGGCTGTGACGCGAAGGTCGTCACGTTCGCCGACGGCGTCACGCCGTTCGCCACCACCGGCCCGACGGGATACGGCCCGGCGGACCTGCAGGGGGCGTACAAGCTGCCGTCCGTAACCGCGGGCTCGGGAGCGACCGTCGCGATCGTCGACGCCTACGCCAATCCGAACGTCGTCTCCGACCTGGCGGCGTACCGCAGCCGATACGGGCTGCCCGCGTGCGGTGCGGGCTGCTTCACGGTCGTGAACCAGAACGGACAGGCCGGCCCGCTTCCGGCCGGCGACACCGGCTGGGGCCAGGAGATCGACCTCGACGTCGACATGGTCTCCGCTGTCTGTCCGCAGTGCAAGATCCTGCTCGTCGAGGCAAGCTCGAACAGCTTCGCCGACCTCGGCGCGGCCGTGAACACGGCTGCGCGGACTCCCGGCGTCGTCGCGATCAGCAACAGCTACGGGACGTCGAGCGAGTTCAGCGGCGAGACGTCGTACGACTCGTACTACAACCACCCGGGACTGGCGGTCACCGCGAGCTCCGGCGACAGCGGCTATGGCGTCGAGTTTCCCGCAGCCGACAACCACGTCGTCGCAGTCGGCGGCACGAACCTCGTCCGTTCGACCTCGACGACGCGCGGCTGGAGCGAGAGCGCGTGGAACGGCGCGGGCAGCGGCTGCAGCGCGTACTTCGGAAAGCCGTCCTGGCAATCCGACAGCGGTTGCTCGCGGCGAATGGAGGCGGACGTGTCCGCGGTCGCCGATCCGAATACCGGCGTGTCCGTGTACGACAGCTACGGCTCGACCGGCGGGAACAACTGGTACGTCTTCGGCGGCACCAGCGTCGCGTCGCCGATCATCGCAGCGGTGTACGCGCTCGGCGGCAACACGGGCGGCTACCCGGCGCAGTACACGTACGGCCATGCGTCATCGCTGTTCGACGTCATCGGCGGAAGCAACGGCTCGTGCAGCGGGCACGGCAAGCGCGCCGGCCAGCCGTACTTCTGCCAGGCGGTCGCCGGCTACGACGGTCCGACGGGCCTCGGCACGCCGAACGGAACCGGCGGCTTCTAGCACTCGATCGACGGGGCAGGCGCGCCGCGCCTGCCCCGTCAGATGTTCCCCTTGAAGGTGTTGCAGGCGTCCGGGTTGCCGGTCTTGTAGCCCGTCGAGAACCATCGCTGTCGCTGCGCGGAGGATCCGTGCGTCCATGTCTCGCGGTTCACCTGCCCCTGAGTCTCCGACTGGATGCGGTCGTCGCCCACGGCCGAAGCCGCATCGAGCGCGTCGGCGATGTCGGCCGGCGTCAGGTCGACGAGATAGCGCGTCTGCGTCGCGTGGTTCGCCCAGACGCCCGCGAAGCAGTCGGCCTGCAGCTCCGACCGCACCGACGCGCTCTGCGGCCCCTGCCGGTCGTTCCCGATCTTGTCGAGGATCCCGAGCTCGTCCTGGACGTGATGGCCGTACTCGTGCGCGAGCACGTATGCCTGCGCGAACACGCCGCCCCGTGCGCCGAACCGGGAGCGCAGCTCGTCGAAGAAGCCCAGGTCGATGTAGACGTGCTTGTCGACCGGGCAGTAGAACGGCCCCACGTCCGTCGACGCGGGACCGCAGCCGGTTCCCGTCTGGCCGCTGAAGAAGACGGTCTTCGCGATCGTGTATGTCCGCCCGGCGCGCGCGAACTCGCCCTTCCAGTACGCCTGGACGCTGTTGATGTCGCCCACGATCCGGCAGTCCTGCCGCGCGTTCGCCTGCACGTCGCTCCTGCATGCCGTGTCGATGTCGCTCGGCGAGCTCTGCGCCACGGTCTCGTTGTCGAGGTTCGTCAGCACGCCCGACACGCCGCTGTTCCCGCCCGAGAGCACGGAGATCAACAGCCAGATGACGAGACCCGCCACGCCCAGCCCTCCGCCGCCGACCGCGATCCCACCGCCGGGTAGGCCCATGCCGCCCTGGCCACGGCGGTCTTCGACCTGCGACGGGTCGAGCTGGACGCCCTTTCTGAATCGGACCACCGTCCACTTTTCGTCCCCGGCCGCGTCCGGCAAACCTCACCGGGGCGCTCAGTAAGATCGCTCTGTGGCCGCGCTCTACCGGAAGTACCGACCGCAGGACTTCGACGACGTCGTCGGCCAGGAAGCAATCGTCAGGACGCTGCGCAACGCGATCTCCTCCGGCCAGGTCCGGCAGGCGTACCTGTTCGCCGGCCCGCGCGGAACCGGCAAGACGTCGCTCGCGCGGATCCTCGCAAAGGGATTGAACTGCGCGCAGGGGCCGACGCCGACGCCGGACAAGGTGTGCAACGCCTGCGTGACGATCGCGAACGGCACCTCGCTCGACGTGGTCGAGATGGACGCCGCATCGCAGCGCGGAATCGACGACATCCGCGAAATCCGCGAACGCGTCGTGCTGCAGCCCGTCGAGGGCCGCTACAAGGTCTACATCCTCGACGAGGCGCATCAGCTGACCGATGCCGCGTGGAACGCGTTGCTGAAGCTGATCGAGGAGCCGCCTCCGCATCTCGTCTTCGTCTTCTGCACGACGGATCTCTCGAAGGTGCTGCCGACTGTGCGTTCCCGTTGCCAGACGTTCGCGTTCCAGCGGCCGCGCCTGCCGGAGCTCGTCCGCGTGCTTCGCTCGATCGCCGACGGCGAGGCGATCGACGCCCCTGACCAGGCGCTCGCACTGGTCGCGCGCGGCGCGCGGGGCTCGTATCGCGACGCCGTGTCGACACTCGACCAGCTCGCCGCCGCAACCGAGAAGAGCGTGACCGTCCAAGCCGTCCTGCAGCTCCTCGGCGCGGTCGAGGAGGAAGCGCTGTTCCGGCTCTGCGACCTCGTCGTCGACCGCGACACGGCCGGCGCCCTCACCTTCATCGAGGAGCTGTCGGAGCAGGGACAGGATCTCGGCCGGCTCGTCACCGACCTGCTCGAGCACCTCCGGCATCTGATGCTCGTCCAGCACATGGGCGAGGTCCCCGAGACGCTGCCGGTGACGGAGGAGACGCGCGAGCGGTTGCGCGCCCAGGCGAACCAGCTCGGCGAGGCGACGGTGATCCGGCTCGTCGACCTCCTTGCCGTCGCGGTCGAGGACATGCGCCAGGGCGGCGATCCGCGCCTGCCGCTCGAGCTCGCACTCGTGAAAGTCACACGGCCCGGTTCCGATCTGTCGCGCGAGTCGATCGCGTACCGCCTCGACCAGCTCGAGCAGCAGCGGCACGTTACGGCCGTACCGTTGGAAGCGGCGCCCCCGGACGAGAAACCACAGGAGCCGCGCGACGCGCTCGTCGCGGCCGCGGCTTCCGCCCCCTCGCCGCCGTCGCTCGAGCTCGAGCAGTTGCAGGAGGCGTGGCAGCGGACGATCGTCCCCGCAGTCGAGGAGCGGTCGATCCCCGCGGCGTCCGTGCTGCGCGAGGCCCATCCCGCCCAGCTCGCCGAGAACACGCTGACGGTCGAGTTCCCGGCCACCGCGACGTTCCACCGGCAGCTCGCCGAGGAGCCGAAGAACGCGACGCTGCTGGCAGACGCGCTCTACGAGGTGACCGGCCGGAGGCTCGGGGTCGCGTTCGCGGAGGGCGAGGCGCGCCCGGTCGCGGACGAGGAGGACGAGGGGCCGGCAGGGGAGGAGCGGATCCTCGAGCTTGTCAAGGAAACGCTCGACGCGCACGAGCGCGACGACTGACCTCGACGTGTCCACAGAAGCTTCAACACGCCTGTGGGGAGCGCGCCGAACCTGTGGAGATGTTTCCGTTCTCCCCGCAAATTGCGACCGCCCCGCGTTGCGAGCGCAGCGAAGGCGTTCTACGGTCAGCGACGCGACGGGCCGCACGTCGCACGACCGGATTCCGGTCATCGGGTGGAGGCAGCCGGCGCGGTCACGGATCCCCATGTGTCCGCGCCGCCCCGCCCTGCGCTAGGCTCGCGCCGTGTCCTTCGACATGAACGAGCTCCTCCAGCAGGTCGGACAGATGCAGCAGCAGGTCCAGTCCGCGCAGGCAGAGCTCGCCAAGGAAACCGTCGAGGCGTCGGCCGGCGGCGGGATGGTCACGGTCACGGCCAGCGGAGCCGGGGACATCCAGTCGATCAAGATCGACCCGAAGGCGATCGACCCGGACGACCCGGAGATGCTCGCCGACATGGTGCTCGCAGCGGTGAACGAGGCGCTGAAGTCAGCGCAGTCGCTCGCGGAGTCGAAGCTCGGCGGCCTCGCCGGCGGGCTCGGCGGCCTCGGCCTGCCCGGTCTCTGATGACCCTCGCAGCGCGCGTCGAGCGTCTGCGGACCGTCTCGCTCTTCGCCCGCCTCGACGATGACTCGCTCGCGCTCGTCGCCAGCGTCGCCCGTGAGTTCGAGGCGCCGGCCGGCCGCGTCCTCGCCGAGCCGAAGCAGACCGGCACCGGGATGTTCGTGATCGACGAAGGGGAAGCGCGGGCGGAGATGCGCGGCGGCTCGGCCCGCGGGCTCCACGGCGGCGACTGCTTCGGCGAGCTCGCGCTGCTCGTCCCGGACGGAGCGCGAACCGCGCGCGTATCGGCCGTGACGGACGTGCGTTGCCTAGCGATCACGCGTGACGACTTCCACCACTTGCTCGAGCGCGAGCCGCGGATCGCGATCTCGCTGCTCGAGGTCCTCGCCGAGCGGCTCGCCGGCTAGACCGCCGGCCGAGTCAGACGCAATTCGCGAGCGCTACGCGGAGGCAGTGACGCTCGACATGCCGACGACCATGTCGACCATGCCGGCGACGTCGCCGCTCTTGCGGAGATACGCCGAAGCGCCGGAAGCGTAGGCACGTCGGTCCGCGGTCGGCGAGTCGTTGCCGGTGATGAGGACGACGCGCGGACGCTTCGCGAGGAGCGCGAGCTGTCGCGCCGCCTCGATCCCGTCGACGCGGGGCATGCCGACGTCCATCACCACGAGATCCGGCTTCAGCACGCTCGCCAGGTCGACCGCCTCGACGCCGTCCTTGGCAACGCCGACGACCTCGACGTCGGCATGCGCCATGAGCGTCGAGCGGAGGAGCTCGGCGAAGGCTCGGTCGTCGTCGGCGATGACGACGCGAACCCGTTCCAGCGGCGGCCGAAGGGGCGCGGGCACCTCACGAGTGTTGCGCGCCGACGCCCGGCCGTCTGCTCCCCATTGGTGGAGGAACGAGCAGGGAC
>Ga0136846_1229137_pt1 | contig 28140 bp, 24 predicted proteins | sample HopSoiMetagenom2_FD_96841 | JGI IMG/M metagenome (GOLD analysis project Ga0136846, IMG submission 96841) | Grasslands soil microbial communities from Hopland, California, USA - 2 Assembly 2016 (version 4) | ecosystem: Environmental > Terrestrial > Soil > Grasslands | place: USA: Hopland... | reverse complement strand
CTTCGAGCAGGCGCTGCACGTCGGGGTCGGCCGAGGAGCCGGACAGCATGGGCGCCAGCGCGGGGTTGGCCTGCGATAACTCGACGGCCAGTCCCTTGAGCTTGTTCAATTCATCTTCATAGTACCGATTGAACATGGGGTTCTTTCACTCGCTCGGGGGACTGTTAAAGGGCCGTTGGAATCAGTTGATGTTGACCTTGCCGTTTGCGCCAACCGTGGTTGAGAGTTGAAGCGGAATCTCGCGGTCATCCACTTCAAGCCGGCCTTCCAGCGCGAACCGGATGGACAGCACGTCGGTAGACTCCCGGCTCATCACCACGCGGGGCGACTTGATCCGGGGTTCGTACTTCAGCACCATGCGGCGGATCTCTTCTTCAATATCGCCGGTAGAACCCGCTGTGAGTCCGCCGGCGATATTGGTGAAGTCGGGCACGCCGAAGAGGGGATCAAGCTGCACGCTGCCTTGCCGCGTATTGAGAAGGCGGCGAAGGTGATCGGTCACCGACCGGACAAGAATATCGACCTGCGTCTGGTTGGTGCGTTGTTCACCATCTTCCCAGGCCGCTATTCTTTCCAGCAGGCGCCGTTCCTTCATCGCTTACTCAACACTGAGCCGGCTTGCGTGCCGCTTGCCCGGCATTACTTCGGAGCGAGCCAGGAGTCTTCAGCTTCGATGCCGTCCGGCTCGAACGTCCAGGTGATCTTCTCGTAGGTGAACGAGATGTCTTCCATGTGGCCCATCTGCTTGTTCTCGGGGTTCAGGCAGTTGGGGGTCCACGAGCGGGCGTTGGTCAGGATGGCCGACGTCAGCTTGACGGTGTAGTACTTTTCTTCCGTGCCCTTCGGGGAGATGCGGTAGAACTCCAGGCTCACGCTCTTGAGCTGCTCACCGGACGTCAGGGCCTGGAACAACTTGGGCGAAGCCTTGTCGATTTCCTTGGTCAGCGTCATGGGCTGGTGAACGCGCTTGCCGGTAGGCAGGCCGGTTTGCGGGCTCTTGGGGATCTCGATGACGTGGTCCACGGCTTGCACGAGGATCTTGCCTTCGTGGCCCTTGACCTTGACGGAGCCTTCGATTTTTCCTTGTTTTTCGCCTTCGACGATGAGGTAGCATGGCATTGGCATGATGAATTCCTTTAAGTTGGTACTGTTGTAAAACTGTTCACATCCGGTCAAGAATCCCGCCACCATTGGCAGGCCTTGCACTTCCTTATCACCGCGCCCCTTGGCTGCCCTGGTGATCTGCACATCTCTTAAACATCTGCTCTGTGCATGACCTGTATTCTGGAAGGCGCCTGTTTCGGGTCCATGTCAGAAGCCGGCCGGCAAAGTTACAACCGAAATACAGGCGATTTCCCTGGGAGAAACCGCCTGCCGGATCACTTTTTCTCGAGCTTGCCGACCAGAGACAGGCTGAAGGAAGCGCCCATGTACTTGAAGTGCGGGCGAACCTTGAGGTCGACGCGATACCAGCCTGGATCGCCCTCGACGTCCGCGACGGTGATCTCTGCCTGGCGCAAGGGCCTGCGGCTGCGCACGCCTTCGCCCGGGTTGTCCATGTCGGCCACGTACTGGCGTATCCACATGTTCAACTCGCTTTCGAGATCGGCACGCTCTTTCCAGGTGCCGATGTTTTCGCGCTGGATCACCTTGATGTAGTGCGCCAGGCGGCTCACCACAAACATGTAGGGCAGCTGGGTGCTGAGCTTGTAGTTGAGCTCGGCTTCCTTGCCTTCTTTGCTGTTGCCGAAGAACTTGGGTTTTTGTGCCGAGTTGGCCGAGAAGAACGCGGCGTTGTCGCTGTTCTTGCGCATGGTCAGGGCAATAAAGCCCTGCTCTGCGAGTTCAAACTCACGGCGCTCTGAAATGAGCACCTCGGCGGGGATCTTGTTCTGCATCTCACCCATGGACTCATAGGTGTACACAGGCAGGTCTTCAACCGCACCGCCGCCCTGCGGGCCGATGACGTTGGCGCACCAGCGGTAGTCGGCGAAGCTGCCGGTCAGGCGGGACGCGAATGCGAAGGCTGCATTGCCCCACAGGAAGCTGTTGTTGCCGCCTGAGACGTCTTCCTTGTAGTTGAATTTTTTGGTCGGCACCGTGTCCGCGCTGTAGGGCACGCGCAGCAGGAAGTGCGGCAGGGTCAGGCCCACATAGCGCGCGTCTTCCGTTTCGCGGAAGGAGTTCCACTTGACGAACTGCGGGCCTTCAAACACTGAGGCGAGGTCCTTCAGGTTGGGCAGTTGTTCATAGGACTCGACACCGAAGAATTCAGGCGCGGTGGCGGCAATGAAAGGCGCATGGCCCATAGCTGCCACGCTGGCGACGTATTGCAGCAGCTTGATATCCTGGCCGCCGGGCCCGAACTCGTAGTTGCCGATCATGGCGCCGAACGGCTGGCCGCCGAACTGGCCGTATTCAGCGGTGTACAGGTTCTTGTAAAGGCCTGACTTGGTGATGTCGGCCGCGTCCTGGAAATCGTCCAGCAGCTTGGTCTTGCTCACGCTGAGTATCTGGATCTTGACGTTCTCGCGGAAGTTGGTGCGGTCCACCAGGAATTTCAGCGAACGCCAAGCCGATTCGAGCTTCTGGTAGTCGGGGTGGTGCAGGATGGAGTCGACCTGCGCGCAGAGCTTTTTGTCCAGGTCGGCGATCATGTCGTCGACCGTGGCCTGCGTGACGCGCTCTACCGAGCGCTGGGGCTCCAGCAGCTGCGACACGAAAGCCTGGATGCCGTGGCGGGTGATGGAATAGGCGTCATCGCCCTGCTTGATGCGCGCGGAATTGACCAGTTGGTCAAGCAGCGAACCGCCCGCGTCTTCGGCCGCGCCAGGCGCCGCTTCTGCTTGTTTATTGGTTTCAGCCATGATGTTTCCTCTCGGTGCGGTTCTTATTGATCTTTGACGCCGAGCTCGGCCATCAGCCGTGCACGCACGCCTTCGTCCTGCACCAGCTCCTGGACTTTCTTGCGGAAGTCCGGAATATTGCCCAGCGGCCCCTTGAGCGCCTTCAGGGCGTCGCGCAACTCAATCATCTGCTTGAGTTCAGGCACCTTGTCGACGATGGCATCAGGAGAAAAGTCGTTGATCGAATCGAAGTTGATGTTCATCGCCAACACCGCGTCCTTGTCGGCCTTGGGGTCGAGCTTGTTGGGCACCGACATGCTCAGCGAAAGTTTTTGCGCCTTGAGGACTTCATTGAAGTTGTCCTTGTCGATGTTGATCGGCTTCATTTCCTCGAGCGGCGTGTCGTCGTCGCGCAAGGTGTAGTCGCCCATGACCAGCAACTTGAGCGGCAACTCAACTTCGGCCTTGGCGTCCCCTGTGGCGGGGCGATAAACAATATTGACACGCTCTTTTGGTGCTACTGACCCGTCGGTTGCCATGGTGGTTTCCTTGATTCGGTGAGAGTTGAGGGGAGGCCACACGCCTAAAAGCGTGTAACAAGTCGAAAAAGATAGTACCTGATATCGATCGATTTAAACAGCCATGTTTCAGTCGTAATAAATACGAAGAGCAGGCGCTCGGCGCAAGGCAAGGCACGCCCGGCTTCCCCGGCTTGGTGCGCTTGCTTATCGCATCAATGGGCGACAGGCAGACGACACCGGTCCAGCCGCGCGAGAGGGCATCGACGTCATACGCGCACGGCAGCGCGAGGGGATAGGTAACAACCCTAGGACGGAATGCGGCGCAACGCGGCGGCGGAAATACGATGGAAATAATTGCCAATGGCGCGCAATGCCATAAACGACATAAACGCGGCAAAGGCGCAACGCGCATGCGGCGCTGCGGATGGAATGTCAGTTGAAAGTCACGCCGGCCCAGCGCACCCGGCCCAGCACCGCGAAATCACGGTCGGCCGATTCATGGCCCTGAATGTCGAAAGGCTCATAGGCCGGGTTATAGCTACTGACCCGCAGGATTTTCCCCGGCAGACGCTGCAGCTTTTTCATCAACAGCGCGCCGTCCAGCCGGATCAGGTGCACGCCCTCGGTCAACGCATCGCGGTCCCGCAGATCGGCCAGCACGGCATCCTTGGCATGCAGCCACGGCTCCATCGACGCGCCCACCACACCGAACATCGCCAGGTCGTCATGCGCGATGCCCAGGTCATAGCGGATGAACTGCGCATCGAAAGGCCGCATGGCCAGCACCGAGCCAGGATCGTTGAAGGCGGCGCCATCGGCCTGCTCGCGCAAGTCGAATAGCGGCACGTAGATCAATTCATCCACCTGCAGCGCACGCACGCCATGAGGCGCCGCCGCTGCCCGCCTGGACGCCTCCTTTGCCTCGCCGCCGAGCAGGCCTGCCGGGGTGGTGTTGTACTCCTTGGCAAGCACCTCGAGCTCAAACGCGTCAGGCAAACTGTCGCCCCGCTCCATGTTCCAGATGGTGTTGCGGTGAACTCCGACCGTGGCCGCGACATCATTGATTTCCCTGGCGCCCCGCGCCGCCCTGCAGCGTTGGCCAAACTGAAACATGAAGACCGAACGGGCCTCTGCCCGCACGGCTTTCAGGCCCGTCTTGTCCGCAGCCTCAGCCGCGTGGTGGAGATACCAGGCAACCGGCTCTTCTGCCTTGACGGGCGGCGTGCGCTCAAAGGTATAGGGCTGCTCGCCCTGGATGTTGTCGCGCTCCGGCAGCGCTGCTTCTTTTGTGCTCATGAACACTATTTTGTGTCAATGAACACAGAATTTCAAACGAATTCAGGAAAAAGCATCAGTTTCAGCCATATTCGTGAGTAAATGCTCAAATTAACAGACATGTCCCGTGCCAATCTTAATCACTTGCGCTCAAAATAATGAGCATGACCACAAATAAATCAACACCTCCCCAACAGGATATGCACCCGGCTGACGTGATCGCCGCCCTGCGCAAGCGCGGCACCAGCCTTCGAAAAATCGCCATCGAAAACGGCTATAGCCATATACAGCGGGTGCTCACGAGCCCCTGGCTTGCAGCAGAGCAGCTGGTGGCCAAGGCGCTCGACAGGCGTCCCGAAGAGTTATGGCCTTCACGCTACGTGAACCCCGCCGACAGGGCGCTGGCCTTCAAGCAGACCCGCCGCATCGTGGTGACCATGCCTCGTATCCGCAAGCATTCGTCTCGCAGCGCCGGGTCGGAGTGACTTGCCGACAGGCGCGAGGAGAGTCCGCCTGTGCTTCGGCGGCTAGGGCAAGGATTGACGTCGGCCGAGCACACTCCAACACCAGTCAGGCATAGAGTGTGAGCAGACACTTACACGACCGCGCGGCAGCTGAATGCTATTGAATTCATAGCTACTCGCCCATGCAGTTATTGGGCCAGAGCACGATTTAACCATTAAAGATGGCTGCAACCCAAATGGCAGCCCGGCAACCCGCAAAGGCCCGGCGCTCCCCACTAATCTGCCTCGCCGCCGCCCAGGACCGCCCTGTCCTTAGCCTCGGCAAAGCATCCCGCGAGCCGGCGATACCCAACAGTGGATACCCGGAAAGAGCATCATGTCCACGGAAACTTTTTTATCGGGCATGGGAGCAAAGGCTGCTCGGTTCGAAGTTCGAAAGGCCCCATCCAAGGCCGGCAACTGCGGGAGCCACACCGGCGGGATGTTGTCTGACGCGTCCTGCCGATGCAGGCGCGCGAGGCGCGGGTTCGGACGTTCTAATCTGAATGCCTGCTATCAAAAACCCGCGAGGCTCGCATGAACAGGTCCACAGCCCCTTCGACACCATTACCACTGAATCCCGCCCATCAAACGCATGAACCGCAGTCGCCACCATCTCCAGCGCCCGTGAATCTTGAAGAAGAATCCGTCGCCGGCGAGGAGGACCCTGGGGCAGCGCTTGACTTACCGAAACCTACACATACCAAGCCGGCCGCAGAGAAACCAGAGCGCTGAAATCGGCTTCAACAGACCTGATGGCACCGGATCTTTAACGCTTGCCGCGTAGACATTAGCGATCAGCGGGACGGCAAGAACAGTGAAGACGAAAGCCAGAATATTCATCGCCTATCCTCACTCTTTTTTGCAAGCCTGCTCGTTGGCCCCAAATCTTGTAAGCGGCCCAGGCTAAGAAAGTCCTCATGCTCGGTTCCGGCCACTAACGAGCGACTGAGGGCCCTGGGCCCCGGAGGTGCTGCCATCATTCCCAAGCTCGCTACGCAGCCTGTACCGACGGCGCCAGCGCAGCACCGGACGCTCCACCAGTACATAGCCTAGCCAGGCCAGCAAGGTGGACACCACCAACATGGCTACCAACACGGTGGCGGGCCAAGCGTTGGCGCGCGGTTGGCCCAGCGCCGCCTCAAACAAGCGCACCACCAGAACGTGGGATAAAAAAACCCCATACGACAGATTGCCCAGCCAGTCGTCCCAGCGGTTGCGCGTCAGACGCGCAAGCCCAAAGAGCGCCACACTTCCTGCCAGCAACCCCGCCATCACCTCGCGGTTGTAGGGTAATCCCAGCCTGCCAAACGCCTGCAAAGCCACTGCATAGAGGAGCAAAAAGGCCAACAGCCACGGAACCGGGTGCTTGAGCGAGAACTGGCGCTGATCGTACACATACGATCCCGCCAAAAACATGAATAGCGTGCCCGGCAGCAGCCGATAGCCCCATGCGTCGGTATGGATGATCCCAAAAGCCGCCACCAGCCACACCAGCAAAGACGCCGCAAACGCCGCGTCACGCAAACGGCCCAGCAGCAGCCACGGCACAAGCAGATAAAACATTAACTCTAGCCCCAGCGACCACGCCTGCGGCAGCAGCATATAACCCGCCACCTGCGGGCTGAACATGAAAAAATCGAGCGGCAACACCAACACATTGCCCAACAGCGCCCAGGCTGACGGGCTCGACAGAAAAGGGGATTCAAACCGCAGCAGTGCATGGGCCAGCAGCGTGAGCATCATGAACAACAAATATTGCGGAAAAATACGCGCCACCCTATCTATGTAGAACAGCGGTACCTTGGACCACACCGCGTAATGGGTGCCCAGCAGTCCAGTCATCACAAACCCCGAGATCAGGAAAAACGAAATCACCGCAAAGACGCCGGGATTCAGCCCGGCCACTGAGACCCCCATGTGACTCAACGCCACCAAAATGGCCAGCAAAAAGCGGTAGGTACCCATCAATGCTGATGCTCAAGATGTTCAAGCACCGCCGTTCGGTGCTTGAGGGATGTGATGCCAGTACAGTAGTGCGCGGACGTCTTCTTCAGCTGCTGTCTGCCGGCTCGCGTCACTTTGCAGGCAACGCGAGCGATCTCTTCTTTCAAAACTGTGGTGATATTAGGCATGGTCCTTTTTTCTTCAAGCGAACGAACGGACTATCATAAATTGCCGAGATCACGCACCAGTTGGCCCAGCCGAGGGATTCACCCCAAGTGGGTCAGGTTTCAACGGATGTGAATAGGAATTCCCCTGCCATTCCCCAAAAATACTTGAGAGTTAAAACCAATTTAACCTACCAGAAACGAAAAAGCCCCGGCAAGCGGGGCTTTCAAGGCATTTCTCAGATTCGTCGGGACTTGTCCGGATGCATGTTTGGCGGAGAGGGTGGGATTCGAACCCACGGTACCTTGCGGTACGCCTGATTTCGAGTCAGGTACATTCGGCCACTCTGCCACCTCTCCAGTGTGGACTGGCAATTCTAACAGCTGTGGACGGCCTACTTCCCCGCCGGCGCCAGCAGCTTGATACCGCCCATATAAGGCTGCAGCACCTCCGGCACGGCGACGGAGCCGTCGGCCAGCTGGTAGTTCTCCAACACCGCCACCAGGGTACGGCCTACGGCCAGGCCTGAGCCGTTGAGGGTGTGGACGAACTCGTTTTTGCCTTGGGCGTTTTTGAAGCGGGCCTGCAGGCGGCGGGCCTGGAAGGCTTCGCAGTTGGAGACTGAGCTGATTTCGCGGTAGGTGTTTTGCGCGGGCAGCCAGACTTCCAGGTCGTAGGTCTTGGTGGCGCCAAAGCCCATGTCGCCGGTGCACAGCAGCATGACGCGATAAGGCAGGCCAAGCTTTTGCAGGATGGCTTCTGCATGTCCTGTCATGGCTTCGAGCGCTTCGTAGCTTTTGTCGGGGTGGGTCACCTGCACCATCTCGACCTTGTCGAACTGGTGCTGGCGGATCATGCCGCGGGTGTCGCGGCCGTAGCTGCCGGCTTCTGACCTGAAGCACGGTGTGTGCGCGGTGAGCTGCAGCGGCAAATCGGCTTCGGCCACGATTTCGTCGCGTACGAAGTTGGTCAATGACACTTCCGAGGTGGGAATCAAATACAGCGCGACGCTTTCGGCTTCGGCTGCGCCTTCTTGCCCGCCTTTTTTGACGGCGAAGAGGTCTTCTTCAAACTTGGGCAACTGGCCGGTGCCGCGCAATGAATCGCCATTCACGATGTAGGGTGTGTAGCACTCGGTGTAGCCGTGCTCTTGCGTCTGCACGTCGAGCATGAACTGCGCGAGCGCACGGTGCAGGCGCGCGAGCTGGCCCTTCATGACGGTGAAGCGTGCGCCGGTCAGCTTGGTGCCCATTTCAAAGTCCAGGCCCAGGGGCTGGCCAACGTCGACGTGGTCTTTGACTTCGAAAGAGAACGCGGGGGGCTCGCCGCCCAGGCCTTCGATCAGGCTCCACTTGCGCACCTCGACATTGCCCGCCTCGCCCGCGCCCTGTGGCACGCTTTCGTGCGGCAGGTTGGGCACGGCCAGCAACAGGGCCTGCATGTCGGCCTGAATCTGTTCAAGGCGCGCGGCGGATGATTCGAGTTCAGCTTTGGAAGCGCTCACTTGCGCCATCACGGCGCTGGCGTCTTCGCCTTTGGACTTGAGCTGGCCGATCTGTTTGGAGAGCGTGTTGCGCTGGTTCTGCAGCTCTTCGGTACGGATCTGCAGGGCCTTGCGTTCAGCCTCCAGGCCCTGGAAGGCGCCCACGTCCAGAAAGGTTTGCGGGGTTTTGCGGGTTTCCAGCCGGGCGATGGCCGAGGGCAGGTCTTTGCGGAGCAGGTTGATGTCTAGCATGGGGACATTGTATTTTGTGAGGTTAAGGCAGCCATGGTCCGTTTGGCTCAGTTCAGGCTGGCTGGGTCCAGGTTGGCGCCGCAGATGATGAGGCAGACCTTTTCGTCGGCGCGCGGTGTGTAGCGGCCGCTTTGCAGCGCGGCCAGCGGCAGGGCTGCGGCGGGCTCTACGGCCAGTTTCAGTTCTTTCCACAGCCGCAGCTGTGCGGCGCGAATGGATTCGTCGGTCAGCAACAGCGAATCGCGTACATGCGCCTGCGTGACGTCCCAGGCCAGGCTGCCGATGCGTTTGGCGCCCAATGAATCCGCGGCGATGCCGCTGACGGCCACGTCGACCGGCTCGCCGGCTTCGCGGGCTTTGTAGAGCGTGGGCGCCAGCTCGGGCTCCAGCGCCACGACACGGCTGCGCTGCTCAAACCAGCTGGCCACGCCGCCTATCAGGCCGCCGCCGCCCACGCTGACGAGCACCGAGTCGGGCACACCGCCCTGCTCTTCGATTTCTGCCGCCATGGTGCCGGCGCCAGCCAGCACTTCCGGCTGGTCATAGGCATGCGTGAGCAGCGCACCGGTTTTCTGCTGGCGGGTCAGGCAGGCCTTCAATGCATCGGCATACGCTGCGCCGGTGACCACCACCTCAGCGCCCAGCGCGGCCAGCTTGGCGCGCTTGGCGGGGGTGGAGACTTCCGGCACAAACACCTCGCATCGCACGCCCAGCTCACGCGCGGCGGCCGCAGTGGCAATGCCGGCGTTGCCGCCCGAAGCCACGATCACGCCGCTGGCCGGGATGGGATTGGAGAGCAGGCGGTTGAGCATGCCGCGCGCCTTGAAGCTGCCGCCGGTTTGCAAGTGTTCGAGCTTGAGCCAGACTTCCGCGCAGTTCACGCCCAGCGCCTTGCCGGGCAGCTTCCACAACGGGGTTGTATGAATAAAATGGCTGTAGCCCTTGTCGAATGTGCGCAAGCAGCTCTCAATTTGATAGCGAGTGGTCATATTCGAGAAAGAAAGAGGGAGAGAGAGAAAGAGAAAGAAGCGAAGAAATCAGATCAAAGCTGATGCAGCTGGCTGTCACTCACTTCCAGCACCTGGCCTTGCGCGTCCAGCTTCAGGCCCTTGGGTAGCGGGAACTTGATGGTTTCTTCAATGCCGTCCATCTTGCGCACCGACACCGCGCCCAGCGCCTTGATGCGGTCTATCACCTGCTTGACGAGAATCTCGGGCGCCGACGCCCCGGCCGTCAGGCCCACGCGGTTCTTGCCTTCAAACCATTCTTCCCTCAACTCGCTGGCGTCGTCGACCATATAGGCCTCGGTGCCCAGCTTGGCGGCCAGCTCACGCAGGCGGTTGCTGTTGGAGCTGGTCGGGCTGCCGACCACGATAAGGATGTCGACCTGCGGGCTCAACACCTTCACGGCGTCTTGCCGGTTTTGCGTGGCGTAGCAGATGTCCTGTTGCTTGGGCTCGCGCACCATCGGAAAGCGCTTTTTCACCGCCGCGCTGATCTCGGCCGCATCGTCCACGCTCAGCGTGGTCTGCGTGACCACCGCCAGGCGCTCGGTCTGGCTGGGCGAAATGCGCCAGACGTCTTCCACGTCTTCCACCAGGTGGATGCCGCTGTCGAGCTGGCCCATGGTGCCTTCGACTTCGGGGTGGCCCTTGTGGCCGATCATGATGAATTCGTAGCCCTCTTTATTGAGCTTGGCCACTTCGACGTGCACCTTGGTCACCAGCGGGCAGGTGGCGTCAAAGATCTGGAAACCGCGCCGCTCGGCTTCCTTCTGGATGGCCTGGCTCACGCCGTGGGCGCTGAACACCAGCGTCGCGCCTGGGGGTACGTCGTCCAGCTCTTCAATAAAGATCGCGCCTTTTTCCTTCAGGTCATTCACGACATAGGTGTTGTGCACGATTTCGTGGCGCACATAAATCGGCGCGCCGAATTTCGTCAGGGCGCGCTCGACGATTTCAATCGCGCGGTCTACGCCGGCGCAAAAACCTCTGGGTTCGGCGAGCAGGATTTCCTGGGGAAGCAGTTTGGATTCAGTCATAACACCCCAATCACATGCACTTCAAACACCACAGGTTGGCCTGCCAGCGGGTGGTTGAAGTCGAACTGAACCGCGTCGCCATCAGGCTTGATCTGCTGCACCGCGCCGGCGTACTGGCCCATGCCGTCTGGGGTGGGGAACTGCACCACGTCGCCCACCTTGTACCGCTCGTCCGGGTCACCCAGTTCGTTGAGCAGCTTGCGCGCCACCCACTGCACCAGTTCCGGGTTGCGCTCGCCAAAGGCCTCGCCAGCGGGCAGCTCGAACGTGGTGCGCGTGCCTTCGGCCAGGCCCAGCAGGCGCTGCTCGATGGCCGGGGACAGCTCCCCCGTGCCCAGGCTGAGCGTGGCGGGCTTGCCGTCAAAGGTGTTGATGATGTCGGCGCCCGGTTTGCCACCCACAGCGGGGCCGGCCATGCGGTAGTGCAGGGTCAGGAAGGAGCCCTGCTCAATGAGCGGGGCGGCGGAGAGTTCCACGGTGGGCATAAGGCTTTCGCGGCCGGCCTGGAGGCGGGCCTGTTGGTAAACAGGTAAAGCAGGGTAAAGAGCCTCTATTGTAGAAAGTACCGCCTGGCCGGGCCAGATCAGGCCTATTGCCGGCTCAATCCAGGCTTTTTACCTCGTGGCGCCGCACCGGCCGTTACATATAGACGCCTGCAGGCCCCGTTCCGTAGCTCTTCTGTAGCCCGCCCTCCGCTACGCTGCGCCCCCATGATCCTCAAAGACCTCCCCGAAGATGCCCGCCCCCGCGAAAAACTACTGGCCCGCGGCCCCGGCGCCCTGAGCGACGCCGAGCTGCTGGCCGTGTTGCTGCGCACCGGCATGCCCGGCAAAAACGTATTGCAGATGGGCGAAGAGCTGCTACGCACCTTTGGCGGCCTGTCAGGGCTGCTGCACACCACGGCCGCCGACCTCCAGCGCATCAACGGCCTGGGCGGCACCGCCAAACGGGCCCAGCTCGTCGCCGTGCTGGAGCTCGCCCGCCGCGCCCTGGCCGAGAAGCTCAAAGACAAAACCATGTTCGACACCCCCCAGGCCGTGCGCGACTACCTGCAGCTGCAGCTGGGCAGCCGGCCGCACGAGATTTTTGCCGTGCTGTTTCTCGACAGCCAGCACCGCCTGATCGCGCTGGAAGAGCTGTTTCGCGGCACCCTCACGCAGACTTCGGTGTACCCGCGCGAAGTCGTCGTGCGCGCATTGGCCCTGAACGCCGCCAGCGTGGTGCTGGCCCACAACCACCCCAGCGGCAGCGCCAAGCCCTCACGCGCCGACGAGGCACTCACACAGACCATCAAGGCGGCACTCGCGCTGATCGATGTGCGGGTGCTGGACCATTTTGTGGTCACCAGCACCCTGGCGGTGTCGATGGCCGAGCTGGGCTTGTTGTGAAGCGGACGGCGTCAGCAATTTGCTATATTTTTGATAGCTGTAAGTCCATGTAGCTATTGGGCTGGTGGCCAATTTCGCTTGTGACCGGGCAAACCGAACCGGCTCCGGGCAGACTTGCCTATCATTGGCCTCATGAACACCAAGGCGGCCGGCAAGCCAAAACTCAAGGACCTCAAAGACCTCAAAGCGGTGAAGCAGGCCATCGAAGCCCGCGCCCGGCTGGAAAAAGAACAGGAAGCCGCACGCATCGCCGCCGCCGCCAAGGCCAAAGCCGAGAAAGAGTTGTTCTCGCGCACCGTCGGCCCCGTGAAGGCGCTGCCTGCCAAACACCTGCCCGGCCACAAAGCCTCATTGCCGGCAACACAAGCCGCGCCCATCCCGGTGCAGCAGCAGCGTGACGAACTCGCGGTGATGCGCGAGGCCATTTCTGACGAGTTCGATGTGGAAACGCTACTGGACACCGACGAGGCGCTGAGCTTCCGGCGGCCGGGTATGGGGCCGGATGTGGTGCGCAAGCTGCGCCGCGGCGGCTGGAGCATCCAGGGCCAGCTCGACCTGCACGGGCTGCGCCGCGAGGACGCGCGCGAAGCGCTGGCTCACTTCATCAAGGACGCGCACAAAGTCGGCTGGCGCTGCGTACGCGTGGTGCACGGCAAAGGCCTGGGGTCGCCAGGCAAGACGCCGGTGCTCAAGGGCAAGGTGCAGAGCTGGCTGATCCAGAAACAGGAAGTGCTGGCCTTTGTGCAGGCCAGGCCGGCTGAGGGTGGGGCTGGGGCGCTGGTGGTGTTGCTGGAGGGCTAGATACGCCCCTGGAACTTTGCAGTCGGCCAAACGTTGATCAACTGCTCAATTGCTATCAATTCAGGAGCTATCAGCCCATATGGTTATTGAGCTAGAGCCGGATTTAACTCATAACTTTACTGAAGCGTGCGGCGACCTGCTTTATTACTGCCTGGCGATGTAAAGCCAGCCTTGTATCTCCTGGCATCGCCCCTATTCGCCCCGGTTGCGCATCCAGTCGGCCGTCTGGAAGAAAGACGCATTGAGCCGCGTGCGCAAACCCTCATCAACACCGGTTTCGCGCATGGCCTGGTCCATGCAGGCGAGCCATTGGTCACGCTCGGCGATGCCGATAGAGCCGCCACCGGTGGATTGCGGCATGTGGCGCATGCGCAGGCGCGGGTGGCCGAAGCGGTCGGTGTAGTACTGCGGCCCGCCCATCCAGCCGCACAAAAACCAGAAGAGGCGCTGGCGGGCGTTGTCAAGCGTGCTGCCGTGCGCGGCGCGCAGAGCCTTGTAGCCGGGCTCCAGGTCCATCAGGTCGTAGAAGCGCTCGACCAGTGCCTTGATGCGCTCTTCGCCGCCTATCCAGGCGTAGGGGGTTTCGAACGGGGGATTTCCGGGAGGGCGTTCTTCTATCTGCATCGGGGGATTATCGAATGAGGCGAGTGCCTGTTCTGGCGTGAGGCCAATCAGGCGCCGAAGCCCGGTTGGGTGTTGGCGCTACTGCGCCTTTCGCAGCGTCTCCACCACAGGCGTATTCAAAACAGACCGTAAGCCCCACCACCCCGCCGCCAAGGCCAGCAAAGCCCCAGCCAGGCTGCCAAAGAGCGGCACCGTCCAAGACCCGGTCCAGTTGAAATCAAACACAAACCGCGCCAGTCCCCACCCTACCGCCAACGCCACGATGGATGCCAAAAAGCCAGCCAGCAACCCAACCCCCGCCAGCTCAGCCCGCTGCACCTGCCGCAGCAGCGAAGCCCGCGCCCCGACTGCCCGCATGATGGCGAACTCGCGGGCGCGCTCTTCGCGGGTGGCGGTGATGGCGGCGAATAGCACGACCAGTCCCGCGGCCAAGGTGAAGCCGAACAAAAACTCGACGGCGCGTATGACCTGATCCAGCACGCGCTGCACCTGCGCCAGCGTGCTGCTCATGTCGACATTGGTGATATTGGGAAAGGCCTTGACGAGCGTGTTGTCAAAGCTTTGCGGGCGCGGCTGGCCGGCGGTGGCCGCTACGGGCTCGGGTGCGCGAAAGGCACTGATGAAAGAGACTGGCACATCGGCGGGCAGCTTGGCCACCGGGTACATCACAAAAAAGTTGACGCGCATGGAGCCCCAATCGACCTTGCGCAGGCTGGTGATTTTGGCTTCGCTGAGCTGGCCGCCGATATCAAAGCGCAGGGAGTCGCCGAGCTTGAGGCCCAGGGTTTTGGCCAGGCCGTCTTCAACGCTGATGGCGTCTTTCTCGCCGCTTTGCCATTGGCCGCCTGTGACCTGGTTGTGGCCGGGCATGTCGGCGCTGTTGGACAAATTGAATTCGCGATCGACCAGGCGCTTGGCGCGGTCGTCTTCAAAGTCGTCGGGGGTGACGGGCTTGCCGTTCACGGCCACGAGACGCCCGCGGATCATGGGGTACCAGTCGAACTTTTTCACCCCGCCGTCGCGCAGTGCCTGCTGAAAAGCGTCGCCCTGCTCGGGCTGCACGTTGATGACAAAGCGGTTGGGCGCGTCGGGCGGCGTGGCCTTGCGCCAGCTGCTGATGAGGTCGGTGCGCAACAGCACGAGCAGCATCAACGCCAGCAGGCCGACAGCCAGCGCGCTGGTTTGCACCACGGCATACACCGGGCGTGCCGACAGCTGGCGCGTGGCCAGCACCAGCCAGCGCGGGGCAGTGGCCTCGTTGACGCTGGCGCGCAACAGCTTGACGGCGGCAAAGCTGGCCACGGCAAACACCAGCACAGCGCCGGCAAAACCGCCGACGGCAATCAGGCCCAATTTCAAGTCACTGCTGCCGGCAACGAGCAAGGCCGCAAAGCCGGCCACACCCACCCCCAGTACCGCGACGGAGGCGGGCCTGAGGTTGCCGACATCGCGGCGGATGACGCGCAGCGGCGGCACCTGCGCCAGCTGCAGCACCGGCGGCAGGCCAAAGGCCAGCAGCAGCGTGAGGCCCATGCCTATGCCAAAAGCGACCGGCCATAACGTAGCAGCAGGCAACACCGTCTCAACCAGGCCGGCCAGCAACAGCACAAAACCATAGTGCACGGCAAAACCCAGGGCCACGCCGAGTGCGCTGGCAAAAAGGCCGGCCAGCACAAATTCAAACGCATAGGCCAGCGCGATGGTGCGCTGCGGCTGGCCGAGCACACGCAGCATGGCGCAATCGTCCAGGTGCTTGGCGGCAAAACCGCGCGCCACGATGGCGACGGCCACGGCGCTCAGCAAGGCGGCGAGCAGCGCGACGAGGTTCAGGAATTTTTCGGCGCGGTCCAGCGTCTGGCGCATTTCGGGGCTGCCGGATTCGAGCGACTCGAGCCGCACGCCGCGTATGCCGGATTCGGCGCCGGGTTTTTTGATTTCGTCGGTGGCCCATTTCACATAGGCCTTGACGGCCGGGTCTGTACCGGCGACGGCAAAGCGGTAGTTGGTGCGGCTGGCGGGCTGGATCAGGTTGGTGGCTTTCACGTCGGCCTCGTTGACCATGACGCGGGGTGAGAAGCTGATGAAGCCGGCGCCGCGGTCGGGCTCTTGCACGATGACGCGGGTGAGCTTGAAGCTGCTGTCGCCCATGAGCAAGGTCTGGCCGAGCTTGAGGCCGAGCGCGTCGAGCAGCGAGGCGTCGGCCCAGGCGGTGCCGGGGGCGGGTACCTCGCGGGTGTCTGCACCGGGGGCTTCGAGGCTGTCAGCCACCTTCAGGCTGCCGCGCAGCGGATAACCTTCGGGCACGGCTTTGAAGGCGACCAGCTTGCTGGCGCCGCCGTCTTCGTCGCGCGCACGGCCCATGGTGGGAAAGGTGACGGTGGAAATACCCCTCAAGCCCAGCGCCTGCGCCTTGGCGATAAAGGCCTCGGGTGTGAGGCCGTCGCTGCGGACCACGGCATCGCCGCCCAGCAGCTGGCGGGCGTCACGTTGCAGGCCGCCCTTGAGACGGTCGGCAAAAAAGCCCACCGCCGTAAGCGCCGCAACGGCCAGGGTGACGGCCACGATGAGCAGGCGCAACTCACCTGCGCGCAGGTCGCGCAGCATGGTTCTCCAGCCGAGCTTGATGAAAAGGGTGTTCATGGAGCGACCATAACGCAAAGCCGCCTTTCCCTGCGCGATGGCCGGGTATGCGGGCGGGTTATGTGAGTACCTGTTACGGCCAAAGCGGTCTTATCTGAGGGGATGAAGTTATATCCACAGATTTCGCAGATTTACGCAGGTTAATGCCTTCGTAGTGAAAATCGCAAAGCCAGCTTATGAATATAAAAAGCGACGTTTTGCCTGCATGGGGTGCCGTCTTAAATCTGCGTAAATCTGCGTAATCTGCGGATAAATTCATCTTCCAAGATTCCCGCCAGGATCGCTTCGCCGGCTTTTGTGACAGCTCTCAGCAAATCCCAATCGCTATGGCCGGATCACGCTGGCGGCGGGTACAGGCGCCTGGGCAGCGGCCGGGGCCACGGCCGGCAAGGCGTCCAGCCGCTTTTCGAGCGCGCGCAGCACCGGGCTGATGCCGGCGCCCACCTGGATCTGCGGATTGGAGAACCCATCGTCTTTGCCAGCGTCGATCTCGCGCTGCTTGATCAGCGGCACGGCGCGGGCAAAGGCCTGCTCAAAGGAATGCGTCTTGCGCAGCTGCTCGTCGAACATCGCGCGGCCGAAGAAAGTGAGCTCGGACAGGCGCCCGCAACCGTAGGAGGTGTGGGTGGCGTCGGCTGCCGTCATGACCAGCGTGGTGTCGCCGGCCAGGGCATTGATCCAGCCGCCTGAATAGCAGGCCGATATGGCAATGACGCGGTGGCGGATGCCGGCGTTGTCGAGTGCCTCGCGCAGTTCGCCCGGAGTAAGTGGCGGCACCTGCAGTGGCCAGTGCGCGGCGGCGAGTTTGAAGTCGCTGGCACCGTGCGAGGTCATGTAGACCACGAGCACGTCGTTGTTCCGGTCCATGCGCTGGGCGATGGCGTCGATGGCGCGCTGCAGGTTCTGCGTTGTGGCCCAGGGGTGGGTTTGGGTGGTGGTGGCGTGGTTGACCAGATGCACCACGCGGCCTTCGGCGTCAAAGCGCTCGGCCAGCAGGCGGCTGACCAGGGTGCTTTCGCGCAGGAAGACGTCTTCTGCGGCGTAAGGCGCAAACACCAGGCCATAGACGTCGGTGACACCGGGCCGCTCACGCGCGATGGCAGCCATGGTGCTTTCCCACAGCGCCTGCTGGGTTTCAAAGGTTTGCTGGCTCAGCTGCAAGCGGGGCCGGCTGCTTGCCACGGCATCGCGTTCATCGTCCTGCTGCCAGGCGCGGGCGTTGAACTGCCAGGTGGTGAGGCCGGTAGAGGCCAGCAGGGCCAGCGCAAACACCGCGGTGCGCGCTGTGAGTCCGGTGAATCGCACCACCAGCAAAATCGCCGCGCCCAAAGACCAGGTGGTGAACACCGCATAAAACACCCAGTAAAGCCAGTTCTGCGAAAACACGGATCCCGTCAGCCAGCCGTGCGCGATGGCAGCCATGAGGCACTGATACACCAGCGTATTCGGAAGCGAAGCGATTACCCACAGCACAAAAGCGGCGCCCACGCCGACCGGGCGTTTGGGCTTTTCTTCTTCGCTGCCCGGCTCAGCCGTCTCAGAAGGAAAGGCCCACCATGCCAGGCCGATAAACAGCCCCGCCGACCACCAGGCTGACAGCCAGGCCTGGACATCCAGGCGCGCAGGGCCGGCGATCTCAATCCGGAACAAAGCGACCTCGACGGCAACCACCAGCGCGGTCAGGATGAGCGCTTGCAACGGCGTGGGCGTGCGGCCGGCGACCCGGGGCATCAGGAAAATACCGGCGCGCAGGCCTTCAACAAACCATGCCCGCAGGGAAAGGCGGGTAGCGGGTGGTGCGGCGCCCTCTTCCTCCATTGCGGAGTTGGGCAAGGTGGGGTAGTCGTCAGTGCTGCTGATGCCTGGGTCGGTCATGGCGTCATGGATGAAGGCGAAGAAGAGGCGGACGGCGTCGGCCTGGCGCCCGCCAGCTCAGGCTGCAGCTTGAGCCGCTGCGGGTTGGCATAACAGACAAAACGCTTGTTGGTGGCGCGGCCGACGGCGCACAGGCCCACCGTCTGCGCGACCTGGTGCCCCATCTGCGTGATGCCACTGCGCGAGACCACGATGGGCACCCCCATCTGGGCGGACTTGATGACCATTTCGCTGGTGAGGCGGCCGGTGGTATAGAAGACTTTGTCCGCTTCGATCACGGCCGGATTGTTCTGCATGGACATCCACCCGGCGATGGTGTCGATGGCATTGTGGCGGCCTACGTCTTCCACGAAGAGCAGCATGTCGGGATCGCCCGGCGTCATCGCAAACAGTGCACACGCATGCACAGAGCCGGCGGATTTGTACGTTGTTTCTTTCAGCCGAATGGTGTTGACCAGTGAGTACAACTGGGCTTGCGTCATGTGCGCATCGGCAGGCAGCACGATCTCGTCAACCTCGTCCATCAGGCCGCCAAACACACTGCCCTGCCCGCAGCCGGTGGTGACCACGCGGCGCGCCGTTTTTTCTTCAATGTCTTCAATGCCGTGGCGCGTCTTGACGGCGGCCGCGCCGACGTCCCAGTCGACGGTGATGGATTCGATGTCGGCCACATCCTTGACGAGCCGCTGATTGCGCAGGTAGCCCAGCACCAGCAGCTCGGGGTTGGCGCCTAGCGTCATGAGCGTAACCAGTTCGCGTTTGTCGACATACACCGTAAGAGCGCGTTCGGCGGGAATGGCGATTTTCTGCACTTCGCCGTATTCGTTGACGGCGTCGACCTCGCAGGTCAACGGCGCCTGGGCCGTGGTGAGGCGTGGCAGCTGGGGAAGGGTCTGTGTCGGGGCGGGCATGAGGGGGAGACTACAACAAAAAAGCCGGCCCCTCGCGGAGTCGGCTTTTCGGGATGTCGGGGTGAATAAGTCAGGACTTTTTCGCCGGGTTGCCGACCGCATCAGGCTGCTTGGTGCTGGGCGGGCTGGTGGCGTTGCCTGCGGGCGAATGCGCGCCGGACGCTTCGATCGGCTTGGCTTCAGGCGGGGTGTAGGCAAAGGGGCCGGGGTCGGCGCAGGCAGGTGTCGCAGCAGGGGGTTTGGTCTCTTTGCCGGTGGCCTTGGCCGACTTGTAATAAGCGGCAGCGACCTTGTCTTGCGACTTGCACAGCTGGTAGGCATCGACCTTGCCCGTCCACGCGGTCTTGGCGGCGGCTTCAGCGGCTTTGGCCTTGGCTTCGTCGCTCAGGGGCGGCAGCTTCGCCAGGGATGCGGTCGCTGCGGCGGCCAGCAAGCTCAGGATCAGGAGTTTTTTCATCGTGGGTCCTCAATCAGGGTCTGTTAACGCTATGCCTGCACGATTTGCGGTGGCGGCTCAACAGGCTTGGTGCGCTGGGCCGGGATGTTGCCGGCCTTCACGTCGTCATACCAGTACTCGTGGTGCTCTTTGGCCCAGGTCTCGTCGACATAACCGGTGCGCATGGCCTTGTAAGCGCCCTGCATGCCAATGGTGCCGAGGTAGATATGGCCGAGGAACATGCACATCATGAGCACGGTGGCTACGGCATGCACCATGTGCGCGACCTGCATGGTGGAGCGTTCGTAGATCAGTCCAGGCAACAGTTTGTCGAGCACAAAACCGGAGGACACGACCACGATGCCGAGGAAGAACACGCCGCCCCAGAAAACGAGTTTTTCGCCGGCATTAAAGCGGTTGGAAGGCGGCTCGTCGCCGCTGACCAGGCCGCCGCCTTTGGCCAGCCAGTGCAGATCGCCCTTTTGCGGCCAGTTGTCGCGCAGGAAGGTAAAGAACACGATCACCAGCGACACCGCAAACAGCGGGCCGGCAAAGTTGTGCATCGTCTTGAGCGTCCAGGTGAGCCAGCCGAACAGCGCACCGCCGATCACAGGCAGCAGGAAGAATTTTCCGAAAGCCATCACCAGGCCCGAGATGGCCAGGATAGAAAAGGCGATCGCATTGGACCAGTGCGCGGCACGCTCAAAAGGCGTGAAGCGCTCAATCTTGCGGCCGGTATCGACGCCGTGGGTTTTGATGGAGCCCTTGCTGACGTAAAAAATCGCAATGGCCAGCAGCACGATCAGAAAGAGTGAACCGCCGTAGGGGATGATCCAGTGGTTGCGCACCTGGCGCCAGGCTTCGCCGGCGTTGGTCAGGCGGGAACCGGGGTACTGCACAAAGGGCTGGATCAGGTTGCCGGCCTCGGGCGCTTCGCTTTTGGGCAGGCTGCTGTAGCCGGTGACGCCCTCGCCCACCTGGCGCCACATGGGCGCGTTGTTGCCCGGTTGCACCTTGGCGCGCTCGCCGTTGCTCTGCTTGAGGTAGTTGGGGTCGGCGCTAGCCTCGGGCTTGACCTCAAAGATGTTCTGGCCCTGTATGCCGCCTGCCGCTGCGGGAGCGGCTGCCGGTGCCGGCGTGACAGCACCCGCTGCCTGCGGAGCGGTGGCAGGCTGCTTTGCAGGCGCCTGCGCGAGCGCAAGTCCGCTCAGGCCGACGAGGCTGGTCGCTATCAAAAATGCAGCTGTTCGTGCACGAAACATAAGGCCTCCGGTCACTATTTCGAGTTGCTGCTTATCTTGTTGTACTCGTTCTGGCTGTTCTGCGCGCGGGCTTTGAGTCCCTGCTCCCAGCTGGTCTTGTCGCCGGCCTTCCAGCCCGGCGCCGCAAATTGGGTCTGCACGCCCTGGTAAGCCGCGCCGTCGGTTTTCACGCCGCTGCCCAGGGTTTGCGGTTTCTCGCCGCAGGCGGACAAACCCGACAGGGCGGCCACCGAGAGGGTCACTGCAAAAAAGCGCATCATGATTTGGCTCCTGCGGGCGGCTGGCCGGCTTGCTTGGATCCGTAGGCGGTGCCCCAGCCCCAGACCTCGGCGCCCTTGCCGCGTTGCACCACACGGGTACGGAAGATGTCGGCAACCACATCGCCGTCGCCGGCGAGCAGGGCTTTGGTCGAGCACATTTCGGCACAGGCCGGCAACTTGCCTTCGGCCAGGCGGTTGCGGCCGTATTTTTCAAACTCGGCCTGGCTGCCGTTGACTTCAGGGCCGCCGGCACAAAAGGTGCACTTGTCCATCTTGCCGCGCACACCAAAGGTGCCGGAGGCAGGGAACTGCGGTGCGCCAAACGGGCAGGCGTAAGAGCAGTAGCCGCAGCCGATGCAGACGTCCTTGTCATGCAGCACCACACCTTCTTCGGTGCGGTAGAAGCAGTTGACGGGGCAGACCGCCATGCAGGGTGCGTCGCTGCAGTGCATGCAGGCCACCGAGATGGATTTTTCGCCGGGAACGCCGTCGTTCAGCGTGACCACGCGGCGGCGGTTAACGCCCCACGGGACTTCGTTTTCGTTTTTGCAGGCGGTGACGCAGCCGTTGCATTCGATGCAGCGTTCCGCGTCACAGACAAATTTCATGCGTGCCATGTTGATTCCTTATGCGCGTTCTACGTTGCAAATAGTGGTCTTGGTCTCTTGCATCATCGTGACGCTGTCATAACCATAGGTGGTCGCCGTGTTGACTGCCTCGCCGCGCACCACCGGCGCTGCACCGTTGGGGTAATAGGCCAGCATGTCGGCGCCCTGCCAGCGTCCCGAGAAGTGGAAGGGCATCCACACGGTGTCGGGACCGACGCGCTCGGTCACCATCGCCTGGACATTCAGGCGCGCGCCGGTGGGCCCGTTCAGCCAAACGCGCTCGCCGTTGCGTATGCCCCGGTCGGACGCGGTCTTCGGATTGATTTCAACGAAAGCCTCTTGCTGCAACTCTGCCAGCCAGGGGTTGGAGCGGGTTTCTTCACCGCCGCCTTCGTATTCGACCAGCCGGCCGGAGGTGAGGATGAGCGGGAACTTCTCACCGACCTTGTCCGCGATGTTCTTTTGCTGAATCGTCTTGTAGAGAGTGGGCATGCGCCAGAACGCCTTTTTGTCGTCGTGCGTCGGGTACTTGGCCATCAGGTCGGCGCGGGTGCCATACAGCGGCTCGCGATGCTGCGGTATGGCGTCAGGGAAGTTCCACACCACGGCACGCGCCTTGGCATTGCCGAAGGGGTGGCAGCCATGGTTCTTCATGACGATGCGGATGATGCCGCCCGACGAGTCGGTCTTCCAGTTCTTGCCTTCGGCGGCCGCTTTCTCGGCATCCGTCAGTTCGTCCCACCAGCCGAGCTTTTTGACCAGCACGTGGTCGAACTCGGGGTAGCCGGTCTGGATATCGGCGCCTTTGGAATAGGAGCCGTCTTCTGCCAGCAGGTTGACGCCGTCTTTTTCAACGCCGAAGTTGGCACGGAAATTACTGCCACCGTCCATCACGTGCTTGGAGGTGTCGTACAGGTTGGGCGAGCCGGGGTGCTTGAGGTCCGGGTTGCCCCAGCAAGGCCAAGGCAAGCCGAAATAATCGCCCGTCGTGTCGTAGCCGGTGACCTTGTCCTTGCCGCCTTTGGACTTGAGGGTCTTGACGTCAAACAGGTGCATGGTGCGCATGTGGGCCTGCAGGCGCTCCGGGCTCTGGCCGGTGTAACCGATGGTCCAGACGCACTTGTTGATCTCGCGCAGGATGTCGTCCGGCACGGGCTCGTCCATGCCTTTGACTTTCTGCATCTTGTAGTTCTTGGACAGCTCTTTGGCGAAGCCGAGCTTTTCAGCGAACTGATGCATGATCATGTGGTCGGTGCGGCTCTCCCAGAGAGGTTCAATCACCTTTTCACGCCACTGCAAGGACCGATTGGAAGCCGTCACGGAACCACTGGTTTCAAACTGGGTGGCGGCCGGCAAGAGGTAAACCGCTCGTTTGGCGTTGAGGTCTTCAGCCTTGCCGGGCATCGCTGCCATGGCGGCAGTAGCCGACGGGTACGGGTCAACCACCACCAGCAGGTCCAGCATGTCCATGGCCCGCTTCATCTCCAGGCCGCGCGTTTGCGAGTTGGGCGCATGGCCCCAGAAGAAGACGGCGCGCAGGTTGGAGTCCTGGTCGATGAGTTCGTTTTTCTCCATCACGCCGTCGATCCAGCGCGAAACGGTGATGCCGGGCTTGCCCATCATCGCGGCCGATGCGTAGCGCCCCTTGATCCAGTCGAAGTCCACGCCCCAGGTCTTGGCAAAGTGCTTCCAGGAGCCTTCTGCCAGGCCGTAGTAGCCCGGCAGCGAGTCGGGGTTGGGACCGACGTCGGTCGCGCCCTGCACGTTGTCATGGCCGCGGAAAATATTGGCGCCGCCGCCGGACACGCCGATGTTCCCCAGCGCCAGCTGCAGGATGCAGGACGCACGCACGACGGCATTGCCGGTGGTGTGCTGTGTCTGGCCCATGCACCACACAATGGTGCTGGGGCGGTTCTGGCTCATCATGGTGGCCACCTTGAGCACGGTGGCTTCGTCGACGCCGCAAGCCTCCTGCACTTTGTCAGGCGTCCACTTGGCCATCACGTCAGCCTTGACCTTGTCCATGCCATAGACACGGTCGTTGATGTATTTCTTGTCTTCCCAGCCATTCTTGAAGATGTGATACAGCACACCGAAGAGGAAGGGAATGTCGGAGCCGGAACGGATGCGGACGTATTCGTCGGCCTTGGCCGCCGTGCGGGTGAAGCGCGGGTCGACCACGATCATCTTGCAGCCGGCTTCTTTGGAGTGCAGCATGTGCAGCAGGCTGACGGGGTGGGCTTCCGCGGCGTTGGAGCCGATGTACAACGCGCACTTGCTGTTTTGCATGTCGTTGTACGAATTGGTCATGGCGCCATAACCCCACGTGTTGGCAACGCCGGCCACCGTGGTCGAGTGGCAGATGCGGGCCTGGTGGTCGCAGTTATTGCTGCCCCAGAAGCTCACGAACTTGCGCATCAGGTAGGCCTGCTCGTTGTTGTGCTTGGAAGAGCCCACCCAGTACACCGAATCCGGCCCGCTCTCCTTGCGCAACTCCAGCAGCCTCGCGCTGATCTCATTCAGTGCGGTGTCCCAGCTGATGCGCTCGTACTTGCCGTTGACCAGCTTCATCGGGTAACGCAGGCGGTATTCGCCGTGGCCGTGTTCGCGCAGCGCGGCGCCCTTGGCGCAGTGGGCGCCCAGGTTGATGGGGGAGTCGAACACCGGCTCCTGGCGGACCCACACGCCGTTCTCAACCACCGCATCGACCGCGCAGCCCACCGAGCAGTGGCTGCAAACCGTGCGCTTGACTTCAATTTTTCCGGTGCCGTCGCCAGCGCCCGGCGTGGCGGCCTTGGCCTTTTTGACCAGGCTCAGTTGCGTGGCAGCCAGGCCGACGCCGACGCCCAGGCCGGAGCGGCGCAGGAAGGCGCGGCGGTCCATGGTGGGCAAGGCGTTAGACAGGCCCCGCGACAGGCTCTGCACAAAGCGAGCGGAGCCGGTGCGGTGCACGGGATGGACATCGGGAGATTTTTTCGTGAGCAGCATGAAGCTCTCCGTGGAAGGTGAAATCGGGGCTGGTCGGGCTCGGGTCGAACGCCGGGCTCTTTAGATGCGGGTGGTCTTGTAGTAGCGCTTGACGTGCTCTGAAAGGCTATAGCCGCCGCCTTTTTCAGGGGCTGGCTTGGGTTCTGGGAGTTCGGCTTGCTGAAGTGCCGGTGCGCCCGGCAGGGCCACGAAGGCTGCGGCTGCGGCGCCGGTGGCGGCTGCACCGAAAAAGAAACCCCTGCGCGAGGGTTTTGGCTGGCTGTCCTGCATGGTGTTCTCCAGGGGAAGGCTTGCTGGTTATGTAACCGTTTGCATAGTACTGTAAGGCAGAGCGCCGTGCACCACAATGGCCGGCGGCGATCAATAACTCACTCTAGGGAAAACGATAAGCGATCATATTGTCCGCATGCCGCGTACCGGCAATTGGGCCTGCCCAATGCTGTCTCAATTTGAGAAAAAATGTTTACTGCCGGACACGTCGCGGACGGGAAATTCGACGTGCGGCATTCAGGCCAGCATGTCAAAGCCCTGGGCTTCGACGCTGATGAAAGTTTGCGTGAAAGCTGCCAGGGCCGCGTAGAACCGTGCCTTGGGGTGAGCGGCGATGGCTTCGCACATCAGGGGTACCCAGGGCTGCACATGCCGCGCAAAAAATTCGCGCTGGCGCGTCAGGTTGGCCACCTCCACATCGTCGCCGGCAATCAGGTAGCGCATGACTTCGCAGAGGTAGGCCACGTGGTCTTCGGTTTCGGGCATGGCCTCGTCGCGCGCCAGGCCCAGCGCGGCGATGTCGGTGCGCAAGGCTGCCAACGGTTTTTCGTTCAGGAAGCCGGCGAGGTAGTGCGAACCAAAGAGATACACCTCGGGCTTGCCGACACCGCCGAACAAGGCGTCGTGTTCGCTGGCAGTCTGCGCCAGGGACTGCGCGCGGGCGGCGGCGACGAGTTCGCTCCACGAGCCCTCAAGCAACCCACCGGCAGCCGGCGCTTCCGTCACCGCCACGCGGAGGTTTTCATACAGCTCCGCGGAAGGCACCGAGTAATAAAGCGCGGCCAGCAAACCATAGACTTCGGCCCGTGCGGTTTCTTCGTCCAGGGAGGAGGCGGTGAGTTGGGCTTGCGTCATGGTGCGTCTGGTCTCTGTGCTTAGCGGATATCGGTGATCTTCAATTCGTTCTCGGCCGAATAAATGTCGATGACCCGGCAATCACCACACATCTTGAGGCGGTCTGCGGCGGCACCCTGGAACATCGCGTGCCCCGCCAGCTTGCCCAGCATGGCCTCAATGGCCTTGAGCGTGCCAAAAGGTTTGGCGCAGCGTATGCACTGATAAGGCTGGCTTTCATTCAGCACCCGCGCCTCTTTGCGCAGCGGTGTGAGCAGCAGGCGCGGCTGCAGTGTGATGGCGTCTTCGGGGCAGGTGACGGCGCACAGGCCGCACTGCACGCAGTTTTTCTCGATGAACTTGAGTTGCGGGCGGTCGGGGTTGTCTTGCAGCGCGCTGGCGGGGCAGGCGCTCACACAGCTCAGGCACAGCGTACAGGTGTCTGCGTTCACGGTCAGGCTGCCAAAGGGCGAGCCTTTGGCGGGCAGCGCGATGGCTTCGGGCAAGGCGGCAGGCGCCTGGCTCATGAGGTGGTCCAGCGCCATGTCGAGCGTACTGCGCTTTTCTTGCGCAACGGCAAAGCGGGCTGCGGTAACCGGCACTGTGGGACGGCCACGTGCCAGCGTCTGCAGATCGGCATCAAGCGGCGCGACGACATCAGTACCCCCGCCCGCCTGCACCAGATGAAAGTGAACGCCTGCATAGCCGAGTCCATTGAGCAGGGTTTGCGCCACGCGCATTTGCTCAGCCAGGCCTTCAAGGTAGGCAGGTGCTTCTTCGCGCGTCACCAACACCGCCACTTGTGATGCGCCGAAAGCGATGGCGCTGAGCCACAAGTCCAGGCCCATGCTGGCTGTGTGCCACAGCGCCTGCGGGATCACATTGGCTGGTACGCCGCGCACGGTTTTTTGCAGCCGCGCAGCGCGGCCTAAAGCCTCGACGGCGTGCTGGCCGCTGTCCTGGCTGTGAAACAGCAACACGGGCTGCGTGCCGCCGGCTTTGGCATACGCCGACAGCAGGGTCTTGATACGCACGCCCTGCTCGCTGGCACGCGGGTAGGCATAGGTGAGCGCACCCGTCGGGCACACCGTAGTGCAGGCGCCACAGCCCACGCACAGATTGGGATTGACGACGATCTGCTGGCGCTCTTTCTGGCTGCTGACGGCGCCGGCCGAGCAGATGTCGATGCAGGCATTGCAGCCCACGGTTTCGTTGCGGCTGTGGGCGCAGAGTTTTTGCTTGTAGGCAAAAAACTTCGGTTTTTCAAATTCACCCACCATGTCGCGCAGCTTGACCACCGTGGCCAGCAGGCCGGGTGATGCCAGGCCGGCGGATGCATTCAGGGCGAAGTAGCCTTGCGGCGGTGCGTGCAGCGCCACCAGGGGTTTGGCGCCCAGGTCGAGCACCAGGTCAAAGGCTTCGGTGAGTGTTTGCGGTGCGCGGTTGAAGTCAATGGCGCCGGCGACCTTGCATACGGCCACGCAATCACGATGCGATGTGCATTTGTTGGCGTCGACCTGGTAGCTCAGGTCGATGGCGCCTTCGGGGCACACGGCAACGCAGGCATTGCAGCGCGTGCAGAGGTCCAGGTCGATGGCGTTGGTCTTGTCCCAGCTTGCCTCAAATGCGCCCAGCCAGCCTTTGAGCGTGAGCCGCTCACCGCTGACAACGGGGTATTTGCGCTCCTGCGAAGGGAGGCCGGCTTGCGCCTGGGACGAGACGCCTTGCGCAAAGATGGTCACGTCCAGCGCGTCGGCCACAAGCGCCGCCACCTGCTCGGCCTGGTCAAGCGCGCCGACGATAAGCAGGCGCCCGGCGCTTTTGTAGGTGACGGTGGCCACCGGCTCAGCGTCCGGCAGATGCGCTGCGGCCAGCAGGGCTGCGATCTTTGGCGTGGCGCCGGCAGCGTCTTTGCTCCAGCCGCCGGTCTCGCGGATATTGACGAACTTCACCACCGAGGTGACGCCCTGGGTCTGTTCGCCCACTTCGGCAAACAGCCGTTTTTCCTGGGTGCAGGCCACCACGACATCGTCGCCGGACTGCGCGGCCTTCTGGAAGGCGCCGACCTCGCGGCGGCATAGCGCCGAGTGCAGCGTCAGGGTTTCGTCAAGTGCCGTGCCCAGCGCCTGGGGCTGGAGCGGCATGGTCTGGTTGCAGTCGCAAATCAGTGTGGGCATGGTCTTCTTGGCTGGCACCGGCCGGGTCGGGCT
>Ga0136846_1231859_pt1 | contig 28144 bp, 30 predicted proteins | sample HopSoiMetagenom2_FD_96841 | JGI IMG/M metagenome (GOLD analysis project Ga0136846, IMG submission 96841) | Grasslands soil microbial communities from Hopland, California, USA - 2 Assembly 2016 (version 4) | ecosystem: Environmental > Terrestrial > Soil > Grasslands | place: USA: Hopland... | reverse complement strand
GACGATCGAATAGATCATGTTCGAATCGACCGTCAGCAGGCCGTAGTTGTTCAGCTCCTCGGCCCGGAACACCGACAGGATCGCCGGCAGCGGGATCGAGTTCAGGTAGTCGCCGAAACGGATCGACGAGATGTTGTCCAGGCTGACTTCGACGTTGTCCGACGTGAAGTTGCGCAAGCTGGTCGTCATCAACCGCACCAGGCGGTCGAACACGATCTCCAGCATCGGCAGGCGTTCGTACGAGACCAGGGCCGAGTTGATGATCGCCCGGATGCCTGTGCGCTCGGCGATCTCGTCGTCGGAGAGGTCGAAGCCCAGCAGGCTGTCGATCTCGTCCTGGTTCAGGATCCGCTCGGCCGAGGCGGCCTCGGCGGCGGCGGCGGCGGCCCACGCGTCCGGGGAATCCGGGTTGATGTCCTCGGCGTCCTGCGGCTCAACGATGTCGTCGGTGTCTTCGGCCATGGATTTCGGGATGCAACCGGCGCAGGCGCGCTAGTTGATCAGCATCTCCTCGATCAGGACGGCGTTCGCCTTGGAGGGCGCGATCACCAGGTTGACCCGGCGCAGGATCTCCATGCGCAGCTGGTAGCTGCCCTGGCTGCCGCTGAGGTCTTCGGGCCGCAGCTCGCGCAGGAAGGTCTGGAACATGTCCTGCAGGCGCGGAAGGTTGGGATCCAGCTCGTCCGCCGTGTCGGCGCTGGGCAGCTCCAGGGTGAGCTTCAGCTTCAGGAACGTCGGGCGGCCGTCGGCGGTCTGCATGTTCACCACCACTTCCGGCAGGGTGTAGAAGACGACGCCGTCGGGACCTTCCTTGATCACCGGCGCGTTCTTGTCTTCCTTGCCGCCTTTCTTCTCGTCCTTCTTCTTGTCTTTCTTCTTGGCGTCCTTGCCACCCTTCTGGGCGTGCGCGGCGTCGGGCTTGGGCGAGAGGAAGACGAACGCGGCCGTGCCGCCGCCGCCCACCACGACCAGGGCCGCGGCGCCGGCGATCAGCATCATCTTCATCGGAAGCTTCTTCTTCGCCGGGGCCTCGCCCTCGACGCCGTCGGCGCCTTCCTCGGCGCCGTCCTTCGCTTCCTTGACCTTGTCCTTGGCCACCGCCCGCTTCCCCAGCCTGCCGGACTCGGCGTCCCCGGCCTGCCCACAGATGCGCGGCTTTGGTTAAGAAGCGGTTTTTAACGATTCCTAACGGGCCTGATTCCTGCCCGGCAAAATCCGCCGCGGAGCCCGCGTTAACTTTCTTGTTCGTTGATTTCTATGGGCTTTTAAGTTGGCCCGAAGCTTGCAGACCTTGAGGGCCGAAACGTCGCACTCACCAGGTCCCCCGTTAATGGACAACACGCTCTACGTCGGTCTCTCCCGCCAGATGGTGCTCCAGCGCCAGATGGACATCGTGGCCAACAACATCGCCAACATGGACACCACCGGCTTCAAGGTGGAGTCGCTGATGGAGAAGACCGACCTCGGCACGCCGGCCACCACCCAGTACATCCCGAGCCCGGTCAAGTTCGTCGCCTCCAACGGCGTGGCCCGCGACTTCGGCCAGGGCGCGCTCAGCGAGACCGGCGGGCCCCTGGACATGGCCATCGACGGCAAGGGCTTCTTCCAGGTGCAGGGTCCGAACGGTCCGCGCTTCACCCGCGATGGCCGCTTCACCCTGGACACCACCGGCAAGCTGGTCACCCAGCAGGGCCTGGCGGTGCTGGACGAGGGCGGCAGCGAGATCACCGTCGACGCCGAGAAGGGTCCGGTCTCCGTCGGCCCCGACGGCTCGCTGAGCCAGGGCCGCGACCGGGTGGGCAAGGTGGGCGTCTTCACCTTCACCAACGCCGGCGTCCTGGAGAAGGACGGCGACAACCTCTTCAAGAACGCCTCGAACCTCGCCCCCCAGCCCTCGGTCGACGCCAAGGTGCGCCAGGGCATGGTCGAGGCCTCGAACGTCAAGCCGGTCATCGAGATCACCAACATGATCCAGGTGAGCCGCGCCTACGAACAGATCGCCAAGATGATGGATTCCCAAGCCGACCTCTCCGCCCGCGCTGTCCAGCGCCTGGGCAAGGTCCAGTAAGAGGGTAGCGACAGATGCAAGCGCTTCGCACCGCGGCCACCGGCATGGCCGCTCAGCAGATGAACGTCGAGGTCATCTCGAACAACATCGCCAACATGAACACCGTCGCGTTCAAGAAGCAGCGCGCCGAGTTCCAGGACCTGCTCTACCAGACGTTCGAAGCGTCCGGCACGCAGTCCTCCGACCAGGGCACCATCGTGCCGACCGGCGTCCAGGTGGGCGCGGGCGTCAAGGCCGGCTCGGTCTACCGGATCGGCACCCAGGGCAGCCTGACCCGCACCGACAACCAGTACGACATGGCCATCGACGGCCGCGGCTACTTCCAGGTGCTGCTGCCCACCGGCGAGACCGCCTACACCCGGGCCGGCAACTTTGCGATCAACGACCAGGGCCAGCTGGTCACCCAGGACGGCTACCAGGTCCAGCCGGCGATCACGATCCCGGGCGACGCCACCCAGGTGACGGTCTCCAAGTCCGGCCAGGTCCAGGTGCAGCAGGCCGGCCAGACCGCGCCCAACACGGTCGGAGTCCTGGAGCTCGCCACCTTCGTCAACGAGGGCGGCCTGCAGGCCCTGGGCGGCAACCTCCTGAAAGAGACGGCCGCCTCCGGCGCCCCCACCACCGGCACGCCCGGCGCGGTCGGCGTCGGCACCCTGGTGCAGGGCTACACCGAAGCCTCCAACGTCGATCCGGTCTCGGAGATCACCGCCCTGATCGTCGCCCAGCGCGCCTACGAGATGAACTCCAAGGTCATCTCCACCGCCGACAGCATGCTGGCCACGGCCAACCAGGTGAAGGCGTAAGCCATGAGCCGCCTCGCCCGCCTGGCCACCCTGTTTGCGCTCGCCGCCGCCTTCGCCACGCCGGCCCTCGCCGGCACGGCCGTCACCCTCAAGGCCGACGCCGTCGACGACGACGGTGTCGTCACCCTGGGCGAGATCTTCGACGGCGCCGGCCCGGCCGCCCGCACGCCGGTGGCCACCCGCACCGGCCAGTCGGTCATGCTCAGCGCCCAAGCCGTGCGCCTGGCCGCGGCCCGCGCCGGCCTCGACTGGGCCAATGCCGAGGGCCTGCGCCAGATCGTGGTCCGCGGGGGAGCCCCCAGCGCCGCCGGCCAGGCCGCGCCCGCCGTCTCGCGCGGCAATGTCGACGTGCTCACCTGGGCCCGCAGCCTCGCCGCCGGCGAGGTGGTCCAGCCGCAGGACGTGCTCTGGGCCAAGGCCGCGAGCGCCCCCGGCAACGCCCCCCGCGACCCCGACGCCGTGGTCGGCCTAGCCGCCCGCCACGCCCTGCGCGCCGGCGCCACGATCACCGGCAATGACGTCGCCGGCGTCCAGGTGATCAAGGCCAACGAGATCGTAACCATCACCTTCGACAGTGAGGGTGTCTCCCTCGCCCTCCAGGCCAAGGCCCTCTCGGGCGGCGCGGTGGGCGAGACGATCAACGTGCAGAACGTCACGTCGAAGAAGGTCGTCCAGGCCGTGGTCACCGGACCCGGCCAGGCGGCGGTCGGCCCTGCGGCCGAGCAGCTGAAGCTGTCCAATTCAACCCGTTACGCGCTCCGTTGAAGGAAGCCTGCATGCGCCTGCGCCGCCCCGCCGCCCTCATCCTCCTCGCCCTGGGCTTGGCCCCTCTCGCCGCCTGCTCCACCGTGACCGAGGCCGTGAGGGGCCCCGAGCTGGCCCCCGTGGGCTATCCCGCCGCCCTCGCGCCCATCACCCAGCCGGTGATCTCCTCGCGCGAGCCGCTGCCCCAGCCCGCCAGCGCCAACTCGCTCTGGCGCACGGGCGCGCGCGCGTTCTTCATCGACCAGCGCGCCAGCCGCCCCGGCGACATCCTGACCGTGCTGATCGACATCGACGACAGCGCCAAGACCACCAACGCCACCCAGAGCTCGCGCACCTCCGGCATCAAGGCCGGCGTGCCCCACTTCCTGGGCCTGGAATCCACCCTCGGGAAGATTCTGCCGGGCGCTTACGATCCCGCCAACGCCATCGAGACCAACTCCACCAGCTCCAACGCCGGCGCCGGCCAGGTGAACCGCTCGGAGAAGATCAGCCTGACCATCGCCGCGGTGGTCACCGGCATCCTGCCCAACGGCAACCTGGTGATCCAGGGCACCCAGGAGGTGCGCACCAACACCGACCTGCGCCAGCTGACCGTGGCCGGCATCGTGCGGCCCGAGGATATCTCCTCCTCCAACACCGTGCGCCACACCCAGATCGCCGAAGCCCGCATCAACTACGGCGGCCGCGGCGACATCGCCCGCGTCCAGAAGACCCCGGCCGGCCAGTCGCTGGTGGAAAAGTTCAACCCGTTCTGAGGCGGGCGGTGCACCGACCCGGCCTGCTCCCGCTGTTCCTCGCCGGGCTGGTCGCCGCCAGCCTCGGCGGCTGCGCCAGCGTGGGGCCGCACGATCTCCCTGGCATGAGCTGGGTGCGCGCCGACGGCGAGGGTGGCGACGCTCGCCTCGCCCTTGGCGTCCCCGACACCGACGACCTCTTCCTGCTCCTCGCCTGCCAGCCCCGCTCGGGCGCCGTCCGCCTGACGGCCGTCAGCGCCGCCGCCGACGCCGGCGCCGTCGTCGAACTCCACTCCGGCCCGACCTGGAACCGCTACCCCGCCGCCGGCCAGGCTGACGCGGAAACCGGCGGCTACGACCTCCAGGTCACGCTCAACGCCGACGACCCCGTCCTGCGCCGCGTGGCCGACACCGGCGAGCTGACCGTCGTGCTCGGCCAGCGCCGCACAGTGACGCCCAACGCCTTCGCGCCGTTCCATGATTTCTTGGAGGCGTGTCGGGCGCGGCCGTAACGCTGCCCCAAACCTGTCATCCCGGTTTCGGCGAAGCCGAAGACCGGGACCCATCCCGCCATCGCTCTGAGGTTCCGGGCGGGCCCGGCATCGACGCCTTGCCCAAGCCCTGCGCCACCGCCTCGCACCCCTTTGGGCGCCGGTCTTCCCCTGCGGCGAAAACCCGGATGACACGCGTGGGGTGGGGGTAGGATGGGAAGGCGGCGCGCATGGACAAGGCGCTGCCACCCCCGCCCGCCTCAACTCCGCATGAACCCCAGGTTCCGCACCGGGAACGCCGCAAGCCGTGGGAACACCCCCGGCAGCTGGGCGTCCGTCACGCCCATCCAGGTCGCCATGGTCGCCAGGTAGGTCTCCACCGAGGTGGTGGGGATGAAGGCGGCGCCGGCGGCGTCGGGGTTGGCGAAGGCGGGTGTCGCGCCGCTGGCGGCCTTGTCGACGCCGAGGGTGGGATAGGTTCCGTAGACGTCGCCGCCCTTGACCGCGCCACCGACGATCAGGTGGTGGCCGCCCCAGGCGTGGTCGGTGCCGTCGCCGTTGGTGGTGAAGGTGCGGTTGAAGTCGGAGGCGGTGAAGGCGGTGAGCTTGTCGGAGAGGCCGGCGGCGGTGAGCGCCTGGTCCAGATAGGCGAGGGCGTGGTCAAGCTGGGCCATTAGCAGGCCCTGGCGGGGGTTCTCGCCATCGTGGGTGTCGAAGCCGCCCAGCTGGACGAAGAACACCTGCCGCCCGACGCCGAGGGCGGCGTGGGCCGCGGCGGTCTGGACCACGGCTTCCAGCTGGCCGGCGAGCGGGTTGACGGCGACCTTGCCGCTGATCGGGTCGGTGAAGGCCGGCGGCTTGGGGACGCTCGTGTAGGGCCCGCCCGCCGCGCCGAGCGCCGTATCGAAGGTGGTCGCACCGCCGATTGAGCGGCCGACCCCCTCGGCATAGTCCATGACCATGTCGCTGGACTGGGTGAAGCCGAGGGAGGCCTCCTGCAGGTTCAGGCGGAACTCGTCGAGGAAGCTGTCCGACTGGTTGTAGCGGCCCTTCTGGGCGGCGAGGGTGATGGTCTGGGCGCTGGCCTTGTCGCTCGCGTAGTTCACCCGGAACGAGCGGGTGGAGACCCCGGAGAGGAAGGCGGTGTTGCCCGCCGTGGTGATCGCCTGGAACGCCGGCGCGGGATTGGCGGCCTGGAAGGTGTCGGCCATCAGCCCGCCCCAGCCGGTGGCCGAGCCGTCCACCTGTCCCGACTGCCAGGCCGACTGCTGGTCGGCGTGGGAGAAGAGGCGCTGCGGCACGGGCGCGGCGGCCGTGGGGGCGAGGTACTGGGCCTTGGTCAGGGGGGCGAGCAGGGTGCCGACATTGGCGATGGCGGCGGCGCGGCCGGCGGCGAACAGGCCCTGCACGCCGCTTAGCATCGGGTGCAGGGCGAAGCTGCGGGTGTCCGGCCCACCCTGGACCTTGTTGGCGGCCGGCACGGGCTGGGGCGTGGCGACGGCGATCGGCAGGGCGCCGCCCCAGTGCTCGGGCATGTCGGGGGTGGTCACCGTGCGCTTGGTGACGGACGAGACCTGGCCGATGGGCACGGGCGGCGTGCCGGGCGGCATGATGGCGATGGGTTCGGCGCCGGCGAAACGGGCGGTCCAGTACTGGGCGAAGCTGCCCGGATCGGTGGCCAGCAGCAGGTTGTTGGAGTCGTTGCCGCCCTGCAGGAAGACGCAGACCAGGGCCCGGTAATCGGCCGAGGCGCCGGCGCTCTGGGCCGCGGCGTCCTCGATGGCCAGCAGGTTGAGGATCAGGGGCGCGGCGACGCCGGCGGAGAGGCTGCCCAGAAGCGCGCGGCGGGAGAGGCGTGGGTTCGTCATCGCCGGCTCCTAGCGCTGGACCAGATATTCGGGAGCGGTGAGCGTCAGGATCAGGGCGCTGCGCACCTTGTCGAGCCGCACGGACGCGCGCTGGTCGGCGGTCGGCGCCTTGGCCGTGGACTTGGTGGAGCTGAGCACCCGGGTCAGGCGGCCCTGCAGCACAGGACTCATGGCGCCGCCGAAATAGAGGGTGTTGATCCGGTCGATGAGGGCGCTGTCCAGGTCGGGCGCGGTGGCGGTGGGCGGCGTCAGGGCCGCGATCTCCTGGGCGTAGGTGACCTTCACGTCGCCGCCGGGCCAGCCGCGGTTCTGCACCACCTGGGCCATGAGGTTGGCGTAGGCGGCGACGGTAAGGGCGTCGACCGCCTGGAACTCCGGGGCGACCAGCTTGGCGGCGGCGATGCGCGAGCCGGTGGGCGTGAAGTCCGGGTCCCAGAAGTTGAACACCGATGGCGCCTCCAGCTGCGCCTGGGCGAGGTAGCCGGGGTCGCCCAGGTCGGCGAACTGCACCCAGTTGCCGACGGCGGAGCCGGTCGCCGCCTGGGACGTGGCGGCCGAGGCCCGCAGCCAGTGGGCCATGCGGAGGGTCGGCTCACGCAGGCGCCCGGAGGTGGGCGAGGCGAGGGCGGCGTCGCGGTTCTGGGCCTCGGGGTCGGTCAGCACCGCCTTCAGGGTGGCGAAGAGGTCGCCGCGGGTGGCGGGCTTGGCCGGATCGCCATTGAAGGCCTGGGCCACGCGGCCGACGTAGGCGGGGCTGGGGTTGCTGGTGACGAAGCGCTGGATCAGCCGCCGGCCGATGAACGGGCCGACGTTGGGATGGGCGGCGATCACCTTCAGGGCGGTGTCCAGGCTCTTGGCCTGGTAGTCGGCGAGGGCCGCGGCGCCGGCGGGGGTGGTGGGAGCCGCGCCCGTATAGGCGGGGATGGTCGCGCCGAGGAAGGTCTTGCTCAGCTGGGAGTGCAGGGCCGGGTAGGGGATCAGGTTCTGGACGTCGGGCGCCGCGCCGCCGACGCCGTTGCCGGGCTGCTTGGCGAAGGTGTTGTTCGTGGGCTTGGCCGCGTACCAGCCCCAGCCGGTGAACACCTTGGCGAGGGCCGCGATGTCGTCGTGGGTGTAGGTGGGGATCGGGGCGCCGGCGGCGTCGGTGCGCGGCGTGCCGTCGGGCTCCAGCTGCACCAGCCCGATCGACATCAGCTGCATGATCTCGCGGGCGTAGTTCTCGTCCGGGTGGCGGGTGGGATCCTTGTCGGCCTGGGTGTTGCCGATGATGTTGAGGAAGAGCCCCATGGCCGGGTGCAGGGTCACGGCCTTCAGCAGGTCGACGTAGGACCCGAACGCGCGGGCGCTCAGCATGTCGTACCAGGATGCGGCGATGCGCGGGGTGATGGTCGAGCCCTGGAACGAGACCACGAAGATCTCGGAGAGGGCCAGGGCCATGCGGTGGCGCAGCTGGTCGTCGCCGGTGACGGCGCGGGCCCAGAAGCCTTCCTGGAACTGGTTGCGGTCGACCCGGCGGTGGTTCGGCTTCTTGGCGTTGGGGTCGGTGATGGCCGCCACGGCGGCGGCGTACTGGGCGTCGAAGTCGGCCTGGCGGCGGTCAACCCAGGCGAGGTGGAAGTTGGCCGGCGAGGCCCAGAATCCGGGCGCGCCGCCGGGGGAGGGGGCCGCGTCCTTCTGCGCCTGGAACCAGGCGTCGGTCGTGCCGGCCGCCAGCGACTGTGCCGAGGCCGCGTCGGCGCCGAAGGTGGCGCGGTTGAGGAAGCTGGCCGCCGTGGCGGTGGAGGCATTGGGCGCGCCGCCGACCAGGCTGCCCAGCTTGGGGGCGATGGCGGCGGCGGCCGCGATGGCGCCGACGACGGCGACGCCGCCCGCGATCTGCGCCGACGAGTTGCTGCTGCTGGTCAACCCCACCTACCCCGCTGCCGTCGGGATCGCAGGCGACGCCTCGACCCCGCCTGCAACCTAGCCGAGCGTGATTACGATCTAGTTCAGCCCTATGGCTAAGTTCGGGGTCAGACTGCTGAACCGCGGATGAACGGCAGAGCTGGAGGCGAAACCCTGGCGGCTCGCCCGAACGCCGTGCGCGCCGCAGGCGCTGCCTTTTCGTCCACGAACCACACGAAAAGCACGAACGGGGGGCCATCCGCCGGCGCTCTTGTTCGTGCTTTTCGTGTGGTTCGTGGACAAGCTTCCGGAGTCGCCGCTCCGCGGCCTCTCCGTTACGGCCTCTAACCGCCGCCCGGGGGGCCGTGCTGGAAGCTCTCGACCAGGCTGCCGGCGACGAGGCGCCAGCCGTCCACGAGGACGAAGAAGATCAGCTTGAAGGGCAGGCTGACCACGACCGGGGGCAGCATCATCATGCCCATGCTCATCAGGACGCTGGCCACGACGAGGTCGATGACCAGGAAGGGGACGAAGAGCAGGAAGCCGATCTCGAAGGCGCGCTTCAGCTCCGAGATCATGAAGGCGGGAGTGACCACGCGGATCGGCACGTCCATGGCCTTGGCGGGCTTGGGGATCTTGGAGAGGCGGATGAAGAGCCCCAGGTCGCCCTGGTCCACCTGGCCCAGCATGAACTGCTTCACCGGCGCGCCGGCGGCGTCGAAGGCGGCCGGCAGCTCCATCTGCTGGTTCAGCAGCGGCTTGACCCCCTCGTCGTAGGCCTTCTCGAAGGTGGGGCCCATGACGATGGCGGTGAGGAAGAGGCTGAGCGAGATGATCACCGCGTTGGGCGGGCTCTGCTGCAGGCCCAGCGCCGTGCGCAGCAGGGACAGCACCACCACGATCCGCACGAAGGAGGTGGTCATGATCACGATAGACGGGGCCAGCGACAGCACGGTGAGCAGGCCCACCAGCTGGACCACCCGCTCGGTGAGGCCCGCGCCGGTGCCGAGGTTGACGTTGAGCGCCTGGGCCAGGGCCGCGGCCGGGAAGATCAGCGAGGCGGCGGTGGTGGCGAGGGCGATCAGGGCGGCCCTGCGCCACTCCTCGGCCGGCAGGGTGCGGACGGCTTTCCAGAGGCCGAGCATCAGCGCGACTCCGGGCGGGTCTCGGCGAGGAGCCGGCCCTCGCCCAGCAGGATCAGCCGCTCCTTGCCGTCGCACTCGACGATGGCCAGGCGCCGGGTGGGATCCAGCACCAGGCTCTCCACCAGCCGGAGCCGACGCTCCTTCTTGCTCGTCTGGGCGCCCAGACGCGCCAGGGCGTCCGGGCCGTAGCGGCGCAGGGCCCAGGCGGCCAGGCCCACCAGGCCCAGGGTCAGCGCCAGGGCGAAGACGGCCCGCAGGAAGTCGGTGAGGTTCATGGGCGTCGGCGCATGGAGCGTGGGTACGGGGGGCGTGGCTATTGGGGGCGTGAGGTCCTGTCGCCCATTGCGCCTTGAGTCTCTTAAACGTGGATTAACCCTGTTGATTAAGGATCGGCGGTCATGAACCTGGCCGACATCCCGCTCTTCAGCATGCTGCGTGGCCGCCTCGGATACCTGTCCGAGCAGCAGAAGGTCGTGGCCCAGAACATCGCCAACGCCGACACCGCCCGCTACACGCCCGAGGACCTGAAGCCGTTCAGCTTCGACGCCGCCATGCAGGCCCACGCCGGCGGGCCGACCATGATGGCGGTGACCGAGCCGGGCCACATGGCGCCCAAGAGCGAACGGCGCGGCCTGGGCTCGACATTCAAGGCGGTGAAGACCCCCGACTCCGAAACCACGCTCAACGGCAACTCCGTGGTGCTGGAGGAGGAGATGATCAAGATGAGCGATGCGCGGATGAACTACGACGCCGCCATCAGCTTCTACCAGAAGTCGCTGAACCTGATCCGGCTGGCCAGCCGCAAGCCTGGTTCGGCGTAAGGGAGACGCGCTAGATGGCCGACATCAAGCCGGTGGCGGGCGTCGCCCAGGCCGTGGCCGCCTCGGCGCTGCGGGCCCAGCAGGCGCGCATGCGCATCATCGCCGAGAACCTGGCGAACGCGGACTCCACCTCCCAGACGCCCGGCGGCGACCCCTACCGGCGCCAGGAGCCCGTGTTCTCCCCCACCAAGATCGCCGGCGCCCAGGGCGTGCGGATGGCCAAGGTGACGCCCGACCCGACCGAGTTCCGCACCCAGTACGAACCGGGCAACCCCTCGGCCGACGCCAAGGGCTATGTGAAGCTGCCCAACGTCAATCCGCTGGTCGAGGCGCTGGACATGCGCGAGGCGCAGCGCGCCTACGAGGCCAACCTGAACGTGATCGAGACGTCGCGCGCCATGCAGGAGCGCACGCTGGACCTCCTGAAGAAGTAGGGCTGAGCCATGATCACCCCGCTCGCCGCCGCCAAGGCCTACGCCTCCGCCCAGAAGAGCATGGGCGTGGGCGACTCCGGCCTGGGCTCCACCTCGGGCGTCCAGGGGGGCGCGCAGCAGGGCGGCTTCGCCGACATGCTGAAGTCGGCGATCGGGGACGCGGTGGGCGCGTCGAAGCACGCCGAGCACCAGATGGCCGCGCAGGTGGCCGGCAAGGCCGAGCTGGTGGACGTGGTCACCTCGATCTCGGCGGCGGAGTCGAGCCTGGAGACGGTCATGGCCGTCCGCGACCAGGTGATCAGCGCCTACCAGGAAATCATGCGCATGCCGATCTGATCCCTCCCTTGATGGGGAGGGACAGGCGGCGCAGCCACCAGGGTGAGGCGGCCGATCTGATGTCCCTCCCTTGATGGGGAGGGACAGGCGGCGCAGCCGCCAGGGTGAGGCGGCCACGACCGGGCTCGGAGCTTGAAGGCCTGGCTGCCGGATCCCGTAGGCTGCGCCCAGTCGTGGCCGCCTCACCCTGATCGCTGCGCGATCTGTCCCTCCCCATCAAGGGAGGGAAGGCGATGGCAAGACCGCGGATCGTGCTAGCTAGGCGCGCATGGCGGAGCCGCTGATCCAGCTCTCGGGGATCGAGAAGCGCTACGGGGCGCATCAAGCGCTGGCGGGCGTGGACTTGGCCGTCGCGCGTGGCGAGTTCGTGGCGCTGGTGGGCGGGTCGGGGTCGGGCAAGACGACGCTCTTGAAGACCATCAACCGGCTGGTGGTCCCGGACGCGGGGCGCATCACCGTGGACGGGCAGGACGTGGCCGCGGCCGAGCCGCACGTGCTGCGCCGCTCGATCGGCTATGTCTTCCAGGAGGTCGGCCTCTTCCCGCACCTGTCGGTGGCCGAGAACATCGGGATCACGCCGCGGCTGCTGGGCTGGGACGCAGCGCGTATCGCCGAACGCGTGGCCACCTTGCTGGAGCTGGTGGCCCTGCCCGCGGACGCAGCGAGCCGCGCGCCCGCTGCGCTCTCCGGCGGCCAGCGCCAGCGGGTGGGCGTGGCCCGGGCGCTGGCGGCCGAGCCGGCCGTGGTGCTGATGGACGAGCCGTTCGGCGCCCTGGACCCGCTGACCCGCGACGCCCTGGGCGGGGACTACCGCGCCCTGCACGAGCGACTGGGCCTGACCACGGTGATGGTCACCCACGACATGGCCGAGGCGGTGCTGCTGGCCGATCGGATCGTGGTGCTGGGCGGCGGACGGATCCGGGCGGACGGCGCGCCGGCGGCCCTGCTGGCCGGCGACATCGACCCCGAGGTGCGCGCGCTCCTGGAGGCGCCCAAGCGCCAGGCCGAGCGGCTGAGCGAAAGGCTGCGCGCGTGAGCCCGCGCCTCTCGGCCGCCTTCGCCCTGCTGCCGGACTACCTGGCCTGGCACGTGCTGCTGAGCGCCAGCGCCCTGGTGCTGGGCCTGGCCATCAGCCTGCCGCTGGCGGTCGCGGCGGCGCGCAGCGTGCGGCTGCGCTGGCCGGTGCTGGCGCTGGCCAGCCTGATCCAGACCATCCCCAGCCTGGCGCTGCTGGCGCTGTTCTATCCGCTGCTGCTGGCGCTTTCGTCGCTGAGCGCCATGGTCTTCGGCCACGGGTTCTCGGCCCTGGGCTTCCTGCCCTCGCTGCTGGCGCTGACGCTCTATTCGGTGCTGCCGATCCTGCGCAACGGGGTGGCCGGGATCACCGGCGTCGACCCCGCCATCGCCGAGGCCGCGGACGGGGTCGGCATGACGCCGGCGCAGAAGCTGTGGCAGGTGGAGCTGCCCCTGGCCGCGCCGGTGATCATGGCGGGCGTGCGCACCGCGGCGGTCTGGACCATCGGGGCGGCGACGCTCTCGACGCCGGTCGGGCAGACCAGCCTCGGCAACTACATCTTCGCGGGGCTGCAGACCGAGAACTGGGTCTCGGTGCTGTTCGGCTGCGCGGTGTCCGCGGCCCTGGCCATGGCGGTCGACCAGCTGCTGGGCCTGGTGGAGACGGGCCTGCGCCTGCGGCGGCGCGGCCTGGCCATCGCCGGCCTGGCGGGCCTCGTCCTCGGCGCGGCGCTGGCGCTGCTGCCGCTGGCGTCCCTGGGCAAGCCGGCGTCCTACGTGGTCGGCGCCAAGAACTTCTCCGAGCAATACATCCTGGCCGAGCTGATGGCCGATCGGCTGGAGCGGGCCGGGGCCAGCGTCACGCGCAAGGAGGACCTGGGCTCGGCCGTGGCCTACCGCGCCCTCGCGGCCGGCGAGATCGACGTCTATGTGGACTATTCGGGCACGCTCTGGACCAACGTCCTGAAGCGCCCCGACAACCCGGGTCGCGCGGCGGTGCTGGCGGGGCTGACCGCCGAGCTGAAGCGCCGCGACGGGGTGCTGGTGCTGGGCTCGCTGGGCTTCGAGAACGCCTACGCCTTCGCCATGCGGCCGGATCGCGCCCAGGCCCTGGGCGTCGCCTCGCTGAGCGACCTGGCGCGCGAGGCGCCGAAGCTGACCCTGGGCTCGGACCTGGAGTTCCTGTCGCGGCCGGAGTGGCGGGCGGTGGACGGCGCCTACCACCTGGACTTCAAGGCCAAGCGCTCGTTCCAGCCCACCTTCATGTACCGCGCCCTGGCCGGCGGCGAGGCGGACGTGATCAGCGCGTTCTCGTCCGACGGGCGGATCGCCGCCGACCGGCTGGTGGTGCTGAGCGATCCCAAGGGCGCGATCCCGCCCTATGACGCGGTGATCCTGGTCTCGCCGCGCCGGGCGCAGGACCGGCGGCTGCTCGAGGCGCTGCGGCCCCTGGTCGGGTCGATCAGCGTCGAGGCCATGCGGGCGGCCAACCTCACCGTCGACCGCGACACCGACAAGGCCACCCCGGCGCAGGCGGCCGCCATGCTGCAGCGCCGCCCGCCGGCGCCCTGAGCGCAAAAACGGGCTCGCCCTTTGGTTGATTGTTGTTGTGAAACCGTCGCCTGCTGCTGCTAACTCCTAACGAGGCGTTAAGACCGCGGAGTCTGCGGTCGCAGTTGAGTGGGGGATTTCCATGAGCTTGAAGAACCTGGCCGCCGCCGCGGCGCTGGCGGTCCTGGGCGCGGCTGTCGCTGCGGCCCCGGCCTCGGCCGTGACCATCAGCAATTCCACCGGCCAGTTCTCCGTCGGTATCGGCGCGGACGGCGAACTCTATGACGCGGGCTCGGGCGTCGGCTTCGTGCGCAGCTCGGACGGGTTCGACCCGATCGCCCCGGGCACGCCGCGCGATTCGTGGGGCGTGGGCATCGTCGGTGGCGCCAGCGCCTATGCCGACGGCCAGCTCTACGGCTCGACGGTGGCCAGCACGGCGCTCACCAGCGGCGCCCACAGCGCCCAGGCGGTCACCGACACCGGCCTCGGCCTCACGGTCACCCAGGCCTATTCGTTCGTCGGCGCGGGCAACATCCTGCGCATCGACACCTTCGTGCGCAATGACGGCCTGGACGCCCTGGACGTGGTCTTCCAGCGGGCGGTCGACTTCGACATCGGCGACGGGGAGAATGTCTCCGGCCCCTATGGCGCGTCCTCGCATGTGGCGGACAGCAGCTCTTATGGCTTCGAAAGCCCCGATCCCAACGCCGGCCCGTTCGGCTACAGCTGCTTCGGCGGCTGCAACAGCACCGGCGACCTGGGCGCTGCGATCCGCATCTCGCTGGGCAACCTGGCGGGCGGCGCGACCTCGCGGTTCAGCTACTATTACGGCCTGAACAGCGGCCGAGACAGCCTGGACGACCTGGTGGCCCAGGGCCACGCCGCCGGCGCGCAATACATCATCGGCGCCCAGGGCGCGGAGAACGGCGACTATCCCAGCCTGGGCGCCAATTCGGCGATCCTCGGGGTCGGCGGCGTGCCGGAGCCGGCCACCTGGGCGATGATGCTGATGGGCTTCTTCGGCCTGGGCGCCATGGTCCGCCGGCGGCGCGCGCTGGCCGCCTGATCGCCTTCAGATGTGAGGCTGCAAAAGCCCCCGGCGGTCCGCCCGCCGGGGGCTTTTCGTTAACGCCGCTAGCCTTCCGTTAACCATGACGGACGAAGGATGAGGGGCCGACGCGCGCGCCGGCGGTGCACCCTTTTGTACGAGGTTTTCGATGAACGGCGCCGAGGTTCTGGACGTCGGGCGTGACGCCATCTGGCTGACCATCCAGCTCTGCGCGCCGGCGCTGATCGTCGGCCTGGTGGTGGGGGTCGGCATCGGCCTGCTCCAGGCCCTGACCCAGATCCAGGAACAGACCCTGATCTTCGCGCCGAAGATCGTGGCAGTGTTCGTGTCGCTCCTGATCTTCCTGCCGCTGATGGGCGCCCTGATGAGCGGCTTCATGCGCAACATCGCCGCCCGCATCGCGGGAATGTAGGGGCGCGGGTCCCGCCCCATGGAATCCTACGCCACCGCCCAGCAGGTGTTCGCCGCCGGCCTGGTGTTCGCCAGGCTGGGCGCCATCGTCATGCTGCTGCCCGGGCTGGGCGAGGCCTTCATCCCGCCGCGCATCCGGCTGGCGTTCGCGCTGTCGTTGTCGCTCATGATGTTCCCCCTGATCCACGGCGCCCCGCCGGTGCCGTCGGACGCGGGCAGCCTGGCCGGGGCGGTGCTCAAGGAGATGCTGATCGGCCTGATGATCGGCGGGGTGATCCGCCTCTTCATGAACTCCCTGGCTGCGGCCGGGGAGGTGGTCTCCCTGGCCACGACGCTGTCCTTCGCCCAGACCGCCAACCCCATGCTGGGCCAGCCGACCGCGACGCTGGGCACCTTCCTGGGCATCCTCGGCATGGTGCTGATCTTCACGACCGACCTGCATCACCTGTTCATCGCCGCGGTCGCCCAGTCGTACGACCTGTTCCCCTTCAGCCGCAGCGTGCCGGTGGCCGACGCCGGCCAGCTGGCCATCCAGACGGTGGGCCGCTCGTTCGCGCTCGGCATCCAGCTCTCGGCGCCGGTGCTGGCGTTCTCACTGATCTTCAACGTGGCCACGGGCCTGGTGGCGCGGGTGATGCCGCAGTTCCAGGTGTTCTTCGTGGCGTCGCCGGCGGCGATCCTGCTGGGCCTGTCGGTCTTCGCGCTCAGCCTGGGCGTGGTCGGCATGGTCTGGGTCGACCGCTATCGTGACCTGCTCGGAGCCTTCGCCAAGCCATGAGCGAAGGGCCCGATCGCGAGTCACGCACAGAAGAGGCGACACCCCAGCGGCTCCAGCGGGCGCGCGACGAGGGCGATGTCGTCAAGACCATGGACCTGGGCTCGTTCGCCACCCTGGCGGCCTCCACGGGCGTGGTGCTGGGCGTGGGCGGCTGGATGGCGCGCAACCTCGTTTCCCAGCTGACGCCGTTCTTCGCGCGGCCGGACTCCATCAACCTGCAGGGCGGCGGCGGGGTCGCGGTGTTCCGCTACGCCCTGATGGCGGCGGCGCCGGCGGTGCTGGTGGTGCTGCTGACCACGGGCCTCTCGGGCGCGGCGGCCAGCGTGCTGCAGACTGGCCTGCGCCTGACGCCCGGCAAGCTGAAGCCCGACTTCTCCAAGCTGTCGCTGCAGAAGGGGCTGGAGCGCCTGTTCGGCCCCGACGGGGTGGTGATGTTCCTGAAGTCGCTGGTGAAGGTGTTCATCACCGGGGCCATCGCCTGGAGCACGCTGAAGCCCTTCGTCCCGCAGATGCTGATGCTGTCGGAGCTGGATCCGATCGCCATGCTGCCGTTCTGCCTGGACGTGCTGAAGCGGCTGGTGTTCGCGGTGGCGGCCCTGACGCTCTCGATCGCCGCGGTGGATTGGCTGTGGCAGCGCCAGCGGTTCATGGCGCGCATGCGCATGAGCCACCAGGAGATCAAGGAAGACTTCAAGAACACCGACGGCGACCCGCATGTGAAGGCGCGCCAGAAGCAGATCCGCAACGAGCGCGCCCGCCGCCGGATGATGCAGGCGGTGCCGCAGGCCACCGTGGTGGTGATGAACCCGACCCACTACGCGGTGGCGCTGAAGTACGACTCCATGGAGACGCCGGCGCCGCTGTGCGTGGCCAAGGGCATGGACAGCCTGGCGCTGAAGATCCGCGCCGTGGCGGAGGAGGCCGGGGTGCCGGTGGTGGAGGACGCGCCGCTGGCCCGCGCGCTCTACGCCTCGGTCGAGATCGACGAGATGATTCCGGCGGCGCACTATGAGGCGGTCGCCAAGGTCATCGGCTTCATCCTGGGCGCCGCACGTCGGCGGGCCCGGAATCTGTAGTTCCTGGCGCGTGTGACACAATGCAGACAATCGATTCGCCGGAGGCGATGACGCCCCCCATGGCCGAGCCGCACGCCAGGACCCGCAAGACCGATCCGCTGATCGCGCTGGCGGTGCTGTTCTTCCTGCTCGCCGTGGCCTTCGCCGCCGCGCCGATGCTGAACGCGCCGGCCGAGAGCCTGGCCAGTTTCCTGCTGCTGATCGGGCTCGCCGGCGTGGCCTGCCTGGGCTTGCTGGTCCTGCGCGGCGCCCCCGAGTCGGCGGCCGAGGGCGAGGCGGGGGCCGACACCTTCCTCTCGGCCCTGGACGAGCCGGCGGCGGTGGTGGCCCCCGACGGCCGGCTGCTGAGCGTCAATCCCGCCTGGCGCGAGATCGTCGGGCGCGCGCCGCGCCTGCCCAAGACCGGAACGGCCGCCTCCGGGCTGTTCGCCGCCCTGGCGGCCGCACGCCGCGGCGAGCTGGGCCGCGCCAGCCTGCGGGCCGGCGGGCAGGACCGCGACGCCCTGGTCTCGCCGATCGGCCCGCGCCGGTTCCTGGTGCGACTGACCGGCCGCGGCGCCGGCGCCCTGGCGCTGCCGTCGTCGGCGCTGGAGGTGCTGAACGCCGTGGCGGGCGCCAAGGCCCCGCCGCCCAAGGTGCTGGACGCCTTCGCCGCCGCCTCGCCCTTCGGCGCGGCCCTGCTGGACGGCCAGGACCCCTTCGAGGCCAAGATCGTCGAGGCCAACCCGGCCCTGGCGGCGGTGGCGCACGGCGGCCAGCCGGGCACGGCGTTCGGCGACCTGATCGAGCCCGCCAGCCGCATGGACGCCGCCCTGCGCGTGGCCGGGGGCGGCGCGGGCCATGCCCCGCTGGAGGTGCGCCTGGCGCACGATCCCAGCCGCATCGCCCACCTCTACCTCTCGCAGACCGGCGGCCGCTGGGTCGTCTATCTGGTGGACGTCTCCGAGCAGAAGCAGGTGGAGCTGCAGCTGGCGCAGAGCCAGAAGATGCAGGCCATCGGCCAGCTGGCCGGCGGCGTGGCCCACGACTTCAACAACCTGCTCACCGCAATCCTGATGCAGCTGGACGTGCTGGCCACCCGCCACCCGGTGGGCGACCCCAGCTACGAGGGTCTGAACGAGATCAAGCAGACCTCGATGCGGGCCGCCGACCTAGTGCGCAAGCTGCTGGCGTTCTCGCGCAAGCAGACGGTCCAGCGCGAGATCCTGGACCTCGGCGAGATGATCTCGGAGTCGGAGGTGCTGCTGCGCCGCCTGTTGTCCGAGGACGTCAAGCTGGTCACCGACTATGGCCGCAACCTGCCGCAGGTGCGCGCCGACCGCGGCCAGCTGGACACCGCGGTGATGAACCTGGTGGTCAACGCCCGCGACGCGATCCGCAGCCATGGCGGCAGCGCGATCCGCATCCGCACCGCCCGCGTCACCCAGGAAGAGGCCCGCAACCTGGGCTATCCCAGCGCCCAGGGCGACCAAGCCATGGTCGAGGTCAGTGACGACGGGCCTGGCATCTCGCCCGACGTGATGGACAAGATCTTCGACCCGTTCTTCACCACCAAGCCGGTGGGCGAGGGGACGGGCCTGGGCCTGGCGACCGTCTACGGCATCGTCAAGCAGTCGGACGGCTGGATCGCGGTGACCTCCAAGCCGGGCGAGGGCGCGGCGTTCCGCATCTTCCTCCCGGTGCACGTGGCGCCGGCCGAGACGGCGGCGGCCCCCGCGACCCCGGCGGCCCAACCCAAGCGCCCCGCCGCCCGCGACCTCTCCGGCGCCGGTCGCATCCTGTTCGTGGAGGACGAGGACGCCGTGCGCGGCGTGGCGGCCAAGTTGCTGCGCGCCCGCGGCTACGAGGTGATCGAGGCCGCCAGCGGCGAGGAGGCCCTGGAATACGCCGAAGGCCATGCCGGCGAGATCGACCTGATGATCTCCGACGTGGTGATGCCGGGCATGCAGGGCCCCGACCTCCTGAAGCAGGCGCGGCAGTACCTGGGGAGCGCCCCGGTGATGTTCATCTCGGGCTACGCCGAGAGCGAGTTCTCCGACCTGCTGGAAGGCGAGCGGAACGTGTCGTTCCTGCCCAAGCCCATCGACATCAAGACCCTGGCCGAGCGGGTGAAGCAGGAGCTGCAGAAGGCCGCTTGATTTAGACTAGACTTATATAAGGCCGGACTGTAGTTAGCCTCGAAACGGAGGCCAAACCATGTTCGATGCAGGCGCGCGCCTGGGCGCGGAAGTCCGCCGGGTCGAGTCCCGGCAGCACGAAGGCCAGACGGTCAAGGTGGTCGAGGCCACGCGCGTCTACGACACCGATGCCGCCGACCTCTGGGACGCGCTCACCAACCCCGAGCGCATTCCGCGCTGGTTCCTGCCCGTGGAGGGCGAGCTGAAGCTGGGCGGCCGCTACCAGCTGAAGGGCAATGCAGGCGGGACCATCACCCGCTGCGACCCACCCGCAGCGCTGGACCTGACCTGGGAGTTCGGCGGCGGCATGAGCTGGGTGGCCGTGCGGCTGGAGCCGGCGGGCGGGGGGACCCGCCTGGTGCTGGAGCACCTGGCTCCGGAGAACGACCACTGGGTTCAGTACGGCCCGGGCGCGGTCGGCGTCGGCTGGGAGCTGAGCCTGATGGCGCTGGGGATGCACCTGGCCAGCGGTGGCGCGCCGGTCGATCCGGCGGAGGCGGCCGCCTGGTCGACGTCCGCCGAGGGCAAGGCCTTCATGCGCGCCAGCGCGGCGGCCTGGGGTGAGGCGGACATCGCGGCCGGCGCCGATCCCGAAGCCGCCCGCGCCGCCGCCCAGCGCACCGCCGCCTTCTACGCGCCCGACTGATGCACGCCTTCGACGTCCTGGGCGATCCCGTGCGCCGGCGGCTGCTGGAGCTGCTGGCCGAGGGCGAGCAGGCGGCGGGGGAGATCAGCGCCGTCGTGCAGGCCGAGTTCGGCATCACCCAGTCGGCGGTGTCGCAGCATCTGAAGGTGCTGCGCGAGGCCGGGTTCGCCAGCGTGCGCATCGACGGCCCGCGGCGGATCTATGCCGTCCAGGCCGGACCGATGCAGGAGGCCGACGCCTGGCTGGACCGCTTCCGCATCTTCTGGGCGCCGAAGCTGGAGGCCCTGGCGACGGAGGTGGCCCGCGGCAAACGGCGGCGCGGCGAGGGCTGACCGGCGCGGCTTGTCATCCACCGCGGGGCGGGCCATGCATCGGCCCGTGCCCGATCCCGCGCCCCAGCAACTGACCTTCGCCCAGGTCTTCGATCTCGCCGCCGCCGCCGCCCGGGAGGGCCGCTTCGCGGAGGCCGAACGGCTTTACATGGCCCTGGAGCGCAACGACGCGCCCGCCGCGGTGGCCCTGAACCTGGGCCTCGTGCTGGAGGACCAGGGCAAGTTCGCCGAGGCGGAAGCCCTCTACCGCCGCAGGCTGCAGGTCCAGCCCGGCGACCCGGCCTTCGAGCGGCGGCTGGGGTTCGTCCTGCTGCGCGACGGCGACTTCGCGGCCGGCTGGCCGCTCTACGAGCACCGGGTCGGCGCGGGCCAGGCCCTGCCGCAGCTGAGCTTTCCGGCCTGGCGGGGCGAGGCCGTGGGCTCGCTGCTGGTCCTGCCGGAGCAGGGCCTGGGCGACCAGATAATGTTCGCCCGCTACGCGCCGGCGCTGAAGGCCCGCGGGATCGAGGTGACCTGGGTCTGCCGGCCCCCGCTCACCCGCCTCTTTGCCACGCTGGGCGTGCGGGTGCTGCCGGCGGAGGGGCGGCTGGAGATCCCGCGGCACGACGCCTGGGTGCTCTCCGGCTCGCTGCCGTGGCGGATCGGCACGACGCTGGGCACGATCCCGCCGGCTCCCTTCCTGCCCAGTGCGCCGGAGGGCGTCGGCACGGGCTTCGTCGGCGCTGGCAATCCCACCCACGTCAACGACCGCAACCGCTCGCTGCCGCCGGAGGTCGCCGCCGAGATCCGGGCGCTGCCGGGCGTGGTCAGCCTCGCGCCCGAAGACACTGGCGCCGCGGACCTGGAGGACACCCGCCGGATCATCGCCGGCCTGGCGCGCGTGGTCAGCGTCGACACCGCCGTGGCGCACCTGGCCGGGGCGATGGGCAAGCCCACCCTGCTGCTGCTGCCGTTCACCCCGGACTGGCGCTGGATGCGCGAGCGGACGGACAGCCCCTGGTACCCCTCGATGCGCCTGATCCGCCAGCCGAAGCCCGGCGACTGGGCCAGCGTCGTGGCCGAGCTCCGCGCGGCGCTGGCGGCCTGACCCCATGCGACGGAACCCCCGATGAACGCCAAAGACCGCCCCGCCACCCTGCCGCCGACGGTGGCCGCCGTGATCAATCTCGGCTTCGACCTGGAAAGCCGGGGCCGTTACGACGACGCTATCGCCGTGCTGCGGGCGGGCATGGCGAAGTTCCCCCAGGCTGGCGACCTGGCCTGGCGCCTGGGCCTGATGCTGCTGCGCGAGGGCGAGATGGAGGAGGGCTGGCGGCTCTTCGAGACCCGGCCCGTGCACATGGGCGGGCGCGAGGCAGGCAAGCCGGCGCTGGGCTTTCCCGAGTGGGACGGGCGGCCGATCAAGTCGATCCTGATCCTGCAGGAACAGGGCCTGGGCGATCAGATCATGTTCGCCCGCTACGCCCACTGGTTCCGGGCGCGTGGGGTGGAGACCAGCATCCTCTGCCATCCCTTGCTGGCGCGGCTGTTCGCGCGGCTGGGGCCAGGCGTGCGCATCCTGCCGGCCCAGGGGCGGGTGGCGCTGCCGACCTGCGACGCCTGGGCGCTGGGCCCCTCGCTGCCGTTCCTGACCAAGGCCCAGCCCGGCGCGCCCTATCTGCGGGCCGGTTCCGGCGGTCAGGGGGTGGGGCTGGTGGCCCAGGGCAACCCCGGCCACGTCAACGACGCCGCCCGCTCGCTGCCGGCCAGCCTCGCCGCCGAGATGCTGGCCTGGCCGGGCGTGCGCGACCTGACCCTGGCCGCCACCGGGGCCAAGGACCTTGAGGACACGGCCGCGATCGTCGACGGCCTGGACGTGGTGGTGACGGTCGACACGGCGGTGGCGCACCTGGCCGGCGCCATGGGCAAACCCACCTTCCTGATGCTGCCCTTCGTGCCCGACTGGCGCTGGATGCGCGAGCGGGCCGACAGCCCGTGGTATCCGTCCATGCGCCTCTTCCGCCAGCCCGCGCCCGGCGACTGGCGCAGCGTGGTGGAGGCGGTGCGGGCGGCGCTGGAGGAGAGATCGCGATGAGCCAGGAGATCGTCGGGGTGCGCTCGCCCCTGCGGGCGCTGGCGGCGCTGGGCCTGGGGGCCGTAGCCCTGGGCGCGGTGGCGGTGGGGGCCATCAGCATCGGCCGCCTGGCCGTGGGCCGCATCGCCATCGGCCGCCTGCGCGTCGGCCGGCTGGAGGTGGACGAGCTGGTGGTTCGCCGCCTGCGGGAGGGCGAACCCCGCGCTTAGCGCTTGCCTCCGCCCCCCGCCCGCGCGACCGTGCGGCAAAACCAGAAAGAGCGGTATGGGAGGCGGCTTCAGATGGCGGGCGTGAATCCGAAAGGGACCCTGAAGGGCAAGACGGCCCTGGTCACCGGCGCGAGCCGCGGCATCGGCGAGGCGATCGCCGTGCGCCTGGCCATGGAGGGCGCCAGGGTGGTGGTCTCGGCCCGCACGGCGGATGAGGGCGAGAGCAAGCTGCCCGGGACTCTGCACGCCACGGTGGACCGCATCCGCGCCGCGGGCGGAACCGCCACGGCGATCAAGGCCGACCTCTCCAGCGAGGCCGAGCGCGAACGGCTCGTGCGGGAGGCGGAGGCGGCGTACGGGCCAATCGACATCCTGGTCAACGACGCGGCGGTGACCTTCTTCATCCCGGTGGAGACCTTCCCCAAGAAGCGCTTCGACCTGATGATGGAGGTCCAGGTCTGGGCGCCGATGCACCTCAGCCAGCTGGTCCTGCCATCCATGCGCGAGCGAAGGCAGGGCTGGATCGTCAACATCTCGTCCGGCGCGGGCCTGCACCCGAAGCCGCCCTATACGCGGCGCGGCGGCGGCACGGTCTACGGCATGTGCAAGGCGGCGCTGGAGCGGCTGACGACGGGGCTCGCCTCTGAAGTCTATGACGACAACATCGCGGTCAATGTGGTCTCGCCGGGCCTGGTCGACACCCCCGGCGTGGCGGTGCACGGGCTGATCAACGAGCAGACCAAGGACCGGGTGCAGCCGATCAAGTTCATCGCCGAGGCGGTCTACCAGCTCGCCAAGGGCGACCCGAAGATCATGACGGGACGTATCGACTACGCCGAGCCTTTCCTGAAAGACTTGGGAATCGCCCCCACCGAACTGGTGTGATCCAGCCATGATCGAACAGACGATCGACGTTCCCACCCGGGACGGCGCCGCCACCACCTTCATTGCCCACCCCGAGCGCGAGGGGCCGCATCCCATCGTGCTGTTCTTCATGGACGCCCCGGCGATCCGCGAGGAGCTGCGCGACATGGCCCGGCGGATCGCCACGGCCGGCTATTATGTGATGCTGCCGAACCTCTACTACCGGCGCGGGGTGCTGGAGCTGGCCGACCTGCCGCCGCTGCCGGAGGCCGAGGCCCGGGCGCGGATGTTCGACCTGATGGGCTCGATCGACATCCCGATGGTGATGGACGACACCGACGCCCTCCTGGACTACGCGGACCGGGACCCGGCCGCGAGCCCGGGCCCGGCGGCGGCCATCGGCTATTGCATGAGCGGGCGATACGCCATCAACGCGGCGGCAAGGCATCCCGAGCGGATCGCCTGCGCCGCCTCGCTCTATGGCGTGCAGCTGGTGACCGACCGGCCCGACAGCCCGCACCTGGCGGCGCAGAAGACCAAGGCCGAGCTCTACTTCGCCTGCGCCGAGCACGACACCTATGCGCCCCTGGAGATGGTCCAGGCGCTGGACGCCTGCGTGAAGGGCAGCGGCGTCAACGCCGAGGTGGAGATCTATCCCGGCGTCCACCACGGCTTCGCCTTCCCGCAGCGCGCGGTCTACGACAAGCCCGCCGCCGAGCGGCACTGGGAGCGGCTGTTCGCCCTGTTCCGGCGGAATTTGGGGTAAGGGGACGGCGGCCCAGCGCTCTAGGTGTCCGAGGCGCTGCAGGCCCGGCAAGGCGTCGAAGCCACAGGCCTTCTTCCATCGAGGAGGAAGGAGCGCCAAACACACCCAAGCTCGCGGCAGGTTCCTAACAGCGTCTACCGCTCCCGCTGCGCCACCACCGGCGGGACCCAGCCCTCTTCCAGGGCCTTGGCGGGATGGGAGGCGGTGACCATGCCCATGAAGGGCGGCCAGATGTCGTAGCCGAGCAGCTGCTGCAGGCGCTGGGGCATGGCGCGGACCTGCTCGGGCGGGATGGCCAGGAAGAAGTTCTCCTGCGGCCGGGCCCAGGGCTCGCAATACTGGTTGGTGAAGGCCAAGCGCGGGGCGGCGCTGCGGTTGGCGCCGCCGCGGTGGATCACCGTGCCGGCCATCACGAGGGCCGCGCCGGCCGGGACCGCCATGGGGACCAGCAGGGCCTCCATCTCGGCCTTGTCGTTGGGGCGGTTCGGATCGCCCGGATTGCCCCACCGGTGGCTGCCGGGGATGACCTCGGTGGCGCCGTTCTCGGCGGTGAACGGGTCCACCGCGACGATCACGGTGTAGCTGATGGCGGGGCGCGGCCGCGGCAGGCGATAGAAGCCGTCGTCGGTGTGCAGGTCCTGCGCCGCCTCGCCGGGATTGATCTGGATCGACTGGGTGGCCGTGAGCAGGTAGCCGGGCTGCAGGAAGCGGTCGAGCAGGGCGAGCAGCCGCGGCTCGATCGCCAGGCCCTCGAACACCTTGGCGCGGGCCACCAGGGTATAGACCCGCTCGGTCTTGAACCCCTCGAAGGCGTTGCGGCCGTGGTGGCTGTCGAGGAAGGGCGCCAGGCCCTCGCGGACCCGGGCGATGGTGTCGCCGTCCAGGAAATCCGGGATCACCGTGAAGCCCTGCGCGCGGATCTGCGCGGCATGGGCGTCAGCGTCGAAGCGGGCGGTCAGCTGGTCCATGAGGAGGGCCCTCCACTTGCCAGTGTAGCATCCAGCCCGAGGCGCCGCAGGACGCCGGTTGCGGCGGCCTGGCCTGTGGCGAAGCAGGCCTGCAGGAGGTAGCCGCCGGTGGGGGCTTCCCAGTCCAGCATCTCGCCGGCCACGAAGACGCCCGGGCGGGCGCGCAGCATCAGGTGCTCGTCGAGCGCGGCAAGCTCGATCCCGCCGGCGGAGGAGATGGCGCGGGCCAGGGGCTGGACGCCGGCGATCCGCAGCGGCGCGGCCTTGATCGCGGCGGCGAGGGCGGAGGGCTCGGCGGGCAGGGCCTTGCCGTGGGCCTCGCGCAGGAGGTTGGTCTCCAGCGGCGAGAGATGGAGCGCCTTGCGCAGGCGGGTGGATAGCGAGGCGCCGGCGGGGGCGCGCGCCAGGCGCTCGGCAAGCCGCGGGGCGGGGATGTCGGGCCGCAGGTCCAGGACGAGCACCGCCTCGCCGCCGGCCGCCAGGGCCTCGCGGATCGGCCCGGAAAGGGCGTAGACGATCCCGCCCTCCAGGCCATAGCGCGTGACCATCGCCTCGCCGCGGGCGGTGCGGCCGGCAAAGGCGGCGGCCAGGCCCTTCAGCGGCTGGCCGGCGAAGCCCTGCAGCACCGGGCTCCAGGCGATGTCGACGCCCATGTTGGCGGGCCGCAGAGGGGAGATGGCCACTTGCGGCAGCCGCGCGGTCCAGCCGCCGTCGGCGCCCAGGCGCGGCCAACTGGCGCCGCCCAGGGCGAGCACCGTGGCGGCTGGGCGGACGAGCGCCTCGCCCTCCGGGCCGCGCAGGCGCAGGGCGCCATCCTCGGCGAAACCCAGCCATTCGGTGCGCGGACGCAGGGCCACGCCCAGCTCGGCCAGGCGCGCCAGCCAGGCGCGCAGCAGCGGCGAGGCCTTGAGGCTCCTCGGGAAGACGCGCCCGGACGAGCCGACGAAGGTCTCCTGGCCCAGCCCCTCGGCCCAGGCGACCAGGGCGCCCGGTGGCAAGGCCTCCAGGTGCGGGCGCAGCCAGGCGGCGGCCTCGCCGTAGCGGCCGACGAAGGCTTCGAAGTCCTCGCTGTGGGTCAGGTTCAGCCCGCCGCGGCCGGCCATCAGCAGCCGTCGCCCCATGGACGGCATGCGCTCGTAGACCGTGACGCGGGTGTGCGGCGCCATGCGTTCGGCGGCGAAGAGCCCGGCGGGGCCGCCGCCGACCACCGCCACCTCGGGCGCGGAGCTGGTCAGGTCCCGGCCATGGCCAGCAGCGCCGAGAGGCCCACGCCCTGGCCCTTCAGCGCCTCGGCCGGCGCGACGTCGATCCATTCGTCCACCGCATGGGCGCGGCCGCCCTCGCCGCCGGAGCCGATGGTGACGGCGGGGATGCCCAGGCTGATGGGGATGTTGGAATCGGTGGAGCTGGCGCCCAGCACCGGCGTCAGGCCCGCCGCCTTCACGGCCGCGGCCGTGACCTGCACGATCTCGGCGTCCTCGCGCGTGGCGCCGGTGGGCCGCTCCCCGATCAGCTTCAGCTCGGCGGTGATCTTGCCCGCGCGGGTGGAGCGGGCGGCGTTCTCGGCGTCGACGGCGGCCTTGACGATCTCCTGGAAGCGGCGGTCCACCTTGGCCAGCTCCTCGGCGCTCTCGGAGCGCATGTCGACCTCCAGCCAGATGGAGTCCGGGATCGAGTTCACCGAGGTGCCGCCGCCGACCACGCTGGTCATGTAGGTGGTCTTGGGCTGGCTGGGGACCTTGATGCGGTTCATCTCCACCACCGTGGTCCCCATGGCCGCCATGGGGTTCACCAGGCCGAACGCGCCATAGGAGTGGCCGCCCGGACCCTTGAAGGTGACGCGGTAGCGCCGGGAGCCGACGGCGCCATAGGTCACCCGGTCCGCGCCGGTCCCGTCCATGGAGAAGAATGCGGCGATGCGGTCCTTGTACTTCCCCTTGCCGAACAGGTAGCGCATGCCGCGCAGGTCGCCCGGGCCCTCCTCGCCCACGTCGGCCACGAAGAGGATGTCCTTCTTCGTCCTGACCTTGGCCGCGTCGAGGGCGCGGACGTAGCCCAGCAGCACCGCCAGCGAGCGGGTGTCGTCGCCCACCCCGGGGGCATAGAGCTTGGTCCCCTCGCGGCGGACCTTCACGTTCGTGCCTTCGGGGAAGACGGTGTCCTGGTGGGCGGCGATCACCACCAGGGGGGCGCCGGCCGGGCCGGTCCCGCGGCGCAGGCCCATGACATTGCCCTCGGCGTCCATCTCGACATCGTCGAGGCCCAGGGCCTTCAGCTTGGCCATATAGGCCAGGCCCTTGGCCTTCTCCTTGAACGGCGGGGCGGGGATCTCGGTGAGCTCGATGGTCTCGGCGGTGATGCGGTCCTGGTCCTTCTCCAGCGCCGCCAGCGCCGCCTTGAAGCCCGCGCTGGCGCGCACCGCCTGCACGGTCCGGTCCGCCTGCATTGCCTTGCCGGCCGCCATGGGCCTGTCGGCCGTCATGGGCTTGTCGGCCGGCTTGCTGGCGGCGCCGGCGTCGGCGGCGAGCATCAGGGCGAGGGCGGCGGCGATGGCCAGCCGCGATGCGCGTAACATCGAAATGGAATCCTTGCTCGCAGAGTGGGTCATTTCAGCCGATCCCACCGCGCTTGCCCAGGCGCGAAGGGCAGGTTGTTCCGGATTACCGGGAATTAATGTGCGATCCATCCCGCGCCGCTTGCCGCCTCGCCGCGCCGGCCTCTAAGCCTTCGCGTCACATAAGGTAACAGGGAGGCGTCGCGCGTGCAGAGCCGTCGGCAGCTGATGATCGCCGCAGGGGCCGCCGCCCTCGCCGGGTGCGCCACCGCCAAGCCGCCGGCCGCCGCGCCGGTCCCGCCGCCG
>Ga0136846_1229077_pt1 | contig 28154 bp, 29 predicted proteins | sample HopSoiMetagenom2_FD_96841 | JGI IMG/M metagenome (GOLD analysis project Ga0136846, IMG submission 96841) | Grasslands soil microbial communities from Hopland, California, USA - 2 Assembly 2016 (version 4) | ecosystem: Environmental > Terrestrial > Soil > Grasslands | place: USA: Hopland... | reverse complement strand
TCGGTGATTTTTATCCTGCCTTGGGCCGTGCCTTCCATCCCGACCATTTTGTCGATGCGCTTCATGCTCAACCCCGAGTGGGGCGTCATCAACACCCTGATTTTCAAGTTGACAGGCATCGACGGGCCGAACTGGCTCAATGACCCGACGCTGGCCCTGTCTTTCTCCATGCTGGCGCACATCTGGAAGTCCCTGCCGTTCTGGACGCTGATCCTGCTGGCCGGGCGCATGGCGATACCGGCCGAACAATACGAGGCCGCATCGGTGGACGGCGCCACGATCTGGCAGAAATTCCGCTTCATCACCTGGCCGTCGATGCGCTCGCTGTACCTGACCTCGACCATCCTGTCGATGATCTGGACGCTGGGCGACTTCAACAGCGTCTACCTGCTCACGGGCGGCGGGCCGGCTGACCTCACGCATGTGCTGGCGACACTGGGCATCCGGTATCTCAGGCTGGACCAGGTTGATTTGTCCCTGGCCTCCATCGTCGTGGCTTTACCCCTGGTGCTGCCGCTGGTGTACTTCATGATGAAAAGGTTGTCCAAATGAGCCGCGTCACTTTGCGTACCGTAAGCCGGGAGGCCAGGCTGCTGCTGATCGGCATCCCGGTCCTGCTCTGGACGCTGATCCCGATTTACCACATGGTGCTGTTCGCGATCTCGCCCCGCAACGAAGCCACCACCGGACGGCTCTGGCCCAAGAGCCCGACGCTGAGCAATTTCGAGACGGTGTTCTGGCAGAAGCATTTTTACCTCGACCATTTCTGGGAACAGCTGGGCAACTCGCTGGTGATCGCGATTTCGGTGGGCATGCTGACGTTGGTGGTTTCCACCACCGCGGCCTTTGCCATCAGCCGCCTCAAGGTGCGCGGCGGCCGCACGGTGATGAACATGGCGCTCTTCACCTATTTCATCCCCGCCGCCTTCCTGGCCGTCCCCATGTACAAGACCATGGGCAATTACGGGATGCTCAACCACCAATGGTCGCTGATCCTGGCCATGGTGACCATCGCCTCGCCGTATTGCATCTGGGTGCTCAAGCAGGCCTCCGACAAACTGCCCTACGAACTCGACGAGGCGGCCAAGATGGACGGCGCTACCGCCATGCAGCTGTTTCGGCTGGTGTACCTTCCGCTCATGGTGCCCTCGCTGGTGGCGGTCGGCACCTATGCGCTGCTGCTGGCCTGGAACGAGTACCTCTACGCTTTCCTGCTGCTGTCCCGGGACACCAGCGTGACTTTGGCGGTGGCGCTGGGCAACTTCCTGGCGGCCGACGACTCACCGTGGGAATTGCTGATGGCCACCGGCCTGATTTACGCGCTGCCTCCGGCGGCAATTTATTACGCATTTAAACGCTACATGGTGTCGGGCCTGACGGCCGGCGCCGTGAAAAGTTGACCTCGAGAAAAAAATACCATGGCATCTGTATCGTTTCGCAATATCGAAAAGGCCTTCGGCAAGGTCAAGATCATTCACGGCATCAGCTTCGACATCTCCGACGGCGAGTTCGTCGTGCTGGTGGGCCCGTCGGGTTGCGGCAAGTCGACGTTGCTGCGCATGCTGGCCGGCCTCGAGGAAATCAGCGGCGGTGAAATGTCGATTGACGGCAAAGTCATCAACGAACTGGATTCCAAGGACCGCGACATCGCGATGGTGTTCCAGAGCTACGCGCTGTACCCGCACATGACGGTGCGCGACAACATGGCCTTCAGCCTGAAGCTGCGCAAGGCCGATGCCGAACTCACCAACAAACGCGTCGGCGACGCCGCCCGCATCCTGAACCTGGACCCGCTGCTGGACCGCTTCCCGCGCGAACTCTCGGGCGGGCAGCGCCAGCGCGTGGCCATGGGCCGCGCCATCGTGCGCGACCCCAAGGTTTTCCTGTTTGACGAGCCTTTGTCCAACCTGGATGCCAAGTTGCGCGTGGCGATGCGCGCCGAAATCAAGGCCCTGCACCAGCGCCTGAAGACAACCACGGTCTACGTCACGCACGACCAGATCGAGGCCATGACCATGGCCGATCGCATCGTGGTGATGCACGACGGCATCATCGAGCAGATCGGTACACCCCTTGAGCTGTTTGACCGGCCCGGCAACCTGTTTGTGGCGCAGTTCATCGGCTCGCCGGCCATGAACGTGTTCAAGGGAACGCTGCGGCAGGCCGATGGCCGGGCGTGGGTCGAAGCCCAGGGGCACCAGTGGCCGATCGGCGTGATTTCGCAGGCGAAGGATGGCCAGTCCGTGCACTATGGCGTGCGGCCTGGCGACTTGTCACTGTCCGCGACGGGGCAGGGTATTCCGGCCAAGGTGATTGTGGTGGAGCCCACCGGCGCCGAAACCGAACTGCTGCTCGACGTGGGTGGGGCCAACGTTATCCTGGTGATGCACGGCCGTACATCGGTGCGCCCCGATGAGATCGTCCACCTGGAAATCGCGGCGGGAAAAACCCATGTGTTTGACGATGCCAGCGGCGCGCGGCTGGATTGAGGCATCCCATGGTTCTGGACACCTTCAGGCTCGACGGCCGTCTGGCGCTGGTCACGGGCTCTTCCGGCGGTATTGGTTTTGCGTTGGCGCGCGGGCTGGGGCAGGCGGGGGCCGCTCTTGTACTCAATGGCCGGGACAAGGCACGGCTTGAACAGGCGGCTGGCGTATTGCGCGATGAGGGGCTCACAGTCCACACACGCGGTTTTGATGTCACCGATGCGGCTGCGGTGCAGGCGGCGGTAGACGACATTGAGTCCACCACGGGCGCCATCGACATCCTTGTCAACAACGCCGGTATGCAGCGGCGTATGGCTTTGCAGGATTTTCCGGCGCAGGATTGGCACGAATTGATGCGGACCAACGTCGACAGCGTGTTTTTCACCGGGCAAGCGGTTGCGCGAAAGATGATTGAACGCCGCAAGGGAAAGATCATCAACATCTGCTCGGTGCAGAGCGAACTGGGCCGGCCCAACATTGCTCCCTATATGGCCAGCAAGGGCGCGGTGAAGATGCTCACCAAGGGAATGGCGATTGACTGGGGGCCTTACGGCATACAGGTCAATGGCCTGGGTCCCGGCTACTTCAAGACGGAGCTCACGGAAAAGCTGGTGGCTGACGAGCAGTTCAGCGCCTGGCTCACCGGACGCACGCCCAGCAGGCGTTGGGGCGATGTGGCCGAGCTGGCCGGCGCGGCCGTGTTTCTGGCCAGCGACGCTTCCAGCTTTGTCAATGGCCATGTTTTGTATGTCGATGGCGGGGTGACGGCGACTCTGTGAAGTCGCCGCCGGCTCCCGTGCAACCAGGAGAACATCATGCGTGGACTTGTTTGTCATGCGCCGCTCGATTTGCGCCTTGATGCGCTGGACACCGAACACCTTGGCCCGCGGCAACTGCGGGTGCGGGTGGCTTTCGGCGGCATCTGCGGCTCCGATCTTCATTACTTCCAGCACGGCGGCTTTGGCACCGTGCGCATCAAAGAGCCCATGGTGCTGGGGCATGAGGTATCGGGCGTGGTCGAAGCCGTGGGCAGCGAGGCCGGCGGCATGCGCGTTGGCCAGCGAATTGCGATTTCGCCGTCACGCCCTTGTGGTGTGTGCCGCTTTTGCCAGCAGGGCTTGCACAACCACTGCATGGACATGCGGTTTTACGGCAGTGCGATGAGGTTCCCGCATATCCAGGGCGCTTTTCGCGAAACGCTTGTCATCGACGCTTCCCAGGCGCATCCGGTAGCTGATGATTTGCCATTGTCCGAGGCCGCGCTGGCCGAACCTTTGTCGGTGGGCCTGCATGCGATTTCACGGGCCGGGTCGGTATTCGGAAAACAGGTGTTGGTCACCGGCTGCGGCCCCATAGGCGCCTTGCTGATCGCCGGGCTGCGCCGCGCGGGTGCGGCCCGCATCGTTGCGGCCGACATTGCGGACCTGCCGCTGGCCTGCGCCAAAAAAATGGGGGCGGATCAAACCGTTAATCTGGTCCAGGAGCCCGACGGCCTGGCGGCCTTTGCCACCGGCAAAGGGCAGTTCGATGTGATGTTCGAGGCTTCGGGCAATGAAAAGGCCTTGATCGCCGGCCTGGATGTGGTGGCGCCGCGCGGCGTGATCGTGACAGTGGGTCTGGGTGGCAACGTCACCTTGCCGCTTAACACGCTGGTCGCCAAGGAGCTTGAATTGCGCGGCACCTTCCGCTTTCATCCGGAGTTTGCCGTGGCGGTGGCCTTTTTGAACCAGCGGCTGATAGATGGCCGGCCGGTGATCACCGATATCGTTGCCTTCGACCAGGCTACGCATGCCTTTACACTCGCCGGCGACAAACGCCAATCCATGAAGGTGCAAATTGCCTTTGGCGGCGAAACTTCATGATGCCACTGCTTTTCACATCCTCTTACCGGAGTCCTTTGTGACCGTTTTCTCCAAAGTCATTCTTTACACCGATACCGATGGCCGGGCCAAATTCCGGGAAGAGGCGGTCCCCCTGGGTGAAGGGTCGCCGCAGGCGATGCTGTCGGAGTTGTTCGCTTCGGGCGGCTACCAGTTGCGCCACAGCCCGGTGGGGTTTCGCAGCCAGTTTCATTGCACGCCGAATCCGCAGTGGGTTTTCATTCTCGGCGGCGAAATGGAGATCGGTTTGCAGGGCGGCGTATCCCGCATCTTCAAGCCGGGCCAGCATTTCTATTCGGCCGACGTGCTGCCGGCAGGCGCCACGTTCGATCCGGCCCTGCATGGCCACTGGAGCCGCCAGGCGGGACCTGAACCTTTGATCACGCTGTTTGTACGAGGTTAAAGCGACACCATGGCCACCATGAAGAACGTCCACGGCAATACGGTCGACCATATCGGCGAAGCCATCGTTGCGGGCCGTTATGTCGCCGGTATGTCCATGCCGCCGGAACCTGTTCTTTGCGAGGAGCTGGGTGTGAGCCGTACGGTGGTGCGCGAGGCGGTCAAATCGCTGATCGCCAAGGGACTGGTCACCACCGGGCCCAAGGTGGGCACACGCGTTTTGACCGAGGAACACTGGAACTGGTTTGACCCCGACGTGATTGCCTGGAAGGCCAAGGCCGGCATTACGCCCGAATTTTTACGCGACCTGCTTGAGCTGCGCCGCCTGGTGGAGCCGGCCGCCGTGCGTATGGCGGCCGAGCGGGCTACTCCCGAAGAAATCGCCGAGATCGAAGAGGCTTTTGCCGGCATGAAGCGTGCGGTAGAAGGCGGCGGCGATTACGTGACCTACGACCTGCGCTTTCACCAGGGCCTGTTGCGCTCCGCGCACAACCGCATGCTGATACAGATGACCAAGGCGCTGAGCGCATTGCTGCGCACCAGTTTCGAAATATCGACCAGCCGCAAGGACGGGCCCAAACGCTCGCTGCCGTTACACCGCGCGGTGCTGGATGCGGTGATTGCCCGCAACCCGGCCAAGGCGGAAAAAGCGATCCTGGTGCTGATAGATGGTGCGCGTGAAGATATTGAACTGGTGCTCGGTTCAAGGCGCCGTTTGCCAAAGCTGAACGAACCGGCCAAGCAGTTGAAGGCTGCCTGAACAGGCCCCCCGGCTTAACGCTGCTGCATCTCGCCCGACAGCACCACGTGTTGGCCCTGGCGAACAGCCACCTCTTCAACCAGCGTACGTGCGACGCTATCCGCTGAAACGGACTGGTAGTTGGCAGGAATCACGCGGCTCAGAAGCCGGCTCAGGCCGAGCGCGATTTTTTCACCGGCGCGCGGCGCCTGGCCCAAAGACTCGCGCTCACCCGCCAGGAATGAGGGCCGCACCACCACCAGAGTGGGAAAGCCCAGCAGCGCGAGCGCTTCTTCCGCTTCGCCTTTCACGCGCGTGTAGAAGAGGGCGGAGTGCGAATCAGCGCCCATGGCGCTGACCACAGCCAGCCGCGTGGCGCCGGCAATGCGGCCGGCGCGGGCTACGGCCACTACGGCGTCGAAATCCACGGCCCTGAACGCTGCCTGGCTGCCGGCCGTTTTGATCGTGGTGCCCAATGCGATGAAGACATCATCGACTGGCGGCGCCGTGAAGTCCGCGAAAGAATCGGTCAGGTGCACGGCCAGCCGCGCGTCGCGCTGCACCGGTGCACGGCGGCCCACACAGTGAACCGCCGAATAAGCGTTACCGGCCAGTAAACGAGCCAGGACCGCCCGGCCGACGAGGCCCGTTGCCCCGGCCACCAGCGCCACCCGAGCCGCCGCCACCACCGGAACGGTTGCCGCCCCGGTAGTTGCCGCGATTGCCGCCCGTAGGCTGGCCGGAGGAGGGGAAGCCTGAGGAGGCATGGCTGGCGGGTTGCTGGTTGTCAAAGTCATTGCGTGGCTCCCTTGACTCGTTGCGGGGCGCGCGTGGCTGCTGGTCGTCGCGGTGACGCGGCGCCTGGGCTTGCCGTGGCGGCTGGCCGTTTTGCGAATAACCGGAGTTCTGGCGTGGCTGGCCCGGGTTGGGGGTTCGTGGGCCGCGTCCGCCGCCGCCATTGCCACCACCACCGCCGTTGCCGCCACCGGCAGGGCCGCGTCCGCGCGCGCCGCCATTGCCGCCGCCGTTGCCGCCGCCTGCTCCGCGTGCGGGCTGTGCGCCCTTGGTGTCGCGGATGCGCTGCATCATCTCGGTGCGGGCGGCCTTGGCGGCTGCCTGCATGACGTCGCGGCTTGGCGGTTTGCCCAGGCCGCCCCAGATGGTCTGGCGGCCCATGGCCAGCGGTTCTGCGCGTTCACCGGGTTCGGCTTCAAAGCCGGGCACGCTGATTTTTTCAATGTTCTGCTTGGTAAAGCGCTCGATGTCCTGCATGAAACCTTCTTCATCCAGGCAGACCAGGCTGACAGCTTCGCCGCTGTTGCCGGCGCGGCCGGTGCGGCCGATGCGGTGCACGTAGTCTTCGCTGACATTCGGGATTTCGTAGTTCACGACGTGCGGCAGCTCGTCGATGTCAATGCCGCGGGCGGCGATGTCGGTGGCCACCAGCGCGCGAATCGTGCCGCTCTTGAAGTCGGCCAGCGCCTGCGTACGGGCGGTCTGGCTCTTGTTGCCGTGCAGCGCCATCGCGGGAATGCCGTTTTTGGTCAGGTGCTCGGCCACGTTGTTGGCGCCGAACTTGGTGCGGGTGAACACCAGCACCTGGCTCCAGTTGTGCTCATTGATGATGTGGGTCAGCAATGCTTTTTTCTTGCTGCGGCCCACAGGGTGAATGGTCTGGGTGATGCGCTGCACCGTGGTGTTGCGCGGTGTGACCTGGATGGATTCGGGGTTCTTCAGCAGGCCGTTGGCCAGCTCGCGGATTTCGTCGCTGAAGGTCGCGCTGAACAGCAGCGACTGCTTTTGCTTGGGCACCAGGGCCAGCACTTTCTTGATGTCGTGGATGAAGCCCATGTCGAGCATGCGATCGGCCTCGTCCAGCACCAGGATCTGCACCTGGCTCAGGTCCAGCGTGCCCTGGCTGGCGTGGTCCAGCAGGCGGCCGGGGGTGGCGACCAGGATGTCGACGCCGCGGCGCAGTTTTTCAATCTGGGCGCCCATGCCGACGCCGCCGAACATCACCATGGAGGTGAGGTCGGTGTATTTGCCATAGGTGCGCACGCTTTCCTCGACCTGGGCCGCGAGTTCGCGGGTGGGGGTCATGATCAGGGCGCGTACGGCGTTGACGCCGCGGCGGTTCGTCAGGCGGGCTTCGGTCGAAAGGCGCTGCAGCAAGGGCAGCGTGAAGGCCGCGGTTTTGCCGGTGCCGGTCTGGGCGCCGCCCAGCAGGTCAACACCTTTGAGCACGGCGGGGATCGCCTGGGCCTGGATGGGGGTGGGGGTGTCGTAGCCCTGCTCGAGCACGGCCTTCAGAATGGCCGGGGCCAGGTTCAATTCTTCAAATGTCATGATGTTGCGCCGCTTGGGCGCTTTAGATCGGCCTGTTGGGCGCCCTGTTGGAAGGCGACCCGCCAGTCAAAGGCAGATGGGGTCAGAAAGTGGGCCGAAAACATCGTAAGCAGCCGCTTGTTGCGGTACCCGGATGTGCCCAAATGTTGAAGGCAACTGGAGCCAGCAACGCCTGTATTGTCGCACAGCAACGATAATGGGGCATTCACGCAGAAAAACACGCCCCCACCCAAGGCGTTTGCGCCAAGGCGCAGCGTGTGGTTTCCAGCCCGCAACAAGCCTGCAGGGCAGCCCGTAAACCCGCTTTACGGACGGCCGGCAGCCCGTTTTCTGGCATTGTTTTTCAATTTTTACCAAAGTAATCCTGATGGCTCAGTACGTATTTACTATGAACAAGGTCGGCAAAATCGTGCCGCCCAAGCGTCAAATCCTCAAGGACGTGTCGCTCAGTTTTTTCCCGGGGGCGAAGATTGGCGTGCTGGGCACCAACGGCTCCGGCAAGTCCACCCTGCTCAAAATCATGGCCGGCCTGGACACCGAGATTGAGGGTGAGGCCACTCCCATGCCTAACCTGAATATCGGCTACTTGCCGCAGGAGCCCAAGCTGGACCCGACCCACACGGTGCGCCAAAGCGTCGAGGCCGGCATGGGTGCGGTGTTTGCCGCCAAGGCCCAGCTTGAAGCCGTGTACACAGCCTACGGCGAGCCTGATGCCGACTTTGACGCGCTGGCCGCCGAGCAGGCCCGCCTTGAAGCCATCATCGCCACCGCCGGCACCGATTCGGAACACCAGCTCGAAATCGCCGCCGACGCGCTGCGCCTGCCGCCCTGGGATGCCGTGATTGGCGTCTTGTCAGGCGGCGAAAAACGCCGCGTGGCCTTGTGCAGCTTGCTGCTGTCCAAGCCCGATATGCTGCTGCTCGACGAACCGACCAATCACCTGGACGCCGAATCGGTGGACTGGCTGGAGCAGTTTTTGCAGCGCTACTCAGGCACCGTGGTGGCCATCACCCATGACCGCTACTTCCTCGACAACGCAGCCGAATGGATCCTGGAGCTGGACCGCGGCCGCGGCATCCCCTGGAAGGGCAACTACAGCAGCTGGCTGGACCAGAAGGGCGAACGCCTGGCTCAAGAGCAAAAGGGCGAAGAGGCCCGCGCCAAGGCCCTGAAGAAAGAACTGGAATGGTCGCGCCAGAACCCCAAAGCACGCCAGGCCAAAAGCAAGTCCCGCCTGGCCCGCTTTGAGGAACTGTCCGACTTCGAATACCAGCAGCGCAACGAAACGCAGGAAATCTTCATTCCCGTGGCTGAGCGCCTGGGCAATGAGGTTATCGAGTTCAAGAACGTCAGCAAGTCCTTTGGTGACCGCCTCCTGATCGACAACCTGAGCTTCCAGGTGCCCGCGGGCGCTATCGTCGGCATCATCGGCCCCAACGGCGCCGGTAAATCCACGCTGTTCAAGCTGATCTCCGGCAAGGAGCAGCCCGACAGCGGCGAAGTCGCTATCGGCAAAACCGCGCGCATGGCTTTTGTCGACCAGCACCGCGATGACCTTGCCAATGAAAAAACCGTGTGGGAAGACATCTCAGGCGGGCTGGACATGCTGACCGTCGGCAAGTTCACCATGCCGAGCCGGGCCTATGCCGGCCGTTTCAACTTCAACGGCGCCGACCAGCAAAAACGCGTCGGCATGCTGTCGGGCGGTGAGCGCGGGCGCCTCCATCTGGCCAAGACCCTCATTGCGGGCGGCAACGTGCTGATGCTTGACGAACCCTCCAACGACCTGGACGTGGAAACCCTGCGCGCGCTGGAAGACGCGCTGCTGGAATTCGCCGGCTCGGTGCTGGTGATCAGCCATGACCGCTGGTTCCTGGACCGCATCGCCACGCACATTCTGGCCGCCGAAGGCGACAGCCAGTGGACCTTCTTTAACGGCAACTACCAGGAGTACGAAGCCGACAAGAAGAAGCGTTTGGGTGAAGAGGGTGCGAAACCTAAACGCGTGCGCTTTAAAGCACTTCACTAAGCCCCCACGGTCGCTCACTGCGTGTAGCTTCCTGCCCCCCGAGGGGGCCGCTGCGCCTGCGGTCTGGCAAAGCCAGCCCCGCGGCCCCTGCTTGGTTAAGAGTCTTCGTAGTCCTTGCGTGCAGCTCTCTGGAGATAGTTATGACCGATGACGAAGTCCTCGCCCAAACCCGCCACTGGCTCGAAAAAGCCGTGATCGGGCTCAACCTGTGCCCGTTCGCCAAGGCGGTCTATGTCAAGAACCAGGTGCGCCTGGTGGTGAGCCATGCCAAACATGCGGATGGGTTGCTGGAGGAACTGGACCGTGAGCTGGACCTCCTGGCCGCAACGCCGGCTGAGGAGGTCGACACCACGCTGCTGATTCACCCCACGCTGTTCGACGACTTCCTGGACTTCAATGACTTCCTCGAAATTGCCGAAGGGGTGGTCGATGAGCATGGACTTGAAGGCGTGATCCAGCTGGCGAGTTTTCACCCGCAGTTCCAGTTTGATGGCACCGAACCGGACGACATCGGCAACTACACCAACCGTGCACCGTTTGCCATCCTGCACCTGTTGCGCGAGGACAGCGTGGAGCGTGCCGTCGAAGCGTTCCCTGAGGCTGAGGCCATCTTTGAGCAGAACGTTGCGACGCTCGAAAAGCTCGGCCACACGGGCTGGAAGGCACTGGGCCTGTAGCGGGGATGTGGCGTGTGTGTAGCGCGGAGGGCAGCGTGCTATTTGGGCAAATACTGCTTGAGCACTGCCTGCAGTTGCGCAAAATTAAAAGGCTTGGTCACATAAGCGCTGGCGCCCAGGCGCAAGGCTTCGTCAAGCCGCTCTGACTCTGCGCTGGCGGACAGAAAAACAAGCGGAATCTGCTTGAGGGCCGGTTCGGCCTGCAGTGCCGCCAGGACTTCCAGGCCACTCATCCGGGGCATCATCACGTCGCAGAAGATCAGATCCGGCAGGTGGTCTCTGGCCGCCTGCAGCCCCGTGTCGCCGTCCGGGGCTTCCAGGGCCTCGTGCCCTTCAAGCCGGACGAAGCGCAGCAAGTTGCTTCGTATGTTGGCTTCGTCTTCAATCACCAGAATGCGCGCCATTTTTCTTTCGCATTGGAGGCCCCGGATTTTTTTTGGGCGATATTCCCTGAATCGCCCGGCTGCCGGTTTGCATCCCCGGCCGGGCTGATGGCCCATCTTATAGCGCTACGGTGATTTTCCCAAGATTCCCCGGTATTCAAATTTTCACGATGAAGCGAGTGCCATGGCCTACCTGGCTGGCTACCTCGATGCTGCCGCCATGCAGGTCCACCGAGTTTTTGACGATGGCCAGCCCCAGGCCGGTGCCCTGGATCTCGCCGACGTTGCTGGCGCGGTGGAACCATTCGAAGAGGTGGGGGAGTTCTTCCGCGGGAATGCCAATGCCTTGGTCGGCCACCTCAAAGCCCACCCGGGCGTCGAGCGAAAACACACGAAACAGCACCGTTCCGCCCTGCGGCGAATATTTGATGGCGTTTGACAGCAGGTTGCCGAAGATGTGCCGCAGCAGTTTTTCATCGAAGACCCCCACCGCCGGGCGGGCCTCAAACTCCAGCGTCAGCTCGCACATCGCTTCAGAGTGCTGGATGCGGGCGTCTTCCACCAGGTTCTGGCACAGCGTTTTCAGATTGATCTGCGCTGGCTTGAACTCCAGCATCTGTGCTTCTACCTTGCCCAGCAGCAGCACGCGGTCCAGCATCTGGGTCATGCGCTGCACGCCGGTTTCTATGGTGCCGATCACCTCGGCCTTTTCGGGCTCCGGCAGGCGGTCGCCGTAGTGCTTGAGCAACTCCGCCGATGACAGGATAAAAGCCAGCGGCGTGCGGAATTCGTGCGAGGCCACCGAGATGAAGCGGGACTTCATGTCATTGAGCTCGGTCTGCCGCTGCAGTGTCTGGCGCTGTGTCAGTTCGGCCTGCAGGCGCGCCGTGGCATCCACGACGAAGATCAGCGTCGCCTCGCGCTTGCCCCATTCGATCTGGACGGCGGAAAGCTCCAGCGAACGCACGTCGCCGGCCTGGGTCACTACGCGAAAACTGTACATCGACTCCACCTCGTCGCCGCGCAGCCGGCGTTCGTGGCGCTCTTGCATGGCGGGCAGGTCGTCGGGATGTACCGTTGCCGTGTAATGCTGGGACAGCAGGTATTCCCGCGGGTGGCCCACGATGCGCTCCAGGCTGGGATTGACAAACACCATGCGCCCGTCTTGCACCACCACTACGCCAACGCCGACGTTTTCAATCACCGTGCGGTAGCGCTCTTCCGATTTGCGGAGTTCATCGAGCGCCTGGTAGCGCTCGATGGCGCTGCTGACATGGTTGGCTACGAATGAAAGAATGTCGGCATCCGCAGGGCCGTATTGCACGCCTGGCTCGTAGCCCTGCACCGCCAGCACGCCGCCTATGACGCCCCGGATATGCATCGGGACGCCCAGCCAGGAGCTGAAGGTCATGTCGCCACTGCCCTCAGTGACCTGACCGCCTGTTTCGAGTTCCTTGAGCCGCGCGGCATCGATGATCTGGGGCTTGCCGGTGCTCAGCACGAATTCCGTCAGGCCGCGCCGATAGGGGACGTTGCTGCGCTGCAGCGCGTTGCCATCGCGCTCGTCCACGTAGTAGGGGAAGTCTTTGCGCTGCTTTGGCGCGTCGTAGAGGCACACATAGCAGTTCTTGGCATACAACAATTCGCCCAGCAGGCCGTGCACAGATTGCAGGAAATCGTAGAACGAAAGGTCGGCCGCGGCCCGTTCGGCGATGCGGTAGAAAACCCGCTGCAATGTTTCCGCTTTTTTCTGCTCCCGCGCCTCGGCCTGGAGCTCGCGTGTGCGTTGCTCCAGCCACAGGGTGGCAGACGTCTCCTGCTTTTGTTTTTCAAGCTGCAGGTCCCGGTAGTCAGCCTGCAATGCCTGATGCTGTTGTTGCAGCTGTTTGAGCTGGGCATGCAGGTCGGCGTCGGAAGGCATGAATGGCGCGGCTTTCGTGCTCGGGGTGGAAGGAGCGGCCGCCGCAATGGCGGTCTCCGCGTTTCATTATGCGGCCTGAGCCGGCCCATCCGCAGGCGTAAACCGTGGCGGTTTTCCCTTGGTTCCGCCGGTAAGGGGCTTCCTTACGGTTTCAGGCCGTGTTCAGCCCGTCGACCGTCTGGAACATGGCCTGCCGTGCCTGCGCCACGATCTGGGTACGCCATTCGTCCGTGTCGACATAGAACGCGTTCATCATCTGGCGCTTGATTGCCGCATGCATCTCGGGCGGTGCCTCCGGGTGTTTGTGCAGCCAGTGGTCTGCCCGCAGAGCGGCGATCATGTCCAGGATGGGCACGGTGCCGTATTCCATCGCCATGCCGGTGTATTCAGCCTGCGGGCATTCGTCCGGCACCGAGGCCCATATCAATCCCGTCAGGTGCGCCGAACTCGAAGAGCCGTCGTAGAACGAGGTCACCGGGGTGGCGCCCCCGCCGTCCCACCAGGCGCGTGCACGTGCCAGGGTTTTGGGATCGTTTTCGCTGGCAAAAATGCGCTCGCCTACGCCGCTGGGGCCCAGGCCTGTATGCAGGTCCATCCAGGCGATGCGTTTGGCCCGCTGCCCGAAAGTTCGCAGCACCTGGCGCAAGGCCTGGTTGTTCCAGGTCGGTGCTGTGCCGCCAAAGAACATGCCGTCGGCGTATTCATGTTGCCCTTGCGATACGGCCGCCTGGTAGCGCGCCACGCCGTGGGTGTCTATATAGGCCGCGATAGCGGCTTCGTTTTCAGCTGCGGGAGGCCATTGCGCGGGCAGCAGCAAGTCGTGAATCTCGCGGTAGGCCTCGTTGACGGGCAGGGACTGGCTGGCGAAGTCATGGAAGTTGCGGTTCAAATCCACGTTCTCGTGCGTGGTGCGCCGCGCATAAGAAAACCCGTGGGGGTTGAGCGCGTGAATGTAGAGCACCGCGACGCCGCCCGCCCGGGCCTTGGCACGCCATTCGGCATCCTGCGCGGCATACACCTGCACGCCCGAGCCGCAATAACCTTCCACGCCGTGGCAGGCGCTGGTGACCATGAAGAGTTTCTCGGCGTCGGGCGGGCCGTCCAGCGCCACGTCCATGGCCAGGGTCTCGCCATCCCGGCCCTTGAGCGGGTGTTCGTAAGAGCGCAGAGTCATGCCGGCGGTGTTGGCCGCTTCAAGAAACTTGGCGCGCGCAGTCGCGTAGCTGGCCGAAAAGGCCGCGTGTGTATTCATGCTTTTTTGATAAGGTTGGTCAGGCCTTGGCCTTTGTTCCCAGCCAGCGCGTGGCCAGCTGCACCCAGTAGGTGCCGCCCAGGGGAATCAGGTCGTCGTTGAAGTCGTAGCTGGGGTTGTGCAGCATGCAAGGGCCTTCGCCATGGCCCATCTCGCGGTGCGCGCCGTCCCCGTTCGAGATAAAGCAGTAAGCGCCAGGCTTGGCCTGCAGCATGTAGGCAAAGTCTTCGGCGCCCATGGTGGGCTCCTGTGCCAGCACGTTGTCCGCTCCCACGATGTCTTTCATCACCTGCCGCGCAAATTCGGCTTCGGCGGGGCTGTTGATGGTGGGCGGGTAGTTGCGTGTGAACCCGAACTCGCAGCGCGCTTCAAACGCGGCGCAGGTGTGCTCGGCCACTTCCTTCATGCGCTTTTCAATCATGTCCAGCACCTCGATGCTGAAGGTGCGCACCGTGCCCTGCAGTTCGCAGAAGTCGGGCACCACATTGGTGGCCTCGCCGGCGTTGATCATGGTGACCGAGATGACACCCGCGTCCACGGGCTTCTTGTTGCGGCTGATGATGTTCTGAAAGCCCTGCACCATTTGGCAGGCCACCGGCACCGGGTCAATGCCGGTGTGCGGCATCGCGGCGTGGCCACCCTTGCCGCGTATGGTGATCTTGAATTCATTGCTCGATGCCATCACCGGCCCGGCGCTGACGGCAAAGGTGCCTACAGGCGCGCCCGGCCAGTTGTGCATGCCGAAGACCGCTTCCACGGGAAATTTTTCAAAGAGGCCGTCCTTGATCATTTCGCGCGCGCCGCCGCCGCCTTCTTCTGCCGGCTGGAAGATCAGGTAGACCGTGCCGTCAAAGTCGCGGTTTTTGGCGAGGTGGTGCGCCGCTGCCAATAGCATGGCGGTGTGGCCGTCATGGCCGCAGGCGTGCATCTTGCCGGCGTGCGTGCTGGCATGCGCAAACTTGTTGAACTCCTGCATCGGCAGGGCGTCCATGTCGGCGCGCAGGCCCACGGCACGGCCACAGGCGCCGCCGTCGCGCCCATGGACGATGCCCACGACGCCTGTGGTGCCCATGCCGCGGTGGACGGGAATGCCCCATGCCTCCAGTTTTTTGGCCACCACATCGGCGGTGCGGACTTCCTGGAAACACAGTTCGGGGTGGGCGTGGATGTCGCGTCGCACGGCCGCGATCTCGGCAGTTTCTGCCAGGATGGAGTCAATGATTTTCACGATGTTCTCCGTTAAAAGTTCATGTTAACCAAGCTGGCTCCGCTTTGCAGGCGTCGCCCAAATCCTTGGAGTCCTAGATCCGGCCTTCCTCAACCGCATGGCAGGCCACGCGAACCCCGCCCAGGTGCAGGAACTCCGGCCGTTCGCTTTTGCAGCGCGCATTGGCGTGCGGGCAGCGCGGGTGAAAAGTGCAGCCGCCGGGCGGGTTCAGCGGGTTGGGCACTTCCCCTGAAACCGGCGTGCGCGCCCGGCCCGTATCGTGCATTTTCGGAATCGCATCCAGCAGCATGCGCGTATAAGGGTGGCGCGGTGTATCAAACAGTGTGTGCTTGTCGGCCAGCTCAACCAGCCGCCCCAGGTACATCACACCCACCTGGTCACTCACGTGGCGCACCACCGCCAGGTTGTGCGAGATAAAAAGATAAGTAAGTCCCTGCTTGCGTTGCAGGTCTTTCATGATGTTGAGCACCTGCGCTTGCACGCTCACGTCCAGTGCTGAGGTGGGCTCGTCGCAGACCAGGAATTCGGGCTCGGTAGCCAGTGCACGGGCGATGGAAATGCGCTGGCGCTGCCCGCCAGAAAACTGGTGCGGGTACTTGGGCATGTCCAGTGGCGAGAGGCCGACGGACTTCAGCAACTCGCCCACGCGTTCCTTGAGGGCGGCGCCGTCGCGCAAGATGCCGTGCTCGCGCAGCGGCTCGGCGATGATGTCTTCAACCGTCCAGCGCGGGTTCAGGCTGGCATAGGGATCCTGGAAAATCATCTGGATGCGGCTGCGCAATTGCTGGCCGGCCGGCGTCTTGAACACCGCGTGGGCATCCTGGCCGTCAAAAGTCAGGCCGCCGCGCGTCGGTTCATAAAGGCCCACCAGCAGCCGCGCCACCGTGCTTTTGCCGCAGCCCGATTCGCCCACCAATGCCAGCGTCTTGCCTTTTTCAATCTCGAAGCTCACGCCATCGACGGCCTTGAGCAACTGCCGGGGTTTTCTCTCCAGAACACGGTTGAGCCAGGGCAGCGAGACGTCGAAGGTCTTGGCAAGGTCATGCGCCTGAACCAGGGGCGCCTTCATGCCTGTCGCGTTTGGCGCATCTTCTGATTTCCGAACCTCGCTCATGCGCTCACTCCTGCACGCGCATCATGCAACCAGCAAGCCGCCCGCGTCGCGCCGGCCGGCAGCAGGTCAGGCCTTTCCTGCCGGCAGCGGTCAAAAACCTTGGGGCAGCGCGGGTTGAACGCGCAGCCTTGGGGGACGGCATTCAGGCGCGGCATGGCGCCGTCGATCTGGTAGAGGCGTTCGCGCTCCACCGCGATGTCCGGGATCGCCGCCATCAGGCCCGCGGTATAGGGATGCGACGGATGGTTGATCACCTGGTGCACCGGACCGATCTCGGCGATGCGCCCGGCGTACATCACCGCCACACGGTCACAGGTTTCGGCGATCACGCCCATGTCGTGGGTGATCAGCATGACGGCGGCGCCGCGATCCTTGCAAACGGTTTTGAGCAGCGTGATGATCTGCGCCTGAATCGACACGTCCAGCGCCGTTGTCGGTTCGTCGGCCACGATCAACCTGGGCTCCGCCGCCAGTGCCAGGGCGATCACCACGCGCTGGCGCATCCCGCCTGAGAACTGGTGCGGGTAGTGGTCAATGCGCTGCGCGGCCGCCGGAATGCCGGTGTCATTCAGCAGGTCGATGGCCCGCCTCCTGGCCTCCTGCGCTGTTACGGGCAGGTGGGCCTGGATGGTTTCCACCAGTTGCCGGCCAATGGTGTAGAGCGGATTGAGCGAGGTCAGCGGGTCCTGAAAAATCGCACCGATCTTGCGTCCCCGGATATGGCGCATTCGCGCATAGGGCAGGTTGTCGATGCGCTCGCCCTCCAGCAGGATTTGCCCGCCGGCCACGCGCCCCGGCGGCTCCAGCAGGCCGATGATGGCGGCGCCGGTCAGCGATTTGCCCGCGCCGGATTCACCGACCACGCCCAGGATCTCACCGGGCGCGATGTCAAACGAAATATCGTCCAGCGCGCGCAGCGTGCCGCGCCGGCCCGGGAACTCGACCACCAGGTTTTTGATTTGCAGAAGACTCATGGACAGTTCAGCTCACGAAGTGAGCTATGAGTAAGGTTTTTCCGCCGGGCCGCCCCAAGGAAAAATGCGCCCCCTCGGGGGGCAGCGTAGTACACGTAGTGACAAGCGTGGGGGTCGTACATTTTCCGGCTTACCTTAGACGGGGATTGAGCGCATCGCGCAACCAGTCGCCCAGCAGGTTCACGCTCAGCGCGATCAACACCAGCATCAGGCCCGGAAACACCGTGATCCACCACTCGCCCGAAAAAAGGTAGTCGTTGCCCACGCGGATCAATGTGCCCAGCGAGGGCGAAGTCGGCGGCACACCAACCCCCAGAAAAGACAGCGTGGCTTCGGTGATGATGGCCGTGGCCACCTGGATGGTCGCCAGCACCAGCACCGGCCCCATCACATTGGGCAGCACATGGCGGCGCATGATGCGCAAGGGTGCCACGCCGGTCACACGGGCGGCTTGCACGTACTCTTTGCTGCGTTCCACCATCGTCGAGCCGCGCACCGTGCGCGCATATTGGACCCAGCCCGACTGTCCCATAGAGATAGACAGAATCAGCACCCCCATCGCGAGCAGCTGGCTGGCATCCGGAAACACCGCGCGGCCGACCCCTGCGATCAGCAATGCCACCAGGATGGGCGGGAAAGACGACATCACGTCGCACACGCGCATCAGGGCCGCGTCAATCCAGCCGCCGCGAAACCCCGCCAGCAGGCCCAGCGAAACACCCACCAGCGTAGACAGGATGACCGACGCCACACCGACCACCAGTGAAATGCGGGCGCCATACATCAGCGCCGACAAAATGTCGCGCCCCTGGTCGTCAGTGCCCAGCAGGTATTTGCTGCTGCCTTGCGCGCTCCAGGCCGGTGGCAGGCGCGCGTCGCTCAGTTCCAGCGTGGCCAGGTTGAAAGGGTCGTGCGGCGCCACCCAGCCGGCGAACACCGAGCAAAAAATGCAGACCAGCGCAATCGCAGCCGCCACCATCGCCACCGGTGAAGTGCGAAAGCTGTGGCCGACATCACTGTCCAGCCAGCGCGCAAGAGTTTTTGTCATCAAAAGAAAGCGCAATTCATATAACCAAAAACGAGCCAAGCGAAACCTGTGCCAGCAACCAGCGCGGAACCGGCTTTGCCGGGCCGCTGCTGGTGTCCCCCCGGGGGAGAGGCCGCTACGCGAAGCGAGAAGGCAACAGGGGGGAGGTTACCTTCGGCTTTGCCGGGCCGCAGCTGTTGTCCCCCCGGGGGGAGAGGCCGCTACGCGAAGCGAGAAGGCAACAGGGGGGTTACTTCTTTACGGTCACCCACTTGAAGAACATGAAGTTGTCGGCGAGCTGAACCACATCGACCTTTTTGCTCGTACCCCATGCCAGCGACTGCTGGTGCAGCGGTATCGTGCCGATGTCGGCTCCGTGGATGTCGAAGGCTTCCTTGATAAGGGCGTTGCGTTTGGTCTTGTCGGTTTCCGACTGGATCTTTTTCGTCAGCTCGTCGACCTTGGGGTTGCAGTACGCGCCCAGGTTGAACTGGCCGGCGCCCTTGTCGTCCACGCAAGCAACCAGCGCATTGAGCGCGTTGTGCGCGTCATACGTGGCCGGCGTCCAGCCGAGCATGTAAAAGCTCGTGTCGCGGCGAAGGATTTTGGGGAAGTACGTGCCCTTGGTTTCAGCCTGCAGGTTGATCTTCACGTTGATGCGCGACAGGTTGGCCGCCACGGCCTGGCAAATGCGGCTGTCGTTGACATAGCGGTCGTTGGGGCAGTTCATCGCCACTTCAAAGCCGTTCGGGTAGCCGGCTTCCGCCATGAGCTTTTTGGCGGCTTCCGGGTCGTAGGGCAAGCGCTTGTTCTGCTCCTGCTGAAAGCCGTTAATGCCGGGACCTATCAGCAACGCGGTCGGGCTGGAGGCGCCGCGCATCACGGTTTTCTTGATGCCGTCGATGTCGATGGCCTGGTAGAAGGCCTGCCGCACGCGTTTGTCCTTGAAGGGGTTCTTGCCCTTGATGTTCGAATACAGCAGTTCGTCGCGCTTCTGGTCCATGCCCAGGAAGATGGTGCGCATTTCGGGTCCGACCAGCACGCGTGTGTTGGCGTTGCTGTTGACGCGGTCGATGTCCTGCACCGGCACCGGTTCCATCACATCCACCTCGCCAGACAGCAGGGCGGCCACGCGGGTTGCATCGTTGCCGATGGGTGTGAAGACCACTTCCTGAACGTTGCCGTCGATCTTGCCCCAGTACGAGCCGTTGCGGACAAACGTGGTGCGCACATTGGGCTGGCGTTCGCGTACACGGTAGGGGCCGGTGCCGTTGGCACGGAAGGAGGCGGCGTTTTCAATGCCTTTGCGGCGGTCTACCGGGCGGGTGGCCTGGTTGGTTTCGCACCACTTCTTGCTCATCATGTAGACCAGCGAAATCACATCCGGAAGGATGGGAAAGGGCGTCTTGGTTTCGATCTCGACCACGTGGTCGTTGATCTTGCGCACTTCCTTGAAGTCATTGGTGTAACTCTTCATGTCCGAGCCGTCGGCCTGCGTGCGGTTGAAGCTGAACACCACGTCATCGGCCGTAAAAGGCGTGCCGTCATGGAACAGCACGCCCTTGCGCAATTCGAAGCGCCACACGGTGGGCGAAGTCTGCTTCCACGAAGTGGCCAACCCGGGCGCCAGGCTCAGGTCCTTGTTGCGGATCACCAGGCCCTCATAGGCATTGCCCGTCACGCTCAGTTGCAGCGACTCATTGAGCGAGTGCGGGTCCATCGACAGCGAATCGCCCTGGTTGGCGACGCGCAGGGTTTGCGCGGACGCTACAAAACTTGTAGCGGCTACCGCACACAGGATGGCGGCTGAGAGCAGATTCGACTTGAATTTCATCGGAAACTCCTTATGGAAGTTATGGAAGTTATGAAGGTGGTGAGAGTTGGCAGGGGTAAAACGGAGTGAATCAATGGCCGGCGGCGTTGGTCATGCGCAGCCTGGGGTCGACCGCGAAATAGAGCAGGTCGACGACCAGGTTGATGACCACAAAAATCAGCGCGATCAGGCACAGGTAAGCCGCCATGACCGGGATGTCGGCAAAGGTCACGGCCTGGATGAACAAGAGGCCCATGCCCGGCCACTGAAACACCGTCTCGGTGATGATGGCAAAGGCGATCAACCCGCCCAGTTGCAGGCCGGTGATGGTCATCACCGGCACCAGCGTGTTGCGCAGCGCATGGCCGAAATGGATGACCCGGTTGGGCAGGCCGCGGGCCCGGGCGAACTTGATGTAGTCGGTGCGCAGCACTTCCAGCATTTCGGCGCGCACCAGCCGCATGATCAGTGTGAGCTGGAAAATCGCCAGTGTGATGGCCGGCAGCACGATGTGGTGCCAGCCGTCGGCCTTGAAGAGGCCGGTGCTCCACCAGCCGACCTGCACCGTCTCGCCGCGGCCGAAGCTCGGGAACCAGCCCAGGCCCACGGCAAACACCAGGATCAACAAAATGCCGATCAGGAAGGTCGGCAGCGACACGCCCAGCAAAGAGACTGTCATGAACACCTGGCTCAGGAAGGAGCCGCGGCGCAGCGCCGAATACACCCCCATGGGGATGCCGATGAGCAGCGCCATCAAGGCCGCCACGGCCGCCAGCTCAAGCGTGGCCGGAAAGCGCTCGGCGATGAGACGCGACACTTTCGCGCCCTGCCTGAGAGAGAGGCCGAACTCCCCCTGCACGGCGTTCATCAGGAAATGCCAGAACTGCACAATGAAAGGCCGGTCCAGCCCCAGGTCGGAGCGCAACTGCGTCATTTGCGCAGGCGTCGCGTCTTGTCCCAAGAGGAACACCACCGGGTCACCCACATACTGAAACAGCATGAACGCGATCAAGGCGACCACGGTCATGACGACCGCAGCCTGGATCAGGCGGCGCAAGACAAAAGCAAACATCAGCTAAGAAGTCAAGGAAAAAAGTATCGGACGATGCTAGCAGAGCAATTGCCGTGCCGACACAGGGTTTACTTCAGGATTAAAGAAACTCATGGGCGGGGGTATTTTTTCCCTGATTCGTTCCTCATTCGCTTCTGATTTGTCCTTGATTCCTCTTTGATTCCTCTTTGCTTCGTCTTTGGTTCGTCCCGGGCGCCCCAAGCCGGAGCCTTGCGGCCTTTTTCAGTGCGGAGAGCGGCGGCCGCATGGCCACGCCCCTTCTGCCCATGCCGCATCAAAGCCGCAGCAGTTTTTTGCGCACCAGGTTGATGTTGGCGCGCAGCGCGTAGAGCTCGTCGGTGTACGACAGCGGCACGGTGACCTTCTCGACCCGCCTTTCCAGGCCGTCGAGTTCTTCCAGCAGGTCTTTGTTGGCGCCGCCGTCGCCGCCGCTGCCGTCCACGCGGTTCTCGATGTCGCGCAACTGCCCGTACCAGCGGAAGATGCGCGAGCGTACGCGAAAGGCATACAGCGGCGGAATGATGCGCGACAGCGGCAGCATGATGGCGATGATGATGCCCATCACCAGCCACATGCGCTCGACGAGGTTGGCCACCCAGAAGTTCAGGTAGCGCTGCAGAACGGGGGTGCCGTTCTTGATGGCGCGTTCGGCCTCTTTGGCAATCGGCAGCTCGCTGTTGTCGCGGTTGGGAAATTCCCGCGCGCCCTTGAACCAGCCGGCGCCGCCGTGGATGTCATTGCCGGCCTGGGCCAGCAATTGCTGCAGCGCGGGGTGGGTGCCGGTGCGCGTGATCAGCGAGGTGGTGGGCGCCACCAGTTGCACGTCGTCAGGCGGGATGTTGGCCGCGAGGTCCACCACGCCGCGCGGCAGGCGGGTGGGCGTCAGGAAGGCAAAGCGCCTGGAATAGGCCTCGCTCTGGGCGAAGTTCATCAGCTTCACGCCGGGCGTCTGCAGCAGCATCTGCACCATCAGCGATTCAGGCGCCGACGCAAACACGATGGCGTCCAGTTCGCCGCCCAGAAAGGCGACGGTGGCGGGGGTCTGCTCCAGCCGCGATATCTTCAGCGCTGAAGGGTCAATGTGGTTGCTGTCGAGCAGTTTGCCCATCAGGCTGGGCACGCCGCTGCCCGGCGTGCCGAAGTTGACGCGCAAACCCTGCAGCTGTGTGAGCGCGGTGAGGCTGGCGTCCTCTGTCGATTCGGTCTTGCTTGCGCTGCGGGCGCCGGGGGCTTTGGCTGCCCGGGCGGCCGCTGCCACCTTGCGCGCGGCGTCTTCGCGGTAAAACAGCCACAGCGGTTCGACAAACAGGCTGCCGAGAGACGCCAGGTCTTCCTCGTCCTGGTCGGTGTAGCTGCTGGTGCCGCCCTGCACAAAGCCCACGTCGACCTTGCCTTCGCGCAGCAACTGCAGGTTTTCGGCCGAGCCTTCCGACGGTTTGAGGACGACTTGTATGCCCTCGACCGCCAGTGCCTTGGCATAGCGTTTCCCGAACTCCTCATAAGCACTTTGCGCCGGGCCGGTGGCCAGCGTCACACGCTTGGGCGGGTTTGGGTCCAGCCACCAATAGGCCAGCGCCAGCAAGGCAACGGCCAGCAGAATGAAAGGCCCGGCGGAGACCCACAGATCGCGCAGGGACAGCAGGGTGTAGCGTATGGTTTTTGGCATGCGCTGAACCATAGCACGCGGGGGTTTCAAGCGCTTCCCCAAACCTTTTCTATTGGTAAAAATGGCCCCCAGCCCAATACACACCTAGGCAGGGAGCTATCAAAACAATAGCAAATCCGATCTAGGACGCCTGCAGCCAGGGCAGCACAAAGGCAAACAAGCCACCCACCGCATAGACCGCCAGACTGGCCAGGTAAACCCAGGCCGAGACCTTGCGGGTGCGCAGGCAGGCATCGCGCAGGGCGGGGTCGACCGGGCAGGGGGCAAAGCGGTTGCGCCACTGCACCACGCCGCTGGCTACCAGCATCAGGCCGGCAAACACAAAGACTTCTGCCTTGTATTCGCTCACCCACACCAAACCCGGCACTACCGACACCAGGCTGGACAAGGCCGCACCGGCGCCCAGCGCCACCAGCAAGGCGGGCAGCGCACAGCAGACCAGCGTGCCGGAGCTGGCAAAGAGCGCCAGCCAGGGCGACCATGCTGCCCAAAACCCAGGGCGTTGGCCGTCATCGGGCACACCCCTCACTTCGCCGCCTTCATGGCCGCCTGGATATCGGCGACTGACTGCTGCACCGTCTCCAGCCTGACCACGTCATAGCCTGCGTCGGTGATCTCGGACGTGATGGTCTTGCCGTCCAGCGTCTGGCCTTCTTTGGCCTCGACGGCCACGACCTTTTTCTTCAGGTCTACAAACACCGCTTTGGTTGCAGGCAGCTTGGACAGGCGCTTTTCAATGCCCTGCGCGCAAAAGGCGCAGACCATGCCGTTGACGGTGACCTTGACGCTTTCAGCCGCCCATGCAGAAGAAAAAAGGCCTGTGGCCAGCATGATGCTTATGCCGGTTGCCATGAATTTGAGAGCGAATGGTTTCATGATGAAGTCCTTGAATGGCAGTAGCAGATGAGTTTTTAGAAGATGTACATGAAGTTGAAGCGGCCCTGCTTCATGTTGTTGATGCCGAACTCGACGAAATAGCGGTTGTGGATGAGCCGCAGCATCGGCGTGATTTCGGTTTTCTCTGACAGCCCGCGCATGCGCCGCGCTTCGACAATCAGCCAGGGCTGGGTTTCGTCGTAGTCGACCTCGTAAAACGAAAAGCCGGTGCGCACCGAGGCAAAGTCATGCTTGATGCCCGGCGCGCGGTACAGCCGGACCGAAGCCGAGGCGTAAAAGCGCGTGGTCTCATAGTCGGCCGAGACACCCGGCGCCAGCATGGTCTTGCTGCCGCTAAAGTCGTTGCCGCGCAAATTGCCGGCGCCGCCCACAAACCAGAAGTTGGCCTGCGAATGTTCGCCGTTGATGCGGTGCAGCAGCCGGGTGTAAGTCAGCTCCGCGAACTCGCGCGTCAGCTTTTTGTCGTCCGAGCGCATGTACAGGCCCCCGGCGCCCAGGGCGTCGCGCGGCGTCAGCGCATGGTTGGCCCAGGCCTCGCGCCAGTTGGGACTGAAGTCACCCATCGCCATGGTGCTGTCCTTGAAGCCCATGGGCCCGGCATGTGCCAGCGCTGCCGCGGCCATAAAGACAGGCGCGAGCATCCAACGCAAGCGGTGCTTCATTTGCTTCATTTGGCCGCCTGGATGTGGGTGACGACCAGTTCATCGTCTACCAGTGCGACTGAGAAGATGACCTTGTCGCCCGCCTTCAGCGCCTCCAGCATGGCGGCGTCTTTCACCTTGAAGGGCATGGTCATCGCTGCCATCTTGATGCTTTTGATGGCCGCATGCTTGAGCGTGACCTTGCTGCGGCCAGTGTCTACTTTCACGACCTCCGCCTTGACGACTTCAGGCTTGCCGTCTGCCGGGCTTGCGGCATGCGTGCTTGCAGCCAGGCTCAGCAGGGCAGCCACAAAAACGGTGAGGTGGGGCCGCGCCCCTAAAAATTTCTTCATTTCGATCTCCAGAAGGCGGGCGGCACAGGGGCCGCCCCGATTCAAAGCGCCTGCCGGCAAACGGCAGACGCACCTTGGGCGTGGAGATCAGGAAATAGGTGGTTTGAAGCCCGAAGCGCGCTCGGCGCTGGTGAAAAGCGTGCCGCCGGCCAATGGCTCGGCATGCAGCGTGAAGGCGGCTGGCTGAAGGCCAGGCCAGGTAAAAGACGCGAGAGCCAGGCACAGCTCGCAGGTGTTGCAGCCATTGCAATGGGCGCCGTCTGCCTGGGGTGCTTCTGCCTCGCTCGCCTGCGCGTGCATGGGGCAGTCTTCCGGCATGGCCGATGCCGCAGCGCCGGTTTGTGCATCCGGGGCCGCCTGGGCCAGCATCACCTGCTGCGCGGCCATGTCCACCGCCATGGCATTGCCCACCCAGCCGCGCACGGGCAGCAGGGCAATCATGAGGGCGAGGAGCAGGACGCGCATCAGTAAATGATAAGGCGGCGCGCAGAAAGTTCCATGCTTTCCGTTTGGGAAGGCATGAAACCGGCCAGGCCAGCTACTTTCGGGGCTCGAGGGTCAATACCGTATAGGTCCCATTGACTTTGTCAACCGTAAAGCTGACCTGGTCGCCGGCCTTGACCTTCTCCAGCAGTGCGGGGTCTTTCACCTGGAACACCATGGTCATGCCCGGCATGTCCAGGTTTTTGATTTCGCCGTGCTTGAGCGTGACCTTGCCGGCTTCCTTGTCGACCTTGCGGACTTCGCCTTCGGTGGACGGCAGGGTTGCTTGGGCAAGGGCGAGGGTTGTCGCCGTCGTGGCCAGGAAAGCGGCCAGCGTTGGGTGAATGCGTTTCATGGGAATCCTTTCAGCTTTGGTTGTAGCGTTGGTAAACACGGCTGCTGCCGCCTTGAAGGACAAGCAGCACGTCATACGGGTCCTTGCGCCCGCCATAAATGGGCGCGTCCATGCCCGGCGAGCCGACCATGTGTGCTTCTTGTGCAGCATGAAATCAACGTGCCGCAACAGTGATCTTGCCCACCATGCCCACCATGCCCGCCTGGTAGTGGCCCGCAATCAGGCAGGCAAAGTCGAACTCGCCCGCGCGGTTGAAAGTCCAGACCAGGCCGCCCGACTTGCCGGCGGGCACGTGGGCCATGTAGGGCTCGTCATGCTCCATGCCTGGAAACTTCACCATCATTGCGGCATGCGCGTCGAGTTCCGCTTTGGTGCCAATCACCAGTTCGTGCAAGAGCTTGCCCTGGTTCTGGATCACGAAGCGGACGGTCTCGCCTTGCTTGAAAGAAAGTTTGTCGGGGGTAAAGCGCATGCTGTCCGACATCGAAAGCGTCACGGTGCGCGTGACCGCTTTGGCGTCGCCGGCGATGCCCCAGGGCTTTTGTTCCTTTTTGGCCTCGGCAGGCGGCGTGCCTGGGTGCGCTTCATTTCCATGAGGAAAAGCGGCTGTAGCCCAGATGGATATTGTGCAGGCAGCTATGAATTTGAGAGCAGGTTGAAATGTCATGGGATTCCTTGATGGCTAATAAATGGGTAATAAATGAATGGGGGATGAATCGGGTCAATGGCTGCCATGGCCTGAAGGTTTGCGGATCTGCACCTCGGTGGCGGGTGTAGTCGCGGCGCTGCCGGGCTTCGCACGTGCAGCCTCAGGCAAAGCGCCTTCCCATTCAAAGGCCTGCGTGCCGGGCGGCTGCCCGTACCAGCCCGGGTTGCTGTAGTCGCCGGGTTTCTGGTCCTTGCGCACCTTGAGCATGCTGAACATGCCGCCCATCTCGACGCCGCCGTACGGCCCTGTCCCGGTCATCATGGGCGCGGTGTTGTCAGGGATGGGCATCTGCATCTCGCCCATGTCGGCCATGCCGCGTTCGCCCATCACCATGTAGTCGGGTGCGGATTTCTGGATCTGTTTGATCAGTCCGCGGTGGTCCACACCAATCATGGTGGGCACGTTGTGGCCCATCGCGTTCATGGTGTGGTGGCTCTTGTGGCAATGAAAGGCCCAGTCGCCTTCCTCGTCGGCCAGAAACTCCAGCTGCCGCATCTGGCCCACGGCCACGTCGGCCGTCACCTCGGGCCATCGCGACGCGCGGGGCGTAGGCCCGCCGTCGGTGCCGGTCACGGTGAACTCATGGCCATGCAGGTGGATGGGGTGGTTGGTCATGGTCAGGTTGCCCACGCGAATGCGCACCTTGTCATTTTTACGCACCACCAGCGGGTCTATGCCGGGGAAGATGCGGCTATTCCAGCTCCATAAATTGAAGTCCAGCATGGTCATGATTTTCGGCGTCATGCTGCCGGGCTCGATGTCGTAGGCGTTGAGCAGAAAGACAAAGTCGCGGTCCACTTCTTCAATCAGCGGGTGTTTCTCTTTCGGGTGTGTCACCCAGAAGCCCATCATGCCCATGGCCATCTGCGTCATCTCGTCGGCATGCGGGTGGTACATAAAGGTGCCAGGGCGCCGCGCCACAAATTCATAGACAAAAGTTTTGCCAACCGGAATGGCCGGCTGGGTCAGCCCGGCTACGCCGTCCATGCCGTTGGGCAGGCGCTGGCCGTGCCAGTGGATGGACGTGTGCTCGGGCAGTTTGTTGGTCACGAAGATGCGCACGCGGTCGCCTTCCACCACTTCTATCGTGGGGCCGGGGCTCTGGCCGTTGTAGCCCCACATATTGGCCTTGAAGCCGGGCGTCATTTCGCGCACCACGGGCTCAGCCACCAGGTGAAACTCCTTCACGCCGTTGTTCATGCGCCAGGGCAGGGTCCAGCCGTTGAGCGTGACCACCGGGTTGTAGGGCCGGCCATTGGGCGGGGCCAGCGGCGCCGCGGTGTTGGCATGCGGCATGGTGGCGGGCTCAGGCAGTGCGGCCATCGCCACCTTGCTGACGGACGCTGCCGCCACGGCTGTGAAGCCCGCCGCTGTCGCGCGGTTAAAAAAATGTCGTCGATTCATGAGATGTCCTTGATTCGTTTGTGAGTGCGCAGCTCAGTGCGCGGCGGCGCCGGCGCGTTGCGCTGAGGCGCCAGCGGCAGCGCCTGAAGAGGCTTCAAAAGGCGCGCCGGCCAGCACGGCCTGAAGGTCGGCGTCGGCCATCCAGAAGTCGCGCTGGGCCTCGACGGCGCTGGCGGCTGCCTGCGCCTGCGCACGCGCTTCGGCCAGCACCTCGAAGACGCTGGCCAGCATGCCGTTGTAGCGCAGCAGGGTTTCGTCGTTGACGAAGCGCGACAAAGGCAGGACTTCCTTCTCGTAGTGCTT
>Ga0136846_1239106_pt1 | contig 28164 bp, 23 predicted proteins | sample HopSoiMetagenom2_FD_96841 | JGI IMG/M metagenome (GOLD analysis project Ga0136846, IMG submission 96841) | Grasslands soil microbial communities from Hopland, California, USA - 2 Assembly 2016 (version 4) | ecosystem: Environmental > Terrestrial > Soil > Grasslands | place: USA: Hopland... | reverse complement strand
CCCAGCCCGCGATGATCCCCGATTCGACTTCGTACAGCTTCTCGCCCACGATCGGCCGATTCGGCGGCTGTGACACCTTCGCCAGGTCGAGGACGAACTTCGAGACCTCACAGAATCTTTCAGTGCGGACACCCAGGTCCAGGCCGTGCAGGCAGAGCAGCGACATCACCACTTCTTCCATCGGCACGTTGCCGGCGCGTTCGCCGAGCCCCGTGACCGTGGTGTGCGCGACCGACGCCCCTGCGGCCAGCGCCGCGACCGTATTGGCCACACCGAGCCCGAAATCCTGGTGGCAGTGGATCTCGACGGGCTTTTTCAGCCGGTCGATCACCTGTCGTACGGCGTGGCCGATAGCATCGGGCGTGCACACGCCCATCGTGTCGGCCATGGTCAGCGCGTCCATATGGCCTTCGGTGGCGACCTGATCCACGATGTCGAGGAACCGGTTCAGTTCCGTGCGCGTCGCGTCGATGGTGAAGAACACCGTGTAAAGGCCGGCCTCCCTGGCCGCCAGCGTCGTGTCGATCGACGACTTCATCGCACGATCGAGACTCCAGCCATACGCATGCTTGATCATGTGGTCGCTGGCCGGGATCTCGACGACGACACCCTTGCAGCCGACCTCCTTGACCACCTTGATTTCTTCGGGAATGCAGCGCGAGAACGCGAAGACCTCGGCCTTCAGGCCAAGCGCGGCAATGTCCGCGATGGCGGCCTTGTCCTGCGGCGACACGGCCGGCATGCCGGCCTCGATGCGATGGATGCCAAGCGCGTCGAGCTGTTTGGCAATCGCGACCTTCTCCTCACGTCGGAACACCACGGCCGTCTGCTGCTCGCCGTCGCGCAGGGTGACGTCGTGAATCTTGATCTTCGGTGCGAAATGCTCGTGTTTCTTCACCTCTGGGAGATAACACCAGGGGCTGGTGAACCATTTGTCGGTCTTGAACGGTTGATCCATGGCGGGCCTCCAGCTTCGTCCGTGTAACCGCGGGATGATACCATCGAGGAGACGCGAATGCCCAGGATCACCTTCAATCTAAACGGGAAAACAGTCGACGCCCCATACGAGCCCGGGATGCATTTTCTCGAGGTGCTTCGCGAGGAATGCGGCGTGGTCTCCGTCAAGGACGGATGTTCGCCGGAGGGCACCTGCGGCTGCTGCCTGATCATGGTGGACGGCTATCCGGCCATGTCCTGTCTGCGGAAGCCGGAGCAGATGCACGGAAAGGATGTGGTCACGGTCGAGGGGCTTCCTGAGGAGACGCGGCGCGTCTTGAGCGAAGCGTTCCAACTGGAAGGCGGCGTCCAGTGCGGGTTCTGCATTCCCGGCATCATCGTGCGGGCCGCCTCGCTGATCGAGCATGGCCAGACCGGCGACCGGGCCACGGTTGCCAAGGCGCTCGACGGCCATCTGTGCCGCTGTACCGGATACGGCCGGATCCTCGACTCGATTCAGACCGCCGGCGAAGCCTGTCAGAACGGCGGACGTCTGCCACAGGCCGAACCCCGCCGTCATTCGTACTTCGGCGAGGACCTGGGACTCAGCCGCAATCCCGCCTTCGCCGGCAACAACGGCCGGTCGAACGGCCACGGTGTCGGCCGATCGATCCCTCGTCACAAGGGAATGGAGCAGGCGCTCGGCGAAATCCCATTCGTCGACGACATGCGCGTCCCCGGCATGCTGCATGGCGCGATGGTCCTGACCGATCACGCGCGCGCGCGAGTGCTGAAAATTCATACCGCCGCCGCCGCCGCGATGCCGGGCGTCGTCCGCGTGTTCACGGCGGCGGACGTTCCGGGAAATCGCGGTACGGGTCTCAACGATCCAGACCAGCCCGTGTTCGTGGCCGAAGGCGAGCTCACGTGCTGCGTCGCCGACTTTCTCGCCATGGTGGTCGCCGACACGGCGTTCCACGCCCGCCAGGCGGCGGCGCGCGTGACGATTGACTACGACGTGCTCGAACCGATTACCGACACCGTCGCGGCCTTGGCGCCTGGCGCTCCGCTCGTGCATTCGGCGGAGACGTTTGCGCCCAGACCCTCGAACGTGCTGCAGCCCACGACGGCGTTTTCGCGGGGCGATGTCGATGCCGCGCTCGCGGCATCTGCGCATGTGATCGCCGCCACCTTCGATACGCAGCCGATTGACATTGCCTTCCTGGAGCCCGAAGCCTGTCTCGCCGTGCCGCAACAGCAGGGCGTCAAGGTGCACGCGCAGAGCCAGGGTTCGGTCTACGACCACGCCCAGATCGCGAGAATCCTGAATCTCGATCCGGCGCACGTGGAGATCGCGCTCGCGGCCAGCGGCGGCGCCTTCGGCGCGAAAGAGGAGCTGTCGATTCAGGGGCAGACCGCACTGGCGGCCCACCTGCTGCAGCGTCCCGTCAAGGTCGTGCTCACGCGCCTGCAGTCCACGCAGCACCACGTCAAGCGCCACGCGATGACCGTGAACATCACCGTCGGCGCCGACGAGCAGGGCCGTCTGCTCGCGCTCCGCTCCCGAATCGTGGCCGACGCCGGTGGTTATCACACGACGAGCGCGAAATGCGCGCTGCGCGCGGCCTGCCACTCGACCGGCGTCTACCGGATTCCAAACGTCGACGTCGAGGCGAAGGCGGTGTATACGAACAACCCGAACGCCGGCGCCATGCGCGGGTTCGGCAGCAACCAGGCTCAGTTCGCCATGGAAGGCGTGATGGACATCCTCGCCGAGCGTGTCGGCGTGGACGGCTGGGATATCCGCGATCGCAACGTACTCAATTCCGGCGATGCGTTCGGCACCGGCCAGATCATGCGCGACAGCGTGGCCGGAATCCGTGCGACGCTCGATGCCGTCAAGGGCGTCTACAAGAACGCCAGATACAAAGGCATCGGCTGCGGCATCAAGAGCACGGGCCTGGGGAACGGCACGATCGAGGGCGGCTACATCGCGATCCGTGTGGCGAACGGCGGCCGGCTCGAGATTCTCAACGGCTACACCGAGATGGGGCAGGGTGTGTACACCGCGACGATCCAGGCAGTCTGCGAGGAGACGGGTCTTCCGCCCGACATCATGTCGATCCGATGGGACAAGGACCTCGGCGAAAAATGCGGCGAAACGTGGGCCTCGCGAGCGACCACACTGAGCTGCGCGGCCGCGCAGCGTGCGGCGCAGCAGCTCGCCGCCGATTTGAACGAAATCGTACGGATGACGCCGGGCGCCACGAACGACTCGGCGCTCCATCAGCTCGCCGGCCGCGACTACTACGGTGAGTGCGTGTACAACTTCACCACCAGGCCTGGAACGCCCGAATCGGTCCTGAACCCCACGACCCACCTGACGTTCAGCTACGCGGCTCAGGTCGTAATCCTGAACGGTGACGGCGCCCTCGAGCGCGTGCTGGTTGCCAATGACGTCGGCCGTGCGATCAACCCGAGGCTGTGCGCCGAACAGATGGAAGGCGGCGTGCACATGGGGCTCGGCTATGCGCTCTCGGAGGATTTCACGTCGACGAACGGGATCCCCGACTCGCTGACGTTGCGCGACATGGGTATCGTCAAGGCGAAGCACATGCCGCCGGTGGACGTCGTCCTCCTCGAGGTGCCGGACGAAGTGGGCGGCTACGGCGCCAAGGGCGTCGGGGAAATCGGCTGCGTGGCGACCGCGGGAGCCGTGGCTGGCGCGCTGCATTCCTACGACGGCATCCGCCGATACCGCCTGCCCATGGACGATGCGCCCGCGGCGGGCCCGTTGCTGCCCAAAAAACGCAAGTCGAGAAGTTCAAAGGTCAAACGTTGAATTTCATATAATCCCCCTGTGCTGGTCGCCGTCGCGGACTCTGTTTTCCCCAACCTTGATACGGCGCGCAGCGTGCTGTCAGCCATCGGCGCCGACCTTCAGCTCGCGCCGGAGGCCACGCCCGACGCGATCGTGAAGATCGCGGCCGGCGCCGACGCGCTGCTGGTCACCTACGCCAAAATCACGGCCGACATGATCGCCCAGATGACGCGCTGCCGCATCATCTCGCGCTTCGGCATCGGGGTCGACAACGTCGACCTCGCCGCCGCGACCTCCGCCCGCATCGTCGTCACCAAAGTGCCCGATTACTGCATCGACGAGGTTTCCGATCACGCGCTCGCGCTGCTGCTGGCGGCGGCGCGGAAGATCACGCAGTCCAACGCGCAGGTCCATGCCGGCCGATGGGAGATGCCGGCGGTTGTCCCCATCCACCGACTCCGCGGCGCCGTGCTCGGACTCGTGGGCTTCGGCCGGATTCCGCAGCTCGTCGCGCCCAAGGCAAGAGCGTTCGGCCTGAACGTCGTCGCCTTCGATCCATTCGTCCCGCGCGCCGTGTTCGACCGGGAGGGCGTCGAACCTGTGGACTTCGCCCAGCTGCTCACGCGGTCGGACTACGTCTCGATCCATACGCCGCTGATGCCCGAAACGCGGGGGCTGTTCAATGCCGACGCGTTCCGGCAGATGAAACGGACGGCGTACCTGATTAACACGGCGCGAGGCCCCATCGTGGACGAGGCTGCACTGGCCGACGCGCTCGACGGCGGCCGCCTGGCGGGCGCGGCCCTCGACGTGATGCCCCAGGAGCCGCCGGTCGGATCGCCGCTCCTCGGCCGGGACAACGTCATCATCACCCCGCATACGAGCTTCTACTCCGAAGAATCGCTCCTCGAATTGCAGCGCAAGGCCGCCGAGGAAGTCGTGGCGGTGCTCAGCGGCAAGCCGCCGCGGAATCCCGTCAACCCCGAGGCCCTGGCGTGAGGGCCATGGTGCTGCGGGCGCCGTGGGAACTGGCAGCCGGCGATGTCGCCAATCCCGAGCCGCCTCCCGATCATGTGCTCGTGAAGATGACGCACAGCGGCATCTGCGGCACGGACTACAAGATTTACAGCGGCGCGATTCCGGTCGGCTATCCCCGGGTGATGGGGCACGAGATGGCGGGCGACGTCGTCGACGCCGGCGCGGCGGGATCGCTGCGCGCCGGCAGCCGCGTCATCGTCGATCCGGAGCTCTACTGCGGCGCGTGCTTCCATTGCCGGATCGGGCAGACGCATCTGTGTCCGGACGGCATGCTGATCGGCCGGGACATCAACGGTGGGTTCGCCGAGTATGTGGCGGCACCGGCGAGCCACGTATTTCCGCTCCCTGACACGATCGACAGCCGCCAGGCGCCGCTCATCCAGGTGCTGACCACGTGCCTGCACGCGCAGCGGCAGATCGATATCTTTCCGGGAGAAGCGGTGGTCGTTTTCGGCCTCGGCGTGACGGGTCAGCTGCATGCGCAGCTGGCCAGGGCACGCGGCGCCAGCCCGGTTATCGGCGTCACGCGCAGCCCGGCCAAACGCGCGCTTGCGGAAACCCTCGGCGCCGACGTCACGATCGCCGGCGGAGACGGCGCCCTCGAGCGCGTCCGCGAGCTCACTCACGGGCGCGGTGCGGACGTGGTGATCGAAACGACGGGGGTTCTCGCATCGGTGGCGACCAGCGTGCACATGGCCAGGTCCGGCGGCCGCCTGCTGCTGTTCGGCATCATCACGGCGAAGGAAGGCGCGCTGCCGTTCTACGATCTGTATTTCAAGGAGCTGGCGCTGATCAGCGCGCGCGTCGCCAAGAGTGAAGACTATCCGGCCGCAATCGCGCTGGTCGAGAGCGGACAGGTCAGGCTGGAGCCGCTCGTCAGCGATGTCATGCCGCTGGCCGACCTGAAGGCCGCGATCGGCATGCTCGGCGGCGAGACAGGCGCGCGAATGAAGATCATCCTGGACCACCGGTAATACAGGCGCCGTGGAAACATCCCGGAGGCGGCGAGTACGGCCACACGGCACAACGCTGAGGGCATCATGACGAAGAGCAGACTGGTGGCGGCCGTCGGCGCGTGCCTTACCGTCGCGGGCACCGCCGCCATGCTCGCGCAACAGCCGCCGCCCGATCTGATCCTGTCGAACGGGAAGATCGTCACGGTCGACGACCGCTTCACGATCGCCCAGGCCGTGGCCGTGCGGGGCGATCGCATCGTTGCGGTCGGCGCGAACGCGGAGGTCGCCCGCCTGGCGGGCGCGACGACGAGGCGGATCGATCTGGGCGGCCGCACGGTGACGCCCGGGCTGATCGACAACCACATGCACCTGCTCCGCGGCGCGACCACGTGGATGCGGGAGCTGCGGTTCGACGGCGTCGAGTCCCGCAAGAAGGCGATCGAGCTCATTCAGGCGCGCGCGAAAGCAGAGGGTGCCGGGGCCTGGGTGTTCAATATCGGCGGCTGGGCCCATCAGCAATTTGCCGACGATCCGAAGCCGTTCACGCGCGGCGAGCTCGACCGGATCGCGCCAGACAACCCCGTCGCGCTGCAGGAGTCCTATTATCAGGTGTTCCTGAACACCCGGGCCCTGCACGAATTCGGCATCGAGGCCAACGCCCCGGACCCCAAAGATTTCGTTCCCGGATCGATCATGCGGGACGCGTCGGGCACGCCCACAGGGATCATCAAGGGAGACATCGCGGCGACGCGGCCGGTGGCAGCCAGGCTGCCGAAGGTCGCGCCGGACCAGCTCGAAGCGAGCAGTCTTCAGCTCGTCAAGGACATGAATCGCGCGGGCCTGACATCCTTTGGCGTCGCGGGCTGCAACGCAGACGTGCTGGATATCTTCAAGAAATGGAAGGCGCAGGACCGCCTGCCGGTGCGCGTCTTCTGCATCGGCGGGGCAACGGCCGGCAGCCCCGAACAGGTGGACCGATCCATCCAGCAGATCGGTCAGATGAAGCTGTTCCAGGGCGACCGGTACATCGATAACGTCTTCTTCGGCGAGAGCGTCTACACGCCCCTGCACGATCCGATGTTCGCGCTGAAGTCGGATCCGAAGCCGGACCAGCTCGCGTTATGGCGAAAGATGGCGGCGGCCATTGCGAAAGCGGGGCTTCCCCTGCATGTGCACGCCGAGCTCCATGACACCATCGACGCGTTCCTCGATCAGATCGAAGCCGTCAACAGGGAATATCCAATCCACAACTTGCGCTGGACCTTCGCGCACATCAACCAGATCAACCTGGCGCAGATCGAGCGCATGAAGAAGCTGGGCATGTACGCGGCGGTGCATCCGTGGGCCGTCATCAACGGCGGCATCATGCACGAGGGGTTCGGCGAGGGCGCGTACGACATGCCGCCGCTCGCCACGATCCAGTCGAGCGGTATCGTCTGGGGCCTGGGCACCGATGCGACCGCGGCCAACCAGTACCTGCCGTTCACGACGCTGTACTTTGCGGTGACCGGCAAGATGCCCGGCGGGATGAAAGTCATCCGGCAGACGATCAGCCGGGAAGATGCCCTCATCGCGCACACGCGCAAGAACGCGTTCTTTGTGTTCCAGGAAGACGAACTGGGCTCCATTCAACCCGGCAAGCTGGCCGATCTCGTCGTGCTGGACCGCGACTATCTCACGGTGCCTGCCGATCAAATCAAGGACATCCGGCCGGTCATGACGATGGTAGGCGGGCGGGTCGTCCACGACGGCGGAACACTCAATTCGACTAAATAGGTGGGGCTTATGCATCGCGTCACGTTTGTCATCATCGCGCTGGCGTGCGCAGCGTCCGCGGCCGGGCAGGTGTCGCCGGCGAACGAGAGCAAGACGGCCGAACAGGTGTACAAGAACATCAAGGCGCTCACCGGGACGCCGGCCAACGAGCTGAACCAGTCCATGCACCTCATGAAAGGCGCCGTGGGGTTGGACTGCATGGATTGCCACATCGAGCGCGAGTGGGAAAAAGACGTCAAGCCGGCGAAGGACGTGGCGCGCAAGATGATCGTGATGATGAACGACATCAACACGCGCCAGTTCGGCGGCAAACAAGTGGTCACCTGTAATACCTGCCACAACGGCCGGCCGATTCCGATGGCGATGCCCGCCTTTCCCGTGCTCGAGCCTGTCACCGCGCCGAAGCCGGCGCTGCCGACAGCGGATCAGGTGCTGGCGAAGTATGTGCAGGCGCTTGGAGGAGAGCAGGCGCTGCGGAAAATCACCGCGCGCGCGATCACGGGTACGCAGTACATCCCGACAGGTCCCGGGGGTGTCGTGCCGACTCCGGCGGCGGTCGAGCGGCTGCAAAAGGCGCCGAACCTCGCCGTCACGACCTACCGCGCTCCGGCGTATGCCATCGCGGAGGGATTCGACGGCGCGACGGCGTGGTCGCAGAACCAGGCGGGACGCGTGACCGAACCGATCAAGCTGGATGTCGGGCGGGCCGCGCGGGCCGCGGATTTCTACGAGGCGCTCAATCTCAAGCAGGAGTACCCGCAGCTCACCGTGCGCGGGATCGAAAAGGTGAATGGGCGGGACGCGTACTGGCTTGTCGGCGTGCCGTCCGGCGATCGGCCGGAATCGCTGTATTTCGACACACAGACGGGCCTGTTGCTGCGCAAGCAGACCGTATTGCCGACGCCAATCGGCGACAGTCCGTTCCAGACCGACTTCGACGACTACCGGGACACGGGCAGCGGCGTCAAATTTCCGTTCCTGATCCACATGAACCCGGCGAACGCCCGAACGGAGCTGGCGCCCGACGCGACGCTCCGCGTGATCAAGGTCGAGGATAACGTCGCGATCGATAACGCGAAGTTCGTCAAGCCGGCGGGTAAGTGACACATTGAAACACGAGGAGGGTGACATGGCTCGCACGTTGTCGACAGCCGTCCTGGCGGCGTTATTCGTGGCTGCCGGGCCATCAGTCCGCGCGCAACAGGCGGCGCCGGACGTCATTCTCACGAACGGCAAGGTCATCACGGTCGACGAGCGCTTCACGATCGCGCAGGCCATCGCGATCAAGGGAGACCGCTTCGTCGCCGTGGGCACGAACCAGGAAATCACGCGGCTGGCCGGGCCGGCCACGCGGCGGATCGATCTGAAAGGCCGGTCGGTCACGCCCGGCCTTATCGACAACCACATGCACCTGGTGCGCGCCGCCGGCACGTGGCGCTACGAAGTGCGTCTGGACGGTGTCGAATCGCGCCAGCATGCGCTGGACATGCTGCGTGCCCGCGCCGCGGCGACCCCGCCGGGCGAATGGATCTACACGCTCGGCGGCTGGGCCATCGAACAGTTCGCCGGCGACAAGCGGCCGTTCACTCGCGAGGAGCTCGACAAGGCCGTTCCGGACAACCCGGTCTTTCTGCAGGCCTCGTACCGCGAGGCGTTTCTGAACAGCCGCGCGCTTCAGCTGCTGGGAGTCAACGACGCCGCCCCGAACCCCGCGATCATTCGCGACGGCGCCGGCAAGCCGACGGGCCGTGTACTCGAGGCGGGGTTCCGGCAGCTTGCCGCCAAGCTTCCCACCGCCTCGGGCCCGGAGCTCGAAGCGAGCACGCGACTCATGATGAAAGACGTCAACCGCATGGGCCTGACAGCGTTCGGTAGCGCGGGATGCGAACCGGACATCCTGCCGACGTTCCGGAAACTGGCCGATCAGGGTCAGCTGAACGTGCGGGTGGGCTGTATCGTGTCGCCCGCGGGCGGCGGGAACGTGGATCAGCTCCTGCCGCGCATCGCCCAGATGAAGCTGTTCCAGGGCGACAGCTACATCGATCAGATTTTCTACGGTGAGAGCGTCTTCGGACCGCTGCAGGATCCGATGTTCATTCCGAAATCGGATCCCAAGCCGGACCAGCTCGACACCTGGCGGCGCATCGCGACCGAAATCGCCAGGGCGCATCTGCCGCTGCACGTGCACGCGAACCTGACGAACACGCTCGACGCGTTCCTCGATCAGATCGAGCAAATCAACAAGGAGTATCCGGTTCGCAACCTGCGATGGACGCTGGCGCACGTCAATCAGCTCAACGCGTCGCACCTCGACCGGATGAAGCGTCTCGGGATGTACGCGGCCGTGCATCCCTGGGCCGTGATCAACGGCGGCATCAACCAGGAGGTGTTCGGCGATGCCGCCTACGACATGGCGCAGCTGAGCACCATTCAGAACAGCGGCATCATGTGGGGGTTCGGCAGCGACGGCAGCCGGGCGAATCAGATCCAGCCGTTCACGACCCTGTGGTGGGCCGTCACCGGCAAGATGGTGGGCGGCACCAGGGCCCTTCGCGAGACCAACACGATCTCACGCGAAGACGCCCTCATCGCGCACACACGCCGGAACGCGTTCTTCCTGTTCCAGGAGGACAACCTGGGCTCGATTCAGCCGGGCAAGCTGGCCGACCTCGTCGTGCTGGACCGCGATTACCTGACGGTTCCGGTCGATCAGATCAAGGACATCAAGTCCGTAATGACCATTGTCGGGGGACGCGTGGTCTATGATGCCAGCGCGGAGCCTGTTGCTCTCGCGGCGTCCACCCGCGTGAAATAGGAGAACACGAACATGAGAAGGAACACGGGCTTTTACGGATCGGCGCTGGTTGGGTTGTTCACGGCGGGAGCGGTGTTCGTCGCCGCGCCTGTGAGTGCGCAGGCGCCGGCAACACTTGCAAAGGTCACGGTATCGGGCGAGGCGGCCAAGCGGATCATGACGAAGACGCAGATCAACGCGGACACGGCGCGCGCGCTCGTTGACGCGTGCGTCGAATTCGGCAAGGCGGGCAACGCGACGTATTCGGTGTTCGTGCTCGCGCCCAACGGCGACACCGTCGCCGCGCAGGTCATGGATGGCCAGTTGCCGATCGCCGTCGAAACGGCCCAGCTCAAGGCGAAGACGGCGTTGTACGCCCGCTCGCCGTCCAGCGCCGTCGCGCAGCGATTCGGTACTATCGACGGGCGGCTGATCCGCCTCGATCTCGGCAAGGCCTCGGGTCTGGCGTACTACTTTGTCGGCGGCGGTCTCCCGATCGTCGTCGAGGACCAGCTGATCGGCGCGATCGGCGTCGGCGGCGGAACGCAGGACGAGCTGTGCGCGTACACCGCGCTCACGAAGGTCCTTGGTCCGCAGCCGCCCCTCACGCCGGCTGCCGCTCCGGCCGGCGGTGCCGCTCCGCCGGCGGGGCGCGGGCGGCAGTAGCGCAGGCCATATGCCTCGATGATCTATTTCCTGACGCAGACGCTGAACGGCCTCTTTTCAGCCGCGCTGCTGTTTCTGATCGCGAGCGGCCTCACGCTGGTCTTCGGCGTCATGCGCATCGTGAACATTGCCCATGGCTCGTTCTACATGCTCGGCGCGTACGTCGCGTCGACGGTCGTCTCGCGCAGCCGGAGCCTGCTCCTGGGGGCCCTGGCGGCGGTCGTGGCGGTGGCCGCCGCCGGCTTCTTTGTTCAATCGCTGCTGCTGCGTCGCTTTGCCGGCCGGCCACTCGCGCAGATGATGCTGACGATGGGCCTGGCGCTGGTGTTTCGCGACATGGTGTTCGTGATCTGGGGCGGCGATCCGTTCACGCTGCCGTATCCGCCGGCTCTGCGGAATTCGATCGAGATGGCCGGCGTCGTGTTCCCGTCCTACCGGCTCTTCGTGGTGGTCGCGGCGGTGTGCGTGGCCGTCCTCCTCTGGTTCGTGAACGAGAGGACGCTGATCGGCGCGAAACTGCGTGCCGCCGTGGACGATCCGGAGATGGCCGCGGCGACGGGCATCAACGTCGCACTCCTGTCCTCGTGTGTGTTCGCCGCGGGCGCTGGTCTCGCTGCATTCGGGGGCGTGATGGGCGGGCCGATCCTTGGCGGCTACACCGGGATGGATTTCGATCTTCTCCCACTCGCGTTTGTCGTCGTCATCGTCGGCGGGATGGGAAGCCTCAGGGGCGCGCTCGTCGGCAGCGTCATCGTCGGGCTCATCGACAATTTCGGCAAGGCGCTCGTTCCCGAATTGTCATACTTCACCCTGTTTGCGCCGATGGTGCTCGTGCTCGCCGTCAAGCCCACCGGCCTTTATGGCCGCTCGTAGAACGGCCGGAGCCCTCACGCGTCGCACGCTGGTTCCAGCCGCTGTTCTGCTCGCCGCCGCGCCCGCATTCCTGAGTCCCTACTGGATCGGCCTGCTCACACAGATGGTGATCTTTGCCATCCTCGCCATGAGCCTGGATATCCTGCTCGGCTACACGGGTCTCCCGTCACTCGGCCACGCGGGCGTATTCGGCGTATCGGCGTACGGCGTCGCGATCCTGTCCACGTCCTACCACGCCGGCTTCTGGATGTGCATCGCCGGCGGCCTTCTGGTGGGGCTGCTGCTCAGTGCGGCCATCGGCCTGCTGGTGTCTCACGTACGCGACGTGTACTTCCTCATGATTACGCTGGCGCTCGGGATGGTGCTGTGGGGTGTGAGCTATCGCTGGATTCCCGTCACCGGCGGAGACAACGGTATCTCGGGCATCCCGCGGCTCGAGGCCCACGCGGGCCTGCCGTTCTCAGGCGCGGTCCCGTTTTACTACATCGCGGTGCTGGTCTTCGCGGTGAGCGCCGGGCTCATGGCGCTGATCGTTCGGTCGCCGTTCGGCCTCACCCTCGAGGGGATTCGGGAGAACGAGCCGCGGATGAAAAGCCTCGGTTTCAATACCTGGCTGCACTGCTACCTGAGCTACGTCATCGCGGGAGTGTTCGCCAGTGTCGCGGGCGTCGTATGGGCGTACTACAACGGCTTCGTCAGCCCCACGTACCTCGATCTCACTGCCTCGTCCGAGCTGTTTCTGATGGTCACGCTCGGCGGACCGGGAACGCTCGTCGGTCCGGCCCTCGGCGCCGCGGCGCTCGTGGTGCTCAAGAACGTGATCAGCGCATACACGCAGCGCTGGCTGCTTATCCTCGGCACCGTCTATGTCGTCACCATTCTCGCGGCGCCAGAGGGACTCTGGAACCTGGCGCGCCGCCACAAACCGGCGTCTCTGCCATAGTCACACACTGAACCGGTCGGCACCGTCGCTACTTCGCTGCCACGGGCGTCGCGACAGGCTTGCCGGATTCGACCACGTAGTTCGCCAGCACCCGCGCGGTGGACGTGCCCTTGTTGGTGGCGTTGTGCACCTGGCCGTTCGGGATGAAGAACGTCTGTCCCGCGGTCAACGTGACGGGCGGCTTGCCTTCCTGTTCGAGCACGATTGATCCCTCGAGGACGTAGCCGATTTCCTCGCCCGGGTGGGTATGCCGGCCGACGGTGCCCCCGGGCTGGAATTCCGCGATGGCCGTCACAGACTCATGCCCCGGTATTGACAGCTTCGATTGCTGGAGAACCGTCCGCTTGAACCCCGTCTGCTGCGCGCCGACACCGGCGGCAATGGCGACGAGCCCGAGCGTGGTGAGAATTGCGGTGGCTGCTTTCACATCATCCTCCCTTGCTGTTGCGCGCGTCATTGTAACTGCGTTCGGGGTCGCTTCGTTCCGCTGGCCATTCGTGACAGAATCTGCCGCATCATGACCAGCATCAAGACGACGATGCGCGTCGCCGCATTGGCGGCTGTTGTCACGGGAGCCAGTGTTGCCGCGGTCGTTCGAGCGCAGGCGCCGGCCCGCGGCACGCCGGCGGCACCCAAACCGGACAATCCGCAGTCGCTGATGCACGTTGCCGCGGCGCGCACGCTCGCGAACGCGGATCCGTGGCTGCAGGCGCCTTTTCGTTTCTACTGTGTCGCGGGCAATGCGCGAGGCAACAGTCCCACCGCGCCCGAACTGGAACCCGTCAGGCTGTTCGACAACGTGTACGCGGTCGGCAATTCTGAAGCGACCGTCTACGCGATCGTGACGCCGCAGGGCATCGTGCTCCTCGATTCGGGCTATGCCGATCGCGTCGAAACAGTTGTCATCGCAGGCCTGAAGACGCTCGGACTCGATCCCGCGAACGTGAAATACGTGCTGCTCGGCCACGGTCACGCCGATCACTTCGGCGGTGCGAGGTTTTTTCAGGAACACTTCGGCGCCAGGGTGGGCGCGGCTGCCGCAGATTGGGACCTGATCGATCCGCCGAACGCGACCGCGAACAACACTCAGACCCGGCCGACTCGCGATCTCGTGCTGGCCGAAGGCCAGCCGATCAATCTCGGCACGACCATCACGCCCATCGCCATTCCAGGACACACACCGGGTTCGCTCGCGTACATCTTCCCGGTCAGGGACGGCCGCCGCACACACGTGGCCGGGTTGTTCGGGGGCACGATCCTGACGGCCGACCGCATCACGACGCCGGGGCTGAAGCAGTACGTGCAGTCGATCGACCACTACCTCGATACCGCGAAAAAAATGAAAGTGGACGTCGAGCTGCAGAATCATCCGATCTTCGACCTGATGCCCGACAAGCTCGCCATGCTGAAATCGCGGAACGCCGGAGCACCGCACCCGTTCATCGTCACGACGGCCGCCTACGTGAAGTTCTGGTCGGTGATCTCGGAATGCATCCAGGCGGAGATCGCCCGACGCGGCAGCGAATGAGCCGTACACGCCGTCAGCTGCTCGCGTCCTGCATCGCGGCAGCCGTCGTGGGCTCGGGCGCCATGGGACTTCGCGGCGCGGCTCCGCCCTCGACGCAGGATCCCATCAGAGTCGGCTTTCTTGGCCCGCTGTCCGGTCCGTACGTTCAGAATGGCCGCGACATCCTCAATGGATTCCTGCTCGCTCTCGACGAGATGGGGCACCGCGCCGGCGGCAGGCCGATCGAGCTGATTGTCGAAGACGACGAGGCGATCCCCGCGGTGGGGTTGACCAAGGCGCGAAAGCTCATCGAGCGGGATCGGGTTCACCTGATGACGGGCGCCTTGCTGTCGTCCACGGGCTATGCGCTCGCGCCCTACATCGACACGATGAAGGTGCCGATGATTTATCCGGTGGTCTCCGCGGACGACCTGACGCAGCGGCGTCCGGGCCGATGGATCATCCGGACGGGATGGACTGGCAGTCAGCCGAACCACGCCTTCGGCGAGTACGCCTACCGCACGTTGAAGCGGCGGACGATCGTCACGGTCGCCCTCGATTACGCGTTCGGCTGGGAATCGGTGGGCGGCTTCGAGCGGACGTTCGTGGCCGAGGGAGGCGTGATTGCGAAGAAGATCTGGGTGCCGGTATCGGTCCACGATTTCGCCCCCTATCTCGCGCAGATTCCGAGGGACGTCGACGCCGTGTATGCGCTGGTGCTCGGCCGCGCCGCGCTGCAGTTCATGAGGCAATACCAGGAGTTCGGGTTGAAGCAGCGCGTGCTGCTCATCGGCGGGGGAACGACGACCGACGAGCATGTGCTGCCCTTCATGGGCGATGAGGCGTTGGGTGTCATCACGGCGCTGCACTACAGCGCGGCGCTCGAGACCCCGGCGAACCGCGCGTTCGTGGCCGCCTACCGTGCACGTTACAAGAAGATTCCGAGCTACTACTCCGAGAGCATGTACAGCGGCGCCAAATGGTTCGCCGCCGCGGCGGACGCCGTTCACGGCAACGTGGAGGATTCGGAGGCGTTCCTGCACGCGCTTCGAACGGTGCGCGTCGCGGACCTCCCGCGAGGGCCGGTGCAGCTCGACGAATACGGCAGCCCGATCGAGAATATCTACATTCGCAAGGTCGAGCGCGTGAACGGCGAGCTGCAGAACACCGTGATCGAAACCCTGCCCGGCGTCTCGCAGTTCTGGAAATTCAATCCGCGAGAGTATCTGTCCGAGCCGCTCTATGCGCGGAAGTAACGTCCACCGGCCGTGCGAGCAGGGCGGCGCCGCTCGTTGACCATGCCGGCCATGCGCCCCTGTCTCGAGCTGGAGAACGTCTCGCGCGCATTCGGCGCCCTCCGGGCCGTCAACGGCGTGAGCCTGACGGTTCGACAGGGCGAACGCCGTGCGTTGATCGGTCCCAATGGCGCGGGCAAGACGACCTTGTTCAATTTGATCAGCGGCGAGGCGATCGCGACCGGCGGTTCCATCAGGTTCATGGGATCGGATGTCACGGCGCTGCCGCCGCATCGGCGCGCCTCGCGAGGAATCGCCCGGACGTTCCAGATCACCAGGCTCTTTGGTCCGCTGACTGTTCTCGAGAACATGCTGATCGCCTGCGAGGCGCTCGATAGGCGAAAGTTCGTCCTGTATCGGCCGCTCGCGTCGTTTGGCGACCTTACCGCGCGCGCGGCGGGCCTGCTGGAGGCGCTCGGACTGGGTCCCGTCCGGGCCGAGCTCGCGGGAAACCTGCCCTACGGCGATCAACGGATGCTCGAGGTGGCCCTGGCGATGGCCGGCCGTCCCCGCCTGCTGCTGCTCGACGAGCCCATGGCGGGGCTCTCGTCCACCGAGCGGGCGCTGATGCTCGCACGCCTGGATCGGCTGGATCGGGATATCGCGATCCTGATGATCGAGCACGACATGGACGTGGCGTTCGGGTTTGCCGAGAACGTCACCGTCCTGGATCAGGGAAGCGTGCTGTTCGACGGCAACAAGGAGGATGCGAGCGCGAGTGCGAGCGTGCAGCGCATCTATCTCGGCGTGCACGAAGGCTGACAGGATGCTTCGCCTGACCGATGTGCACACATACTACGGCGACAGCCACGTCCTGCAGGGCGTCACACTGCACGTCGAGAAGGGATGCGTCGCGGCGGTCCTGGGCCGCAACGGGGTCGGCAAGACGACGCTGTGCCGATCGATCGTTGGGTTCACGCCCGCGCGCTCGGGACAAATCGTCCTCGGGGATGCGGACATCACCCACGCGCCTCCGCACCACATTCACGAGATGCGTGTCGGCCTGGTCCCGCAGGGACGCAGGGTGTTCCCGTCGCTCAGCGTGCACGAACATCTCGCGATCGCGAACGCGAATGCGACGACGTCGTCCGGCTGGAATATCCGCCGGGTGTTCGACTTGTTCCCGCGGCTCGAGGAGCGCCGGCACCATCGCGGCAACGAACTGAGCGGCGGCGAGCAGCAGATGCTCGCGATCGCTCGTGCGCTCGTCGCCAATCCGCTGCTCGTCGTCATGGACGAGCCGACCGAGGGGCTGTCCTCCGGATCGATTGCCGTAGTCATCGGCGCGATCCGTGCCCTGAAGGCGGAGGGTACGACCGTGCTGCTGGCCGAGCAGAACGCCGCATTCGCCGTGACCCTTGCCGACCGCGTGCACGTGATGAGCCAGGGGCGAATCGTGCATTCGTCCGACCCCGCCGCGCTCTGGGCGAACGAACAAATCAAGACGCAATTCCTGGGGGTAAGATTAGCGGGGAAGGTCGTGACATGAAGCTCGGTGCCATACGTGTCCGTGTCGTCGTGACGTCCATGACGATGGTCTGGCTGGCGGGTCTGCTCGTGGCGGGCGGCCAGGCCGCGCCAGACAAGCAGCCGCTGGCCGAGGAAGTCTTCAAGAACATCCGCGTCCTCAGGGGGCTTCCGGTCGACGAGTTCATGGGCACGATGGGGGTGTTTTCGGCGGCGCTCGGCATGTCCTGCGAAGACTGTCATTCGGCGTCCGACACGACGTGGGAAAACTACGCCCTCGACACGAGCCCGAGAAAAGTGACCGCGCGGCGAATGGTGCAGATGATGACCTTCATCAATCAGGCGAGCTTCGGCGGACGCCAGGTGGTGACGTGCTACACCTGTCACCGGGGGAGCGGCAAGCCGAAGGTCACGCCGAGCCTGACCGCCTTGTACGGCGCGTCAACCCTCGAAGATCAGGAGGATGTCGTGCGCCCGGCGCGCACCGGACCGACAGCCGAACAGATTCTGGACAAATACATCCAGGCGCTGGGCGGTGCTCAACGACTGGCAGCCGTCACGAGTGTCGTCGCGAAAGGGACCAGCGCAGGTTACGGTCCCGAAGGCACGCGGCCGATCGATATCATCGCGAAGGCGCCAGGCCAGCGAGTCACGATCATCCACACCCTCGATGGCGACAACACGACGGCGTACGACGGCCGGGCGGGCTGGATCGCGGCGCCGCACAAGCCCGTGGCCGTGCTCGGCCTGACCGGCAGCGAACTGGACGGGGTGAAGCTGGAAGCCGAGCTGTCATTCCCGGCACATATCAAGGAGACGCTCCCGCAGTGGCGGGCGGGACTGCCGACCGACATCGACGACAAGCCCGTGCAGGTCGTGCAGGGATCGCGCCCCAACGGAACGCTCGCGACGTTCTATTTCGACAGCGAAACGGGTCTGCTCGCCCGGCTCGTGCGCTACGCCAACTCAAAGGTGGGCCGGCTGCCGACGCAGATCGACTACTCGGACTACCGCGACGTGGCGGGCGTCAAGATGCCCTTCAAGATGACGGTGACGTGGCTGGATGGCCTGGAGAATATTCAGCTCACCGACGTTCAGCTGAATGTGCCCGTAGACGACGCGAAATTCGGGAAGCCCGCGCCGCCTCGCCCGTAAGCAAAACTCACGCAGAGATCGCAGAAGGATTGTTGATTCTGAAGTAGTGCGCACCTTCAGGTCCGCCCATCCCGGCAGGCCTGAAGGCCTGCACTACCCTCGCGGCTCAGGTGTCTATCGGACGTCTGGCAGCGTCTGGGCGATGGCCAGCGCGGCCCAGCTCGTGCCGGCCGCCGAGATCCACTGGTGCCGTCCGAACGGGAACCCGCTTTCGAAGAATCGCTGGACGGGAAACGAATGCGTGCGAACGAGCCACGCGCCGTTCTGATACTGGCTTCCCAGCAGGAAGGTGACCCCTTTGCGGTACGCGGCATCGGTCGCGGGAATGCCCGCGACATGCAGGGCGTAAAGCGAGATGCCGGTCGCGTACGCGTCTGGATCCGTGCGATCGAATTGCGACCACCCGCCGCCGGTCTCCTGACGCTCGCGAATCGCCCTGATCGCGTCCGCGATACGCGAATGCGGAGCGCTGGTCCACACGAGCCCCATCAAACGCATCCCGCGTTCTTCGGCCGATTTCGGCTCTGCGGCGAGGAGCCACACGCGAGCGCGGCGCAGTGTTTCCATCATCTCGTTTTTGCGGCCGGCCAACGGATATGACGTCAAGCCGCCAGCGGCCATCGCGGTGTGGCTGATGAGGCTGTACTCGAGCGGCGGCCGATTGAGGCCATTGCCCAGCCAGCTCCCGTCCGGCATCTGCCGCGCCATCAGCCAGTGGGTCATCATCGCAGTGATGGTGTCCGGCGCGTATCCTTCGGCAGCCAGGCCCATCTGCGTGTAGCCGACGGTCAGTGCTTCGCCACCGACCGCCGCGTCGCCCTGCATCACTCGCGCGGCGTTCCTCGTGAAGAACGCGACCTGGTCGTCGAGATTCTTGCGATCCAGTTCCTCGTTCACGACGATGCCTTTTCGGCGCGCCGCTGCCGCGGCCATCGCCGGCAGACCGTTGTGGTGGCACGAGATGCAACTCGTCTTGTCACGGAACGTCGACGCGGCCGGCAGCAGTTGGCCCACGCTCTTCGTCAGCGACATTCTTGGATCGACAATGCCGCCCGTTTCCGGCGGAGGAATCGCCTCGCGGCGCGGACCGCTGCCGCGGACAGCGCCGTGCTGCTCGAGAACTTCCATCTTGGCGCGGTCGCCTTTGTAGATTGCCCAGTCGAGCGACGTTTCGCCCTCCGCCATCCGCGCGTTGGGGTCGGCGCCGTGGTCGAGCAGGAGCCTGACCGTCTCGGCGCCTTCCGCTTCCGATGCCACGGCGTTCATGAGCGCCGTGCGCTGATACTGTGCGCCGGGAGGCACGGCATTGGCATCGGCTCCCAGATCGATCCAGCGGGCGACGAGTGCGGCCGGCTGCCACGTGGCGACGGCGCCCAGCAGGTCTCTCGCCGGCTGCGGGGCCATCGACCTCAGGAATTCGGCCGTGGGCAGGTCCATGCGTCCGAGAGCCGCGCGCCGTTCAGCGAACCCGAGCGCCTGCGGATCGAGTCCGCGATCGACAAGGAACCGGACGACGGTGATATCCGCCGATCGAACCGCGAGCGACAGGGCCGTCGCGCCGGACCGATCCTTGGCGTGAAGATCGGCACCGCGTTCCAGCAGCAGACGCAGGACGTCGACCGTGCCGGGATACGATGCGGCGACGAGCAGGGCCGTGCGATCGGAGTCCGATTTGGCGTTCACGGCGGCGCCGTGTTCGAGCAGCGTCCTGACTTTCGCGGGATTGGTCGCGGCCAACATCAACGCGGTTGTGCCGCCTGGACCCTTCGCGTTCGGATCCGCTCGGTGCGCCAGCATGAGATCCAGCAGGCGCAGGTCCCCGTACAAGGTCGCGGCCATCACGGCCGGCAGCGCTTCGGCGTCCACGGCGTCCGCGCTGATACCGTTCGCCAGCGCGCGTTCGACCCCGCGCGTGTCGGCTCGACGGATGGCCGCAAACAACGCGTCGGGGGGGGCCGATGTCGCTGCCGACACGGCGATGGCCAGCAGCGCCAGGCCTGACAGGCGGCTGAACGTCATCGACGAATCTTAGCGCCGGACACGGCCGTTTGCCACGAAATCGGGATGCGGGCCGGCGCAGGGGCGGACAAGGTCTGTTAGGATTGCTCGCAATGACGCCTGCGCTGAAAACCGGTCTGGCGGCGGCGGCCGTTTGCGTATTTCTCGCGGCTCCGGCGGATTTTTTCGAGGCGGGCGTCCGGGCGGCCGCGCCGCAGGCGCCCCAGACCGTCGCTCCTGACGCCGGTGAGCTGGAGGTCCTCGAGCTTCGCCCGAACTTCTTCATGATCGCCGGCGCGGGCGCCAACATCGGCGTCCAGATCGGCGAGGACGGCGTCATCGTCGTGGATGCGGGCCAGGCGGCGCGGGCCGCCGCCGTGGTGGCCGCGATCAAGAAGCTCACACCGCGGCCGATCCGCTACATCATCGACACGAACGCGGATGCCGATCACGTCGGAGGCAACGAGGCACTGTCCAGGGCGGGGCAGACGCTGTTCACCGCCCCCGGATCGATCGGGATCACCGGCGACTTTCTCGGGGGTGTCGCCTCGATCCTCGCGGCGCAGAAGGTTCTCGAACGGATGACGGCCCCGACGGGCAAAGTCTCGCCGTTTCCGATCGGCGCTTCGCCGACCGAAACCTTCGATTTCCCGCGAAAGTACATGTATCTGAACGGCGAAGGTATCGAGCTGCTGCATCAGCCGGCTGCGCACAGCGATGGTGATGTGATGGTGTTCTTCCGGCGATCGGATGTGGTGGTCGCCGGCGACGTCCTTGACACCACCCGTTTTCCCGTGATCGATCTGGCGAGGGGCGGCTCGGTGAACGGCGAAATCGCGGCGCTCAACCGGCTGGTGGATGTGGCGATTCCATCGGTGCCGATCGTGTCGCGCGAGGCGGGAACGCTCGTCATCGCCGGGCACGGGCGCGTCTGCGATCAGACCGATGTCGCCGAATACCGCGACATGGTCACCATCGTCCGCGACAGGATCCGCGACCTGAAGAAAACGGGCATGACGCTGGCGCAGGTGAAGGCGACGTCGCCCACCCGGGGTTACACGAAGCGGTACGGCGCGGATTCGGGATCGTGGACGACCGACAAGTTCATCGAGGCCGTGTATCAGAGCCTGTCGCAGGAGAAGCCATGATCGGGCGTCGTCTGGTTGGGCTGCTCGCGTCTGCCGTGCTCGCCGCGGGCGCAGATCTTCACGGTCAGAACCGGGGCGCGCCCCCGCCGGCGCCCACGCCGAAAGCGTCGGCCCCAATTGATCTGACGGGGTATTGGGTGTCCGTGGTCAACGAAGACTGGCGCTTCCGGATGGTGACGCCGGCCAAGGGCGACTACAAGGGCGTCCCAATCACGCAGGAGGCGCTGCGCATCGTGAACGCCTGGAATCCCGCGGCGGACGAGGCAGCCGGGAACCAGTGCAAAGCGTATGGCGCCGCCGCGATCATGCGGGTTCCCGGGCGCATTCATATCACGTGGCAGGACGACAACACACTGAAGCTCGATACGGATGCCGGGACGCAGTCGCGCCTGTTCCAGTTTGGCGCCGCCGCGCCGGCGCCGGCGCAACCGACGTGGCAGGGAACATCCATTGCCCGCTGGGAGCGGCCCGGCCGCGGGAATCCCGCGGCCAAAGCCGGCTCGCTCGCCGTCGTCACCACGAAGATGCGTGCTGGCTACCTTCGGAAGAACGGCGTCCCGTACAGCGAGAACGCCAGCGTGACGGAGTACTTCGACCTGTCGCCGATGCCCAACAACGGCCAGCTGATTGTCGTCACGACGATCGTGGACGACCCGCGGTATCTGACGCAGCCGTTCATCGTGAGCTCACAATTCAAGAAGGAAGCGGACGGTTCCAAATGGGATCCCACCCCGTGCTCTGCCGCGTGGTAATCCGTCGAACGGCGTTTCTCGCGCTGCTGCTCCTGTGCGGGCCGGTGACTCGAACGGCCTTCGCGCAGGCCGAGCTGTCAGGTTCGTGGGCGCCGCGGAACACCGAGGACGTCTCGCGCGACTCGTACCCGGTCGACTACCTGGGCCTGCCGCTGAACACCGAGGGGCGCACGAAGGCGCTGAGCTACAACGAGGGACAGCTCGCGATGGTCGAGCGCCAGTGCGAGGGCTGGCCGGCCGTGTACTTCGTGCAGGGTCCGTTCGGGTTGAAGATCTGGGCCGATACCGATCCGGTCAAGGGCGCCACGGTCTCCTGGACGATCGGCGCGTGGGAAGATCGCGCGCCGCTCGTGATCTGGATGGACGGCCGTCCCCACCCCTCGAAGTACGCCGAGCACACCCGCGGCGGATTCACGACCGGCCACTGGGACGGCGATACGCTCGTGACCGAAACCACGCACATGAAAGCGGGGCTGCTTCGCAAGAACGGCCCGCCCATGAGCGATCAGGCAACCATGACGTCGCGGTTCTGGCGCCACGGCGATATTCTGACCGTCCTGGCCGTCGTGGACGATCCGATCTACCTGGCCGAGCCGCACATCGTGACCAAGAGCTTTCAGCTTTCCGCGGCGCCCATGCTGCCCGTCGGCCCGCCGTGCGTGACGACGTTCGAAGGCAAGCGGCCCGGCGACAGCGTCCCGCACTACGTGCCGGAGAAGAACCCGTTCGTCGACGAGCTGACGAAGCTCTATCACCTTCCGGCCGCGGCTGTCCTGGGCGAAGTGGAAACGCTCTATCCCGAGTACCGCAAGAAGATCAAGGCGGCGTACGTGCCGCTCGACACATGCAAGACGGACTGCGGCGCCCCTCCGGCTCGCTGATTCAGACGTAGTGCAGGCCTTCAGGCCTGCTGTGAGCGGACCTGAAGATCCGCTCTACGACTATCGGTCTACTCTTGCCTATTTCCAGCTCGCGATGGCCTTCCCCTGCGGCGAGCCCGGTCCGAATTCGAACATCTCAATCCGCAAGCCGTTGGGATCTGTCGCGTTCGAGACCGACGAATCGTCCGCCCGCACGCGCACGTCGTCGACCATCACGCCGCGCGTTTTCAGCGAGGCGACGACGTCCTTGAGGTTGGCGACGTGCAGCCCGAAGTGGTTCAGCCCCGCCTTCCGGTTGGCGTTGGCCTGCTGGATTTCCACGAACGTGTTGCGGCTGACCTGGACGTACGCGAGCTGCGGCTTGCCGGCGGCGTCCTTCACGGTGAAGGCCTCGCGAAAACCCATCTTCTGCGTGTAGAAGTTGAACGCCTCGTCGAAGTTGTCGACGGCAAAGCCGACATGGTTCACGTAGTTATCTCCCGGCAACTTCTGGTCCTGGGCGGACCCGGGTGCCACCGCCGCGCCGATGACGATGCCCACGATGAAAACCAACGAGGTGCGCATGATGCCTCCCTGAGGTTTCGCGTATTTAACGAGCCACGAGCCACGAGCCACGAGCCACGAGCCACGAGCCCCGAGAGTATACGCTCTTGACTCGAGTACGGGCTCCACGTAATGCTTCACATTCGGCATCGACGATTTCCCCTTTCCATACAGGCGGGAGCGAACATGGGAGCGAACTTCGGAATCGCGGGACTCGACTGGCAGCAGCGCGTCAACTGGGATCGCATGCGGAAATACCGGCTGGAGCGCGCCCGCGAGCGCATGAAGGCCCACGGCCTCGGCGCGATGATCTGCATGTACGACGAGAACGTGCGATACCTCACGGGCACGTTGACGCCGGGCTGGAACCGCCTCAAGCCCGGGCTGCGCTACGCGATGCTCTGCGGCGACGATCCGCCGGTGTTGTTCGAGCAGGGCGACCTCGGCTTCCAGATCGAGCGGCACTCGCCGTGGATTCCCAAAGAGAACGTCAAGTGGTCGTACGCCTGGATCAAAGGCGCCGCCGGTGCCGCGTCACGGCAGCAGGTCGGCAAGTTCACGAACGCCGCGCTCGAGCAGATGAAGAAGAGCGGCGTCGCCGGGATGAAGCTCGGCGTGGACTTCATCGACATCAACATGATTCAGGCGTTCAAGGACGCGAACATCGACTGGGTGGACGGAATGTCACCCATGATGGAAGCGCGCGCGGTCAAGAACGTCGACGAGCAGGAGTGTCTCCGCATCGTCGGAGCGATCGGCGATGCGGCGCATTGGGAAACCATGCGGTTCCTGCGGCCCGGCGTCACGGAAAACCAGGTCACCGCGCACATCATGCAGTTCCTGTACTCCATCCCCGGGATGGAAGACGTCGAGGACGTCATCGTCTCGTCCGGACCGAACACCTGGCCGAACTGGCGCAATTTCTCCGACCGCATCATCCAGCCGGGCGACATCGTGTTCATGGACCTCGCGGCGCTGACGTGGAACGGCTATAAGTCGTGCTACTACCGGACGTATTGCGTCGGCAAGGAACCGAGCCAGGAGCAGAAGGACGTGTACGCCACGGCGCTCAAGTGGCTGTACGACTCGATCGGCGCCGTGAAGGCGGGGACGACCACCAGGGAGATCGCCTCCAAATGGCCCTCGGCGCAGGAGGCGTACGGATACAAGGAAGAAGATCAGGCCGCCGCGAACCTGTGGGGCCACGGCCTCGGTCTTGCCCAGTACGATCCGCCCGTCATCTCGCGCATCTGGTCGCTCGATCACCCGATCGAGATCAAGGCGGGTATGGTGTTCGCGCTCGAAACCCAGCACGGCAAGATGTTCCGCTGGGGTGTCCGCATCGAAGAGATGCTGATCGTCCACGAAGACAGCGTCGAGATCATCTCGAACTTCCCGGTCAAGCAGATCACCGTCGTAGATCCAATCCCGGGGTACGGGGATCACGTCAAATAGGAAACCCGAACAAGTTCGAAGTGCCAAGTACAAACACTTCCATGTTTCTTGTCTCGCTCCTGTCCTCTGACGCCACCGACGCGGCACGGTTCGGTCCGAAGGCCGCGAACCTCGCGGCCCTCGGGCAGGCCGGCCTGCCGATCCCCGACGGCGTCTGCCTCGATGCGGCCGCCTATCGACTGCAGCTCGAGGTTCTTGGCCTGGAGACCACCGCCCGAGCCGCCTTCGCGGCGGATGATCCAGCCGAGGCGCGACGTCATGCCCTGCGCATGAAGCTCGAGCTGCTCGAGCAACCGATCGCGCCGGCGATTCTGGAGCCGCTGCTCGACGCGTGGCGAGGCCTGGTCGCCAGAACTGGTGGTGCCCTCACGGCCGTACGTTCGTCGGCGCTCGTCGAAGATCGGCACGGATCCAGTTTCGCCGGACAGTTCGAGAGCTACCTCGGACTCGAGCTCGAATCGGAATTCCTGACGGCCGTTCGCGCCTGCTGGGCCGCGCTCTGGTCCACCAGGGCGCTGCGGTACATGGCGACGCACGATCTGGATCCCGCGGACACGGCGATGGCGGTGCTGATCCAGCCGCTCGTCAGTGCTCGCGTGTCCGGCGGGGGGCTGAGCCGGACTTCTGGCGGGGAGATGTTGATCAGCGCGACGTGGGGCCTCGGGTCGTCCATCGCGCAGGGCGAGGTCACGCCCGATCGCTACGAAATCAGCCAGGACGGCGAGCTGCTGCGCGTCGCCGTCGGCGAGAAGGATCATGCCGTCGCCTGTTCGCACCTGCGGGGCCCGGCCACCGAGGCGGTGTCGGCGGCGCGGGCCGCCGAACCGTGCCTGGACGAGGCGCGCGCGGTCGAACTGGGGCGGATGCTGCAGCGCGCCGAACAGATTGCCGGCGCGCCCGTCGAAATCGAGTGGGCGCTCGACGAAGACGAATCGGTGGGCGTCAGGCTGTTGCAGGCGCGTCCGCTGCACCTCCAGGCTGCGCAGGTGCCGGACGAGGTCTGGCTGCAGCACCCTCGCCTCAGCGGCCATCCGGCCGGCGTCGGGTGGGGCGCCGGGCGGGCTGTGGTCATCAACTGCGAGTGCGAGCTCGGGCGCGTCGGTCCCGGCGATGTGCTGGTCACGCGCGTCGGCGGACCCGCTCTCAGCCACATCCTGCCGCGTGTGTCCGGGGTCGTCACCGAGCGCGGCGGCAGCACGTCGCACTTTGCTTCCCTTGCGCGGGAGCGCGGAGTGCCGATGGTGCTCGGCGTGGCCGACGCCACCCGGCGAATCCCCGATGGGTCGCAGGTCGCCGTCGACGGCGTCGCCGGCATCGTCCGCTGGATACGTTGACGTCGCGGCCGCGAAAGGAGTTTCTGATGAAGCGGGTATTCGTGCTCGGCCTGGTCGTCGTTGCCGGCGCGTTATCTATGGCCGGCGCCGCCTCTCAGGCGCCGCAAGCGGGCCTTTCGCCTGCCGCGCTGGCTGCGACGAAGCTGGAGAAGCTCAAAGACAATCTCTACATCATCACCGGCTCGGGCACCGGGAACCGCGATGCGTTCAGCGGCGGCAACACCGCGGTGTTCATCACCGGCGCGGGCGTCGTCATTGTCGACACCAAGCTCGCGGGCTGGGGGCAAGTCATCCTCGACAAGGTGCGGTCCGTCACCGACAAGCCGATCACGACGATCATCAATACGCATACGCACGGCGACCATACGGGCAGCAACGCCTTCTTCGGGACGTCGGTCGAGACGATTGTCCAGGAGAACACCAAGGCCAACATGGCCAGGATGGACGCGTTCAAAGGCGACAACGCGAAGTTCCTGCCGAAGCGAACGTACAAAGACAAGATGTCGATCGGGGCGGGGAAGGACCAGATAGACCTCTATTATTTCGGGCGCGGTCACACCGACGGCGACACGTTCGTGGTCTTCCCGGCACTGCGGACCATGCACATGGGCGACCTGTTTCCGTGGAAAGACGCGCCGTTCCTGGATCGAACCAACGGCGGGAGCGGCGTCGACATGCCGAAGACGCTGGACAAGGCCCTGAAGGGCATCAGGAACGTGGACACGATCATCGGCGGCCACCAGCCCGTCCAGCAGTGGAAGGACCTGCAGGAATACCAGCGGTTCAACGCCGATTTGCTCGCTGCGGTGGAAGCGGCGAAGAAGGCGGGCAAGAGCGTGGACGACGCGGCCGCGTCGATCAACCTGACGAGCAACGCCGGCTACGAGTCCGCGCGCACGAAGGCCGCGATCCAGGCGATCTACGACGAGCTCAACAAGAAATAGCGATTAGCGCGTCTGATCAGGCGTCGTTTGTCCGGAACAGGCTCGTGTGCCCCGGCCATGCGTTCGATAGCCGCGCCGGTAGTCGCTGGCGGGTGAACTGTCTTACAATACGGCCTCCTTCCAATCGAGGCGGCATGCACATGTGGCGAGCTCGTCTCCGCTCCGTGGTTCTGGCGGCCGCCGCGCTTCTGGCCGTCGCGCCCGGGATCCTGGCCCAGCACGAAGTCACGGCCGATGATGTCCGCGAGGGCGAACGGCTGTTCGCGTCCACGTGTACCGGGTGCCACGGCGCCGACGGCGACGCCGTGTTCGGGGTGGACCTGGGCCACGGACAGTTCCGCAATTCGCCGACCGACGACGACCTCGCCCGGACCATCAGAAACGGCCTCGCCGGAACGGGCATGCCGCCGAGCACGTTCTCGGACCCACAAGCGGCGATGCTCGTCGCCTATCTGCGATCGCGTGTCGCCACCCCGATCGGCTTGGTGCCGGGAGATGCGGCGCGAGGCAAGGCGATTTTCGACGGGAAAGGGAAGTGCGCCACGTGCCATCGCGTCGCCGGCAGCGGGTCGCGGCTCGGTCCGGACCTGAGCGACATCGGTCTGACCCGCAAGGTCGATGATCTCCACCGTTCGCTCGTCGAGCCCGGCGCCGAAATCCTCCCGGCGAACCGGTCGTTCCGCGTCGTCACGCGCGACGGAACCACGATCACCGGCAGGCTGCTCAATCACGACACCTTCGCGGTGCTCCTGATCGATTCGCAGGAGCGCCTGAGGTCGTTCGCCAAGGCCACGCTGCGGGACTACGGCTTCGTCGACGCGTCCTCGATGCCTTCGTACCGCGATTCGCTCACTGCCGACGAACGCACCGACATCGTTCGAT
>Ga0136846_1228953_pt1 | contig 28169 bp, 25 predicted proteins | sample HopSoiMetagenom2_FD_96841 | JGI IMG/M metagenome (GOLD analysis project Ga0136846, IMG submission 96841) | Grasslands soil microbial communities from Hopland, California, USA - 2 Assembly 2016 (version 4) | ecosystem: Environmental > Terrestrial > Soil > Grasslands | place: USA: Hopland... | reverse complement strand
AGCACTGGCACCCGTGACGGGCCTTGTGGGCGGGGTGGTGAGCGGCGCAACGGGCAGCACCGGCACCAGCGGGGGCACATCCACCGGCGGCGTATTGGCGCCAGTCAGCGGCCTGCTCGGCGGCATTCGCCGTTAATTGAACCAAGAGCCCAGGTTTGACTTCTCATGTGGCCGACCGGCGCTTGCCGGTCGCTTTGGCCGTATGCCTTGCTGCGGGCTTGCCCTCGCCGTTCGCCACGGCGCAAACGGCGGCCGGCAACCCGATAGACAGCTTACCGACGCCGCGCCTGCGCGAAAGCCCGCAGAGGGAAGCAGACGCGCAGATACTGACGCCCACAACGCCCGAGCCACCGCAGCAGAGCTTGGGTATCACGCCGCTGCGCTTTGAAATTGAAGGCGTCCATGCTATTTCGTTCGACGAGGTAGCTGCGCTGTTTGCGCCACTGGCCGGCAAACCGACTGACGTGGCGACTCTGACCGGCTTGGCAAGGCGGGTGACAGCGCTCTATCGGCAGCGCGGCTACGCGCTGTCTTTTGCTTATGTGCCCGCTCAGCCCTTCAGTGACGGGGTGGTCCGCATCGTGGCGGTCGAGGGTTATGTCGAGAGCGTGACCATAGACGGTGATGCCGGCGGGGCGGAGGCGAAAATCCGCGAGATTGCAGAACGCATCCGCCAGGAGCGCCCGCTTCGCCTGGCCACATTCGAGCGCTACACGCAGTTGCTGGCCATGCTGCCGGGTGTGCAGGTGGAAGCGCGTGCCATGCCGCCCACCGAAACCAGCGGCGCTGGTTCTATGGTGCTGAAGGTGATGCACCAGCCCTATCTCGTGTCTGTGGCCACCGACATCCGCTCATCGCGCCCGCGCGCTGTGGTCACCGGAGTGCTCAACGACCCGCTGCTGTCGGGAGGGCGCCTGAGCGCCTCTACACTTCTGGGCGCGCTCAGGGACGAGGAATACACCGCGGCATCCTATTCGCAGGCGGTCGGCAGCGACGGCCTGACACTGAAAGCAGAAGTGTCACTCTACAAAGGCGACCCGGACGCCCGGCTGGATACGCCGCCGGCCATACAGCGCTACACCACTTACCACCGCGCCGAACTCTCGGCCCAGTACCCGCTCAAGCTGACGCGCAGCGAAAGCCTGTTTCTCAGCGGAGGCGTGTACGGCGTCAATAACGTCGATGACTACAGCAATCCGGTTAACGGGGCCTGGTTGGCGGACGAGATCAGGGTGCGGGCGGTGTATGCCCAGGCCGGCTACAACACGGCAGAGCCGGACCAGTCGCGCAGCCTCACACTTCGGCTGACGCAAGGCCTGACCGGTTTGGGGGCCACGGCCGAGATGAGGGCCAGCTTCCCCGGCCCGCTGCCGGTCAACCCGGCGCGGCTGGATTTTGCGCGTCTGCTGGTCGAAGGCAGCCAGCGCAATCGCTGGGGCAAGACCTGGGGCACCGCGATGACATTCGCCGCGCAGTACAGCCCGCACATCCTGCCTAGCAGCGAACGCATCTCCTTCGGCAGCACGCGGTTCGCGCGCGGCTACAACGCCGGCGAAGCGGCGGGCGACTCGGGATGGGGCGTAGGGTTGGAGCTCAACCGTTCTTTCGCCATTGACACGGCCTATCTCAAGGAGGTGCAGCCCTATGTCCTGCTGGAGCACGCGCGGGTCCGCAGCAACGCCGGCCTGCTGGCTTTAGCGAAGTTGAGTTCGGCCAGCCTGGGGGTGCGCTTGTCTGACGGGCGTTACTACACCGTCGACCTGGCACTGTCCAAGCCGGTGGGTGACCCGTCACCGGACAACCTGGCTCGAGACCTGCGGCTGAGTGCGATGGTGAGCTACAGCTTGGGGCGCCGCTAAACGACCGTCCCCGCGGCCACCCGCGGCGGGCGCTGTTTCAAAGGCCGGCCGCAGCGGTTTACCCTTAGCCGAAGAAGGCGACGCCACGCGCCAGCACGCGCGCGAGTGTGGCGCGATGGCCAACAAGGAAGGCGCGGCTCTCTCGGCACTGGCGGCGCATCGCAGGCTCTTATGACGCGCGCCTGGCCCGGCGCAGTGCCACACCTCACGCGGCGCCCAAGCTCTTAGTTTTCAGCGATGCCGAACTTGCGCATCTTTTCCCAGAGCGACTTACGGCTGATGCCGAGCTGGTCGGCGGTCTTTTGCCGCTTCCAACCGTTTTTCTCGAGCTCTCCGATGATGCGAGCGCGGGCGCTGGCTTGAGAGGCTCTGCTGGAGGCCGGCGGCGGCGGGCTGCCGGCGTCGCGAGCCAGGCTCAGGGCATTGGAGATCAGACGCTCGTCCCAGCCCCTGGTCTGGCGACAGATCACGCCTATGCGTTCGGCGAGATTCCGCAGTTGCCGCACATTACCCGGAAAGCGCATCGCGGCAACCTGGTTGGTAAGCCATTCCGGGGCTTCGCCGGCATCGCCCGCATTTCCCGGCCCGGTCATGCGTGCCAGCATCATCTTGAAGATCGCGACCTTGTCAGCCGGACCGCGTGCCTCCAGGTTGGGCACGTTGAGTTCGATCACGGCGAGACGATAAAACAGGTCGGAGCGGAAAGTACCCTCCCTTACCAACTCGCGCAAATCGCGGTTGGTGGCCGCCACCAGACGGAAGTCGAGTTGTATCGATGATTCACAGCCCAGGCGCGTCATGCGCCCGCTCTCGAGCACACGCAGCAGCTTGACCTGCTGGAACAGCGGCAGCTCGCCAACCTCGTCCATGAAAAGTGTGCCACCACGGGCTTGCTCGAGGTAGCCCTTGTGGGCCTGCACTGCGCCGGTGAATGAGCCCTTGGCGTGGCCGAAGAAAAGCGACTCAAAAAGGCCGTCCGGAATCGCACCGCAGTTGACGGCCACAAAGGGTCCGCTGCCATAGCGGCTGTGACCCTGGTGCAGCAGTTCGGCGATCAGCTCCTTGCCGACCCCCGTCTCGCCCTGGACCAGCGCGTTGTGGTCGCTGTCGGCAAAAGCCATCACTTCGTCAAGCAGCGCAATCATGGGGGCCGACTTGGCTACCACCGCCACGCCACCCACCTCGATCGGCAATCTGGCGGACGGCACCGATACCAGGACGCTGTGGATCATGGCACGCAACTCGGCCAGAGTGAAATCCAGCGAAAGCAGGAGGCTGCCGCCCAGCGGATCCAGGGTTTGTCGGTCGTGCCGCTCGCTGCCGACCCAGATCACGGGCACGTCAACCTGGCCGTACCAACCGCGCTCGTCCGCCAGCGAAGAGACGCTGACCAGCGCGATCATCCGACCCTTGCCCTCACCGGCCAAATGAACGGGGATTTGCTTCGACCGCCTGACGACCGCGCCGGTGTGTGCCATCGCAAGCACCACCCTGTCAAAAAAACACGCGCTGCCCTCGGATACGGAGATGACAAGTTCTGCGTGGGCAGACTCATCCATCATGCAGGAAGCCCCGCCGGCCATGGCAGCCGAAGATTGCACGCAAACATAGTTTCAACCTCCTGATAGTCTCTCATCACTTCTTTTTCACCGTGCCGGAATGTTGTGGATCAGCGGTTAGCCCACCGCCGCCGCCCACGCTTTTGGGCAGCCCGGAGAAGCGCGGTCAACACCAGGGCTGTCAATGCCCCGGTAGCACAGATCGAGAACCAGAAAATCCCGTACGGCCCGAGCCAGGTCACGGCCAGCGACGCCATTACGGGCCCGGCGCAACCACCGACCGAAAACATCAGCAGCACCGCGGCGCTGGCCGGAATGCGCAGCTCATCCGGGATGCGATCATTGATCAGTGCCACCGAGACGGGATAGACCGTGAACGCCATGCCCGCGTAAAGGAAAACCAGCCATGCCAGGCCGCCCTGGCCTCGGCCGGACACCATGACAAGACTGATCCCACCCACAGCCATGCAAGCAAGCAACAGGACTTTGCGTCTGTCCATCCCGTCGGACATCGCACCCACAGGCCATTGAAACACCAGAGCCGTCAGCAAAGCTGAAAACATGACCCCCGACAAGGCTGCGACCGATAAGCCAATGCCCTTGAGAAAGACCGGCATAAACGCGTAAAAAGAGCTGTTCAGCAGACCCGATATCACGCAGCCACATATCCCCAGCGGACTGATCCGCACAGTCGCCAGCACCGCCTTCAGGTCGAAGCGGTGGCCGGAGCCGCCATGCGCGGCTTGAGCGCTTTGCCGTCCTGCCATCATGATGGGCAGCAGCGATGCCGAAAACAGGACGGCTACCAGAGTGAACAACCCCAACCCGGAGGGGTCGGCCAGGTTTAGCAGGAGCTGGCCGCTGGCCACACCCAGATAGGTCGTCATCATGTAGAAAGAAAACACACGGCCCCGGACATGGTTGCCTGCGGCTGTGTTGAGAAGGCTTTCCAGCACCGTGAAAATGCCGGCGAGGCACATCCCGGTAATAAGGCGCAGCACAAACCAGGCGGCCAAGGTGGTTGAAAAAGCATGGGTCAGGCTGGCGCAGGCCACCACCACGGCAAATACCGAGAACGAACGGTGATGCCCGACCCGCACGATCAGGTGGCCGGCCGACAAGGCCCCCAGCATGAAGCCCAGATAGTAGGCAGATTGCACGACGCCGACGGCCATGGCGGAGAACGCCGGCGACGCCAGCCGAAGCGATAGCAGCGTGCCCAGCAAGCCGTTCCCCGTGATCAGGATGGCAAAGCCTGCCAGAAGTGTCGCGATGCGCTTGTAAAACGGGATCGTCATGTCATGACCGCGAGGCAGGCCGGCATGGGCCCTGCGGGCGCACGGCTGTGGGACAGGCTGATGTCACTGTGCACGGATTCAGGCAGCCACGCCTGTTTCGTCCACAGGCGCCAGCACCAAGTCCAGGATATCCCCGAACCGGCCGCCCGCCCGGTCGACCCCCAGAACTGCGGCCGCGATGTTCACGGCCCGCGCGGCACCCAGAACCGGTTGGCTCAGTGCCATGAATTTTTCATGGATTTCACTGTCGGGCAGCGCGTTTTCCGGATTTCCCCGGGCAATGGCGGACGGTGATTCCAGGATACGCCCATCCCGCAGGGTCACGCGCACATGGGCCCAGCGCTCGGCGGGAAAGCGTTGGTCGTAAAGCGCTTCCTCATGCAATACCATGGTTCCGGACAGTCGCCGGGTTTCCATGTCGACCAACGCCGCGCCGGAGATTTCGACCGCGCCCAGGGCACCATGTCGCAGGGCGGCCGCCACGGAATACGGCAGGCTGTATTGCGCCTGCTCGGTCGTCGTCGGCAGGCGGGTGGCGAGGCGGCAGGCTTCGTGAAACGACCACACCTCAACGGCCTGAATCGCATCGGATGCCAGGTCGTGGGAGCGCGCCAGGGACAGCGCCGCTTCGACTGCAGGCTGCGCCCAGCGGCACACAGGATAGGGCTTGAAGTATTGGTCCAGGATGAGCCAGCGTTCTCCAAGGTCGGCCCAGACGGGCGCCACTTCATCGGCCTCCAGCGTCAGCGCCGGCGCGCCGGTAAAGCCGTCCGCCGCCAGGCAGGCCGCGCTGATGCCGGCCATCGCGCCCCAGCCGGAGCCGTCCTTGACCATGGTCGGGTGATCGACGCAGCGCATCATCTGGCTGCGCGGCCCATGGTATTCGGCGATGCCCAAGGCCTCGCGCGTTTGCTCTAGCCCGAGCTTGAGGTTGCGCGCACCCAGCGCCGCGCAGGCGATGGTGTTCCATGCGCCTGAGGTGTGATAGTCGCAAGCCGTAGCGTGCAGTGCGATGCCGGCGCGCGTGGCAATCTCATAGCCGATCACGATTTGCGTGAGGAACTCCTGCCCATCCATGGCCTGCAGTGCGTCGGCAAACGCCAGCACTGTCGGCAGCACAGCCACGCCAACATGGCCCTTGGTCAGTACGTGGCCGTCGTGGGCATCGAGGCTGTCTATCGTCATGCCCCCGGCGAGAGCGGCCCCCGCGAGGCTGACGGGATGCCCATCGAACAGCATGCGGGCGCACCGCCCCGGCACGCCGGAGCCAAATTGAGCAACTGCGTGCCGCCGAATGATGGCGGAGAGCTGTGTCTGCGTGCCGCCTGCGGCGACTCCCAGCAAATCCAGCACGCATCGCCTGGCCTGCGCCAGAACGTGGGGCGGCAGCTGTTCGTAGGAGGTCCGGTGAATGAAATCGGCTAGCGTCATGGGTTTATTGCCCCGTAAAAGCAGGCGCGCGGCGCGCCAGCATGGCGTCAACAGCCTCGTGGTGGTCGCGCGTATGGTGCGCCAGCGCCTGCATCGCAGCCGACAGCTCCAGCAAGCTTTCGAGCGACGAATGCTGGCCTTCACGCAGCAGTTTTTTGGTCATGCGCAGAACGTCGGGTGGGTTCACGGTGATCCGCCGAGCGAGCGCCAGCGCGCTATCCATCAGCGCGTCCGCCTCGACCACCTGCGACACCATGCCCCAGGCCAGCGCCGTGGCGGCGTCAATCGCGTCCCCGGTGAAGGCCATCTCGCAGGCCCTGGACAGGCCAATGGCCCTGGGCAAAAGCCAGGCACCACCGTCGCCCGGGATGATGCCCACCTTGACGAAACTTTCGGCAAAACGCGCGTTCGTGGACGCGATGCGCATGTCGCACATCAGCGCCAGGTCGCAACCCGCACCTATGGCCGGCCCGTTGACGGCGGCGATGGTCGGCACTTCGCAGTGATACAGCGCGCGTGGGATGCGCTGGATGCCGTTGCGGTAGCCGTCGCGCAGTTGCGCCGGCGTGCCGCCGAACATGCCTTCACGGTCCTGCATGTGCTTGACGTTTCCGCCAGAGGAAAAAGCCGAACCGGTGCCCGTGAGAATCAGGGCGCGCACCGAGCGGTCCTGGTTGACACCGGCGACGGCGTCCTCCAGCGCCGCGATCATGTCGGCGTCGGAAATCGGGTTGCGTGTTTCGGGGCGATTGAGCGTCAGGACGCACACGCCGTCTCGGCGCTCTACAAGCAAAGGGGAAGTCATGATGGTGCCATCTCGGTTGCCAGCGCCGCCAGTTCACGTTTCATGACTTTGCCGCTGGGGTTAGTGGGAAGTTTTTCGACAAAATAAAAGCGCTTGGGCCGCTTGAAGGCAGCGATCTGTTGGCTGTCTTTGCAGTAGCGGTCAATGCTGTCTCTGGTTAAAGCCGGGTCGCTGCGGACAATAAAGGCACTGATCACGCTGCCCCATTTATCGTCGGGCAGGCCAATGACCGCCGCTTCCTGCACGCCTGGGCAGGTGTGCAGCACCTCTTCGACCTCGCGCGGATAGATGTTCTCTCCGCCCGAGATGATCATGTCGTCCGCGCGCCCCTGGAAATAATGGTAGCCCTGTTCATCGCAGCGGAACAGGTCGCCGGTGTAGAGCCAGCCATGGCGCAGGCGTTTGGCCGACTCGACCGGATTGTTCCAGTAACCCGCCGTCATTTGCGGACCTTGGACGATTAGCTGGCCCACCTCACCCGGTGCCACGGTTTGGTCCGGGCGCACGTCACGCGTTGCGTCATTGACGACGATACGGGTGCGGCTGATCAGGGTGGATTTTCCACAGGAGCCCAGGCGGCTCAAGGCGTCGCGTGGATTAAGCAGCAAGGTCAGGCTGGCCTCCGTCATGCCGTAGCCGTTGTAGAGCCGCGGGCTGAACTCCGCCATCACGCGCTCCATCGTGGCTGAAGGAATGGCGGCGCCGCCCGTCGTAATCATCTGCAGCGAAGATGTGTCGTACTTTTTGAAGTCGGGGTGAAACAGCATCTCCTGAATTTGCGTAGGCACGGCAAACAGGCTGGTGATGCGCTCCGCCGAAATGGCCGCCAGCGTGCCGGATGCCGAATACCGAGGCTCGATGATGTTGGCGGCGCCGACAAACAGGTGCGGCGTGAAATAGGCCTGCATGCCGCCCACGTGATAGAGCGGCGCGATGTGCAATGCCCGGCCGTCTGCCCCCAGCTGATATTCGAGCGCGCAGTTCATCGCGATCGCCACGTCGTTTTCATGTGTGTGGATCACCCCCTTGGCGCGGCCGGTCGTTCCCGAGGTGTAGACCAAGGCCGAGATCATGTCGGGGCGCACGTGGGCCGGTGGCTCATCCACGCCGGCCGCCGAAATCAGCGCATCGAAGTCGTGGATAGTGGCCGTTCCGCCGGCATCGGGCACGCCGCCTGCGCGTATCCGGATCAGGCCCTCATTGCCCTGCGTAGCGCGCAAAGCGATTTCCGACAGCTCCGCGCCATAGACCAGCGCGCGCGCGTCCGAGTCCCCGAGGATGTGCGACAGCTCTCCGGCCGACAGCCTGAAGTTTACGGGGACGGCGATGGCGCCCAGCTTCTGGCAGGCCAGGAAAGCCGTGGCGGCGACTTCACCCGAGTGGATGAAGATCATCACACGGTCAAAAGGCTGGATACCCAGCGCCGCGAGCGCGTTGGCCGTCCGGTTGATCCGCGCATTCCAGGCCTCGTAAGTCCAGCGCTTGCCGCCGGCCACCAGGGCCTCGCGGTCCGGATGCCTTTCGACGGTCTGCATGATTATGGAGGCTATCGTCAATCGTGAATTCATCAGGGCTCTCCGGTATTCACAGGTTGGGCTTGAGGGTCGGAAGGTCGACGCTGGCGATCAGGTACTTGACCATCTCGCTGGTGCCACCGACGATGGTCAGCGCGCGCGCATCACGGTAGATCTGCTCGGCACGTCCGTATTCCTTGGTCAGGCCGTCGCCGCCAAGGATCTGCACGGCCTGGTCGGCGCAATAAAGGGCCGCCTCGGTGGACACCAGCTTGGCCTGGGAGGCCGGCTTCATCAGCTCTTTGGGGCTCAGGCTTCCTTCGTCATAAAGCTTGGCGGCCCGGTAGGTCAGCAGCTCCGCTGCGTCGATGCGCCAGCTCATCTCGGCGATCTTGTCCCAGATGAGCTGCTTGCAGCCCAGCTTCTGCCCGAAAGACTCACGCGTCTGCGCATGGGCCACGGCGATGTCGAAGGCGCTGCGGGCCACACCCAGGGCCGAGCCGCCCAGGATGGTGCGCTCGAAATTGAACATGCCCAGCATGATGCGAAAGCCGCTGTCGCGCTCACCCAGCAAATGGTCGGCCGGCACGCGGCAATCGCGGAACTCGACCTCTCCGACGATGCAGCCGCGCCGGCCCATGAAGTGGTAATTGCGCGGATAGGAAATGCCGGGCGCCGAGCGCGGCACCACCAGCGCGGTCATGCCCTTTTGCGCCGGCACGCCGTCCGTGGTGATACCGTAGACGATGTAGGTGTCGGCCACCGAGGCGTTGGAAATGTAGCGTTTGAAGCCGTTGATGACCCACTCATTGCGGCTTCCGTCGAACTCGATGCGGGTCTGCATACCGGCGCTGTCCGAGCCCACGCCGGCTTCGGTGACGCCGATGGCACCCACCTGCTCGCCTTCGACAATGCCGTGCAGGTAGCGGTCGCGCACTTGCGGCGCGGCGTGCCGGTGCAGGGGGTAGGCGCACGAAAGCGCCGTGCCTATGGTGGTGTCGAAAGCGTAATTGATGGCGGCCGCCTCTTCCGACAGAATGGTCGCGTGCGTCAGGCCCGGCTGCTTCAGGGGGCCACGGTACAGGTCGGCAAACATCAGCTTGAGGTAGCCGGCCTTGCCCATCTCCCGGACTGCCGCCTTGACGCTGTCCCAGTCCTCGCGCTCCTCGATCGCGGCGGCGCGCGGCAGCAATTGCGCCGTAAGCAGGCGTCGGGCATCCTCGCGGAAAGCTTTATCTTCCGCGTTCAAGAGAAAGTCTCTCATTTAATCGATCCTTGTTAATTCGCTGCCGCCGGGCTCTGCGGCCAGGCGGTTGATCTCGCGCTGCAAGAGCGGCAGATTGGCGTCACGCAGTGTCGGCAGCTGAAAGCGCGCGCTGCGCACCGCGTCGTAATGAAGGTCGGCCGTCAGCAGGCAGGGGCCGTCGCCGGCAGCTTGCGCGAGCATTTCGCCGCGCGGGCCGACGATGCAGGAGCCGCCCCAGAAATGAGCCTTTTCCTCGGACCCTACGCGGTTGGCCATCAGGATGGGCACGCCATACATCATTGCGTAAAAGCGCAGCGCCAGGTCCCAGCCTGCGGGGTTGGAAAACTCGTCGCTGACTGCGCCCAGCGCGGAGTTGACTGGCGCCAGCAGCAAAGTGGAATGCTGCTGCATGGCCAGGTGCACCAGGGCCGGGTTCCAGAGGTCGGCACAGATAAGCAGGCCGGCAGTCCAGGGCGGCGAAACCTCGAAGGTATCGACCTGCTTGCCTTGCGTAAATAGTTTGCCTTCTTCAAGCCGGCCGTAGGTCGGCAGGTTGAGTTTGCGGTGCAGGTGAACAACGCGGCCGTTGCGCACGGCCACGGCCGCGTTGTAAAACTGCGCGGCCGGCCCCTCCTCTACAAAACCGAACACTACCGTCATATCGCCCGCGGCCTGCGCCAGGTCCAGCACCATGGGCGCATGGCGAGCCAGTGCTACCTCGGGAACCCGGGTGCCCAGGCCGTAGCCGGTCAGTGAGAGTTCCGGGAACAGCAACAGTTCCACCCCGGCGCCACGCGCCTCCTTCACCATCTGCAGGTGAAGCTGCAAATTGTGCGTGAGGTCGCCCAGCTTGCAGTCGATCTGCGCGATGCCGGCTTTGAGGCGCACGTGCGAATCCACGGGATGTCCTGTTAGTTGGGGTGGCGTTGGCGGCCGCTCAGTTCAGACCCGCGTCCTTGAGGAACTGGGTCGCAACGGCTTCAATGGATTTTTTCCCGACGTCCACGCTCGCATTCAGCTTGCTCATGACGGCGTCGTCGAGCTTGGCCGACAAGGCATTGAGCAAAGGTGCGATTTTCGGGTTGGTGTCCATGGTTTGCTTGCGGATCACCGGCGTCATGGCGTAGGCCGGGAAGAAGGTCTTGTCGTCTTTCAGGATGACGAAGTCAAAAGCCGGCACGCGGCCGTCGGTGGCAAACACCAGGGACACGTCCACCTGCTTTTCCTTGAGTGCTTGATAGGTCAGCCCACCGTCCATGCGGCGCACGTTGTCGCGGCTGAACTCAAAACCATAGGTTTCCTGCAGGGGCTTAAGCCCATCGGGCCGCGCCGCGAACTCGGCATTGCTGGCTATCGACAGGTTGGCGCCGCCCTTGACGGCTTTGGCCAGGTCGCTCAGGGATTTGATGTTCTTGCTCTCGGAATCAGCGCGGCGCATGGCCAGCGCATAGGTGTTGTTGGCCCTGGAGGGATTGAGCCAGACCAGGCCCTTGGCGGCGTCGAGCTCTTTGACGCGTTTGTAGGTCTCGTCGGCCGACAGCTTGTCGATGATCTTGTTGTAGGTGATCAGGGACGTGCCGGTGTATTCCCAGTAGATGTCGATCTGGCCGTTTTCCTGCGCCTGGCGCAGGACGGCGCTGCCCAGGCCGGCCTTCTTTTCGGCCGGTATGCCCTTGGCCACCAGCAGCTGCGTGGTGATTTCGGCCATCAGTTGCTGCTCGGTGAAGTTTTTCCCGCCCACCGTGATGGCTTGCGCCGACTGCAAGCCCAAGGCCAGCGCACCGGTGGCGAGTACGGCGCCCAGGCGCTTGAAGGTAAAACGTGTGTTCATGGTTGTTGTCTCCTGCTTGTTGTCAAAAAAATCACCGCTGAGGGTTGACCCCGCGCGGCACCAGGTAATAGGCGATCAGGCTCACGGAAAAATCCACAATGACGGCCAGCCCCGCCGTGGGCAGAGCGCCGGCCAGCATCATGGTCGGCTCATTGAGGTCGATGCCGGTAAAGATCAGTTCACCGAGGCCGCCGCCGCCGATCAGGAAAGCCAGGGGCACCGTTCCCACATTGATGGCCAGGGCTGTGCGCACACCGGCCAGAATGACGTAGAGCGCGTTGGGCAGTTCGACCTGGAAGAGCAGTTGAAAAGGCGTCATGCCCATACCGCGCCCCGCTTCAATCAGGTGCGGCTCGACGCCGCGCAGACCGGCAATCGTGTTACGGACAATCGGTAGTAGCGTGACCGCCCATAAAGCAAAAACAGCAGGCCGCGTTCCGATGCCCAGCCAGCTCATGGCGAGCGCCAGGATGGCCAGCGTGGGGATGGTGGCGCCGATGTTGAGGAACTGCATGCCCCCTTCGGAGAATCTGGCGGCGGACTGCCGGCTCAGAAGAACGCCCAGCGGGATGCCTGTGGCTATGGCCAGCCCTCCAGACAGGGCCGCCAGCGCCAGGTGCTGTTTGACCAGGTGGACGATATCGCCTCCGTAGGTACGCAGCATGCCGGTCAGGTCGAACTGGCGCGCCAGCAGCCACAACACGCCCAGGCTTGCAGCCCAGAAGAGTAGCGTGACGGTGAAGGGTCGCGGTTTCAGGGCTCGCATGCTCAGGCCTTTGGCTGGGTGTAGGTCATGCCCAGCAAATGCGTCACAGTCCGCTGGTCCAGCGTGCCCACGTAGCGGCCCTCCTCATCCACGCAGGCAAGCCAGTCCACGTTGTTCTCGAACATCTTGGATACCGCGGCGCGCAAGTCGGCGGTGGCGGGCACACAGGCGGCGATAGGCACACAGCAGTCGCGGCACAGGCTGCCGGAAGACTCGTCGCTGTCCGCATGGATAAATCCTTGCGGCTTGCCACTGGCGGAGGTGACGACAAGGTAGCGCGCGCGGGATTCACGCATCATGGCCTTGGCCCGTGCCACCACGGTATCCGCCACTGCCGTAGGCGCGCCGGCCGTCATCGCATCCGCCACGCGAATCAGGCCCAGGCGTTTGAGCGTGCGGTCGGCGCCTACAAAGTCGGCGATGAAAGGCTGGGCGGGGTGGGCCAGCACATTGTCGGGCGTGTCGAACTGCTCGAGCTTGCCGGCGCTGAAGATGGCGATCTTGCTGCCCATCTTGACGGCCTCGTCAATGTCGTGGCTCACGAAAAGGATGGTTTTCCGCAACTGCTTTTGCAGTTTGAGGAATTCGTCCTGGATGGTCGCGCGGTTGATGGGATCGATGGCACCAAAGGGCTCGTCCATCAGCATCACAGGCGGGTCTGCCGCCAGCGCCCGCGCCACGCCCACCCGCTGCTGCTGGCCGCCCGACAGTTCCTTGGGGTAGCGCTTGAGGAAAGTTGTCGGGTCCAGCGCCATCATCTCCAGCAGCTCGGCCGCCCGTTTTCGGGCCCGGTTCATGTCCCAGCCCAGCAGGCGAGGGACGACGCAGACGTTTTCCTCGATCGTCATATTGGGAAACAGGCCGATCTGCTGGATCACGTAGCCGATCTTGCGGCGCAATTCCACCGTCGGCATATCCGTCGTGTCCTGCCCGTCGATCAGCACCTTGCCGGAACTCGGTGTCACGATGCGGTTGATCATCTTGAGCGTGGTCGTCTTGCCGCAACCCGAAGGGCCCAGCAGAACACAGATCTCGCCCGTACCGACTTCCATGGTGATGTGATCGGCCGCGACGACCTGCCGCGTGGGGGTGTTGAAGACCTTGGTCAGTTGCTCAAGTTTGATCATGGGATGCTCGTTGTCTCGTCGTTATCTTGTTCGCTCGCTGCGGGGCGGCTAGCGGCGTATGCCGGCCGGCGTGAACCAGTGCTGCAGCCTGGCCAGGAAGAAGTCCACAAAGATCGCCAGCAGGCTGACGGCCAGCGCACCCGTCACCAGCTGGCGGCTGTCGGTTTGCGAGATGCCCCTGCTGATGAAGGTGCCCAGGCCGCCCGCCCCGATGTAGGCGGCGATCGCCATGATCCCGATGTTCATGACGACGGCCGTCCGCACACCGGCCATGATCACCGGAACGGCCAGCGGAATCTCGACCCGCCAGAGACGCTGCAGGGGCGTCATGCCCATGCCTCGCGCGGCTTCGCGAAGCGCCGGATCCACGTTGTTGATGGCCGTGTAGGTATTGCGGATGATGGGCAACTGCGAATACAGCATCACCGCAATCACCGCGGGCAGGTAGCCGATGCCGTGCCCTATCTTTGACAGGATGGGAATCATGACGCCGAAGAGCGCAATCGAAGGGATCGTCATAACGATGGAGGCCACGTACAGGACCAGCCTGGCGGCGCGCTCGTTCTGGGTGATGGCGATACCGGTGGGCACGCCTGTGAGCACCGCGACGCCGACCGCCACCCCGACCAGCATGACATGCTCCAGCGTCTTGGCGCCCAGCAAAGCCAGGTTCTCCGAAATGAATTGAAATGTCTCCATGGCCTTTTTTTAAGTAGCACCTCGCGGACGGGGTGTTGGCGTCTTGTCGATGAATGCATCGTAGGTTTTGATCGATATATGGCCTGTCAAAAATACGGCATCTGATAACGCGAAAACGGCATAGCCCGACATCCCGGGTAAGTGCCTAGGGGCCGCCCAGCTGGTTTTAGCCCGTCCTCAGGCGCAGCCTCACAGCGCTGGGGGAGTGGCCGAACAGCTGTTGGTAGGAAGAGGAAAAATGCGCGGCTGACGCAAATCCGCAGGCGATGCCCACCTGGAAGATGGACATGGGCGTTTGCTCCAGCAGCGCAGTTGCACGTTCCAGCCGCATGCGCTTGTAAAACCGCGCTGGCGTGGCTCCCAGCCTTTCCTGGAACAGCCGCTCGAACTGCCGTTGCGACAAGCCTGCCAGCTCGGCCAGGGTGGTGCAGGACAGCGGATCTTCCAGGTGCGTTTCCATGTGGGACACGGCCGCCACCAGTTTGGGATGGTCAATGCTCAGGCGCACCGGCAAGGCCATGCGCTGCAAGTCGTGGGCAAGTCGGATCTGGGGGTGTATGCACTGTTCAGCCACGGAATGGGCCAACGCTTTTCCATGGTGCAGGCTTATCAGGTGCATCATCAGGTCCAGGCCGGCCGTCCCGCCCGAGCAGGTAAGCCGGTCTCGGTCGCATTCAAACAGTTCGGCGCTAGCTTGAATGTTGGGGTACTGCTCGCGAAAGCCGTCGAGGTTCTCCCAGTGGATAGTGCTCTTGTAGCCGTTGAGCAGCCGGGCCCGAGCCAGGATCATCGCGCCGGTCGAGGTGGCGCCCAGCCGTACGCCACGCCTGGCCAGGCCGCGGAGCCAGGCGTGCAGTTCACCGTTGCTGTGCTTGAGCGGGTTGATGCCGGCCACCACAATCAGCGTGTCGATGTCGGTGCTGTTTTCCAGCTTGCGCGTCGGGGAAAACTCGATGCCGTTGCTCGGGCGAACCACGCCGTTGTCGGGTGAAAAAAGCTGCCAGTCGTAAAGGCTCTTCTTACTGACGCGATTGGCCATGCGTAGCGGCTCCAGCATCGAGGCGAAGGACAGCATGGAAAACTCGGGCATCAGAAGAAAGCCGAAGCGCTCGGTCGCGCTTCGTGGCTTGTCTTCGGCAGGCTGCCGGGCGCCTGCCAAGGTTCTGGCTGCGGGGTCAAGGAAAGGAGAGCTGCGCTTGGGCTTCATGAGATTTCACCGCTGGCGGTTCGACCGCCTCGCCGCATGGCGAGTGCACCAGAGAGAAAAGCCCGCAACTCCAGCGTTGTACATCAAAGTCACTTCACCAGACTGCTCCGAAGGCAGCCCGTAAAGCCTCAATCTGGGCTTCATCGAGGGGCTGGGCCGAACACCTTGTCAACAGCCAAAGGCGTGCTGTTTCTTCCAATTCCTCAAGCACCGCGCTGGCTTGAGCCGGTGAATCGTGCCAGACGTTAGGCCCCAGCCTGTCCAGCATGACGGCGCGCAAGGGTTTTCCGGTGGCGTTGGCGGCCTCAATGGCGGCCGCCACGCACGCACCCACTGCGGGGTCACCAGGGCGGTGATAGGGAATCAGTGGCACGTGGCCGACCTTCATGACGTAGTAAGGCGTCAAAGGGGGCAGGATGTCCTCGTCGCGCCAGACACCTTGTAGCGTCAGCGCCACCAGATGGGTACTGTGGGTATGGATGATGCACCGGGCCCGCGTATCCGACTCGTAGATACGGCAGTGCAGCGCCAAGGTCTTGCTTGCACGCGGGCCGCTGAGCTGGACGCCGTCCAGGCCAACTTGCGCCAACGAGTCCGGCTGCAATGTGCCGAGGCAGGCATCGGTTGGCGTGATCAGATAGCCGCTGTTGTCCGGCAACCGCGCGCTGATGTTGCCTGCTGTGGCATGCACGTAGCCGCGCTCGAACAGGGAGCGCCCGACCCGGCAGATTTCTTCGCGCAGCGCTTGCGCATCGGGGTCTTCATTCATCCAGAGCCTCGCTGAAAAAATCGGTGCCGCCAAAGTTGCCCGACTTCAGGGCCAGGTGCAGAGGCCGTCCTTCGACCTGGGTCCATGGCACGCCAGGCGTGATCACAGGACCGATGCGAAGCTGTGAAATCTCCAGCGCGCGCACCACGGCGCCCGACGTCTCTCCACCGGCAACCACCAGTCGCCGCACGCCGTCCGCCACCAGGCCCCGCGCGACGTCGGCCAGGCAGGCTTCGATGAGTTCACCTGCGCGGTTGTGGCCTAGCGCCAACTGGGTGGCGCGTACCGCATCGGGTGACGCTGTGGCATAGATGAGCACTGCGGCTTGTCCGCGCGCCCACTCCAGGGCGCCGGCAGCAACCGGCTCGCCGGCGGCCAACGCCACCGGGTCGATGTGAAATGCGGGCTTGCCTGCTTCGAGCCAGTGGCGAACCTGGGCGTTGGTCGCGAGAGAACAAGAGCCCGACAACACTGCCGCCGGACCGTCCACCGCATCGAGGCATGCCGCCGCGGGATCTGGGCGCAGCCAGCCGCGGCGCGCGTAGGCCGCGCCCAGCCCTGAGGCCAGGCCGGAGCCGCCTGTGACCAGCGCCAGATCGGCGGAGGCCTCGGCCAGCTCGGCAAGTTCTGCGGTGCTGATCGTGTCGCAGACGGCAAAGCGCACGCCCTCGGATTCAAGCGCGTGCAGCCGGGCCGCAATGGCGGTGGCGCCGGCTGAGACCACGTCATGGCTGACGCAGGCGACCCGTCCCTGCGTCTGCGCTTGAAGCACGCGCACGATGTTGGCGTCGGTCATTGGTGTCAGAGGGTGATCGCGCATGCCTGATTCGCTCAACAAGCGGTTGCCCACGAACAGATAGCCCTGGTACACCGTGCGGCCGTTGACGGGTAGCGCGGGGCAGGCCACTGTGAGCCGCGCACCGGTTTCGGTCAGCAAGGCGTCCGCGACCGGCCCGATATTGCCGGCCGGCGTGGAGTCGAAGGTTGAGCAGTATTTGAAATAGCACTGACGTGCCCCGCCGGCGCGTAACCAGCGCCAGGCGGCGACGGATTCCTGTACCGCTGTGTCGGCGGGCGCGGTCCGCGACTTTAGCGCCACCACCACCGCGTCAGCGGCGGGCGCCTCACCGGTGGCCGGGATGCCAATGCTCAGCACCGTACGAAGCCCGGCTGCCACCAGCATGCTGGCGATGTCGGTCGCACCGGTGAAGTCGTCGGCGACAACGCCGAGGATCATGATGCCCTCCCACGCGGGGCTTTCGCCGGCCGCCGGGGCTTGGGGGTGCTTTCGGCCATTGCAAGTCCAACAGCCAATCCGTGGCACAGCACCATGGATGCAGCCACAGAGCGGATGCTCATGATGTCGGCATCCCGTACTTCCAGCACCACAGTGGCATTGCGCGCCAGCGACGACAAGCTGCTGTCGGTCAAGGCCAGCACCGGAATGCCCCTGGCCCGAGCGCGTTCCACCGCCCCGACGGTATCCTCATGAAAGGGCTGGAAGCTGATGGCGACCAGCACATCTGTCGGCTCCATGGTGGCCAGTTCATCCTGAAGCATGCCGCCGATGCCGCCGAGAAGCCGCGCCGAACGCTGCGTTCGCGCCAGCAGATAGACAAGGTAGGTGGCGATGGGCCAGGCCCTGCGCAGGCCTATAACGTAGATGCCCCGTGCTTGCGCCAGCAAGGCGATGGCTGCTTCAAAAGATGCCTCGTCGTTGGCTTGGTGCAGGCTTTGCAGTGAGGCCATGGAGCCTTCGCACAGTAGCCGGAGTAGCCCGCGCGTTGCGGTGTCGCCCTGCGCCATGGACCGGCCGCGCATGCGTTCACCGTAGCTTTGCGTCTGGGCGACGAGCGCCGCGCGGAACACGGCCTGCATTTCCGAGAAACCCGTGTAACCGAACGACTGGGCCAGGCGCACCATCGCCGAGGGCTGGACACCTGCGGCCGCCGCCAGAAACTTGACCGTTTCTATCGCTGCGTCGTTCGGATGGTCGATGAGGTAGCGCGCGGAGGCTTGTAGCCGTGTGGGTAGTTTCTCGAAGCGTTCAGCAATCTGTTCTTTGAGCCGGTCGAAGTCGGTCGGACCGGTAGCGGCAGGGGGGCTGGAAGTGGTCATGCGGTGTGCGAGGGTGCGGTAAAGATTCAGGCGCTGGCGCGCACGCGCGCGATGACGTCGCGCACCATCAGTTCGGGGCTGCTGAGAACAGGCTTGCCAAGCCGCAGGGCCAGGGGCTCGGCCAGGTGCGCAAGAGATGCCTGCGCCAGTACCAACCGGTCGACGCGGCCGGCCAGGCCTTGTGCAGCCTCGGACACCAGCCGATCATGCTCATCCCGGCGTCCAGCCGTCAGCGCTTCGAATGCCGCGCTGCAAAGCAGGCTTTCGGCCTCTACCGCTGTGCCGGCCAGCGACGCATGGGCGGCCATCAGTTGGCGGCTTGGCTCGACGGTCGAGGCGGTGGTGCAGATCAGTCCGACGCGGCCACCGGCGCGCGCCACCTCGGCATACATCGGGTCATCGATTTTCAGGATGGGGACGGTCACCAAGGTGCGGGCGACATCGATGGCGGGTGAAGTCGAGGAACAGGTGAAAACGATCAGTTCGGCCCCGGCGTCTTGCGCCTGCATGGCCAGAGTACAGACTCGCCGCGTAATGCCTGGCGAGGAGCCGTGCCGGATCAGATCTTGCAGGACGCTTTCGTCGAGCATGTGAAAACAGTCCGCTTCGGGCAGTTCCGCCTGGAAGCGCGGGCGAAAGCGTTCGACCAGCATGGCGACCGTGTGGATGAAGGCGATTCGTTGGGTCATGGGCGTGATTTTTTCGATGAGGTGATTGTCAGGCCAGCCAGGCGTCGACCTCGGCCCGCGTGGGGATGCCGCGGCGTCCGGAGGCCCGTGTGCATTTGAGCGCCGCAGCGGCATTGGCGAAACGGGCCGCATCGGCGACCGCGCGGCCCTCGGCCAATGCGAGTGCGTAGGCGCCATGGAACACATCGCCAGCACCCAGCGTATCAACGGCACGCACTGCATGTCCCGGGGCCTCGTGGAGCGAGTCGCCGGCCAGCCAGACGTAGCCGCGAGCGCCCACAGTCACGCCGACGTAGGGACCGCGTACCCGCGAGCGAGCCCAGCGCAGGCCGTGTTCCGGATCAGCCTGGCCACTCATTTTTTCCAGCGCGGCTGCAGAAAACACCACATGGTCGGCCAGCGCCAGCAGTTCGGCGGCGCGTGGGTCGAAGGTGAAATCGGCATCGAGCACGGTCGGTAGGCCGGCGGCGGTGGCCAGCTCCAGAACGCGGGCCGCGCCCCGGCGCCAGCCCATGTCGGCCAGTACGGCGCCCGCGCCGGCCAGCGAGTCGGCTTCGAACCAATCGGCCTCGACATCGAGTCCATTGCCAGGGAAGTGCGTGATCTGGCGCTCGCCATCGTCATCGACGACGACATTGCTGGCCGCAGACTGGGCGCCGGGCAGCAAGCGCATGGCACCCACGTCTACGCCGTGGGCGGCCAACTCGCCCCGGATCAGGGCGCCCGTCGCATCGTCGCCGGCTCGCGCCACCAGCCCGGCCTGCCCGCCCAGCCGTTGGATTGCGACGGCAGCGGTGGCGGCGGGCCCGCCGCCGACCTCGTCATAACTGGTTGCGTAAAGCTTGCCGCCACCGGTGAGGAAGGCATGCACGCGCATGATCCGGTCCAGCCCACTCATACCGACGCAGGTTACGCCAGCGGCGGTGTTCATACCTTTTACCACCTTGCGCGCGGCTTAGAACGAGGGAAGCGGCGGCAGCGTCTGCTCGGAGTACTTCTTGAATAACTCGGCCAGCTCGCCGTTCTGGCGCACATGGTAGAGGAAGGTGTTGGTCCACTGCATAAGATCAACGCTGTCTCGTTTCATGCCGATACCGAAGTGCTGCTGACCCAGCGACAGCCGCGATACAAAAGTCTTTCCGGGGTTGGCTTTGGTCGTCTGTGCGGGAATGAGAAAACCCGTCGCCGTCGCATCGACCTGGCCTGTCACCAGCGCCTGGATGGTGGAGGCATCGTTGTCGAAACGTTGAATCAGGGCCTTGGGCGCAAGCTTGCCGACGATGCCGTCCTGGATGGCGCCGCGCACCACCGAGACCTTCTTGCCGTTGAGGTCGTTGAAGGTCTTGATCGGGCTTTTGGCCGGAGTCATGATCACGCTTTCCTGCATCGCGTAGGGGATGGAGAACCATATCTGCAGCGCGCGCTGCGGCGTGATCGTCAGCGACGACATCACCACATCGGCCTTGTTGGTGACAACGAAGGGAATGCGGTTGGCGCTGGTGACCGTCACGATCTCCAGTTCCACACCCATGTATTTGGCCATCAGCTTGGCGACCGCGACGTCGTAGCCGTCCGCCTGCATGGTCGCGTCCATGGTGCCCCATGGCGGGTTATTGGTGTCGATGGCTACCAGCAGCTTGCCCCGCTTGATGATCTCGTCAACCGTAACCGCGCTGGCAAGTGAAGCCGCAGTGAGGCAGAAAATGGCGAGCAGGGCTTTGAGGCCCCGGGAAAAGTGTCGGTTGAACATGGCTTGTCTCCTGTGTGAAAAACTCGGGTTTCTTTGCTGACGGGTGTGGCTGTCGGCTCAGCCTCTGGCCTCATGGCCCTGGTGCCGGATCGACTGGACGAACTGCTGCAACGGCGCGGTTTGCGGATGGTCGAACAATTGCGCTGGCGGTCCCTGCTCGCAGACCTTGCCTTCGTGCATGAAAATGACGCGATCGGCGGCCTGGCGTGCAAAGCCCATCTCGTGCGTCACCAACAGCATGGTCATTCCGCCTCGTGCCAGGCCGGCGACCACGTCCAGCACCTCGCCCACCATTTCGGGATCGAGCGCTGATGTGATTTCGTCACACAGCAGCACCTGCGGGTCCAGAGACAGCGCGCGGGCGATGGCCACACGTTGCTGCTGGCCGCCCGATAGCTTGGCCGGATAGGCGCGGGCGCGTTCGGACAAATGAACCCGCTCCAGCAGGCGCGCGGCATTCGCGTTGGCCACCTCGCGCGGCACCTTGTTCATCACTATCTGCGGCAGTGCCACGTTTTCCAGTGCCGTCAGGTGCGGGAACAGGTTGAAACTCTGGAAGATCATGCCGACCGAGCGCCGAACGTCGCGGTAGCGTGACGGAACCACCGGCATGCCGGCAGCGTGGATGGTGCCGCCGTCGATGCCTTCCAGTCCGTTGATGCAGCGCAGCAGCGTGCTTTTCCCCGAGCCGGACCGGCCGATGATGGCCACGACTTCGCCCGCCGCGATGGTGAGGTCGATGCCGTCGAGTACTGTCGCCGTGGAGAAGGTCTTGCGCAGGCCCTGCACCGCGACGATGGGGCCGGCGCCGGGGGATGCGTTGAGGTTAGCGGTAGGCATTAAGTTTTTTCTCCAGTCGCCGGGACAGCAGGTACAACGGAAAGCAGACGGCAAAATACATTGCGCCGACCACGCTGTAGACCAGGATCGGCTTGAGCGTGAGGTTGTTGATGTACTGAGCGGCGTGGGTGAGTTCCTGAAAACCGATGATCGATGCCAGCGAGGTGTTCTTCACCAACTGCACCATGAAACCGATGGTCGGCGGAATCGCGATGCGAACCGATTGCGGCAGCACGACGTGGCGCATCTGCTCAAGCCAGGAAAAGCCCAGAGCCGAGGCGCCCTGCCACTGCCCCTGCGGCACCGATTGAATCGCCCCGCGCCAGATCTCACCGAAGTAGGCACTGGCGTAGCAGGTCAACGCCACCGTGACCGACACAAACGCGTTCTGGCTCAAACCGTAGAGCGCGAGCCCAAAAAACACCAGGAACAGCAGCATCAGTAGCGGCATTGCCTGGAACAACTGGATATAAAGCACGGCCAGCCAGCGCAACGGCCGCCAGGGCGCTACCCGCGCCAGCGCGACGAAGATGCCGGCAATGCCGCCGCCGATGAAAGCCAGCGCAGACAGGCCTAATGTCCACTTCAGTGCGGAGACCAGGTACCAAAACTCGACAGGTCCGAAGTCGCGGATCATGTTCTGCCCCTGGTCTGGAAGTAGTACTGATTGAAGGCTGCGAACACCAGTTTGAGGAAGAAGGCGATAGCCACATACATGCCGGTAACCACGAAGTAGACCTCGAAGGGCCTGAAGTTCTCGGTCTCAATCAAGTGGGCCACACCGGTAAGTTCTTCAACCGAAATGGTCGAGATGACGGCTGAGCCCAGCATCACCAGGATGAACTGGCTGGCCAGCGCGGGAAACACCGCGCGCAGAGCTGGAAACATCACAATATGCCGCACGATCGAGGCACCCGAAAAGCCCAGCGCGCGCCCGGCCTCGATCTGCCCTTTGGGAATCGCCTCGATGCCTGCACGCACGATTTCGGTCGCATAGGCGCCGCAGTTGATGGACATGCCTATCAGCGCCGCGTCCACGGGATCCAGGCGCAGGCCCAGCGACGGCAGGCCGAAGTAGATCAGGAACAGCTGGATCAGGAAGGGGGTGTTGCGTATGGCCTCTACATACACGGAAGCTGGCCACCGCAACCACGCGCGCGGAGATGTCCGTGCCAACGCACAAACCACGCCGATCACCAAGCCAATTGCGATGGTCGCTACGGACAGCATAAGCGTGAGCTTGGCGCCGGCCACCAGCCTGGGCATTGCGGCCCAGACCGAGCCGAACTGGAAGGTGTAGTCCATGGCGGCGGGCTTCGGTGTCAGGCTGCGGCCGTCGCCGGGTAGCGGGCGTAGAAGTCCGGACCTGCGTCAGCCAGATCGATACCGCCCTCAAAGGCACGGCATGCCGTCCACGGCTGCCCTGTCGCCTCAAGCATGTCCTGCAGGCGGCGTGCATAGGGGATGCCGTCGCGGGCGATACCGGCACGCATGGCGTCCCAATCAGGAAATGTCGACTCGAACGACGGCCACCAGATGGCGCGGCCGGCCAGATAGCCGCTGGCATTGGCGCGGAAGGCGTGAGCCAGGATGCGGCGGAAGGGTTCCATAGCCGCGCCGGCCGACAACATCACCCAAGGACGGTCGATGACCTGCCCGAGCTGGTTGAACCATTGCTGGCAAGCTGCCGATTCGGCGCCATCGGGATCCGGAACGCTGTTCGCGGCGATGGGGCTTTCCATCTTGAAGATGTCGATGCCATAGCGTTCATCCACGAACTCGCGGGCGGTGTCGACGACCATCTCGGGTCGCTTGTTGGCATCTTCTTCGTACTTGCCGCCCTGGCCCTCGTTGCCCAGCGGGTAAAGCAGAGGCTCCAGCAGAAAAGCGATGTCATGCCGACGGCAGTCCCGTCCGACCTGCTCGACCAGCGCGCGCTGGTGGGCCTTGACTTCTTCGCTGGCATCTGGGCGCCACCACAGCATGAGCTTGACGCCGTCGGCACCCAGCCGCTTGATTTTTTCCACGCTCCAGTCGGGGTACCCGAAAGTTTTGCGCCCGCCTGCGGTCTCCTCGCAGTCCCACTGTTCGTAGGTCAGCAGCAGGCCACGGCGCGGATCCAGGTGTTGCGCAGCATAAGGATAGGCGTATCCGGGGTCCAGCAGCATGGCACTGGAGTGAGGGGACAGCATGTCAATCAGCACACGCTTGGCTTCGCCAACGTCTTCGAAACTCGCCACGTCAGTGCCTCGGCGCTGGCGCACCAGCGCCTGCACGCCGGGACGCTGATCCACAGCGGTCATTTTGAAAAACCCGCGGTCGTCGGACAGCCTGCGAAGGCACCAAAGTTTTCCGGCTGAAATTTGCATGATGTGTGATTTGGAATGTTAGTACCATTTAAAATATAACAGAACAAACGTTCCAAGTTGTATCGGGTTTTCCCTTGAGTTCGAATTGCGATCACCTTGATTGGATTGATTGGATTGAGTGGAAGGCAGTCCTGCCCCATGCTGCTGCCCGTCGCGTAGCGGTGGCCTCGTGGAGAGCAGGGCATTTTCCTTGGCAAACAGAATCCGCAGGATCCTGCGACGGTGTGTGCTCAAGGCTATTGGCCGAGCAATGGCGTGGAAGGGCCGCCGCCGCCACTGCCGTTGGCAGCTCGGCGGAGCGATTACTTCAGACTAGCTAGGCGCTTCAGCGCGAATCTCTTCGACCTTGTTCGCGCTGCGGCAATCGCTGACTGCTGCGAATCACCGACCGGGTGCAAGTAAAGGCGCATCAATACGATGTGATTTCAGGACTTTGCTGAGAAGACGCCCTTAACGAATGCAGCCGCGGCGACACGCACGAGGTTGCACTTGACGTCATCGATTGCCAAATTCTGGACCCATGCTTGCAGAGCAAAAAAAACCCGGCTGATGCCGGGTTTAAGAGGTTACGGCTTTCGCCGCTCTCATGAACAACCGTTTAAAGCGCGTCGTCTTCCATCGAGGCATGAATCTCGCGCTCGAGTTCCAGCAATTCGGCCCTCACTTCATTGATGGCCTTCTGGTCAATGATGAGGGCGCTCGTGAGCATGCGCAATTGGACTTGAAGGACCGTATAGCGCGCTGTCAGATCTGTTTCCATAGCTGTTCCTCATTCACAACTTTCATTTCGACTCCTCGGCGGCCTCGTCTGCCTGACTTCACGTCATCCACTTTTCGCCAACTCGGCGACAACTCCGTCTTCTGAAAAATTGACCATAGCCAAGCAGTCGTGAAAAATTTGTAGGCGTTTTCGCCGACACGATGCAGGTGTCACCAAAGGCACCTCGAAGCTGGCGTGTGCTTCACATGGCGCAGGATGACGCACCCGTCTCGTGTTGCATTCCATGTCAACGCCTCGCACCCTAGGTGCGTGATGCTCCCTTCCTTGCTGCTGAAGCCCTTCACCGCTTTAAGGATTCCTACAGAGCAAGACGCAGCGCTCTTAAAGGGCTGCCGAGGCTGCGGGGCGATAGTGAGCTTTCCGGTGAGAACTTAAGAAACTTAAGAACTTCTCGTGGCGGACTTTTTAATCATCAAGGAGATATTTATGAAACTTCGACTTTTGGCCATTGCCGCTGTCATCGGGTTCCTGGGCGGGACTGCCCTTGCGCAGTCATCGTCCGGCTCATCCGGTTCGTCGGGTGCGTCTGGCCCTTCCGGTTCTTCAGGCTCGTCTTCGGGCTCTACTGCTAACCAGAGCACCGGACAGGGCGCTGCAGGCGCTCCGTCGCGCAGGGCAAGTGCGGCAGCAGGAAGCTCGCGCGGTGACAGCCGTTCGGGTTCCGGTTCGAGCGGCTCTTCATCAGGTAGCGGCTCGGGCACCAGCGGTTCGGGTTCTTCTGGCTCAGGCTCCGGCGGTTCGGGGATTTCGGGTTCGGGTTCTTCTGGTTCTACGGGCGCTGGCTCTACTGGCTCTTCGGGTTCCTCCGGCTCCGGATCAACGGGCTCAGGCTCGACCGGCCGCTGACCATGCATCCCGGGAGCAGTGCTGTCCAGAGCCAATGCGCTCCCGGGTATTTTTGATGCGCGCGAAAAGCAGATACTTTTGGAGGCATCACGGGTGAATACCGAAGCCAACGCAGGCAGCAGAAGCGAACAATCTGCGAGAGTCGCTGGCCCGGATTTTTGAGTAGCGGAGTCATCGAGGGTGCTGGGCTTTCGGTTATTGCGAAGAGGCGGTTTCCGGGGAAAATTATTAGCCTTGTTGAATTCCGCTGAAGTCTGACCCGAGAGGTACGGATAAATACTTGGACTGGTTTATTTGTACATCCAAGGCTCTTTCGATATGCGATGGAATTCAACAGCGCAGGCCGTTGCGCGTTTACATTCAGCGCGGCCGCGCGTACCCAACTTTGCAAAAAACGTGGGTTGACCATGAGGCGGCGGCTGACAGCCCCGGGCTAGGCTGTCCCACACAGAGCGGTTTCCGGTCCCGGCACCATTGTGAAAACGCGTGGATCAGCAGCAAGAGTGCGGGATAGTGCCTCTGCTCTCCACATTCGCAGACAACCCACACCATAGGATTCTTCATGGCAACCAGCAGCATTCTCGGCGGGGCCGAACCTCCCGAAGAGGTCGGCGGCAAGGACACACGTTCACTCGGTCCGAGTGACAACTCCGACAGCGGCAGCGACACATTGGGTGCTTACGGCGATGAGGCCGCGAGCGACACCGATGCCACAGGCACGGGAGAGCGCGCGAGCATCGGGCCAGGCACCGGCCTGTTGGGTGCGGACGTGATGCCCGACCACATCGAGCAGGTACCCGGCGACAGCGACGCCATCGACGCGGTCAGCGACAGGCAACAGATCCAGGACCTGGCGGCCGAAGATCCCGATGCGATCGACGACGCGATGGATGACAAATCAATTGCGTCAGGCCGATCCTGAGCGCGGGCAGCGCCTGGAGGGGAGGGGGAGCACGGCCGCCGGACCCAGCCCGAGCAAAGATCTGGCGAAGCGCATCCAGGCAACGCTGCGTCGCCGCTTTGGCCTGAATCGGCTGCGCGAAGGTCAGGAGGCAGTCATCGCGCGCGTGCTGGGCGGGCGCCCCACACTGGCGGTGATGCCCACCGGCGCAGGAAAATCGCTGTGTTACCAGTTGCCCGCGCTGCTGCTGCCTGGCACCACCCTGGTGGTATCGCCGCTGATCGCGCTGATGCAGGACCAGTATGACGCCTTGCGGCAGCGCGGCATTGCGGCGGTGCAGCTCAACAGCTCGCTGGATGCCGAGGCCTTGCACCAGGCCGAACAGGCCATTGGCGACGGCAGCGCGCGCATCATCCTTACCACGCCGGAAAGGCTGACGGACCCGCAGTTCATGGCCTTGATGCAGCGTCACCGCGTGAGCCTCCTGGTGGTGGATGAGGCGCATTGCATCTCCCAATGGGGTCACGACTTTCGTCCGGCTTTCCTGGAAATTGCCCCGTCCATCAAGAAACTGGGCAAGCCCGCCGTGCTGGCATTGACGGCCACCGCCACCGAAGAGGTAACCCGCGACATCCGAGATCAACTGGGCATACCCCGGGACGGTGTGGTCAACACAGGCGCCTACCGGCCCAACCTGCATTACCGCGTCGAGCAGGTGGCCCGTGAAGCCGACAAAATAGAAAAAACCGTGACGATGGTTCAGGCCAGCGCGGGGCCCGGCGTGGTTTACACCGCCACCATCCGCGCTGCGCAGACGGTTTATGAGGCCTTGCAGGCCGCAGGAGAATCGGTTGCGCTGTACCACGGAAAGCGCAGCACCGCCGAGCGTTATGAGGCCCAGGATGCATTCATGCACGGCAGGACGCGGGTGATGGTTGCTACCAACGCGTTTGGTCTCGGCATCGACAAACCGGACATCCGCTTCGTGCTGCACTACCAGATGCCTTCGGGCCTGGACGCCTACTACCAGGAGTCCGGCCGTGCCGGGCGCGACGGCGAGGTGTCGCGATGCACGCTGCTCTTTCGGCGCAGCGATCGGGCGGTGCAGCGGTTTTTCATGAGCGGCCGCTACCCCGGCACCGAAGAGGTGGCGGCCCTGCACCGGGCCCTGATGCAGGCGCCGCCCGATGACAAGGGGTGGACCCTGCCAGCTTTGCAGGCACACCTTGGGCGCCCGTTGAACAAGCTCAAGGTGGCAGCCAGCCTGTTGCGTCGCCAACGCATGGTCGGGCAGCGCCCGGGCGGCGAGCTTTACCTCCTCAAGCAGGAGATGAACGAGCCTGACATGGACCGCTGGTTGCAGCGCTACCGTGACAAGCGAGAGCAGGACCAGGAAACGCTGGAGAAGATGGTTTTTTACGCGCAGACCGGCTTGTGCCGCTGGCGCGTGTTGCTTGAGCACCTTCAGGAGGACGAGGGCTTCGGTCAATGCGGTAGCTGTGACAACTGCAGGCGCATTGCCGCGCACCAGGCCGAGGTGGCTGAGCGTGCGGTCGTGGAGACGCTTGAAGCTCTTTTGCCCGGCCGCGCGCCGGGCAATGGCCGCACCCCGGAACATTTGAAGTTGGCCGCGCGCGTCTTCAAGCCTGATGACCTGGTGCGTGTCCGCCGTTATGGCCAAGGCAGGGTGGTCGCCGCCGACAGCCTGTCGGTAACCGTGGAATTTGCCCGCGGCGAGCAGCGCAGCTTCCAGGCGGCCTATGT
>Ga0136846_1235447_pt1 | contig 28180 bp, 23 predicted proteins | sample HopSoiMetagenom2_FD_96841 | JGI IMG/M metagenome (GOLD analysis project Ga0136846, IMG submission 96841) | Grasslands soil microbial communities from Hopland, California, USA - 2 Assembly 2016 (version 4) | ecosystem: Environmental > Terrestrial > Soil > Grasslands | place: USA: Hopland... | reverse complement strand
CCGCCAGCAGTACACGGCGATCAAGGTCACTGAGATCCCCGCGGCTGCGAAGTAAGGGACTGAGGAGAGATGGCACACAAGAAGGGCGCATCGTCCACCCGGAACGGTCGCGACTCCAATGCTCAGCGGCTCGGCGTGAAGCGCTTCGGCGGTCAGGTCGTCAACGCCGGTGAGATCCTGGTCCGCCAGCGTGGCACCCACTTCCACCCCGGCGCGAGCGTCGGCCGTGGCAAGGACGACACGCTGTTCGCGCTGGCCGCCGGTGCGGTGGAGTTCGGTACTCACCGTGGGCGCAAGGTCGTGAACATCGTTCCGGTCGCCTGATCGGTTCTTTCGAGAGGCGGACCTCACTTCCCGGACGGGAAGCGGGTCCGCCTTTCGCGTGTTTCAACTGAGCAGACAATTCTGCGCAGAGATTTCCGTACGTAACTGGAGGCACATCCCATGACCACCTTCGTGGACCGCGTCGAGCTGCATGTCGCCGCGGGTAGCGGAGGTCACGGCTGTGCCTCCGTCCACCGTGAGAAGTTCAAGCCGCTGGGCGGGCCCGACGGCGGCAACGGCGGGCGTGGTGGTGACGTGATCCTCACCGTCGACCAGTCCGTGACCACGCTGCTCGACTACCACCACTCCCCGCACCGCAAGGCCACCAGCGGCAAGCCCGGCGAGGGCGGCAACCGGTCCGGCAAGGACGGGCAGGACCTGGTTCTGCCGGTGCCGGACGGGACCGTCGTGCTCGACAAGGCGGGCAACGTGCTGGCCGACCTGGTCGGGCACGGGACCTCGTACGTCGCCGCGGAGGGCGGGCGCGGCGGGCTCGGCAACGCCGCGCTGTCCTCGGCCCGGCGCAAGGCGCCCGGGTTCGCGCTGCTCGGGGTGCCCGGGGGGCTGCAGGACATCGTCCTCGAGCTGAAGACGGTCGCCGACGTGGCGCTCGTGGGGTATCCGAGTGCCGGCAAGTCGTCACTGATCTCGGTGCTGAGTGCGGCCAAGCCGAAGATCGCCGACTATCCGTTCACGACGCTGATCCCGAACCTGGGTGTGGTGACCGCGGGCGCGACCGTCTACACGATCGCCGACGTGCCCGGACTCATCCCCGGTGCCAGCCAGGGCAAGGGGCTCGGGCTGGAGTTCCTGCGGCACGTCGAGCGGTGCAGTGTGCTCGTGCACGTGCTGGACACGGCGACGCTGGAGTCCGAGCGTGACCCCGTCTCCGACCTCGACATCATCGAGGAGGAGCTGAAGCAGTACGGGGGGCTGGGGGACCGGCCGCGGATCGTGGTCCTGAACAAGGTCGACGTGCCGGACGGACTGGATCTCGCCGAGATGGTGCGGCCCGAGCTGGAGGCGCGGGGGTACCAGGTGTACGAGGTGTCCGCCGTCGCCCATATCGGGCTGAAGGAGCTCTCGTTCGGGCTTGCCGAGATGGTCGGGAAGGCGCGGGCCGCCAAGCCCAAGGAGGAGGCGACCCGGATCGTCATCCGGCCGAAGGCCGTCGACGACGCGGGCTTCACCGTCGTCCAGGAGGAGGACGGGCTGTTCCGCGTGCGGGGCGAGAAGCCCGAGCGCTGGGTGCGCCAGACCGACTTCAGCAACGACGAGGCCGTCGGTTACCTCGCCGACCGGCTCAACCGGCTGGGTGTCGAGGACAAGTTGATGAAGGCGGGGGCTCGGGCGGGCGATGGCGTGGCCATCGGTCCCGAGGACAACGCCGTGGTCTTCGACTGGGAGCCCACGGTCATGGCGGGGGCGGAGATGCTGGGGCGGCGTGGCGAGGACCACCGTCTCGATGTACCCCGGCCCGCCGCGCAGCGGCGTCGCGATCAGCAGGCGGAGCGGGACGAGGCGCAGCAGGAGTTCGACGACTTCGAGCCGTTCTAGTTCCAGCGAGTTCCGGCGAGAGCCAGCGAGTTGCGGCTGGTTCCAGCTGGTTTCGAGGGGTGTCGGGTGGGTGGCGGGGGCGGGTTTTCGCCTCCGCCGCCGCCTCCCCCCCATCGCTGGAAGATCGCTGGAAGTATGATCTCCCCCTGATTCAGGCCTCGGGGGGTCTCCGGTTCATCGTGCCGTGGGAGCTTGCGTAGGTCCAAGTGGCCTACCAGGCAACGGAGTTCGACGATGAGTGGAAGCGTTACGCCCGGCAGACGCCGTTTCATGGCCACTGGTGCCGCCGCCGTCGGGGCCGTGGGGGCCGCCGCGTCCGGGCAGGTTCTGCTGGCGGGGACCGCCCGCGCCGCGCAGAGTTCGCTGCCCGCCGGGGTGTTCAGCCTCGGGGTCGCCTCCGGTGACCCGCTGCCCGACGGCATCGTGCTGTGGACCCGGCTCGCCCCCGATCCGCTCCACGGCGGTGGGATGCCCGCTCGGGCTGTCGCCGTCGAATGGCAGATATCCGAGGACTCCCGGTTCAGGCGGCAGGTCCGTCGCGGCTATGCCTGGGCCCGGCCCGAGTACGGGCACAGCGTGCACGCCGACATACGGGGGCTGCGTCCCGACCGGCACTACTGGTACCGGTTCCGGACCAGCGGGCAGCTCTCGCCGGTCGGGCGGACCCGTACCGCTCCCGCCGCGTCCGCCGCGGGCAGCCGGCTGCGCCTCGCGCTCGCCTCCTGCCAGAACTGGCAGCACGGCTACTTCACGCCGTACGCCGACATGCGCGCCCAGGACCCGGACCTCGTCGTCTTCGTGGGTGACTACATCTACGAGTCGACATCCCCGATCGTCAGCATTCGCAATCACGAGGGCACCGGCGAACCGTTCAGCCTCGTCCAGTACCGCAACCGGTATGCCCAGTACAAGAGCGATCCGCACCTCAAAGCGATGCACGCCACCGCGCCCTTCGTCGTCACCTTCGACGACCACGAGGTCGACAACGACTTCGCCGGGGACAACCCTCAGGATCCCGACAAACAGTCCCCCGAGGCATTCCTCGCGCGGATCACCGCCGGCTACCAGGCCTACTACGAGCACATGCCCGTACGTGCCACGGCCGTGCCCAACGGCCCCCACATACGGATGCACCGGCGGCTCGACTTCGGGCGGCTCGTGCGGCTCAACGTGCTCGACACCCGGCAGTTCCGCAGCGACCAGGCGACCAGCCAGGAGGGCGCCCAGGGCCCGGCGATGACGATGCTCGGTGCCGAGCAGAAGCAGTGGCTGCTGGACGGACTGCACGGGTCGCAGGCGCAGTGGAACCTCATCGCCTCACAGATCATGATGGCCGAGACCGACCTCAAGATCGGCGCCGGCAAGAAATGGTTCTACGACGCCTGGGACGGCTACCAGGTCGAACGCAACGCGCTGCTCGCCGAGTTCGCCCGCGTCAAAAACCCCGTCGTCCTCAGCGGCGACCGTCACGTCACCATGATCAGCGACCTCAAGCGGGACTTCGCCGATCCCCGCTCGGCGGTGGTCGGTGCCGAGTTCGTCGGTACGTCCATCTCCAGCGGCGGGAACCCGGACACCGCCGCCTTCCGCCGGATGATGGACCCGCTCAGGGCCGACAACCCGCACTGGAAGGTCACCGACAACCAGCGCGGCTACCACCTCTTCGACATCCGGCCCACCGGTATCGACGCCCAGGTCCGGACAGCGGACACGGTGACCAGGCCCACCTCGGCCTCCCGGACCCTCGCCAAGCTCCGTGTGGACGCGGGAAGGCCGGGAGTGCGAAAAGTCTGAGCGGGGGAAAGGGCGGAATTTCTGTGCCGTTACTCACAACTCACAGAAATTCCGGTGGACGCCCTCGGTTGTTCATATTTGCCTCGCCGGGCGCTCACCTTGCACTGCGGTAACCGCAGGTGGGACGATTTCAGGGTTCTCCGTTGCCCCGAGGTAGGTCGCCCGTGTCCCAGCGTAAAGCCAAGCCCCGTACCACCGCCGTCGTCCTCGCGGGCGGCACCGGTCAGCGGGTGGGTCTGTCGATTCCGAAGCAGCTGCTGAAGATCGCGGGCAAGGCGGTCATCGAGCACACCCTGAGCACCTTCGAGCACGCCGATTCGATCGACGACGTCATCGTGCTGATGACGCCCGGCTATGTGGCGGACGTCGAGAAGATCGTCGCCAAGGCCGGTTTCAGGAAGGTCACCCGAGTCATCGAGGGTGGGGCCACGCGCAACGACACCACCGAGCTGGCCATCGAGGCCCTGGGAGAGGGCCTGGCCGAGGGCGAGGACCGCAACGTCCTGTTCCATGACGCCGTACGGCCGCTGCTGTCCCAGCGGGTCATCGACGACTGTGTGGTCGCCCTCGAGCGGTATCAGGCGGTCGACGTCGCCATTCCCTCCGCCGACACGATCATCGTCACGCGCACCCACGGCGACGACGGTGAGTTCATCACCGAGATTCCCGACCGCTCCCGGCTGCGGCGCGGCCAGACGCCCCAGGCGTTCAAGCTGTCGACCATCCGGCGGGCCTACGAGGTCGCGGCGGGCGACCCCAACTTCCAGGCCACGGACGACTGCACGGTCGTACTGCGGTACCTGCCGGACGTACCGATCCATGTCGTCGCGGGCGACGAGTACAACATGAAGGTCACCCAGCCCGTCGACGTGTTCATCGCCGACAAGCTCTTCCAGCTCGCCTCCGCCGCCACGCCGGAACAGATGAGCGAGGAGGCGTACGGTGAGCTCCTCAGCGGTAAGACCCTCGTCGTCTTCGGCGGGTCCTACGGCATCGGCAAGGACATCGCCGAGCTGGCCGAGGGGTACGGCGCCAAGGTGTACGCCCTCGGGCGGTCGACCACCGGTACGCACGTCGAGAACCCGGAGGAGGTCGACGACGCGCTGTCCACGGCGTACTCCGAGACCGGGCGCGTCGACTACGTCGTCAACACGGCCGGCGTACTGCGGATCGGCAAGCTCGCCGAGACCGACAACGCGACCATCGAGGAAGCGCTGAAGGTCAACTACCTGGCCCCCGTGCAGATCGCCCGTTCGGCCTACAAGTACCTCGCCGAGACCAAGGGGCAGCTGCTCCTCTACACCTCCAGCAGCTACACGCGCGGCCGGGCCGAGTACAGCCTCTACTCCTCCACCAAGGCCGCGATGGTCAACCTCACCCAGGCCCTGTCCGACGAATGGGCCGCCGACGGCGTCCGCGTCAACTGCGTCAACCCTGAGCGCACGGCCACGCCGATGCGCACCAAGGCCTTCGGCCAGGAGCCCGCAGGGTCGCTGCTGTCCTCGGAGGCGGTGGCCCGTACGTCGCTGGACGTGCTGCTCTCCGAGCTGACCGGGCATGTCATCGACGTCCGCCAGCAGGACCCGACGGCCGAGGCCGGCCGGGCCTCCGGCTTCGAACAGGCGCTCGCGGGCGTCCTCGACCGGCAGAACGAAGACCTGGCATGACGGCCTCGTCCCCGTCCCCGTCCCCGTCCTCGGCCTCGCACTCGTCCGAAAGCCTGACGGCGGGTTTTCGGCTCTCGACATAAAGCCCACACGGAATCCACGAAAACCCCAGAAACCATCGGACAGACCCCCAGAGCATTCCCAGATAATTCCCGGATCCTTCCCGGGTATTCCCCAGATACAGGTTCTCCTTGATTTCCACTGCTATTCGCGTCGCCCGAGTGGGCAGCCCGGCCGAACTGGCCGCGGCGGTCCTCATGATGCTGGGCTTCCCCTGTCTCATGCTGGCCGCGCTCCTCCCGAGCGTGCCCGCCTTCGCCGTCGCCGCCGCAGTGACCTACCTGGCGGACCACTATCTGCACCACCGGGGCAGCTATCTGGTCAACCGCCTCAGCAAGGTGCGGGCGGGTGTCTCCATCCGGTTCCTGGTCCGAGAGCTGCTGGTGCTGCTGCTGCTGGCCCGCCTGGACCTCTCCAGGAACGTGATCTTCTACGCCGCGATCGCCTGCTTCATCGCGTTCTACGGCTTCCAGGCCCCGCACGGCGCCCTGATCACGCTGATCCGCAACCGCCGCCGGATGCCGGTCGCCACCCGCAACGTCGACCTGGCCTCGCGCATCGCCATCCCGGACGCTCCGCCGCGCTTCCTCCTGGACCGCTCCACCGAGAAGATGGTCCACCTCGACCTGGCCGCGCTCACCGGCATCCTGGTCACCGCCGGGACGGGCTCGACGGTGTTCGGCATGATCGGCGTCGGTGTCACCCTGGGGCTCGCGTTCCTGTACGTGGTCGTCCTCGCTCCCTACGTCCGGGGCCGCCGTATCCCGCCGGACGCGGAGACGGTGCTCGCGGCGACGGACGCGTGGCTGCGGGAGTACCGGCCGCAGACGGTGCTGTACTTCTCCGGCTCCAAGGACTCCGTGTACCAGGTCAACATGTGGCTCGAGACGATGGAGCAGTTGGACACCCGGCCCCTGATCGTCCTCAGGGAACGCGTCATCCTGCAGAACCTCGCGCCCACGACCGTCCCGGTGATCTGTGTGCCCGGCGGCATCCATCTGATGAACCTGGACCTGCGCACGGTCCGGGTCGCCCTGTACGCGGCGAACGTCGGCAAGAACATCCACCTGTTGCGCGTACCGACCATGAAGCACGTCTTCATCGGGCACGGCGACAGCGACAAGATCGCCAGCGTGAACCCGTTCAGCAAGGCCTACGACGAGGTGTGGGTCGCCGGGCGGGCCGGACGCGACCGGTACGCGATCGCCGACGTGGGTGTCCGGGACGAGGACATCGTCGAGGTCGGGCGGCCCCAGCTGGCGCCCATCCGAGGGTCGCTGGGGGCGCCGCCCGGGGCTCGTATCCCGACCATCCTGTATGCCCCCACCTGGGAGGGCTGGGACGACGACCCAGGCAACACCTCCCTCCTGCTCGCCGGCGAGAACATCGTGCGCGAGCTGGTGACGGCCGACCCGCCCGTCCGTGTGCTGTACAAGCCGCACCCCTTCACCGGCACCCGCAGCGACGAGGCCAAGGCCGCCCACGAGCGGATCACCGCGCTGGTGGAGAAGGCCGCCGTCGAGCGGGCCGCCGACCCGCGTTTCCTGGGCGACGCCGACGAGCAGAAGCGGGCCAGGACCGACCTCGCACGTATCGAGGCGCGGCTCGCCGAACTGGCCGGGCCCGCCGGTGAGAAGGGCGACGAGGCGGAGGCGACCCGGGACGGGGTCGTCGACGGGGAGCGGCACGAGGAGATCGCGAAGCTGCGCACCGAGTGGAACGACGCGTACTGGCGTTCGTTCGGCGCCGGGGAGCACCGGGTCGTCACGGGTGCCGAGCCACGGCTCTACGACTGCTTCAACGTGTCCGACGGGATGGTCTCCGACATCTCCAGCGTGGTCTCGGACTTCATCGCGAGCGGCAAGCCGTACGCCGTGACGGACTCGGCGGGGCTGGGCGCGGAGGAGTTCAAGCTGCAGAACACCGCCGTACGCGCCGCTGTGATCCTCACCAACTGCGCCGAAGAACTGGGGCAGTTGCTGGCCGCGGTGCGCGACCCGGCGGCCGATCCGCTGGCCGGTGAGCGCGCCGAGCTCAAGCGGTATCTGCTCGGGCCCGACGAGCCGCCGTCCATCGAGCAGTTCAACACCGCGACGGCCGACCTCGCGGTGAAGGCCGAGGCGCGCAACGCCGGGCAGAAGCGGCAGGCGGCGGCCGCGCGGACCTGAGGGTGCGCGGCGGCCGGGTCCGCCCACTGGACGCGTGCGCAACCCCGCCCGGGTTCGCGTAAATTGCCCGTCAGCGCAGCCGGGCTACCCGAGGGGACAGAACGCAGTGGCAGGGGCAAGGCAGGCCGTCGCAGAGGCCCACAGGATTGTCGTCAAGGTGGGTTCCTCGTCGCTGACCACCGCGACCGGCGGCCTCGACGCCGACCGGGTCGACGCGCTCGTCGACGTCCTCGCCAAGAGCCGCAGCGGCGGCGAGAAGGAGATCGTTCTCGTCTCCTCCGGTGCCATCGCCGCAGGTCTCGCCCCCCTCGGCCTGCGCCGGCGCCCCAAGGACCTGGCCCGCCAGCAGGCCGCCGCCAGCGTCGGGCAGGGGCTCCTCGTCGCCCGTTACACCGCCTCCTGCGCCCGCCACGGCATCCGCGTCGGCCAGGTGCTGCTGACCTCCGACGACACCAGCCGCCGCGCCCACCACCGCAACGCCTCGCGCACCCTGGACAAGCTCCTCGCGATGGGCGCGCTCCCGGTCGTCAACGAGAACGACACCGTCGCCACGGACGAGATCCGCTTCGGCGACAACGACCGCCTCGCCGCCCTCGTCGCCCACCTCGTGCGCGCCGACCTCCTCGTCCTGCTGTCCGACATCGACGGTGTGTACGACGGCGACCCCAGCAAGCCCGGTACGGCCCGGATCGCCGAGGTGCGCGACCCGTCGGACCTCGCCCACGTCGACATCGGCAGCGCGGGCAAGGCCGGCGTCGGCACCGGCGGCATGGTCACCAAGGTCGAGGCCGCCAGGATCGCCGCCGCCGCCGGTATCCCGGTGGTCCTGACCAGCGCGATCCACGCCGCCGACGCCCTCGCGGGCCGGGACACGGGCACCTACTTCCACGCCACCGGCAGACGCTCCGCCGACCGCCTCCTCTGGCTCCAGCACGCCTCCACACCGCAGGGTTCGCTCACTCTGGACGACGGCGCGGTGCGCGCGGTCGTCGTGGGGCGCAAGTCGCTGCTGCCGGCCGGTATCGCCGCGGTCGAGGGCGAGTTCGTCGCGGGGGATCCGGTCGAGCTGCGCGACAGCGCGGGCCACGCGATCGCACGCGGGCTCGTCAACTTCGACGCCAAGGAGATCCCCCAGCTGATCGGCCGCTCGACGCGCGAACTGGCCCGCGAACTGGGCCCAGCGTACGAGCGCGAGGTCGTACACAGGGACGACCTCGTCATTCTGAATCCGTAGGGCAACCCTTCGGGCGCGTTGACCCTCTTCTTCACCGCGGTCCCGCAAAGGCCGAAAACAGGGGGAACGCCCAGCAAATCCGCCCGCCGTGAGGTGGACGTTCCGCAAAAGTGCCCCATGAAGCGTGCGCACCTGCTTCTCTCTGTTTCAGGGAGATTCCGTACGACCATCGGGTAAAGGAGGCCGCCGTGAGACGAGTGCGCCCTGGGGCGGGGGCGTCCCGCGGTGGAACCGCCTCCCGCAAGGTGGGCGAGGAGCGCGCCCTGACCAGCGTCGCGGCCGGTGCCCGCTACGAGGAGACGTACGAGGAGCCGAAGGACGTGCCGCGCCTGTGGCATGTCACGCTCAGCGTCTCCGGCGCCGAGGCCCCGCTGAAAGAGGTCCGGCGGGGCCTCGAACAGCTCGCCCACGACCATCCCTTCCTGCTGACCAGCAGATACGCCAACGACCACGCGGAGATCCGCTACTGGGAGGAGGCCCGGGACCTGCACGACGCCGCGGCCGTCGCCCTGCGCCTGTGGGGCGAGCACCGCCAGACCGCGCAGCTGCCGCCCTGGGAGATCGTCGGCCTGGAGGTCATCGACCGCGAGACCTACCACTACCGCATCGCCGAGGGCTTCGGCCCACTGCCGGCGACCCCCGTGGGCGTCCACCCGTTCTAGCCCACCCACCCCTTACGGGCCCGTCCCGCACGGAGGCCACCCGTTCGCGGGGGTCTCAGGGGCCTGTCTCGGGGTTTGGGATAGCCGGTGGATGGTTCCGCACGGCGCACTACGCTTCCCTCATGACCACGCTTTCGCCGTACGATTCGATGTCCCCGGTCACCCAGGCCGCCTACCGCGCCAAGGCCGCCGCCGCCGACCTCGCCCCCCTCCCGCGGGCCGAGAAGGACGACGCGCTGCTCGCCATCGCGGACGCGCTGGAAGTCCGTACGAGCGAAATCGTCCAGGCCAACGCCAAGGACATCGCCCGCGCGCGCGAGGCCGACACCAGCGAGACGGTCGTCGACCGGCTGACGCTCACCCCGGAGCGGGTGCGCGCGATCGCCTCCGACGTACGGGACGTGGTGGCGCTGGCCGACCCGGTCGGCGAGGTGGTCCGCGGCTCCACCCTCCCCAACGGCATCGACCTGCGCCAGGTCCGCGTCCCGCTGGGCGTCGTCGGCATCATCTACGAGGCCCGCCCGAACGTGACGGTGGACGCCGCCGCCCTCTGCCTCAAGTCCGGCAACGCGGTCCTGCTGCGTGGCTCGTCCTCGGCGTACGAGTCGAACACCGCGCTCGTACGGGTGCTGCGCGACGCCGTCGGAGGGGCCGGCCTGCCCGCCGACGCCGTGCAGCTCGTACCCGGCGAGGGCCGCGAATCCGTGGGTGAACTGATGCGTGCCCGCGGCCTGGTCGACGTACTCATCCCGCGTGGCGGCGCCTCCCTGATCCGGACCGTCGTCCAGGAGTCGACCGTCCCCGTCATCGAGACCGGCACCGGCAACTGCCATGTGTACGTGGACGCGCGGGCCGACATCGACATGGCGATCGAGATCCTGATCAACTCCAAGGCCCAGCGCCCGAGCGTCTGCAACTCCGCCGAGACCCTCCTCGTCCACCAGGACATCGCCCCCGAGTTCCTGCCGCGTGCCCTGGACGCGCTGGCGGAGGCCGGGGTCACCGTGCACGCCGACGAGCGCGTGCTGGCGTACGCGAAGGACTCGAAGGCCACGGTGGTCGAGGCGACCCTGGAGGACTGGGAGACCGAGTACCTGTCGTACGACATCGCCGCCGCCGTTGTCGACTCGCTGGAGCGGGCCGTCGAGCACATCCGGCTGTGGACCTCGGGGCACACGGAGGCGATCGTGACGACCTCGCAGCAGGCCGCGCGCCGCTTCACCCAACTGGTGGACTCGACGACGGTCGCCGTCAACGCCTCGACGCGGTTCACCGACGGGGGTCAGTTCGGTTTCGGCGCGGAGATCGGTATCTCGACGCAGAAGCTGCACGCGCGCGGGCCGATGGGGCTGCCGGAGCTGACCAGCACCAAGTACATCGTCACCGGTGACGGGCACATTTGCCGCTGACGGACGCGATCCCCGTAACCGGCCGCCGGGGCGCGCGACGGCGGCCGGCGGGGACGAAACGCCTCTCATCCAGGAGCTGAATTTCCCTACCGTCTGCCCAAATTGACACCCCCGGTCTACTCTGGACACGTGCCGGAGGACGTGGGGGGCACGCCGTTCTTCCCTGACGGCTGGGAGCCCGACGACGACCACGACCGCGGAGTGTCGGACGAAGAGTTCGCCCCCGTGGTCTTTGACGAGGCCTTCGTGCAGGCGGCCGTGGTGCACGAGCCGACCGCCGTCGAACGCCTCCTGGCCGCCGCTCAGGCGAGAGCGGAGGCATCCGAGGCCGAGGCGCGCCGGGCGCACGCCAGAGGCCTCAGAGGCGACGACGAGCGCTACGAGGACGCCTTCGGGCCCGACGACCCCGGCTATTACGGCCACGATCCGGATCTGGACGACCTGGACGACGCCGAGATCCTGGAGGGCCGCTACGGCGCTGCGGGCACGCACGGCAAACAGGTCTCCCGCTGGCACCGCCCGGTCGCCTGGCTCCTGGCCCTCGTGATGGGGATCGGCATGGTCGCGCTGGCGTTCACGGCGGTCTACCGGGGGGCGTCCTCCAGCCGTCAGGACCAGGTCCCGCCGCCCGCCTCGACCGGCCTCGAGCAGGGCAGCGGTACGAGTGCGGGGTCGAGCATCGGAGCGAGCACGGGCACGAGTCCTTCGGCCTCGGCCGACTACTCCCCGCCTGCTGTCTCGGCGATCCCGCGCACACCCTGACCCAAACCCGCCCGTGCCCTGTCCCGTCCTGGTGGGAACCTGTCAGAACTGTCGTACGGCCGGGCGTTTACCGGAGCTTCCGGAGACCTACTCTGAAGGTATGGGCGGATCAGGAGACCCACCTGAGGGGACACCCGAGGCTGCCCCCGGTGGCGGTGAGGACGAGTACCGATCCGTCGTCTTCGACGAATCGTTCGTCCGCGCTGCCCGGCTCCAGGAGTTCTCCGCGCAGGAGCGCCTGGACGACCACGCCCCCGCCGTACGCCGTCGTCAGCCCCTGCGCCGGGGGCTGTCCCGGCAGGTGCTGATCCTCGTCGTGCTGATCGCCGTCGCCTTCGGGACCGCGATCTACATGGGCGTACGCAACCCGTACCAGAGCCCGATCGCCGGGCTGGCCCCCGAGCCGCTGCGGATGACCGTGATCCCGCTCGCGCCGCAGGGCGCGGTGCCCGGTGCGACCGACCCGGAACAACTGTTCGCCAAGAGTCCGGCGGCGCAGTTCGGCGTAGGAGCCGAGGGCATCGCGCTGCCCGCCACGCGGCGCACCGCGCACTTCTCGGAGGGCCAGGTCGTCAGCGCGCTGACCGCCGCCAAGGACTATCTGGTCGAGTCCTCGCTCTATCCGGAGGTGCTCGCCGGCCGGGAGGTCCGCGCGGTGCGGGTGATGCTCGATCCGGACCAGCTCGACCAGTTCGACCAGAGCTTCGAGCGCCCGGCCGCCGACGGCAAGCACGAGCCCACCGGATGGCTGGTCCGCATCGACCCCTCCCGCGCCCAGCTGGCCGACGACCGGATCCGGGTGCGGGGCACCCTGCGCGCCGGCGAGGTCGATATGAGGACCCTCGAGGTCGTCGCGGACCACACCTTCGTGTACGCGCTGCGGCCGACCGGCGCCGGCGAGCGGGCGAAGGCGTCCCTGTTCACCGTCCGACGCGAGCTGCACTTCAGCTTCGACCGCGACGACCTGCGGATGCGCCAGGCCCGGCTGGTCGTCTCCTACGTCCAGGCCGGGCCCCTGTCCTGCGCCGAGGACGCCTCGGACCACTTCCGCCCGCTGCTGGCCGGCCAGACCGCCAAGGCCGGCGGGCCCGCCGGTACGGATCCGTACGCGACGGGCGGCGCGACGGCGCTGTGCGGCTCGATGGCGGCGGGGGCGCAGCCGAAGCTGTGACCCGCTGCTCGGCCGTCGGCGCCGTGCGGGTCAGTCGCCGTTCGGACTCTCGCCGCGCCCGCCGTTGCCGTTTCCGCCGAAGCCGCGCCGGACCCGGCCGCCGAGGTCACCCGCCCCGCCGGTGATGTCCGCGACCAGCTTCATCAGCGGGTCCTTGGAGTTCTTGACGTTGGTCGCGTAGCTCGCCGCCGACTCACGGAAGGAGTCCGAGACCGAGGTGTTCTTGTCCTCGGTGCGGCGCGGGTAGTGACCGTCCATGATCCGCTGGAAGTCGCGGGACTCGGCCCACTTCTTCAGCTCGGCGGCGCGCACGGTGGTGAAGGGGTGGGTGCGCGGAAGGACGTTGAGGATCTTCAGTACGGAGTCGCGCAGGTCGCCCCCCGCCTCGTACTCCTCGGCCTGCGCGAGGAACGCGTCCACGTTCATCTCGTGCAGGTGGTTGCCGCCGGCGATCTTCATCAGGCCGCGCATGGAGGCCTTGAGGTCCTGGCCGACGAGCAGCCCGGCGCGGTCGGCGGACAGCTCCGACTTGCGGAACCACTCGCGCAGGCCCGTCACGATCGCCATGATCGCGAGGTTGCCGAGCGGGATCCAGGCGACGCGGACGGCCAGGTTGGTCAGGAAGAGCAGGATCGTCCGGTACACGGAGTGGCCGGAGAGGGCATGTCCCACCTCGTGCCCGACGACCGCCCGCATCTCCTCCTCGTCGAGCAGTTCGACGAGACCGGTGGTGACGACGATGATCGGCTCGTCCAGGCCGATGCACATCGCGTTGGGCTGCGGATCCTGGTTCACGTACATCGCCGGGACCTTCTCCAGGTCCAGGATGCGACAGGCGTCCCGCAGCATGGTGTGGAGATGGGCGAACTGCTGGTCCGAGACGCGCACGGAGTCGGACAGGAACAGCAGTCGCAGACTGCGCTCGGGAAGCAGTCCGCTGAGCGCCTTGAAGACGGTGTCGAACCCGCTGAGCTTGCGCAGGGCGACAAGGGCGGAGCGGTCCGCCGGGTGCTCGTACGCCCGCGAGGAGATCCCCGGGAAGACGGTGCGCTGCCTGCTGGGTACGTGCTCGTGCCCCTCGGGCTCCTCCGGTCCCTGCCCGTTGCTCTTGCGGCTGTCGTCGGACATGTGTTCCCCCATGCGTCTGGTTGCCCTATGTGCCCCCCAAAGCGGGGCCCAGCCTAGGCGGAGATACCGTGGCGGGGCAGCACACCGTAAGGAGCGATCCGATGGACCACACCCCCGTAACCGACTGGATCACCGAGGCCGCGAGCGCCGCCGAGAAGCAGGGATCCGGCGATCTGCTCCGGGTCGTGCTGATCGTCATGTTCTTCGGCTGCATCCTGACCGCGTGGTTCGTGCTGCGGGGGTACAAAAACAAGGACGACTGACACGGGCCGGAAGTTCCGCCCAGCCCTTCCTCGGAGTCGGCGTGATCCCCGTCGGGGGGCACGCTTACGATGAGCCGACGTCTTTATCCCGCCCTCACCGAATAGGTCCTGCCGAAGATGAGCTTCCACAGCGCCGCAGCCCAGTTGGTCACGCTTGCCGCCGAGGGCGAGGAGCACGGCGGCAACCACGAGAGCCTCAGCCCCTACCTCACAGGTGGCGGCGCCCTCTTCGTCCTGCTGCTTTTGTTGTGGATCACCACCCGTTTCAACCGCGACCGCTGAGTCCGGTCCAGGGGGGTCCGTCAGGCTGCGGCCGGTGCTCCCAGGCCGGGCCGGTAGGGTCTGCACGCATGGGAGAGCAGGACATGCCTACGGGCCCGGCGAACAACGCCGACGACCGTCCGGCGCGCGACACGGAGAGCCGCCCGGTGCTCCGGCGCGCGACCGGCAACGGCCCGTCGAGCCCGGGCAAGCGCCGCCTCGGCGTCATGGGCGGCACATTCGATCCGATCCACCACGGGCACCTCGTGGCGGCCAGCGAGGTCGCCGCCCAGTTCCACCTCGACGAGGTGGTGTTCGTACCGACCGGGCAGCCGTGGCAGAAGACCGACCGCAGTGTGTCGCCGGCCGAGGACCGCTACCTGATGACGGTCATCGCGACCGCCGAGAACCCGCAGTTCTCGGTCAGCCGTATCGACCTCGACCGCGGTGGCCCGACCTACACCACGGACACCCTGCGCGACCTGCGCGCGCTCAACCCCGACACGGACCTGTTCTTCATCACGGGCGCCGACGCGCTCGGCCAGATCCTCACCTGGCGCGATGCCGACGAACTGTTCTCCCTCGCGCACTTCATCGGGGTCACCCGGCCCGGCCACACCCTGACCGACCCGGGACTCCCGGAGGGCGGCGTCTCGCTCGTCGAGGTTCCCGCCCTGGCCATCTCGTCCACGGACTGCCGGGCGAGGGTCGCCAAGGGCGACCCGGTCTGGTATCTGGTACCGGACGGTGTGGTGCGCTACATCGACAAGCGCGAGCTGTACCGCGGCTAGTGAGCCGAGAGGAGCACCGGTGAACGACCGATACGACTCGGGGTACGACGGCGACCAGCAGTACGAGATCGTCGGCTACGACGACTACGGCCGGCCCATATACCAGCAGGTGCCGCAGCAGCAGCAGGCGTACCAGCACCAGACACAGCCGGGGCAGCAGCCGTACGACCCGTACGGGCAGCAGACGCCCCCGGCCCAGGGGTACGAGGGGTACGGCTACGACCCGTACGCGACCGGGCAGCAGCAGCCCGCCCCCTCTTACGACCCGTACGGGGCGGGGAACCCGGCCACCGGGTACGACCCCTACGGGCAGGCGGCCGGCAGTGGGCAGCAGCCCCGGGTCGCCGAGCAGGCGCCGCCCTCGGTTCCGACGCCACGGACCGCGCCGGCCGAACAGGCCGCCCGGATTCCGCAGCAGGGCGGCCCGGTCGAGAACGGCACTCCACAGGCTCAGGCGGCCCCGCAGGCCCAGGGTGAGCGCGACTACAGCACCCAGCAGTTCGCCTTCGTCGAGGAGCCCACCGGCGACTCCGAGGACGTCATCGACTGGCTGAACTTCACCGAGAACCGCACCGAACGCCGCGAGGAGGCCAAGCGCCGCACAAGGGGCCGCTTCATCGCCCTGATCGTCGTCCTCGCCCTGGTGGCGGTGGGCGGCGCCGGCTACCTCTGGTACGCCGGGAAGCTGCCCGGCACGTCCTCCTCGGCCACGAAGGCGGGCAGTGCGACCGGCGGGGCCGCCCAGAAACGGGACGTGGTCGTCGTCCACCTGCACAACACCGGCAAAGGCGGCACCTCTACGGTGCTGCTCGTCGACAACACCACCACCAAGCAGGGCGCCACCGTCCTGCTGCCCAACTCCCTCGCGCTGACCGACGACAACGGTTCCACGACCACGCTCGCCAAGTCGGTCGACGACGACGGCTCCTCCGGCACGCGCGACGCGCTCGACACCGTCCTCGGCACCGACATCGAGGGCACCTGGCGGCTCGACACCCCCTACCTGCAGAACCTCGTCGAACTGGTCGGCAACATCGACATCGGCACGAACGCCGACGTACCCGACCCGGACGCCAAGAAGAAGGGCACGACGCCCCTGGTGCGGAAGGGCGAGGGCCAGACCCTCAGCGGCAAGATGGCCGTCGCCTACGCCACCTACCTCGCCTCCGGCGAGACCCAGGACGCGCAGCTCGAGCGGTTCGGGCAGGTCATGCAGGGCGTGCTGCGCAAGCTGTCCTCCGACAGCCAGGCGGCGACGGTGACCGTGCAGACGCTGGCCCAGATCCTCGACCCCTCGCTGACCGACAAGGACCTCGGCAGCTTCCTCGCCAGGCTCGCCGACCTCGCCAAGGGCGGCGACTACAAGACCGCGCTGCTGCCCGTCCAGGGCGACGGCACGCTGAGCGCCCAGGCCAGTTCGACGATCGTCAGAACGGTTCTGGGCGGCACCGCCAAGAGCCCCGACAGCGGCGCCGCGGTCCGCGTCGCCGTCCAGAACGCGACCGGCGACAAGGGCAACACCGAGAAGGCCCGTGTCGCCCTCCTCAACGGCGGCTTCACCTTCCTGGAAGCCGGTACGGCCGGCGCCGCCCGCGCCACGTCCCAGGTCACCTACACCGACGCCGCGGACAAGGAGAGCGCCACCGAGGTCGCCAAGACGCTGGGTCTGCCCGCTACCTCGGTGAAGAAGGGCACGGACGCCTCGAACGGGGACGTCTCCGTGGTCCTCGGCGAGGACTTCAAAGCCGGTTCGTGACGCGGAGCGACCAAGGAAGCGGCGCACTCCCCGGGGCCCGGAGCCGGTTCCCGGGGAGTGATCCGGCAATGACGTGGGGTGGCGCCGGCGGTCCGTGAGACCCTTGGGTAACCCGTACGGGTTCCCGACCGCCGACCGAAAGCCTTGTAGTGACCGCCACTGACCGTTCCATCGAGCTCATCTCCGCCGCCGCGCAGGCGGCTGCCGACAAGCTCGCGCACGACATCATCGCCTACGACGTCAGCGACGTGCTGTCGATCACGGACGCCTTTCTGCTGGCCTCCGCACCCAACGACCGTCAGGTCAAGTCGATCGTCGACGAGATCGAGGAGCGGCTCAGCAAGGAGCTCGGCACCAAGCCGGTCCGCCGCGAGGGCGACCGCGAGGCCCGCTGGGTGCTCCTGGACTACGTCGACATCGTCGTCCACGTCCAGCACAGCGAGGAGCGGGTCTTCTACGCCCTGGAGCGGCTCTGGAAGGACTGCCCCGAGCTGGAGCTGCCCGCCGACGCCAAGGCCACTCGCGGCAAGGCGGCCGAGCACGCCAAGCTGAAGGCCGAGGAGGACACCGCCGACTTCGGAGGCCTGCGGTGACCGCCACCGGGTCCCGCCGGAAGGCGGGCCAGGGCCGTCGCCTCATCCTGTGGCGTCACGGCCAGACGTCGTGGAACGTGGAGCGGCGCTTCCAGGGCACCACGGACGTGGAGCTCACCGAGACGGGCATCGGCCAGGCCCGCCGCGCCGCCCGGCTGCTCGCCTCCCTGAAGCCCGACGCGATCGTCGCCTCGGACCTCCGGCGCGCGGCGGACACCGCGCGCGAACTCGCCGAGCTCACCGGCCTTTCGGTGAGCCACGACGAGGGCCTGCGCGAGACCTACGCGGGCGTCTGGCAGGGGCTTACGCACGAGGAGATCATCTTCCGTCACGGGGACGAGTACGCCGCGTGGAAGCGCGGTGAGCCGATCCGTCGCGGCGGCGGTGAACTGGAGACCGAAGTCGCCGACCGCGCCGCCCCCGTGGTGCTGCGGCACGCCGACAAGCTCCCCGACGAGGGCACCCTCGTGGTGGTCAGCCACGGTGGCACCATCCGGACCACCATCGGGCGCCTGCTCGGCCTGGATTCCCACCATTGGGAGAGCCTCGGCGGTCTCTCCAACTGCTGCTGGTCCGTCCTCGGCGAGGGCGCCCGCGGCTGGCGACTTCTGGAGCACAACGCCGGCACACTGCCCGAGCCGGTCCTCGGTGACGACGACTGACCCGGATTTCACTTTCCGGCTGGTCGCAGGCTAAAGTTCATCTTGTTCACCCGCCCGGCGGGCAGAACGCGAGGGGCTATAGCTCAGTTGGTAGAGCGCCTGCATGGCATGCAGGAGGTCAGGAGTTCAATTCTCCTTAGCTCCACAGAAATCGATTCACGAAAGTCCCGTTCCTGACAGGGAGCGGGACTTTTCGCTTACCTCAGCATCGCCCGGGACGCCGGTTCGGCACTGCGATCGCCCTGTGTGTGCTGCGTCACCCGAGCGCCCCACGGGCCGTCGTGTCGAACGCGCCTCGTCCTGGGCTCTGGTCGGCCGGACGTGACGTCCCTGGCCCGCCCCCTGGCAACGCACCCTTGCGGCGGCCGGGTTCACTCTTCTCGGACCGGCTTGAGTCACTTGGGGGCCGGGAGGCGTATACCTCTGCGGAAGCTCTTCTTGTGTGCGTGTTCGCGCTGGCTGCGACGGTCACGGCGGGTGCCGTGTCCGGACTGGTACGAAGGCGTCGCTGACCGTATTGGCCCGGCCGTGGCAGAATCAAACGGCCGGAAGGGGGCGCGGCCCGACGGGAGGGAGTTGCGATGCCTGCGAGCATCCTCAGGGAGGTCGGTCACCTCCCTGAAGCGGCGGTCATACGAGGCCGGAGAACCCGTCTCAGCTGCCCTTCCTGCGGATCCGGCCATGTCGCCCAGGTGCTCGGTGACAACGGTGGCATTTCCTACGTGTGCACGGCCTGCGGCCACAGCTGGAGCTGATCGATGGGTGCACACAGGAGGAAATGCGACTGGTGCGGCAGTGGTACGCCGATCGTCCGTGACATGGAGCCGGTGAACCACGACTACCAGTACTGGTGCGAGGAATGCGCGCGGGCGCTGATCATAAAGGGCGACCCGATCGAGACCTACCGTGAGCTGGAGGGCGAGCCGATCTACGGCCGGCTCCTCGAGGAACACTGCACCCTCAAACGGTTCTACTCGTTCGTCACGGCCTGACCCCGGTACCCGTACCGGGGCGGACGGAATCGATTTGGTGCTGCACCGGGGGGACCGGTAATGTTGGCCTCGCCGCCGGGGAAACCCGGCGGAACAGTGCGAGGGGCTATAGCTCAGTTGGTAGAGCGCCTGCATGGCATGCAGGAGGTCAGGAGTTCAATTCTCCTTAGCTCCACAGAAAGTTGAAGGCGGGTCACCCGAACAGGGTGGCCCGCCTTCGGCGTTGTGGATGCGTGTTTCGCGCGTGGTGCACGCAGAACGTGTACGGCGGGCCACTCGAACACTCCGAGTGGCCCGCCGCGTTGCGTCGGGGGATGCGCCTTCTCAGCGACCGCTGCCGAGGGCGCGCCGGCCCCGGCCGCCCCGCTGGGACAGGACCGGCAGCCGGTCGGGGGCCGAGGCCCTGGTGTCCTCCTCGATGCGCAGCGCCAGCGCCGGGCAGCGGCGTACGGCGCGCATGGCCTTCGCCTCCGCGTACCGGGGCACCTTCGCCTGTGCCACGGTCGGGAAGCCGTCGGCGCCCAGTTCGAAGACCTCGGGGAGGATGTCGGCGCACAGGCCGTGACCCCGGCAGAGGGTCCAGTCGACGTAGATCTTCTGGCGGCTGGGGCCGCTTTCCTCCTCCGCCTGGCCGCCCGGGATGCCCGTGGGCGTCTGACCGCCCTCGAAGAGCGGCAGAACGCCTTCTACGGGCCTTCCGCAGCCGTTTCCGAGGACATGGGCGGCGAGGTCGTCCGTGAACGCCTTGATGGTCGATTCCAGGAACATCGCCGAGCCGTCCGGATGCGAGCAAGCACCGCGCCGTTTCACCGACTTGGCGACCTGCTTGACGGCCTCCAGGGCGGCAGGGCCGCCGCCGTTGAGGATGTCCTCCAGGCCGCGCGCCGCGGCGGGCAGACCGAGATAGCAGGGGCCGCACTGGCCAGCGCTCTCCTCGGCCAGCCACTGGGCCACGCGCAACGACTCACCGAGCGGGCAGGTCTCCTGGCTGATCGGCAGGATCGCGCCCGCGCCGAGCGCACCGCCCACCGCGTCCAGGGAGTTGCGCGAGACGATCGCCTCGTTGACGGTCGCCGCGTCGATCCACTTTCCGTGGTAGCCGCCCGTCAGCACACCCTGCGGGACCGGCGGGGCGCCGGCGAGCTGCAGGACGTACCGCAGCGGCACACCCGTCGGTACCTCGATCACCATGGGGCGGGCGACCGCGCCGGAGACCGTGAGCATGACGGTGCCCGGCTCGTCGTACAGGCCGGTGTTGCAGTAGCGCTCGGCGCCGATGCGGGCGGCGATCGCCAGTTGGGCGTAGGTCTCCGCGTTGGACAGCAGGGTGGGCGCGCCGCCGACGCCGTTCTGCGAGGCGCTGATCTTGCGGCCGGGCGGGATCGCCGGGCCGCCGTCGATGGAGCGGACCAGTGAGGCGGCGGCGCCGGTGACCATCCGGATCGGATTGCGCTGCACGCGCGCGCGAAGGGCCGATCGGCGGCCGTTGTTGAGGCCGCGCTCGGCGAGCGCGGCCTCCATGGAGCGCTGCGTGGATTCACGTGTCACCCCGATGACCAGGGTGCGGGCGCCCATGGCCTCCGCGCACAGCAGGGCGCCGTCCAGAATCAGGTGCGGGGCACGGTTGACCAGCACCGTGTCCTTGCGGCAGGCGGGCTCGTCCTCGCTCGCGTTGACGACGACGACCGGCCGCACACCGCGGCGGATCGCCGACTCGGCGACCGACCGCAGCTTCTTGTGAAACGGAAAGCCCGCGCCGCCGCGGCCTTTCAGGGAAATGCGTTCGGCGAGCTGCGCGAGCTGCTCGCCGCCCATCGGTTCGAGCGGACCGTGCACCTTCAGGTGCATGGGCAGGTCAAGTCTCTCGACAAGGTCGAAACCCGACGTGAGTACGGGAAGCCCGACCACGCGGACTTCGGGGACGTCGGGCAGAGCCTCGTTCACTTAAAGCCTCCGGAAGGCGCGTTCCAAGGTTCGCCCGAACCCGGTGCGTCGAAGTCGTAGGAGGCACCGGGGTTTGTATCAGTGGCGGGACCGCTGTTGTACGTGTCATTCGCGTTGTACGTGCCATAGGGGGCATTCGACTCACCGGTGTTGTACACATCACTCGTGCCGTACGCCGCCGTGCCCGGATTGCCATAGGTCGGGATGTTGTATCCGGTGTCGTTCATCGGGTCGTAGGCCGACACGGGAGCCTCGCCCACCGGAGGCGGCGACGGGATCGGCCAGCTGCCCGACGTACTGCCGTCGATCCGCGGCATCGCCTCGGTGGCCTGTATGTCCATCGACAGGTCCATGCGCGCGGTCTGGTCCATGTATGGAGCCTGCGCCTGCGGGGGTGTCATGGCGCGGTAGGCCGCCGCGAACTCGTCCTGCGCGGGCTCGGGGGTCATGGTGCGGCTGGCCGGAGCGTCGTAGAACGGCGACTCGGCTGGCGCGTTGCGCTGCGGGGGGATGCCCGTGTCCCCGCGCGCGGGCCTGCCCCCGGAAGGGCTCTCGTAGCCCGGCAGGGAGGACTCGCCGAGGCGCGCCCGGCTCGCGTCCAGGCCCTCGCGGCCCGGCCGTTCCTGGGAGCCCAGGATCGCCATGATCTGGGCGGCCACCCGGCGCTTGAACGGGCGGGGCGCCGAGCGCAGCGCCAGGGCCGCGATCACCGCGAGCAGGCACAGGCCGTACAGGATCGTGAAGACCGGCTTCGCCTGGCGTCCCGCGTACAGGCCGTGGACCAGCGCGAAGCACCAGGCCGGGTAGGCCAGCATGTGCATCGCGCGCCAGCGCGCCGCGACCGGCGCCGGGGAGGCGAACCGGCTGCGCAGCGCGCCGGTGACGGCCGTGAAGATCATGAGCAGGCCGGCCGCGGAGCCCATGCCGATAAGACCCGAGGTGCCCGTGACGCCGAGGCTGAAGGGGATCAGGGCAGCGATCAGGTTGACGTGGTCGAGTGCCAGTTTGACCGAGACGTGCAGCAGCAGGAAGGCGACCGAGGACACGGCGGTCGTCCGGTGCACGGCCTGCGCGACCAGTCGCTGACGGGTGTTCAGGAAGACCCGGTCGGTGGCCACCAGGCCCCAGATCACCGAGCAGGAGAGGGCGACCAGTGACAGCACACCGGCGCCGAAGTTCAGGAAGTCCTGGACCGAGTCACCTCCGACCAGCACGATCACCGGTATGAGGAGCAGCGCTGCAGCCGTCGCCATCCCGGAGGCCGAACGGCCCGTCCTGGGAAGCGAACTGTTGTTACTACGAGGGTTCATGGGGGCAACTCCGAGCGGTTCGGGAAGGCGGTCCCGCGTCGAACTGTAAGTCGAGACATACCGAGGAGTACGACGTTTGAGTTATTGCGCTGTTACCAAAGCGCCGTGAGGCCGTTGTGATGTCCCATAGAGGTTGTTACGCGAAGTAATTTTTGAACCTGGTTCAGGTTTCGCTGTGTGGCGATTCACGTTCCCCTGGAGGCGTGAGGGAGTCGTGAGGGTGTCGTGGGGGCGCCGCGCACTCCGTGTGCTCCGTCGTGGTGCGCTCGACGGCTGCGGTACCCTGACGCCATGCGTGCCGTACGCCTTCTGCTTAGCGAGCCGCGCTGATCAGTCCCGACCACTGACGAATCGTGGTCGGCATCAGCGCGGCGTCCCCTCCTGTGCGAGGGGATTTTTCATTTCCAGCCGCTGGCAGAGACGATCGATGGAGCTTTGAGGACCATGAGCGAGACGAACCCCGCTGCCACCACCGAGGTGGCGGCGCCGCACCGCTACACGGCCGCCATGGCGGCCGACATCGAGGCACGCTGGCAGGACTTCTGGGACGCCGAGGGCACATACGCCGCCCCGAACCCGAGCGGAGACCTGGCGGGCGACCCGGAGCTGGCCGCCAAGCCCAAGAAGTTCATCATGGACATGTTCCCGTACCCCTCCGGTGCGGGTCTGCACGTCGGCCATCCGCTGGGCTACATCGCGACCGACGTGTTCGCCCGCTTCCAGCGCATGACCGGCCACAACGTCCTGCACACCCTGGGCTTCGACGCCTTCGGCCTGCCCGCCGAGCAGTACGCCGTGCAGACCGGTACGCATCCCCGGGTGTCCACCGAGGCCAACATCGAGAACATGAAGGTCCAGCTGCGCCGGCTGGGTCTGGGCCACGACAAGCGCCGGTCCTTCGCCACGATCGACCCGGACTACTACAAGTGGACCCAGTGGATCTTCCTGCAGATCTTCAACTCCTGGTACGACGAGGAGGCGGACAAGGCCCGCCCCATCGCCGCCCTGATCGCCCAGTTCGAGAGCGGTGAGCGCGCCGTACCCGGTGACCACGCGCGCGCGTGGGACCAGCTGACCGCCGCCGAGCGCGCCGACGTCCTGGGCGAGTACCGCCTGGCGTACGCCTCCGAGGCGCCCGTCAACTGGTGTCCGGGACTGGGCACCGTACTGGCGAACGAGGAGGTCACCGCCGACGGCCGTTCCGAGCGCGGCAACTTCCCCGTCTTCAAGGCCAAGCTGCGCCAGTGGAACATGCGCATCACCGCCTACGCCGACCGGCTGCTGAACGACCTGGACGCGCTGGACTGGCCCGAGGCCATCAAGCTGCAGCAGCGCAACTGGATCGGCCGCTCCGAGGGCGCGCGCGTCGACTTCCCCGTGGACGGCGAGGCCATCACGGTCTTCACCACCCGCCCCGACACCCTGTTCGGTGCCAGTTACATGGTCCTGGCGCCCGAGCACCCGCTGGTCGAGAAGCTGATCCCGGCCGCCTGGCCCGAGGGCACCCACGACGTCTGGACGGGCGGCCACGCCACCCCCGCCGAGGCCGTCGCCGCCTACCGCGCCCAGGCCGCCTCGAAGTCCGACGTCGAGCGCCAGGCCGAGGCCAAGGACAAGACCGGCGTCTTCATCGGCTCGTACGCGACCAACCCGGCCAACGGTGAGCGGGTCCCCGTCTTCATCGCCGACTACGTCCTGATGGGCTACGGCACCGGCGCGATCATGGCCGTACCGGCGGGCGACCAGCGTGACTTCGAGTTCGCGCGCGCCTTCGAGCTGCCCGTCCACTGCATCGTCGAGCCGACCGACGGGCGCGGCACCGACACCTCGACGTGGGACAACGCCTTCGCGGCCTACGACGCGAAGATCATCAACTCGGCCAACGACGACATCTCGCTGGACGGGCTGGCCGTCGCCGACGCCAAGGCGCGCATCACCGAGTGGCTGGAGCGCAAGGGCATCGGCCGAGGCACCGTCAACTTCCGGCTGCGCGACTGGCTGTTCAGCCGCCAGCGCTACTGGGGCGAGCCCTTCCCGATCGTCTACGACGAGGACGGCGTCGCGCACTCGCTGCCCGAGTCGATGCTGCCCCTGGAACTGCCCGAGGTCGAGGACTACTCGCCGCGCACCTTCGACGCGGACGACGCGGACACCTCCCCGGAGACCCCGCTGTCCCGCAACGCGGACTGGGTCAACGTCACCCTGGACCTGGGTGACGGCCGCGGGCCGCGGAAGTACCGCCGCGAGACCAACACGATGCCCAACTGGGCCGGTTCCTGCTGGTACGAGCTGCGTTACCTGGACCCGAACAACGACCAGAAGCTGGTCGACCCGGCCATCGAGCAGTACTGGATGGGCCCCCGCGAGGGCCAGCCGCACGGCGGCGTCGACCTGTACGTCGGCGGTGCCGAGCACGCCGTGCTGCACCTGCTGTACGCCCGCTTCTGGTCCAAGGTCCTGTTCGACCTGGGGCACGTCTCGTCGGTCGAGCCGTTCCACAGGCTGTTCAACCAGGGCATGATCCAGGCCTTCGTGTACCGCGACAGCCGCGGTATCGCCGTACCGGCCGCCGAGGTGGAGGAGCGCGACGGCGCCTTCTTCCACCAGGGCGAGAAGGTCTCCCGCGTGCTGGGCAAGATGGGCAAGTCCCTGAAGAACGCGGTCACTCCGGACGAGATCTGCGCCGAGTACGGGGCGGACACGCTGCGCCTGTACGAGATGGCCATGGGACCCCTGGACGTGTCGCGGCCGTGGGACACGCGCGCGGTGGTGGGCCAGTACCGGCTGCTGCAGCGGCTGTGGCGCAACGTCGTCGACGAGGACAGCGGCGAGGTCACCGTGGTCGACACCGAGGTCGACGAGGCGACCCTGCGTGCCCTGCACAAGGCGATCGACGGGGTCCGCCAGGACCTGGAGGGCCTGCGGTTCAACACCGCCATCGCCAAGGTCACCGAGCTGAACAACCACCTGACCAAGGTGGGCGGTCCGGTCGCGCGCACGGTCGCCGAGGCCCTGGTGCTGCTGGTCGCGCCGCTGGCCCCGCACATCGCCGAGGAGCTGTGGCGCCGGCTGGGTCACCCCGACTCGGTCGTCCACCAGGACTTCCCGGTCGCCGACCCCGCGTACGTCGTGGACGAGAGCGTGACCTGCGTCGTGCAGATCAAGGGCAAGGTCAAGGCCCGCCTAGAGGTCTCGCCGTCGATCTCCGACGACGAGCTGGAAAAGGTGGCGCTGAGTGATGACAAGGTCGTCGAGGCGCTGGCCGGCGCGGGGATCCGCAAGGTGATCGTGCGGGCGCCGAAGCTGGTCAACATCGTCACGGCGTAGATCCGGCCGCCGGTGCGGGCATGGGTGCGCGCACCGGCGCGGGTGTAGGCGCAGGTGGGGGCTTGGGCTGTCCGGCGGGTCGCTCGGGGTAGTCCCCTAAGGGCAGGTTCGGGGTTCTTTTGGAACTCCTGGCCTGCCCTTTGCGTTTACCGTTGAAGGGCGGCTCGAAGGCCGCGACCGGTCGGAGGAGGAGCGTCGTGGAAGCCGCTGTCGCAGTTGTCGCCCTGCTCTTTCTGCTCTTCGTCGTGCTGGGCGTGTACGCGACCGTGAAAGTGGTCGGTGCGGCCAAGAGAGGCGTGGACCGGACGATCTCGCAGGCTCGCCGCACGGTCGAGGACACCACGCTGCGCGCCAAGACGTACGTACAGCTCGGCCCGGCCGGCGAGCTGGCCCAGCTCAGGCTCAAGTTGCGTATGTCGATGCGGGCCACCCAGGACGCGCTGCACGCGGGCGTGGCCGAGGACGAGTCGCTCAAGGAGTCCCTCGGCCTCTTCGAGCGGCTCAGCACGCACGGCCACGAGCTGGACGCCGAACTCAAGCGACTGGAGGCCGACCCCGACCGGGCGACGCTCGTCGCGCGACTGCCCGCGCTGCGTGAGCGCACCGACCAGATCACGCAGGCGGCCGAGTCGCTGCGCTGGGCGGCCAGGGACCGGGCGACCCATTTCGCGGGCGACGACCTGGACTCCCTGACGACCCAGATCGACGTCGAGTCGGGTGCCCTGCGGCACTGGACGACCGCGACACCCACGCCGGCCTCCACCCCCGATCCGCCGCCCTGGCCCGAGGCTCCGGCCGCCGACGGGGCCGCGTCACAGCAGACCTGGCTGGACAACTCAGACGCGCGCAGGGGCGCCGAACCGACCCGGCCCGCCATCACCCCGCCCGTCCAACAGCCCACCTACCCCTGGCAGAAGAAGCCCCGCCCGGAGAGCACCACGTGATCCGGTGGGCCGGCTCCGGTCCCGCCGCAGGTGAAAGGGGCGGGCTGCCGCCCACGACCTGTGGCAGGTAACCTCCAGATCATGTCCCGCCATGTCGCGATCGTCACCGATTCAACGGCCTACCTGCCGCTGCGGACGATGGAGCGCCACGGCATCATCGCAGTGCCGCTGACGGTGGTCCTCGGCGACCAGGCCCTGGAAGAGGGCACCGAGATCTCGGCCCGTTCCCTGGCCCAGGCACTTCAGAAGCGCCGGCCCGTCACCACCTCGCGCCCCAGCCCCCAACTCTTCGCGGAGACCTATCGCAAGGTCACCGAGTCCGGTGCCAGCGCCATCGTCTCGCTGCACCTCTCCGCCGAGTTCTCGGGCACGTACGACGCGGCGGTCCTGGCGGCCCGTGAGGCGCCGGTGCCCGTGCGGGTGGTGGACACCGGCGTGGTCGCGATGGCCCTCGGGTTCTGCGCTCTGGCCGCGGCCGAGACGGCGGAGGCGGGCGGCACCGTGGACGAGGCCGTCACGGCCGCGGAGAAGCGGGCCGCGGGCACCTCCGCGTACTTCTACGTCGACACCCTCGACTATCTGCGCCGCGGCGGTCGGATAGGCGCCGCGCAGGCCCTCTTCGGCTCCGCCCTCGCGGTGAAGCCGCTGCTGCAGTTGGACGGCGGACGCATCGAGCTGCTGGAGAAGGTGCGGACGGCATCCAAGGCCATCGCCCGCCTCGAGGAGATCGCCGCCGATCGGGCGGGCGGCGCGCAGGTCGACATCGCCGTTCACCATCTGGCCGCCCCTGAGCGGGCGGCGGCCCTCGCGGACCGGTTGCGGGCACGGGTGCCCGGCATCGCCGATCTGCACGTGAGCGAGGTGGGCGCGGTGATCGGAGCACATACGGGGCCTGGGTTGCTGGGAGTGGTTGTTTCACCTCGGTGAGGGCTGAGGCGAGGTGTGAGGTGTGAGGGTGCGGCGGGGCTCCGGCGGGATCCGCCCATGCGTGGAAGCCGGTGCGCAGCACTCGTGTGGGTGACAGAGTTATCCACAACTGGTGAGTAATCCACCGGAATTGAGCAAGATCATCGCGAGTGTGGTGGATTGCTCCATCCTCTGCGCATGGCACTTCGATCAGGATCACGCGCAACCACTGCTACCAGCGGCCCGGGCCGCGGCCCGATGTCTGACGGCCGCGTCCGGCACGGCCATCGCCGTCTCCGTGGCCGGGCCCGACAGCATCAGGCGTCGGCCGACGAGCTCCGGCGACGGGCGGAGGTGCTCTTCGGCGAACGGGTGCTGGAACGAAGGGAGTTGGGGAACGGGCCGCCGGGTGGGGAGCGGGAGCGGGAGCCGGATGCGGGGGTGGTGGACGCCGGGGAGGTGGCACGGTTCGCCGGGCCGGCGGTGGAGCGTGGG